>SL_3KL_010_SEDDRAFT_10006701_pt1 | contig 10271 bp, 7 predicted proteins | sample SodLakKL_010_SED_2_FD_10381 | JGI IMG/M metagenome (IMG submission 10381)
TGGGCCTTTTTGTCTGGATGCTGCCCACTCCGGAAAACCTCACGCCGGAAGGGCACAGGCTCCTTGCTTTGCTGACCACGATTGTGATTTTGTTTGTCACCGAGGCTGTTCCCATCGGCGTTACCGCGCTGCTGGTCGGTGCGGGGCTCATCGTGTTCAACATTCAGACCCCCCAGGATGCATGGGCGCCTTTTGCCAGTCCGGCCGTCATGTTCGTTCTCATGATCATCATGTTCGGCGTGGTTCTGAACGAAGTCGGCCTGGCCAAGCGGATCATGTACCATCTGCTGAAGTTTGCCGGAACCCAGGTCAAACGACTCAGCTTCATCCTGGCTGTCGGTTGCACTTTAACCGCAAGCATATTTCATGACGCCACCGTTACGGTGATCATGGTGTTTGCATTCGTGCCGGTTTTCATGGCTATGGGCATGAAGCCGGGTGAAGGGCACCGGCTCCCCATGTTTTTCATGCTTTTGATACCCATGGCTTCATCCGCGGGCGGATTCGCTACCCTGCTTGGCGGCGGCCGGAACCCGCTGGCACTGGAAATACTGCAGCGTTTTACCGAGGAGTCGCCCCAGTTTGCCGAAGCCATTACGATCGGGTTCATGAAATACATAGGCATTCAGGCGCCCATCGCCATTGTGACCGCCATTGGCACCTGGGCTGTATTGTGGTTTGTCTTTCGCCCGAAGGAAAAGGAGTTGGAGGGGGTTGAGCTGGAGTACCCGGGGCCCATGACCTTCAAGGAGATCGGCGTGGTCGTTGTTTTTATCGCCACCTTTATTTTGTGGTTTGCTGGCGATGTGACCGGCTGGCATGTCAGTATTCCGGCCGCACTGGCGATCATGGGGTTCTGTGCACCCAAATTTATCACGTTTCAGGCGATTTGCGACAAGTTCCCATGGGAGTCGTGGATTGTTTTCGGTGCGGGCGTCTCTCTGGGTGTCGCCATGCTGGATACCGGTGCTGGTCTCTATCTTGCGGAGGCGCTGCTGCCTCTTCTGGATGGTCGGCCCGATTTTGTCGTTTATTTCGGTTTCGGGTTTTTCGGTTCGTTTCTGTCCAGTCTCATGAGCAATTCCGCCGCCGTGGCGCTGATGCTTCCCGTTACCCTGCCCATGGCGGACATGATGAACATGTCGCCCCAGGCCGTTGCCCTGCTGGCCCCGATGACCTCATCGTTTATCATGCTGGTCATTGGATGCCCGCCAACCATTATCGCATACAGCACCGGTTATTTTACCCAGGGACAGTTCGTCAAGTACGCGGTACCCTGGGCGCTTTTTCTGCTTCTGGTATGCACGGTCAGCGTGATGATATACTGGCCGCTGATCGGATTTTCATAAACCGACTGTCAAAACAAATCATCTAAACTATTTTTCCCTGCCGGGGGCGGTTTTTCCGCCCCCGGTTTTTTTTGTTCCTGAAGTGAAAAGCGCTGTGTTGTCCATGAAACGTGACGGTCCGTTTTGATTCATATTGACAAGGCCCGAAAAATCTGGTTTAAGGTGGGAGGGTTTATTCCTCCGTGTGTACTTACGATGTAAGTGTTCTATCAACCCTGGAGCCTGGATGATGCATGGCAGACCAAAATGCCCGATACGGAATTTCAGCCCGGAAAAGCCAGGGTGGTAATACGCCGGCTGAGCGGGCAGGAATTTTTCGCCAGAATCCTTCCAAAAATTACTACCGTTGGCTCAAACACGGTATTCTCATTTGTCTGTTTATTACCTACCTGATCCCCGTTGGTGCCATAAGTATCTATTTCGGTTACAAATTCAATGAAAGTATGAAAGAAAGCAGCAAACTTCAGCTCGCCGCCGTTGCGGAAAGCCAGAAAAATTCAATTGATCTTTTTATGCAGAAAAAGATCGTCAACGTCTTCAATCTGTTCCACAAAGAGTACTTCTCCCTCACCCCGGACCAGGAAAAAATGGAGGCCTACCTGGAGAGCCTGATTCGGACAGACGATGCTTTCGTGGATGTCGGGCTGATCAATCCGGAAGGCATTCAAAAGGGGTATGCCGGCCCCTATCCGAACCTGCTCAACAAGGATTACAGTGACGAAACGTGGTATGAAAGTCTTCTGGATCAGCAGGAAAACTATATCATTACGGATCTTTATCTAGGACTTCGCAGGGAACCCCATTTTACCGTCGGCGTAAAGCGTGTGGTGGAAGACCGGGTCTACGTGATCCGTACCAGCGTGTATCCGGATAAACTCCAGGAGTTTGTACAAACGTCCAGCCACGGTAAAGAGGCAAAGGGTTTTCTGATGAACCGGCAGGGGATTTATCAGGTGGTTGCCCCGGAGCTTGGAGATTTGCTGGAACCAGCCCGGTATGTTCCCGGGGGGCAAAAGAGGGCGGATGTCACTTTTGTCGATTGGGAAGGCAGTAATATGCTGGCTTCGTATACCTGGCTGAAGGAGGTGCCGTGGTGCCTGGTGATGCTTCAGACTGAGAGCGTCGCGTTCGGGGAGATGTATGCAATCCGCAATACCCTGATCATCGGCTCCGCGTTGCTGGTGCTGGCGATCATGGTTTTTATCTGGTTTGTCGTTAACCTCCTGATCAGGAAAGCCCGGTCTCTGGAACAGGAGCGGATCGATCTTAAAAGCCAGCTGTATCATGCCAACAAACTGGTTTCGGTCGGCGAACTTGCCGGGGGGGTGGCTCATGAAATCAACAATCCGCTGGCGATTATCGAATCCGAAGCAGGCGTCATAAGAGACATGCTTGATCCTGCAATGGGGATGGATGCGTCTCCTGAAGCAATCCGGAAGGAACTCGATGAAATCGACAAGGGGGTTCGCCGGGCCAAGGGGGTTACCCAGAAAATACTGAGTTTTGTCCGGAAGACGGAGCCCCAACTCGTTGAAAGCGACATCAACTACCTGCTGGACGAGGCGGTATCCGGCGTCAAGGAGCAGGAGTTCAAGGTTTCCGGAATTCACCTGGTAAAAGAATATGCAGGCAATCTGCCGAAAATATATGTCGACCCGGACCTGTTGCGGCAGGTATTTCTGAATATGCTGAACAATGCGGGAGACGCGGTGGAAGAAGGAGACAGCATTATCCTGAGAACCGAGTCTACGGATAATTGCGTTAAAATAACCATCGCCGATACCGGCATGGGAATGACCCCGGATCAGCTCGAAAAAATATTCATGCCGTTTTATACCACCAAGGAAGTTGGCAAAGGTACAGGGCTAGGCCTTCTGATCTGCCTGAATATCATCGAGGGGTTTGGCGGCCGAATCAAGGTACAAAGCGCTCCTGGCGAGGGAACGGCATTCACGATGCTTCTTCCCCTGCCGGGCCGCTCGGTTGATGAAGGCGTCGATAATGTGCCAAGTATGATGCACTCGTAAAAAGTCGCGATTTAACGCAGATATCGGCCTTTGTACGAAGCCGTCAAGCATGGAAGGCCAAATACAGCTATAAAGACAGGGATAAATACGGGGGGTAGCAGGAATACGGTTTATGGATCAATTCTAACTATTCACAACGGAGGTAGATGGTGACTGAAAATGGTAAATTCAAGACGGATGAAAAGCCAAAGATCCTGCTTGTAGATGACGAGGATCAGTTTCGGACCACCATGGCAAAGCGGCTTTCGGCCCGGGGGTACGAAGTGATCGACCTGGACAACGGGGAGGATTCGATCAAGGCCGTTCGCCATGAAAACCCGGAAGTGGTGGTGCTGGACATGAAAATGCCGGACATGGACGGCATCACCACATTGCGCGAGCTGAAAAAAATCCGGCCGGAAGTCCAGATCATCATGCTGACCGGACATGGCAGCGTTGAAACCGCGCGGCTTACGGGTAAGCACGATGTTTTCGCCTACATGCAGAAGCCCGCCGCCATTGAAGACATGGTGGAACAAATCGAGGGGGCCCGCCAGGAATTCCGGTACGCCAAGGCGCGGCAGGAAATCCCCCATATCGAAAGGCCATCGATCAAAAACTGGCTCATCGGCGTACAGGGACGCCGGCCCGGAATCATGATCATCGGGCTGCTTTTGTTCTGTATGATGTATTTCATGACACCCACCGATCGGCTGATCGAATTGTTGGCCACTGAGAAAGGCGGGGCGCAGGAGGAGTTGATTTTTGGATATGCCGATTTCCGTAATATGTCCGAAGGGGCCACGGTGTCAGAGCATTACTCCGGTACAGCCGGGATTGCCCCGGATGAACGGGTTGTTGAAAGAACAGCTCAAAAAGCCCAGATTATGATCGGCGTGCTCATGGTTGCAGCGCTTTTCTGGGCCACCGGGGCAGTGCCGATCGGAATCGCCGCCCTTCTGGTAGGGGTTCTCATGTATTGGTTCGGCGTACTCCCGCCCAACGGGGTGGCCAAGGCCTATGCCACGGACGCCGTATTCTTTATTTTCGGCGTTCTCTCCATGGCTGCGGCGATTGCCAAGACAGGGCTGGATCGTCGGATTGGCATTGTCCTGCTGAAGCCGTCCACAAACCTTTTCCGGCTGGCTCTTATTTTTGCGCCACTGGTGGCAGTGTGCGCATCTTTCTTGTCGGAGCATGCCATCATTGCATTTCTGGCACCCGTATTCATGATGGTTTATATGGGATCGGTCAAGGCTGGCGGTATACCCAAGGACAAGGCGCTGGTTCTCATGATGATGCTCACGCTCAACTATGCATGCAATGTAGGCGGTCCCGGATCACCTGCAGCGGGCGGCAGAAACGTTATCATGATCGGCTATCTGTCCGATTACGGCATCGACGTAACCTTCGGCCAGTGGGTGATGTACGGCCTTCCTTTCGTCCCGGTCATGGCGCTCGTTGTCGGGATGTACTGGTATTTCTGGGGACGCAACAAGGCCATTGCCAAGGATATCAACATTTCAGCCGCCGTACAGCGGGAGTCCGACAAGATCGGCAAAATGACCCTCGATGAGTACAAAACCGCCGTGGTCTTAGTGCTGCTGATTTTTGCATGGTCTGCCTTCTCCGGGATTTTCGGCATGGGCGGGCCGGTACTGCTTGCTCTGGTGGCCCTGAATATCCTGGGCATCCTGCGCTGGAAAGATATCAACAGCATTCACCTGGATGTTGTCATGCTCTATGCCGCGGCCAGTGCCATGGGATACGGCCTGGCCATAACCGGTGCGGCCATGTGGATCGCGGACATATTCGTAGCCACTCTGCCTGCGGTAATGACCAACACCGGCGCCGGGCTCAGCATTGCCGTCTCTGCTTTTGTCGGTATATTGACGAACTTCATGAGTGATGGTGCGGCGGTCGCTGCCATTGGGCCGGTTGTCATACCCATGGCAACCATTCAGGGGATATCCCCCGTAATGGTCGGCCTGTCGGCATCATTCGCATCCTCCTTTGCACACGCCATGGTAATCGGAACGCCCAACAATGCCCTGATCTTTGCGCTGAGCAAGGATTTTGAAACCGGTGAGCAGCTGGTGACCATGGGGGATTTTTTCAAGCACGGCGGAATCATGCTGGGGCTTTCCCTGCTCGTCATGTGGGGCTGGGTTATCTTTGGCTACTGGCGATGGCTGCCGTGGCCTGGCTAAATCGATCGGGCCTTTCTCAAGGCAGGTTTGCGAAATAAACAAAATGGAAGCTCATGGGCCCATGGCGGCTCCGGCGCCGGGCCCATGAGCGTATTCGGTTCATTCCTGGGGGAAAGTAATTTTTGTGGATAAAAAACAGATCAATGTATTGCTTGTTGATGACGAGGAGGTGCTGCTGAATGCCATTCAGCGTCGCCTGCAGTTTCGCGATTTCAATGTGATAGCGGTTGACAGCGGGGAAAAAGCCCTTGTCGCGGCCCGGGAGAATCCCGTTGATGTGGCGATTGTCGATTTGAAAATGCCTGGTATGAACGGCAGGGAACTGATGCTGCGATTGAAAGAGGAATACCCGTGGATGGAGGTTGTGATCCTGACGGGGCATGGCTCCTTCAATCCGGATGAAGTGGAAGTCGCAGGCAAGATATATACCTGCCTCGCAAAGCCCTGCGAAGTTGAAACCCTGCAGCAGGTATTGATCGACGCATATAAAAATACGGTGATGAACCGAAACCGTATCAAAATGCGTGAAATGGATGAGCTTTTAAAAGATCTTGAAACGGAATCCCCCGGAGCGGTATTGCGGAAACTCAAAACAATCGACAAATACCGGTCGTAAAAACCCGAACCCGATGGAGGTTGAACATGGAGTCTATTGCCGTCAAGGAATTGATGATTCCTCTGGCAGATTATGCAACTGTGACGGAAGATGCCACGCTTGCCGAGGCGGTTGTGGCGCTGGAAAGAGCCCAGGAGGATTTTGATCAGAATCGATATATGCACAGGGCGATTATCGTATATGATAAAAACCGGAAAGTGGTGGGCAAGATCAGTCAGATGGACGTTTTGAAGGCGCTGGAGCCAAAATATTCGAAGGTTCCCGATTTCAGGGAACTCGATGGTCAGCTCGGAATTAACGTGGACTATGTCAGAAACCTTGTAAATGAGCTGGGGCTGCTGAAAAAGCCGGTAGGAGATATTTGTAAGCGGGCTGCTGAAGTGCAGGTCAGCGATATCATGCATACGCCGACACAGGGGGAGTTCGTCGATGAGATGGCAACGCTCAATGAGGCGATTGTTCAGCTGCTGATGGGAAANCACCAGTCGCTGCTGGTGACCCGCAATAAGGAGATAATTGGCATTTTGCGATTAACGGACGTTTTTAAAAGAATTTCGGAGATGATCAAGGAATGTAGCCTGTAATATCCGTTTTGTCATTTCGGGGGCTGTTTCATCAGCCCCCTTGCTTCCTGTCTGTTGGCCACCCATACGGTTCATTTCACCTTTGACGGCTTCGTAAAAAGTTTAGTATGTAGCGCCTGCGTGCGATTCATCAGAATGTCACGTACTCGTATTGCGCTGCAATCTTTCTCGGTCGCGAAAGCCCCGATCTTGAACTTTTTACAAAATCTTCTGATTAAGTCTATATTGGTTGCCGAACGAAAACCGTCTTTTCCTTGTGGTCCCATTGTCAAGGAACATAGGATGTGCTGACGAAGGAAGCGCATCATAAACGTCATTGCCCCGTGAAATCTGTTGAGGCGACATTTAAACGATGCGCTTCCTTCGTCAGCACATCCTATGCCCTTGAAGAAAAATCCCGGTTTTCTTTCAGGCACTATATTATGCGTGCATCTAAAACTGTTTTCTGCAGGATTCCAGGCTTTCATTTGGTTTGCGGGTGGTGACAATTTTCCCGGAATGATTATTTATACAATAAGGATCCGTTGCGAAATGGGTTTCCGGTGATTGTTCTTGTGAATTCCCCGGCATGGTGCAAATGGCGTGTTGCGTACACAAGGACTGTGCTGCGTCCGTTCAGGTTGGGTGAAATCGTTGAGTTGTTTTTCCGGGGATTGCAGGTCGCGGCCGGCCCGTCACCGGGTCGTGTTTGGATTATTGCCCTGTTTTTGACTATCGTGTTATGAAAAGGAGGTTTTGTATGGATTCGATTCAGGTAAAGGATCTGATGGTGCCCCTTGAGGATTATGCTACTGTTTCAGAAGACGCTACACTATCCGAGGCTGTTTTGGTGCTGGAAGCGGCCCAGGATAATTTTGATCAGAACCGCTATCGGCACAGGGCGATTTTAGTTTATGATAAAAATGGTAAGATCGTCGGTAAAGTCAGTCAGTTCGACATTCTGAAGGCGCTGGAGCCTAAGCTGGAGGGAACCGAAAAACTGAAAATGCTGGATCGATTCGGAATGAATACGGCGTATCTGAAAGATATGATCCAGCAATACGGGCTTTTCAAAAAGCCCCTTCAGGATATCTGCGAAAAAGCGGGGTCGTTCAAGGTGAAAAATGTCATGTATACACCCTCCCAGGGAGAAATCGTATCGGAAGAAGCAGCCCTCAATGAAGCGATACTCCAGCTTCTGGCCGGGCACCACCAGTCGCTTTTGGTAACCCGCGGCAGTGATATCGTAGGGATTTTAAGGCTTACGGACGTTTTTAAAGAGGTTACAGATATGATCAAGGCCTGCAAAATATAGTCAGGCATTCTGTGTTTTTCGGATTTTTGTTTCATATTGTAGGAATTGTTGTCATTGGGGCAAAGAATAGGCTTGCAATTTTGTTTTAAAAAGTGTATTATTGTTCTAATTGAAAGAGGGCGGAAACGCCCTCTTTTTTTGTAACCACTTGTCTTTTATATAAAATCTATATTTCGGTTTCTTATGGGTAACACAATTGATTCGGCTGTAATCGATGGGCTTTTCCCGTCCCCGGTATCCCTCAATGCCGTTCTGGATGAAATTCCCCGGGGGGTATTGCTTCTGGATACCCACGGGCGGATTGTTTTTATGAACCGCACGCTTTGTGCCATGACGGGATATGATGTATCAGAGGCCATGGGGCTTTCATGCTGCAACATAATTCGCAGCAGTATTTGCTCCGGACAGTCTCCCTGTATCGAAGACGATGGAAATGAGGTTGCAGCGGATCCTGTAACGATTGTAACCCGGCAAAAGCAGAAAATTCCGGTACGGATATCACGGGTAGCGCTCAGAAACTTGACGGAAGAAGCGGTTGGTTTTCTGGAGATTGTGGAGGACCTGCGCGCCCGGCAAAAAACCGGTGATGAGGCGAACTACGGCTGGCGCCCGGGAAATCTGGTGGGGGTGAGCCCCCGGATAAAAAAAGTTTTCAGTATTCTGCCGATGGTTGCCCAAACCGATTCTCCTGTTTTGATCACAGGGGAAAGCGGCACCGGCAAAGATGTGATTGCCGAGTCCATTCATTTGAACTCGGAGAGGGCCAGAGGTCCTTTCGTGAAAGTCAACTGCGCGGCTCTTCCGGAAACACTGCTGGAAGCCGAGTTGTTCGGGCATCTGAAAGGCGCTTTTCCCGGGGCTTCGGAAAGCAAGGCCGGGCGATTCCGGCTTGCGAACAATGGAACGATTTTTCTCTCCGAAGTGGGCGACCTTCCTGCCGGACTCCAGAGCAAGCTTCTTGCGTTTATGGATGACAACATCGTATACCCGGTGGGAAGTCACCGGGGTGTTGATGTCAACGTGCGGATTGTCGCCGCCACATTGCAGCCCCTTGATCAGCTTGTGCAGCAGGGCCGGTTCAGAAGTGATCTGTTGTTCCGGCTGAGCGGTATCCGGCTTCAGCTGCCACCGCTTCGGGAAAGGGTGGGGGATGTCCGGCTTTTGCTGGAGCACATGCTGCGTCTTGCTTCTGAGAATTTTTCAAAAACCATAGAGGGTTTTTCCGACAAAGTCCTTGGGATTCTGTTGGACTATCATTATCCGGGAAACATCCGGGAACTTAAAAACATTGTCGAATATGCGGTCAGTGTCTGCCGGTCCGAAAATATAACGGAAAAGGATCTGCCGGATTATGTCGCGGAAGGCACCGGAGGAGGTGGCCAGGGGCATGGGTTAATGATGCCGGTGGCACATTTGGTGCAACATTCGTTTGGCCAGTCAAATGGTGCCACATGGGAGGATACCGAGAAAAAAATGATACTTGAAGCGCTCGTTTCAGCCCGCGGGAAAAAAAGCAGGGCAGCCGATGTACTCGGATGGGGGCGAAGCACGCTCTGGCGGAAAATGAAAAAATATGGACTGGAATAGATGATGGGCTCTTATTCATATCCAGGGAATAAGCGGGTGCTGATCACTGTTGGTGATCACCAGGTATCTTTCCGCTTCGATATGACGCTTGAAGTCATTATTGCCGAAAAAGGGGCGGACGGCAGCATTCTGAATGAGAAATATTTTCTTTTGCCCGGGTCATCGGCGGAGGAGTTGTGCAATATTATCCAGAACGAAAATGTTCATGAGGTGATTTGCGGCGGTATCGAGGATGAGTATTACCAGTATCTGTCGTGGAAAAAGGTCGCCGTCTTCTGCAATATTATCGGGCCGGTCGAAAAATGCCTGGACGCATGGCGTCGTGGAGTACTGGTTGATGATACGATTTTTAGATAGTGCCTGAACGAAAACCGTCTTTTTCGCCAATCTCTGCGTCCGGCTCAAATTTTAATCCTCAAAATACGCCCGGTATTCCTGCGGTTAAAATTTTCGCCGTCCTTGACCTTGACGAAAAAATCCTGGTTTTCGTTTGGGCACTAGATACGATGACGTTGAATGATCAAAGGCCGGCAAAACACCGTCGGAGGGTCTCAAAACTATGGGAGAACAATGAAAGCCGAAGAGATTGAAGATGTGAATTTCAGCAAGCGCTATCAGTATTTCA
>SL_3KL_010_SEDDRAFT_10006702_pt1 | contig 10268 bp, 5 predicted proteins | sample SodLakKL_010_SED_2_FD_10381 | JGI IMG/M metagenome (IMG submission 10381)
GAGCTACGCCTACACCAGAGCAGGCAGCCCTGCGACCCTCACCGCGCCCATCGCGGCAGGCGACTACGAGGTGCGCTACGTCACCGGCCAGGCCAGCGCCACGCTGGCGAGCTCTCCCCTGGTCGTGACCCCGGTGACGGGGTCGGTCCGCGCGCCGGCGGAGGTCGGCATCGGCGCCAGCTTCGAGGTCGAGTGGCAGGGGCCCGACAACTCGGGCGACTACATCACCATCGTCGAGGCCGGCGCGCGCGAGGGCAGGTACCTCAGCTACGCCTACACCCGCGGCGGTAGCCCCGCCACCCTCACCGCTCCCGGCGAAGCCGGCGACTACGAGGTCCGCTACGTCCTCGGCCAGGGCAGCGGAACCCTCGCCAGCACACCCATCACGGTCACGTCCGTCGACGCCAGCGTCTCGGCGCCCGCCGAGGTCGGCATGGGCGCGACCTTCGAGGTGGCGTGGATCGGACCCGACGCCAGGGGCGACTACATCACCATCGTCGCGGCCGGCGCCCGCGAAGGCGCGTACCTCAGCTACGCCTACACCCGCGGCGGCAGCCCCGTTAGCATCACGGCCCCCGGCGAACCCGGCGACTACGAGGTCCGCTACGTCCTCGGCCAGGGCAGCGGAACCCTCGCCAGCACACCCATCCGTGTCATCGAGGTCGGGGCGAGCGTCTCGGCGCCCGCCGAGGTCGCCGCCGGCGCGCCGTTCGAAGTCGAGTGGCACGGCCCTGACAACTCGAGCGACTACATCACCATCGTGCCCGCCGGCGCGCCGGAAGGCACCTACCTCAGTTGGACCTACACCCGCCGCGGCAGCCCCCTGACCCTCACGGCGCCGGACGCGCCCGGCGCGTACGAGGTTCGCTACGTTCTGGGCCGGGGCGACAGCACGCTGACGAGCGTGCCGATCACGGTGCGTTGACGCCGGCATGAACGCCACCGAGCTACTGCAGGCCGCACGCGCCCAACGCGTCGTGCCGCTGTTCTACGAGCCCGACGCCGCGCGCGCGGCGGACGCGGTCGCCGGCCTCGCCGAGGGCGGCGCCCGGATCGTGGAGTTCACGCTTCGCGGCCCAGGCGCCGAGCTCGTGCTGGCGAAGCTGGTCGCGGGCGCCCCCGCCGGCGTGCTCGTCGGTGCCGGCAGCGTTCGCGACCTCGCCGCCGCGCGCGTGGCGCTCGACACGGGCGCGGCGTTCGTGGTCGGGCCCAACGGCGACCCCGCGGTCGCCGCCCTGTGCGCCGAGCACGACGTGGCCTACGTCCCCGGCACGTTCACGCCCAGCGAGATGGTGGCCGCCAGCGCGTGGGGCTGCCCCCTGATCAAGCTCTTCCCCGCGTCGCTGGCCGGCGGGCCCGCCTACGTGAAGGCGGTGCGCGGCCCCCTACCCGACCTGCAGCTGATGGCCACCGGCGGGATCGGTCCGGCGGACGTGCGCGCCTACCTCGACGCGGGCGTCGCCTGCGTCGGCATGGGCGGCGAACTGGTCAAGAAGGCCTGGGTGCAGGCCGGCGACGTCGCCGCGCTGGCGGCCGCCACCCGGGAGGTGCTGACGGCAGCGGGCGGCACCTGAGCGGCGCTCAGCCGCCGCCTACCCGCCTGCGTCGGTGCTCGCCTCGCCCGCCTTCGTTCCCAGGCGCGCCTCCGCCGCCGAGAGCTGCGTCGCGAAGCGGTCTTCGCAGCCACAGCTGCGAACGTACGCCCGGGCCTCCTGCAGCGCGTCCGCGGCAGCGACGAGATCGGCCCGGCGCCGCGAACACTCGATGACCTGGAGGTAGGCCTCGACCGTTCCGGCGTGCTCCCCCAGACCGCGCTTGAGCTTCAGGCTGCGGTGGTAGGCATGCGCGGCGGCGTCGAGGTCGCCGCCCGCGAACGCCAGGTCGGCCAGGTTGGTGAAGGCCCGCGCCGCGCCGGAGGCGTCATGGATCGCCTCCGCGACCGCGAGCGCCTCGCGGTGGTACCGCTCGGCCGCCGCAGCGTCCCCGGCCCGGGCGCGCAGGTTGCCGAGGTTGGTCAGCACGCTGGCGAGGCCGCGGTCGTCACCCAACCCGCGCTTGAGGTCGGCGCTCTGGCGCAGCAGCGGCTCGGCTTCGTCGGGGGCACCGAGGCGCGCCTGCACCGTGGCCAGGTTGTTGAGCACCTGGGAGTGGATCGCCGGGTCGCCGGCGGCGCTGAGCCGGCGTGCCCGCTGCAGGTGCGCCAGCGCGGACGCGAGGTCGCCGGCCTGCTTGTAGGCCAGGCCGAGGTTGTTGTGGCAGCCCGCGAGGTGGCGTGCGTCGTCGAGTCGCTCGGCGACGCGGAGCGCCGCCTGGTAGGCGTCCGCCGCCGCCATCGGGTCGCCGCGCTGGTAGGCGACGTTGCCCCTCACCCGCAGCGCCAGGCAGCGCTCGAACGTGGGCGGGTCGACGGGTAGGAGCTCGATGGCCCGCTCCAACGCCTGCTCCGCCTCGTCGTTGCGACCCAGGCGCTGCAGGCATCCGCCCAGGTGCGCCAACAGGCGACCCAGAACGACCGGGTCGTCCGGTTCGGCCACGATCGCGGCCTCCAACCACACCAGGAAGTGCGCCGACCGGGCGCGCACGTCGTGGATCTCGGACACCGTGGGCAACAGGGTCGCAAGCGCCCCCCATGCACGCCGCTCCACCAGCGTCCGCCAGGCGAGCTCGGCATCGGGCAGCAACCGGCCGAGGCGCTCGAGGCCGCCTCCAACGTCGCCCGCGCGGCGGGCCGCCGCCGACTCGGCGACATGCCGCGCGTGCTTCAGCCGCGCGTCGGCCGCAAGCTCGGGCCAACGGGCCCATTGCTCGCGGACGAACTGCCGCACCAGCGGGTGCATCTCGCAGGCGCCGCCCGCCGTGGGGCGGGCCATCGAACTCCGGACGAGACCCCGCAGCGCCGCCAGGCACGGCCCAGCGACGGCCTCCAGGGCGGCCGTCTCGATCTCGCCGGCGAACGCCGCCAAGCGCATGGCGAGCACCCGCTCCGGCTCCCCGAGGCGGGCCCAAGACGACGCGAACACGGCCCGCATGCTGGCGTGGCGCTCCGGGAGGTCGCCGCCCTCGCTGCGCAGGAAACCGAGGTCGCGCTCGACCTGGTCGGCGATCTCCGCTGGGGTGAGGACTTGCGTCCAGGCGGCCGCCAGCTCGATCGCCAGCGGCACGCCGTCCACGAAGCGGCAGATCCGGGCGACGTCGCGGCGCGCGCCCGGTTCGTCGGCGATGCCGGGGCGCACGCGTTCGGCGGCCTGCGCGAACAGCAGCACGCTGTCGGCGACGGACAGGTCGTCGTTGGGCGGCGGCAGCGCGAGCCCAGCGACCGGCTGCTGCCACTCGGCCGCGATGCCCAGCGGCTGCCGGCTGGTCGCCAGCAGCGTGACNCCGGGTGCACGCCGCAGCAACTCGCCNAGCCANCGNCCGCNGCCGACCAGCTCGTCGAGGTTGTCGAGGANCAGCAGCACCTCGGCGTCCNGCANCGCGGCGAGCAGGCGTGCNTCGGGTTGGGATCCGGTCCCGCCGGTGACGCCCATGGCCTCCGCGATCGCCGCCGCCAGGCCGACTTCGGTGTCGACCGAGGCCANCTCCNCCACGAAGACGCCGTCGNGGAAGGCNCCGACCTGGTGGGNGGCGGCCTGTTGCGCNAGGCGCGTCTTGCCGATGCCGCCGGGCCCGACCAGCGTCAGCAACCGGCACGCGGGGTCCGCCAGCCGGCGAGCGATATCGCGCAGCTCGCGCTCGCGGCCGACGAACGGGGTCGACTGCCCGACGAGGTTGTGTGGACGCGGCGTCGGCGGCGTGCCCCGCCGCAACTGCGCCGCGATCTCTTCGGCGGCGAGCGCTGGCGCCCCGTCGGCCTCGGCGACGTGCGCCCGGTGCCGCTCGAAGGCGTCGAGGGCGGCGGCGGTGCGGCCGTCGAGGGCGAGGCAGCGCATCAGGCCGATCGCGACCTCGGTCGACAGCGGGTCCTGCCGCCAGGCGGCGTCCAGCACGTCGGCGGCGGCGGCGTACGCGCGGCGGGCCTCGAGGGCCGCGGCCGCCCGCAGGGCAGCGCCGAGGTAGGCGCGTTGCAGCGCGTCCCGCTCGACCTCGACCCAGGCCGCGAAGCCTGGCGCGTCGGCTAGGTCGAAGGCCTCGAGGAACGGCCCGCGGTAGGCGTTCGCCGCGCCGGCCCAGTCCGACGCCGCGGCGGCGCGTCGGAAGTCCTGGACGTCGCTCGCCACGCGCCAGCGGAGGTGCCGTTCGGTGCCTTCGACGCCCATGGCCCACGGCAGGCGCCGCGCTCGGTAGACCAGTTGCCTCAGGGCGTGGTGGGCACGCGGCGCACCGCTTTCGGGCCAGAACAGCAGCGCCGCCTCGTCGCGGCCCACCCAGTCCGCGCGGACCGCCAGGTAGAGCAGCAGGGCGACCGGCTTGCTGGTGGGCAGCGTCAGTGCGTCGTCACAGACCCCCCAGCGGGGCACGCCGAACAGCCGCAACGACGCCATCTGCTCATCATGCCGGACCCCTCCCGCCACGGCCGGGGCTATCGTCCGCCGCCGCGCCGGCCGTGCGACCGCTCGCCTCGTCGCCACGGAAGCCGTCGTCCGGCTCGTGGTGACCGCGCCTGGCGGCCGGCAGCCGGCGCTCCGCGGTCTCGCGCAGCGCCGCGAAGCAGGCGTCGAAGCCCGAGAAGCTCCGCCGCTCGCCAGTGGCGAGCTCCAGCAGCGTCAGCGTCCAGCCGCCGCCGTCGTGCTCGACCCTGACGATGAAGCCCATGGTCATGGTCGCCTCCGCGGTGGCCGCCGTAGCGGCCCTCGCCAACGCCCGCCCGGTGTCCCGCGAAGGGATGCGGGACACCGGTCGGGCGACGTCGGACTCACTGCACGGGGATGCGCACCGGCACCTTGCCGCCCTCGACCCCGTCGGCGCCCGTCACGGCGACGTAGTAGAACAGGTCGCCGCTGCCGGGCGCGACGCGCACGCTGGCGCGGTAGCTCTCGCCGGTCCCCCGCGAGTTGAACGTGCCGTCGCTGCGGCGCTCGTACCAGGTGATCGTGCCCTCGCCCTGCGTCAGGCGGGCGGAGAGCTCGACGTTGACGGAGACCGAGCTGCCGCCCGTGGGCCCGGCGATCGGCTCCACCGGCGCGACCTCGAGGTCGTGGTTGGGGTCGAGGATGCGGGTGGGGTCGTACATGGCGATGTAGTTCGACTCGACCGGGGCGGCGTGCAAGGCGTTGCCGTTGATGCCGGCGTGGTCGAAGTAGCCGGCGAACCACAGCTCGCTGCCGCGCACGGCGTGCACCACCTCGGCGCCGACCACGTGGTTCTGGCCGACGCGCAGCAGGCCGCCACCCAGCGGTTGCAGCTCGCCGGTGACGACGTCGAGGATGGCGACGTTGTGGTACTGGTTCCACTGCTCGTCGTACACGAAGGAGCCGGAGAGCAGCAGGTGGCGCTCGTCGAGCCAGGTCATCTGGTTGACGTCGCGCGAGACGCCGCCGGTGACGGTGGCGGGGCCCCAGGTGTCGGTCCGCGGGTCGTACTTCGCCAGGCCGTAGGTCTCGACCTCGTGGCGCGACGCGATGTCGGGATCGCGGCTGACGATGCCGAGGCTGCCGCCGGCGTAGAGGTTGCCCTCGCCGTCGAGGGCGAGCGCGAGCACGCGGGGGAAGCCCTCCTGCAGGAAGCCGCTGTAGTTGACGAAGCCGGGCTCCATGGTNCGCGCCGGCAGGCCGGGCAGGCCCTCGGGGTAGTAGCCGACGTCGAGCTCGCTCAGGTGCGTGAAGTTGCCCTTGCCCACCGGGCGCCAATCGTTCTCACCGTAGTCGAAGCGGGCGACGTTGTACGCCATCCGGCTGTGATGGGTCGGCACCGGGCCGTAGAAGTTGAAGGTGCCGGCCACGTAGATGCCGGGCGGCGTCGTGGTCGTGTCGAGGACGATCGCGTAGATGCCCTTGACCGGCTTGTTCGGGTCCTCGGCCTTGAGGTCGCGGCCGAGCAGGTGGTACTCACCGTTGGCATCAATGCGCAGCGCGGCGGCGATGTCGAGCGGGAACTCGACGCCGGGCATCTCCAGGGTGGGCGCCCAGTTGCCGACCAGGTACAGGTCGCCGGTGCGCTCGTCGAAGGCGATGTCGTTCACCACGCCGGTGCCGCCCTGGGCGCTGTTGCCGACGACCGGCTGCCCGAGGTAGGTGCCGCGGATCTCGGACCAATCGCCGCTGGCCGGGTCGTACACGCCGATGCCGCTGTGGCTGCTGATGGCGCCGTAGGCGTAGAGCTTGCCCTGGATCGCCTTCACGCCCTCGGGCGGGCTCTGGATGCCGTCGCCGCGGGCCCAGGCGATGCGCTCGTAGCCGCGGTCGGGATGCCAGGTCCAGGCGTACCAGCGGGTGCCGCGCTCGGCCTCCCAGCTGCCACCGAAGTAGAGCGTGTCGTCGATCCAGGCGATGCCGTGGATCGTCGGCAGGCCGATGCCGCCGCTCATGCCGACGGTCGTGCGGGTGTCGTTGCGCACGGGTGCGGGGAAGGCGCGCGACCAGTGCTCGGAGCCCGCCGGGGCGCCCACGGTGGGCACGTGCGCCGTGTAGGGCGCGTTCGTGGCCGCCACCGACACCGGGTTGGCCGTGAAGTCGATCGTCGGGTTCCAGCGCGCCAGGTACCAGCTCTGGGACGCCGCCGGCGCGTTGTTGCCGAAGTTCTCCGGGCCGATGTGGTTGAAGTCACCGGCGATGTACACGTCGCTTCCGTGGGTGGTCAGGCGCACCTCGGGCATGACGCGGGTGGAGAGGCCCGACCCGAGCTGCGTCCACGCGCCGGTGGCGGGGTCGTGGACGACGACGCCGTGCGCGGGCGTGCCGTCGAGGAAGCCGTCGTAGAACTCGTTCGTCGCGCGCCGGCCACCGAAGGCGCCGGAGAAGTAGATCAGCCCGTCGTCGGCCTTCTCGACGCTGAAGCAGTCGCGGCCGACGCCCCCCCTACCGGTGGGATCGACCCAGGCCTGCTTCGCATCGTCCCACTTGGCGATGCCGCGCAGCGGGGCCTGGTCGCGGCCCTCGGAGAAGGCGCCGCAGAGGTAGATGTCGTCGCCGTCGAGCAGGAAGTCGCGCACGACGACGGTGTCGAAGGCGATGAAGTCCGCCGCGCGCTGCAGGATGCCGTCGTTCTGGCCGTAGGTGCCCTCGCGCGGGAAGTTCGCCGGGTAGGGCAGCCAGCCGACGTCGTCGCGCCAGGCGGCGAAGCCGGTCGACCACTGCGACCCGGCGGTGGTGATGTCGGGCGCACGGCCGTCGCCACTGACGTAGTGCCAGGTGCCCGCCAGGTAGATCGTCGACGGCGTGGTCGAGGTGTCGACGCGGATGCGCCGCACCCGCGGGTGCCCGCCGCTCGGGCCGTTGGGGATGATCTCGTAAGTGCCCGTGTCGAGGTCGAAGCGGTGGAACGCGTTGCTGCGCATCGGCAGCTGCAGCGGCGTCCCGACGAACGACCCGCCGATGTACAGGTCGTTGCCCTGCGGGTCGTAGGCCAGCGCCTGGATCGAGCCGCCAGGGCTGATCGTGCCGTTGTACTGCACGCGACCTAGCGGACGCCACGCATCGGGGCCGGGCTCGTTCGGGTCCCACACCGCCAGCGCGTTGACGTTGTGGTAGCGGTTGCCGCCGACGTTGTCGACGCGGGTGAACTCGCCGGCCACCACCATGCGCCCGTCCGGCAGCCACAGGAAGTCGTTGATGACGCCGTCCGGGCCGCGGCCGCCCTGGCTGCTGTGGAAGTGGGCCACCACCTCGTACCCGCCCTCGGGCGACCAGGTCCACAGGTGCCAGGCCTCGTTCGTGAGGCGCTTGCTGAAGTCGGTGGCGTCGACCCCGGCCTCCCAGCGGCCGGCGATCCAAAGCTTGCCGTCGTGCCACTGCAGCTTGCGCACGGAGGGCTGGCCGACGCCGTCGCTCATGCCGGTGGCGGCCGACATCTGCGACGTCTGCGCCGGCTTGGGGAACTGCATCGACCAGTGCTGGTCGCCCGCCACCGCCCAGGTCAGCCCGGCCAGCAGCAGGGCCGCGACCAGCGCCGCGCCGCGGTGTGCGCTGCGGCGGGACCGCGTCCCCGGAGCGCACCTCGATCGTGCCTCGTGTCGCTTCATCCGACGACCTCCCGTCACGGGGCCGGGCGGCGCGCGATCGGCGCGGTCGCACACGAGGCGCGGTCCGCGAGGCACCGGGTACGGCGAGGGTAGGGAGGGGGGCGTCACACCCGCGTCACAGGGGCGCCACGGCGGCAGCGGTGTCCGGCAGGCGGACGGCGGTCGCCCGGCTCGCACGCGATGACGCAGCGCCGCGCGAGGCGCCGCCTCGAGCGTCGCCTACGGCAGCCGGCAGCGCACCCGGTAGTCCCAGACCGTGCCGCGTTCCACCCCGACCACCGTCACCGTGAATGCGTCGACGCCTCGCTTGACGAAGAGATCGAGCTCCTCGCCCGCGCCCGGTCCCGCGATGCCACCCGGGTACCTCGGGTCGCCGTCGTAACTGCTGGCGCCCCGCCAGCCGCTGTCGTACACCTGAACGCCGCGGTACGTCACCCGATAGCGGTCTGGCTGCGAGCGGGCGTTGAACCGCAGGTCGAACGCCGCGCCGTCGGGGATGCCGCTGATGTCCCAGACATCGACCGTCCCCTCGACGCCGCCGGAGTTGCTGACCGACCAGGTGTCGCAGGCGTCGAGCGCGAAGTCACGCCGCTCGGTGTCGTCCGGCAGGTCGGGGATGGGGTCCGGTGCTGGTTGCACGGCGAACACCTGCGCGCAGTCGTACGTGTCGGTGCCGGGCAGGCAGACGCCCGTGCCGATCCCGGGCTCGTCGCACTCCCCATCGAACGCCCACGGACAACTGTTCGACCAGTCGAACGACGCCCCGCGGCAGTCGAAGGTATCGGTCCCCGGCAGGCACGCCCCAGTACCGATCCCGGGCTCGTCGCACTCCCCATCGAACGCCCACGGACACGCGTTCGACCAGTCGAACGCCACCCCGGTGCAGTCGAAGGTGTCGGTGCCCGCCGCGCAGAGACCGGTGCCGATCCCGGGCTCGTCGCACTCACCATCGAACGCCCACGGGCACGAGTTCGCGTGGAAGACGCCGTAGGCTGCGAGGACGCCGCGGTCGAGCGTTCGTGGATCGAAGGAGGCGAGACCAGCGGAACCGGGCCTGGGGTCGAAGCGCGATGGGTCGAACGGGGGCGTGGCCGACTCGAACGGCCCGAAACCCGATGGGTCGGGCCTGAAGGGGTCGACGGGTGCGGGGGCGGGCTCGGGCAACACCCGAGGCTGGCCGAGACAGCCGTAGAAGTCGCCACCCAGTGGCTCAACGGCCGTCCGCGCAGCTGTCGCACGGCTTTCACCCGCATGCGGTCCACCGAAGTTCGGATCGAGCTCGTACCCCTGGCGCACCGCGTAGTCCGTCAACCTGCAGGTGTCGACGTCCACTTCGACCAGGCGGGACATCGATAACCTGTGCGGCCAATGCGAGTGCGTCCAAGCGACTCTGAACCCGAAACACACCGGCGGACCGCTCGTCGGCTGTTGCGCCAGCGGCCAACGCAACAGGCAGCGGTCGAGTTCATGGGGCGGCCACCCGACGTGCTGCCGATCGAGCGGTCGCACGAGCACCCTTAGGTACTGCCATTCCGCCGCCTCCAGCTCACGCTCGGGCAGGTTCGGCGGCGCCATCCACGCCACCATCTGCTCCCGCGGGGCCACGAACTCCACCCGCTCGAGGGTGCGCCAGGCACCGTCCCGGTAGCGCGGGTCCTCGCCGCAGATCTGGACCCCGAAGTCGTTCTGGAACACCGCCACCGGCGTCCCGGGGACGTTTCGCGGCCCCTGCCACTCGAAGCACGCGTCCCGGTAGACGTGGAACGGGCGTTGCGGCGTGTTCGGATACGACACCATCCCGTACACCGACAGCGAGTACCTGGCCCCCGGCGTGAACCCGCCGATGATGATCGGCTGACCACCGGCCGAGAGGCGCGCCGATTCGGCCGCCGCGAGGCCAGCGAACGCGAGAAGGATGCTCGCCAACAGGAAACGAATCGGGATCGCCATGGGGCCGTCCCTTCCGCGACGTCCGTCGCCCCGGCGCGAACCCGCAGCCACCCGTGATGACCCCACGACGCGACGCGGCAGCGTGCCGCCTCCAGGGACGAACGTCCTACCCCTTGGTTCCGCGCTCGCCGGGCTTGGGGGCTGGGGCCGGCTCGCACCCGACATGCCGCCCGTCATCGAGCCGGGTGCGACGCCGTCCCAC
>SL_3KL_010_SEDDRAFT_10006704_pt1 | contig 10267 bp, 9 predicted proteins | sample SodLakKL_010_SED_2_FD_10381 | JGI IMG/M metagenome (IMG submission 10381)
AAATATGTGTGGTTACGCTTTTTTTGTTGGAAAAAGCTGCCCTCAGGATGGACAATCTGCAGCAAGAGCGAACAAGCTGCATCAAGAGCGAACAAGCTGCATCAAGAGCGAACAAGCTGCATCAAGAGCGAACAAGCTGCAGCAAAAGCGAATAATCTGAAGCGAGAGCGAACAAGCTGAGGCGAGAGCGAACAAGCTGAGGCGAGAGCGAACAAGCTGCAGCCAGGACCTGCTTCAGACATTTCCGCAAAATCAGGGTATCATTAAATTTAATCTTTTGATAAGATAAAACTTGTGCCGGCTGGCCAATTATATTGGTAATTTATCCTTTTGAAATTCCGAACACCCGTAACTGGCAAACTATGACTTCACAAACCAATCCAATCACTTCCTCCGGATCCGAAAAAAAACTGCACAACCGGATTCCCATGGAAGGAAAAAAGAAAATTGTCCTGATTGCCCATGACAATTTGAAAAAGGAACTGCTGGAATGGGCCCGGTGGAACAAGGACCTGCTTGCGCATCATGAGTTGTATGGAACCGGAACCACCGGTGGAATCATTGCGAACGAACTTGGGCTGGATGTCTACCGCTTCAAGAGCGGACCGCTTGGCGGGGATCAGCAGGTCGGTTCCAAAATATCAGACGGGCAGTTGGACATGATGATCTTTTTCTGGGATCCGATGTCCGCCCAGCCACACGACGTTGACGTGAAAGCACTGCTGCGTTTGGCTGTGGTCTACAATATCCCCGTGGCCTGTAACCGTTCCTCTGCCGACTTCATGATCTCATCGCCGCTGCTGCAAAAGGAGTATATCAGAAGAATCGACGACTACGCCGCTGTTCTGATTGACGCGGTGTAAGGACAGGCGCTTAACTGTTTGATACCGTATGAGGACAGGCGCTTAACTGTTTGACACCCTGAGAAAACTCAGATTTTCCGCACTCCGGTGTCAAATGTAACGTTCGGCCCGGGTTCCTCAAGCACCACGGCGGTCTCGAGCGGTCGCACATTCACCTGGTCCCCGGCACGGAAATGGTTCCGGTTGTCGGTATGCACCAGGCATTCGCGGGCTTTGACACGCACCCTGTAGGTGATATCGTGTCCCTTGAATTCCCTGGAGATGATCTCACCCAGATAGTTGTCGTAGTGGCGGTTGGGCTTCTCCACAGTGAGGTGTTCGGGCCGGATGGAAAGGGTGACCCGGCCGGTTGCGGGACGATCCAGATTCACTCGTCCGAATTCCGTAAGCGCCGTGGCACCGATGGCCTCAGCCGTGATCAGGTTTGTGGTGCCCAGAAACTGCGCTACGAAACGGGTGCGCGGTCGGTAGTATACCTCCTCAGGGGTGCCGATCTGTTCAATGCGTCCGTTGTTCATGACAGCAATGCGGTCTGCGAAGGAAAGCGCCTCCTCCTGGTCGTGCGTAACCAGCACGGCGGTCATGCCGGCTTTTTTAAGCAGTGAGCGGATCTCATCGCGGGTGGACTGTCGCAGTACGGCATCCAGGTTGGAAAACGGTTCGTCCAGCAGGATCAGCTCCGGGGTGGGTGCAATGGCCCTGGCCAGCGCAACACGCTGCTGCTGTCCGCCCGAAAGCTCAAATGGGCTCCGGTTCCGGAATTCCCGCAACCCCATCATGCACAGCACTTCCAGCGCCCGCTCTTCACGCTGCTTGCGGGGCACGTTGCGCAACCCGAACATCACGTTTCGGATAACCGACAGGTGGGGAAAAAGTGCGTAATCCTGGAAAACAAAACCGATCCCGCGCTCTTCGGGCTCCACGTATACCGTACGGGTGGATGCGTCATGAGCCCCCTTGCCGGTTTTGCCGTTACCGGAGTCGCTTGCCGGTCCGCTGCTATCGGGTATGCCGCTCCGGTTGCCGGTTTGAACGCTTCCGGATCCGGGTTCAAGGCCGCTGCCACCAGGTCCGTCGGATCCCGGGAATCTGCCGTCCGAGCCGTTCCCGTTAAGCGTGCGTCCGTTGAGGACGACCTCTCCTTCATCGGGATGCTCGAAACCGGCGATCATTCGCAGCGTAGTCGTCTTGCCGCATCCGCTCGGACCCAGCAGGGCAAAAATTTCATTCCGGTTTACGGAAAAAGAAACCTGGTCGACCACCTTTTCAGATGGATCAAATGACTTGGTAAGGCCGGTTGTGCTTAGAAGAGTATCCATGGATTAAAACTGTTGACGAATCGGGTGCCGGTCAGCGCGACGTCCATTCGCGTGCAAAGAGCAGTCCGACAAACAACGTCGAAAATAACAAAATTACAAGTGCATAGGGAGCCGCCTGGCTGAACATGGCCTCGGCGGTGTAACTCCAGACGTTGACGGCAAGGGTCTGGAAGCCGACAGGCGCAAGGAGGAACGTAATGGGCAGTTCTTTCATTGCCGACATGAATACAAAAGCGGCAGAGACAACCAAACCGTTCCGCATAACGGGGAATGTGGCCAGGAAAAATGCCTTCAGCCGCCCGTATCCCAGCGACCGGGCCGCTTCTTCCAGCCGCGGTGACGCCTGGTAGAGGGCGCTTCGCACCGGACCGATGGCCTCGGCCAGAAAATGCAGGGAATAGGCCAGAATCAGCAGGGTGAGCGTCTGATACAGCACCGGGGCGGCGTTAAGCGTGAAGAAGATCAGGGCCAGGGCGAAGGCCAGGGGAGGTGTGGCGTAACCCAGGTACGCGATGCGCTCGAGTCCGCGTGTGAGCCGCGAAGGATGACGCACCCCGATATACGCCAGCGGAACGGCCAGGGCCGTTGCCAGCAAAGCCGCAGGCGCCGATGCCATGGCCGACGCCGTGAGGGCCCGCTGCAGCCCCCCCAACTGCTGAACGTCAAAGGACTGCAGCATCCAGAAGACGATAGTACTCACCGGCAGCACGAAAGAGAGCAGCACCAGCACTGTCACAAAGATGTAAGCCGGCCATTTCCAGTAACCCAGAGAGACAATGCCCGCCTTCTTTTCGCTGCCCATGCCCGTCCGGTGGAAGAACAGGCCGCGCAACAGCTTGTACTCCACGACCAGCGCGGTGGACGTGAGCACCAGCAGCATCAGGGCCAGCCAGGCGGCATATACGCGGTCGAACGCAGCCGAATACTGCAGATAGATGGCATAGCTGAAGGTTTCAAAACGCATGAGCGAAACCGCCCCGAAATCACCAAGCACATAGAGAAAGATGATGAGCGTTCCGGCATAGTAGGCGGGACGCAGCTGTGGGAGCGTGACCCGCAGGAACACTTCGGCCGGCCGGTATCCCAGCGACCGGGAGGCCTCTTCCAGTGACGGATCAAGTCCGGCCAGCGCCGACCGGAAATTCAGGTAGAGATACGGAAACGTGTACAGGCTGATAGCCGTCAGCGCTCCCGTGAAACCGCTGAGCCTCGGCAGTTCCAGGCCAAAGACAAGTGCCAGCGTGCCGTTGGCACCTGTGAATCCAAGCAAGGCATACGCCATCACGTAACCGGGTATGGCCAGGGGAAGCACCCCCATCAGGGTGAGCAGCTTGCGCCCGGGGATGTCGGTCCGGGTGGTAATCCATGCCATCGGAAGTGCGATAAGCGTGCCCACGACCAGCGTGCCGACCGCCAACAGCACGGTGTTGTAGAGCAGCTGCAGGTTCCGGTAGCGGAAGATCAGCTCCATGGAAAGCTGCGTGTCGGCTTCAAGAGCTCTTACCAGCAGATAAAGCAGCGGGATGAGCACAGAGATGCCCACCAGCACCGCCGGCAACAGAAAATACCAGGACGGCAGATTTTTTATGCGGAATATGTCGGTAAGTCTACGAAGCAAAGTCAGGTTTCGTCGTTATTATTGCACTACCCCGTCCGGACAAACTGAACAGGCTGCTTTTGGTGATGTGGCCGGGTTTGGTCATCTGACTGGTTTTGGCGATGTGGCTGGCTTTTGGTGATCGTACAGTCCGAGGTTATCAAACACAGTTACCAACCATGAAATTCCGGTTACAGCAGGCCTGCCCTTCGAAGAAGGTCCAGCGTGCGGTTGAGGTCGCTGAGGTCGTCAAGGTCGAGGTCCGGACTCATATCCTGGATATCACTGAGCGGGGTGTCAACATTCTCTGTGGAGATGCCGTCTAACACCGGGTACTCGTACACTTCACGGGTAACCCATTCCTGGTTTTCTGCCTCCAGCAGGAATTGCATGAACTTCAGTGCGGCCTCCTTGTTGCGCGCCGTGCCGAGCATGCCGATGCCGGCCACATTGACCAGGTTGCCGGCGTCACCCGGGGCAAAAAGGGTCTGATCGACAGGAAAATCGGGATCCGTTTCCCGGAACCGGAACAGGTAGTAGTGGTTGGTCAGGGCCACGTCGATCTCTCCGGCGGCCAGGGCCTGGAGAAGTGCACTGTTGTTGATATAGCTTTGTGCGTTGTTTGCACGCATGTCACGAAGCCACTGCAGCACCACATCATCGCCTTTCTGCAGGCGCATGGCTGTCAGCAGGGACTGGAAAGATCCGTTGCTTGGCGCCCATCCAACCCTTCCTCGCCAAAGAGCGTCCGTGAGGCCGAAGATGGATTCCGGGAGCTGGTCCGCATCCACCCGAACAGTGGAATAGGCCATTACCCGGGCACGACCGCTTGTGGCGATCCAGGTCCCCTCAGAGTTGTGGAGCTGTGCGGGAAGCATGGAGAGCAGCTCTCCGGGAATTTTCTCGAGCATGCCGTTGCGGTGAACGGCGCCGAGCGCCCCGGCGTCCTGCGCCCAGAAGACATCGGCGGGTGTGCGCCGGCCCTCTTCAAGGAGCGCGACCGCCAGCTGGGTGGAGCCGCCATAGCGCACGTTCATGCGTATGCCGTGTTCCTGTTCGAACTTGCGGATGAGCGGTTCCACGAGGGCTTTGCTCCTTCCGGAGTAGACGGTCAGTGACTGGGCGGCCGCATCGGGCAGATGCCCTGACGGGAAGGCCTGGAGACCCAGGATAAGCGGGAGGAATAGCAGCAGCCCTCCTTTCCATAAAAAACAGTGCCGGAGCGGTTTGGTGAAGTCTGCAAATGTCATCGTCTTGTTTCTTTCGTTTTTGTTGTTTTTCTGAATCCGATTTTTTTTCGATAGCGTCATACCATCGTGGCGTTCACCGTCGTAACGTCGAAACGTCGTAGTGTCGTAATGTCGTAGTGTCGTAATGTCGTAGTGTCATATCTTCATATCGTCATACCATCAGAATCCCGTGTGCTGAAGCAGCAGGTGCAGTCCGCCGCCGGTTACAACCACTACAAAAATCATGATAGCGGTGAGTTTGAGCAGGTCGCGAAGCCCGATCTCCTTGAACAGCACCACGAAGGTGGCGATGCAGGGGAAATAGACCATCAGTACAACACTTGCGACGATCAGCTGGTTCAGTTCCATTCCGAGCGGCGCGAGCATGCCCACAGCCACATCCTTTCTGAGAAAACCGATGATCAGTGCGGCACCCGCCTCACCGGGGAGCCCGAAGAGCCCGGTTATCACGGGTGCGAAAGCCCGGCTGATGTAGTCGATGATGCCAAGGGTGTAAAAAATGTTCACCACAAACACCCCGAGCAGCACATATGGCAGCGCCCCGCGGATAAACCCGTTCATCCGCATGTATATCTTCTTCCAAAGTGACTCCCAATAGGGCTTGCGGTAGGCCGGAAGGTCGATCAGCATTTCGGGAGACTCGCCTTTGATGAAGAAGTTCATGATCAGTCCGGTCACGATCCAAAGCAGGAACAGGGTACCGTAAACGATTGCCAGGCCAGCAATTCCAGCCTGTCCGAGCAGGCCTATGACCATGGCCTGCTGAGCCATGCAGGGTACTACGATGGCTATGAGCGTGGCCACGATGAACCGCTCCTTGCGTGTTTCCAGCATGCGGCCTGCCATGACGCCCGGCACGTTGCACCCGATGCCCAGCATCAATGGGACGATCGACAGGCCGTGTATGCCAAGGCGTTGCATGAACGCATCCACGACTACGCCCAGCCGGGGCAGGTAGCCGACATCCTCCAGAACACTCAGTACCAGGTAAAAACTGAAAATGTAGGGCAGGACTACAGCCAGGGGAATGTAAAATCCGGTTGTCAGCAGCCCGAACGACTCCTCGAAATGGATTTGCCCGTCGATAAGACCTCCGATCAGGATGTCATGGACCAGTCCGCCGCCGCCAAGCAGGCCCGACATCCACATTGCCGCCGGAAGCCAGACGAGCTCGAACACATCCTCCAGGATCTCATGCAGGAAATCGCCGAAATAGGCGACAAATGCAAAACTCAACAGCAACACGAACAGGGCAAAGAACGGACCGTAGACCGGGTGGACGGTAGCATGGTCCAGCTTGTCGCGAACCGTGGCGCTTCGGCCGGCTTTCTGTTGCACATCGCTGCTGATGTCCGCGGCTTTCTGCCAGAGGGATGCGCCGTTTTCCGATACCAGAGAGCTGCTGCGCGCCTCCGGCAGCCGTTTTTTCAGCAGCGGAATGCCCTCGCCGGTCAGCGCGCAGGTGGCGATGACAGGGACCCCGAGCTTCTCCTCGAGTCTGCCGCTGTTGATCACTATGCCGGATTTCTGCACCTCGTCCCACATATTCAGAGCGACCACAACCGGTTTGCCGGTCAGGAGCAGCTGCAGCGTAAGGTACAGACCGCGTTCCAGATTGGTGGCATCCAGCACGTTGACCACCACGTCGCCGTCGGCAATCATTTCCGAGGCAACCGCTTCCGCCCGGTTGGTCGGCTCCAGCGCAAAGGTGCCGGGGACATCGATCACTTCCAGTTCCGCATCCTCCGTGCGCAATGCGCCGCGCGTGTACTCAACCGTGGTGCCCGCGTAGTTTGAAACCACCACGTGGGAACCGGTCAGCCGCGAAAAAATGGCGCTTTTGCCGACATTCGGATTTCCCAGGAGCAAGACACGCATCCGCTTATCCTCAGACCCCGTTCGAAGTGACAGGTTTGACAATCAGTTTCATGGCCATTCCACGGCCCATGGCGGCCTGGTGCCCGTCCACGCTGACGATGACAGGTCCGCGAATGTACTGGGAGCTGATCCTGGAGATCATCTTGCCCTGCCTGATTCCCATGCCTTCCAGCCGGCGGTTCATCAGCGAGCTGCCATTGAAGGAAACGATTTCGGCCTCTTCTTTTACATTCAATTCTATCAATGATTTATACATGTGAAGGAAATAATATTTATGCCAAAAATCTATTAAGACTTAATCTAAATAAAATCACACACAAGTTCATCTTTTTTTTCGGGTGGATACGGTTTGGAGTCCGGCAGGCATGTCGCGCCCCGGGCATACTCTCTGCTGATGCGTCTCGATGAGAATGAGTACAATCTGCGGAGCGTGTCGATGTTGCTTCAAGCATGGCTTCCCGAAGCAATGGAAAACGTCAATGACCCGGGATCAGCAGGCCGGTCAGACCGTTCGNATCGTNAGTGCGGTCAGCCTGCAATCAGCCGGTACCGGTGAGTAGTGCTGACAGCTTGTTCGTGTCGTCAGTGCGGTCAGCCGGCAATCAGCCGGTACCGGTGAGCAGGCCGGTCAGACCGTTCGGATCGACAGTGTGATTACCCCGTACCGGTGAGTGTCGCAACCAGTGAGCGGCTGCCTCCATGGTTGCGGTGTTCGCACAGATAAATGCCCTGCCAGGTTCCCAGCGCCGGGCGTCCGTCCCGCACCGGCAGGGTCAGGGAGCTGCCGAGGATGGAGGCCTTGATGTGGGAGGTCATGTCGTCGGGACCTTCAAGCGTGTGCTGGTACAGAGAGGTATCCTCCGGGACGGCACGCGTGAAGTGCGTTTCAAAATCGGCCCGGACCGTGGGATCGGCATTCTCGTTCAGTGTCAGGCTGGCGCTGGTGTGCAGGATGTGGATGTGCAGCAGGCCAATGCGGATGTCATCAATGTGGTCGAGTTGTGAAACGATCTCGTCGGTAACCAGATGAAAGCCGCGGGGTCTGGAGGTGAGCCGGAGGGTCTGCTGGTGCCAGATTTGTGACATAAGCTACTCTTTGGTTTAAAAATTTGTTTCACTTGATAATATATACAAAAATGATTCGGCGGATGAGTCATCTCAGCTGAGGACCAGTTTCTGCGTTGCAGCCGTTTAAGCCGGATAGTCGCTTCAACCGGATAGTCGCTTCAACCGAAGAGACTGCTGACCGTCCCGCCGTCATGGCTGACGCTCTGGCCGGTAACAAATCCCGAGTGGGCGGAAAGCAACCACGCCGACAGGCCGGCCAGCTCTTCTGCCTTGCCAAACCTGCCCACGGGTACTGCATTTTCCATGTTTTTTCTGGTCTCTTCCGGAGGCAGGCCGCTTTTTTTGGCATTGTAAGCGATGACGCGTTCAATGGCAGGTGTGTTGTGTGCGCCAGGTGCCACAATATTGACTGTAATGCCCTCACGGGCCACATCGCGCGAGAGCGACTTGGCGAAACCCGCCACGGCGGCGCGCATGGCATTACTCAGCGCCAATACGGGCATGGGCTGTTTTATGGACTGGCTTTCTACAAAAAGGATCCGGCCGTATCCAGCCTCCCGGAATCGGGGCAGAAGCCGAAGCACAAGGTCTGTTTTCCAGCGGAACACAGTGGCATAAGCCTCATCCCAATCTGACATGGAGGTTTCGGCAGCCGTTTTGGCAGGCGGGCCACCGGCATTAAGCACCAGTCCGTGCAACGGCTTGTCCGAGGTGACATCCACAAGACGGTCCAGTGTGTCTGTTTTCGCAAGATCGCCCTGAATAGGTGTGAACCGGTCAGGCCACTGGTGGTGTATCCTTGCCAGCGGATCCTGTCCTCTTGCGACGCCGGTGACGGTGGCTCCTTCCCTGCAGAGCGTTTCCGTTATTGCTTTGCCAAAACCGGAACTGCAGCCGGTCACAATGAAGTGATGCTGGTAGATGTTCAGATCCATTTTTTAAATTTTAAGGTGATTATACTGTGATTGAGGATTTCCTGATAAGGATTGCCGTATGAGGATTGTCGTGTGAGAATTGCCGTATAAGGATTGCCAAATTAAGATTGCCTGAATAAGATTGCCTGAAACGGTGCCGCTCTGATTACGGTAACACCATACGCCGGCCATCCATTCGAACAAGCCAGGTTTTCATTCCGTCTTCATCAGTCAGCTCCGTCATCCAGCTCCGTCATCCAGCTCCGTCATCCAGCTCCATCAGTCAGCTCCATCAGTCAGCTTCATCAGTCAGCTCCGTCATACGCATTCAACATTCGCCTTCTTCATCCCATCTCCGATTCACCAGCCCGGTCTATGGGTTCATCCATGGCCCGGAAAGTGGACAGGCGATATTGCCAGAGCACCAGAGCGGGCATGGCCATGAAAAGAATGCGCGGCGTGGTATCCGGCGAAAGAAAGTACACCAGTAAAAAAAGGAGCAGGAACCAAAGCGAGAGGGCGCTGGTCACGCGATTCCATCCAGCCACGTAGATACGGTATGCAAAAAAAGGCAGTGCCAGGGTAAAGCTGAGCCAGAACGCCCGAAGCAGTGGCAGGGAACGTTCGTCAAACTGCTCCGCGGTACCGGCAAGCCAGGCATCTGGACGATAAACCAGGTGTGTTTCCGGAATTTGTGTAAATAATGGAACAGCCAGGTAGACGGCGGCGGCCAGACCGAACGCCGAATAACCCTGTGTCCAGACCGATCGGCGCAGGTAGTCGACAAGCGGCATCAGAAGAAGGGAAAGGAACAGCCATTCGGACACGAAAACCCCAGCCAGCACGGCCGGAATCAGCAAAAGCAGTTTTTGCCGCAGAACGGCCATCAGTATCAGTCCGAACATGCAGAACATCAGGGCATCCGGCACCGGGAAAAACACGCCCTGCCAGAAAGCGGGTAGCGGGAGCAGCAGAAAGGTGGGCAGAGCGACTTCAAGGGCATTGCTGCCTTTTTCTTTCATGGAGAGGTAATACATCCACCCGAAACCCAGAAGCAGGTAGACAAAGTTCAGGGAGCCGGTGAGCAATCCGATGCTTTCACTGTCAGTGAAGCCGAATGTGAGGGCGATGAGTCCGCTGATCAGCGGGGCCAGGAACCGAAAACTTATGACATCCGCCCCAAAGAAATCTAACGTTTCCGCCAGTTCGATGTATTGGAAAAGGTCGCCGTATCGGCCGTCCGGGCTGATTCTTCCCTCTGCCATCAGTACAAAATGGGCGATCATCACAACCGAGCAGGCCGAAGCCAGCACCGGAAGGGAGATGTAGAGGGTCATCGAGAAGCGGGTGGCCTTCATTCGTATGCCTTTCGATCACG
>SL_3KL_010_SEDDRAFT_10006705_pt1 | contig 10266 bp, 8 predicted proteins | sample SodLakKL_010_SED_2_FD_10381 | JGI IMG/M metagenome (IMG submission 10381)
ATGCATGATGTAACGATGGATGACGGTGAACTTCTTATAGATGGACATATCGTGCCAGAAGCAGGCTGGTACACCTTCCGGCACAGATTTATGCAAATTGAGGGTGAACTAAACGTGGACTTTGAAGTACTTCAGGACGGTGATGTATTATTTTCCGAACCGGTACCCGTTGCACTTCACTTTACTGAAGAAGCAGAAGACGGTGTGGAAGTATTGGAAACCTCTTCATTTGAAGCTGATAATGTCAGTAACGCCTACATCTGGTTTGTTGCAATAACTGTAGAGGAGTTGGCTATTGACAATCAGCACCTGCATCTGCCGTAAGCGAAGAACCGGATGGATGTGCCTTCTTTACAGTGACTGATTGGTGCTATCTTTAGCGCGATAGTGAGTAATGAGGCCTGTCGGGTTTTAGTAACCCGGTGGGTTTTCATTTAATCCAAACTCTGGCCCGAATCTTGGTTTTCAGTAGTATCAATGTCTTGAATACTGGCACTGCCGGCGTAGAGAGTTAAACAGATCCGGGCTGAACGCCTAATGGACCATTTAGAGACAAGAGGTTAAATATATTTGTACTGAAGCAATATTTTGAAAAAACAAGAAAGCGTACGCTGATAAAGTAGGATGAGTGCACAGAGGCAGAGTATACTACAATCCTGAGGATAGGGATGCATGAAGAACTGAAATTTAATCACGGGATACCAACAACTGTAATTATGGCCAATCAAACTTTGGCAAAAACAATTAAAAACAGAAATCGTGAGTTTATGACGCGGTTTAATCATGGTAGTGCGGAAGGTGTATCTCAGCTTTTTTCTATTGATGCAAAGATTCTGCCACCAAATGCCGATTCTGTTACAGGAAGAGATGCTATTGAAATGTTCTGGCAGGCGGTAATGGAGATGGGTATTGACCGGGTAGAATTAAGCACAGTTGAAATTGAACATCATGGTAATATAGCTATCGAAATCGGAAACATTCTTATGATCGATGAGAATGAGAAGGTGGTTGACCGGTCGAAGTATATGGTTATATGGAAACACAGGAATGGAGAATGGAAATTGCACCGCGACATGTACAACAGCAGCATACCGCACGACTGATACAGACAACGAGTTCTCTGTCGACAAAGGAATCACTACTTATCTTCCTTCTCCTTCGGCTATCATCGATTGATAGGTTTGTATCTCCTTTTCGAAATCTCCGTTAGCTTCCTTGTACGCATCGATCAAACTTTGTAATCTGCGTATTTGAGCGTTGGAAAAGTTCGAATCTCTTTCATTTAAATTGGCCATATGTCGGTTGTAGAGGGAATCAGCAGTTTCGTGATTGCCCAACAAGCGATTGGTTAAAGTTAAATATGCTTCCGTTCGGGCGATCAAAAAATGACCCGGATCCAGCACGCTATTGTAGATGCTGTAAGTTTCTTGAAACAGTGAATCCGCTTTCGCATAATCGTTCTTTTGTAATGAAAAACGACCGTACCTTGCGATCTCGAATCCGGTTCTCCAGTGCTCCCATCCATACCTATTCTTAGTTAGTGGTATTAATTCTTGTATTAAGGCGAGTTGGTCCTCATGCCAGCCCAGTTCAGAGATTGGGTTGGTCAAATTTCTACGGACTGTCAACGTATAAGGATGATCAGGCCCATAAGTATAATTGGTTATATCAAGTGATTTACTGTAGTACTGCACAGATTTACGATATTTTTCTTTTTCGTTGTAGATTCCACCCAGATTGTTATGGCTAACAACCACACTAAAATTTAGAGTGTCATTCAACTGTTCGTAGCGTTCAATCAGATCGAGGTATATTGCCTCTGCCCGGTCAATTTCTTCGGCACGCGCAAGTATGTATGCATAATATAAATGGTCAGTAAGAAACTCTCTGTCGTGCTCTCTATATCCGTCTTCAATGGATTCAATATACGAATCCGCCAATTTCAGTGCTGAGTCCGGCTCAGCGGTATGCGACAAAGTTTTAGCCAGCCGAATGGCCGATTTAACAACGTTTGGATGATCAGGTTCAAGGTGATCAGTATATATTTCATATGCTTCTTTTAAATATGGAAGTGACAGTTCCCAGTCCCCTGTGGTAACGTAATTTATACCCAGGTCGAGCATCACATCTGCTGTTTCAATTGATTCCCGTTCATAGATAGACTGGTTTAAATCAATCGCCCGGTGAAATATCTCTCTGCCGGTATCATGTTCTCCAAGCTGGGTATAGGCTTGCCCAATTGTTGCCAGGATCTCCGATTTGACGGGCAAATCTGAAATTTGGTCGGTGCGCTCAAGGCCCTGTTCCAGTAAATCTTCGGCAGTGATCTCTTCTCCCGGTGCATAGGTAGGATGACTGGAATCAAAGAGATCAACCAAAAAAGAGGTTACCTCATCCGCCCTGGCCGCTTCCACCTGGGCTTCATTTCTCTCTATCCCAATTTGTGTGGTATGGAATATGGAAAATCCGGTGATTAACAATAAAATCGCAGCAAGAAAAAGAGTGGCTTTTTTGTTACGCTTGAAGAACTTCAAAAACCGGTAGTATTGATCGTCAGAACGTGTACTTACCGGAAGATCGAGCAGGTGGAGGTGTATATCGTTTTGGAGTTCCCCGGCTGATGCATAACGCTGTCCGGGCAGAAACTGAAGGGTTTTTTGCAGTATGGAGTCAAGATCACCTGATAGCGATTTTTCCATCGACCGAATCGATAGGTTTCGGTTTTCTGCAATCTCTTTTTGCTGATCATGGGGAAGTTGTTGAAACCGAACAGACGATTTTTTTGCCAGGTTTTCTTTGATGACCTCCACATGATCATTCATGTTTTGATAATTAAGGTTGTATGGGCGACATCCTGCCATCAAGTTGTGAAGCAGTATACCAAGACTGTAGATGTCGCTGGCTGTTGTCACCATATCCCCAGTCAATTGTTCAGGAGCTGCATTATTCAGGGAGAGAAATCGGGGGGAAGAGGCCGCGTTCTGTCCTTCCGAAAATTGGGCAATTCCAAAATCGAGTATTTTAACTTTTCCATTCTTTTTAACCAGGATGTTCTCCGGTTTCAGGTCCCGGTGAATAATCAGGTTTGAATGAGCATATTGCACGGCCTGGCAGACTGACCGGAATAAATTGAGGCGCTGATCTATATTCAAGCGGTTATCATTACAATATTGATCGATGGGGATACCCTCTACATATTCCATGATAAGGTAAGGCCTTCCCTCATCGGTTACACCGCCGTCGTATAGCTGGGCAATCCCCTCATGAGTTAATTTGGCGAGAATTCTGCGTTCGTTGTCAAAATGGTTTCGGGTCTCACTGTCGGTAAAATCTCTACGGATAATTTTAATCGCAACTGAATGCTCAAACAGGCCATCAGCCCGTTCACCCAGGAAAACAGCCCCCATTCCTCCGCTGCCGATCAGTTTTACCAGGCGATAGCTCCCAATCGTTTTTCCAATCAGGTTTTCATGTAGTCTGGACTTGTTCATCCCGTCCAGCATATTTTGCATCAAATTATTCTTCGGATCGGGTTGGCTATCAGAAAACAGCTTTCCTTTTTCAATAGACTCCAGCAGCTCAAGTACTTCTTTTTTTATAGCCGGTTTGTCGTTGCAAATCTCGGAAATATAGTCCCGGCGTTGTTTCTTCGGCATATCGAGGGTTTGATCGACGATCTCTTCGATTCGTTTCCATTCAACCCGATCCATATTCCTCCGTTTTTAGCTCTGTTGCAGACTTACGCTCTTCTTTTTATCCGTGTTGGTTTCAAATCGATTTTTCAGCTCTTTATGGAGCCAGCCCTTTGCTTTTTTCCAATCTCTATTCACCGTTTTCTCCGAAATTCCAAGCGCAGCGGCAGTATCAGAAATGGTCATCTCTCCAAAGTACCGGCATTCAACCACTCTTACCAGTCGCGGGTTTAGCTTCTTTAGCCGGTTCAGGGCGCTGTCAAGGTTTATGAGCCGATCAGCGCTCTGTTCAAGCTTCATTAGCCCATCCAGGTAGGTGATAGCTTTTTTTCTGCCACCGCGTTTATTTGCAGATTTTTTTCTTGCGTGATCAATCAGAATCTGGCGCATACACTTTGAAACAATTGCATAAAAGTGAGCCCGGCCCTGCCAATCAACATCATTCTGATCCATCAATTTCAGGTACACTTCATGCACCAGTGAGGTTTTAGACAGGGTGATATTATTGTACTCTCTGTTGAGTTGCCTGTTGGCAATGGTTTTGAGGTTATCGTAGACGATTGAAAAGAGTTCGTCATAAAGATGATCCGCTCCCTCACGCATTTCCACCAGAAGACGAGTCACTGATTGGTTTGATCTCTTCATTTTTGATACCCTATTAAGTTGAACTATCTCCGTATAGTAATGATAGCATTCAACCTACATTATATTTCCCTATAATAAAAAACCCAAAAAATTGTAATAAATCAAGGTTTACCAACGACTTAGTGGTCTAATGACTGAATTCAAGACATTATATATACACAACTAAAATGTTTCGATTTTAAAATCTTTTTTCATTTTAGAAGGCATTGTAAACCAAACTTCTTGAGGGCTTTATTTTACTGCCCGTCATCACGATGCTTGCTCCTTCGCTTCGTGGTTTCTGTTCCATCAGAACCCCTTGCAGGACGGTCACACGACGGGTTAGTGGCACCCATCAGCCGTCTACAACGCGATTTCTACGGGACAAAACCTCCAAAGAGGCAGACTGCCATTCAAAACCCACTTTAATTCTCAGAGTATTTAAATTATCGTAGATCAATTAATTAAATATCAGTGTTATCATTTCACATATAAAAAAGGATGGGATAGGGCTCTAGAGATTACATTATTTGGAGAAATTGGCCTGAAGTCATTAGGACTGTTGAAAAAAGCCGGGGGAAGAGATAGTTGATCTTACCTGTGTTAAAACTAAAGCAAGCGTCCGCTTGCACTATGTAACCCGAAGCCCCCGCTTCGGGAAGCTCAAAATATTTCAACATGCAAAGATTCACAAATCGGGAGCGAGTTTATCCCAAGTTAAAATACTGTCGAACGTGGACGTTCGATCGACGTAATCCGAAGCTCCCGTTTCGGGAAGCTCAAAATATTTCAACATGCAAAGATTCACAAATCGGGAGCGAGTTTATCCCAAGTTAAAATACTGTCGAACGGGGACGTTCGACTTACGTAGGCCGAAGCTCCTGCTTCGGTGGTTCAGATAGTAGAAACACACAAAGAATATTAAATCAGGAAGACATTCGTAAATCGGCGTTGAAATAAAATTGATAGGTTAAAGGTGTCGAGCGTGGACGTTCGACCTACAAATCTCCAATAAATTCAGGTTTACAATATGTGTATGGCCAATGCTTCCAATCTGAGACCAAACCGGATTTTACCGGATTGTAAATAGTATATTTTATTTTATTCTCCAGTTCTTTTTCATCTCTGATAACCCTGTCATAACTCTCATTTTGCCAAAACTTTCCACTTCTGCCGAGTATTTTGTTAGCTTCTTTTGCCGTATAGGATTTTATGTTTTTCATAATATCAGTGACAGGATATTCTGCTTTATGATTCTCTTCAAGATGTTTAAAACCAGGTGTACATGGTTTGACATGATGGTATATGCATATAAATCATATCTGTCCTGATCATAAAAATGCAGGCTGTCTGTAACTATTTTAGCTACATCTTTTTCTTTCAACCAGGTTGGTCCGGCAAATTGACTATCTAACAGTTTTTCATAATGTTCAAAAATCTTATCTGCAAATTTAGCTTTTTGTACTGGGGGTTTTTTTGAATTCTGACTTATTGAATAAAACTGTTTTTGCTTTTCCTTTAACAGTTGAATAGCCTCTTTGGGTAATGTACCGGCAAGTCTGAATGTAATAAAAAACTCAGCTCCACTTGGTTGCCAGTGAGGAAGATTTCTCTTGTAATATTCCATTCATCCCTCCGCTTGATATTTTACATTTTATATCCTTAAAAGAATAAAATATTATGAATTTAAAAAGTCAAACGAGGACGTTTGACCAACGTAATCCGAAGCTCCCGCTTCGACAAGCCCAAAAGTTGTAATGCATTTAAATTTATATTTCAGGGTTGTTTATATAAACCTGAATAGAATAAAAGCTAATGAGTTTAAACTGTCGAACGGGGACGTTCGACCTACGTTTCTTTCCAAAAAAAAGCATGGAGACCTCTAAGCAGAAATCTCCATGCTGTTTATTTAATTTTTGAACAATTTATTTCTTCGAAAAGCTATTTACCCGGACGCAGCCTGTGCTGATCGATTGGAAGTTCAACTCCATCAGCGATGGTTGGGAACCATAAATAGGCACTTCCCAGTTCTTCTGCAATTAAATCTGATGTTTCTTCTCCAAACAAAGCAGTTTCGATGGATTCGGTATACAGTAATTCATCCTTTTGTAACAACTCAAAATCAACACTTAGAGTACCATCCGCTTCACTGCCGAAAACATGGCGGAACGTATACCAGCCGGATTCATCAACCTGGTAATCTCCGACTATCAAACTTTCGTTATCTTCAAATACAAAAGTTGTAAAATATACAAAATCCGCATCCAGAAGTTCTTGTTCTTGGCTCCCAACGGTATTGGCAAAAGAAAAGACTACATCGTCAATTCCGAGAAGGTCTAAAAAAGTAAAGCCTTCATTTCCTGCTGGATATGCTGGGTCCAGGTAGATATCGAGCTGTTGTACATAACCGCTTGCCGGAAATTTTGTACTTAACAGACCCGGTTCAAGTGTGGTGGCCGGTCCGCTTGTGAGTTCGGGAAACACTCCTACTTCTTCATCGCCCCAAAATTCATTGCATACTCCATTCATAATGGTAGCATAGCCTCTGCCTACAGCAGGATTGATATCTCCATTGCTTCTGCGGTCTTTATGCTCAATTGATCCGCACCAGCCTGTTGCTCCATCATCCTCTTTAGTAGCCCAGGGATGGGTATCATGGTTGAACACCTGGTGAAATACCGGGAAATCTGCATTGGAATTTACCATAGCGAGGTTGTCAGCATTTTCTTCAATCTGCAATGCCTCACCATCATAAGAAGTGCTTGGATTTTCCTTGCAGGCAGCAAATATAATTAGTACTGCCAGCACCAAAAGAAATGGATTTGATAGTAATTGTAAGCTTGATTTATAATTGTACATAATTCTCCTTTATTTAATTAACTAATTAATGTGCGAATTATAGTTGATAAGTCTTGTTCACACTTATCTATTTGTACTTGCGTAAACTATTTGTAAAAAAGGACATATTATTTGTAATTAATTGATTATTAAATTGATTTAATAAGTGGGCAGGTCATTTGAGGCTTTTGCATAAGATCCTATTTGGGTAAGCAACAGAACAGTGAAGAGGGCAGGTATTGTTTTTATTGGAGATGGGCTCGGCACTATTTGTATATTATTTGCACCGCAGTTATTTACAATTCTCTTAAATCCCACTTTCAGTATTATGCAGTAAATTCAATCAATCAGAACCACATCTAAAACCCCTTTTTTCCACAATAAATACCTGCACTACTGTAAAGCCAATTCTCAGGATGGGGTGTGCAAGCGGATCAGTCGGCAGACTGACAATCTGCTTGCACCAGCTAAGAGCTAAGGACCTGACCGTCTACCAACTGATTTGCTTGTGTCACCCCCATCCTCAAAACCGGATGCCCAAATGGGGCGAAACAATAAAATGCCGGTATCGAAATCCATCAATCGGACGGTTACGCGAATTGTGGATAAAAAAATCCGTCCATTGAGCTGCTATGCCGAATACAAGACCTGCACTTCTGTTTTTGGAATAAGCTTCAATTAGTGAGAGTTTGCCCGATAATCCCATTCCGAAACTGAGCAGCCGGTCGCGTTCGGGGCTTATATTTTCAAAATCATAAAGAAGTGTCCGATATTGTGGAACAAAATTCAGGCCGAGGGAAAACTCAAACAGTTCAGATAACCCAAATACCCTCATGGCCTCAAACGTCAGAGACTGGTATCGCAGATTCGTACTTTGTGTAAATCCATTAAACATACTTTGTTGCCTTAACAGCTCGGTTTGGCCGTGAGAGAATCTAAGGCTATACTCAACAGGAACGTTACCAACCGTACTTTTTGTGGATACACCAAGACCAAACACCCATGCCTGATTCCCCTCGTTATTTGCCGCAGTTACGACATCATTGTTCAGCACCTGAAGACCGGCTTGTACACTCACCCTGAATTGATCCTGAGCTTTTGCATCAGTGATCAGGCAGCAGCATAATGCAGCACATATTATCGCGCTTTTAATAAAGTTGAGAAGGTTTTGTTTCGCATCAAATTTTAATAAAAAAGGTGAAATACACGTGATTCTGATAAAGAATCGGTTTCCAGGCGATATGTGTAGATTCCTTCCGGCAAATTATTTCCGTTTGAATCTACAGCCACAAAAGTAGACGTATGAACACCGGGCGGCTGCACTTCGTCAACAAGAGTGGCTACGGTTGTTTTGTAAGCATTTTGAACCCACATCTTCACATGGGTCTCCTCGTTCAATTGGTAGCTGATTGTAGTTGACAACGAATCGTCTCCGCCTGTATCAAGAGAATTGGAACATCCTGTTCCAAAAACGGTCAAGCAGCATAAAATGAGAATAGCATTAAATTTTTGTCTTAACATGCTAACAGATTAATGAAGCTTTCCGGTTTATTCAAGTATCCTGCGTAAACTCCTCAATCGCATCACTCAATTCCACATCTTCTTCATAAAACTTTTCCCATTTTTCTTTGGGATCGGGCTGGGTGAGAAGTGATACGGAGATCAATACAAGAATGGACAGCCCGGCCGCCGGAAGTACGATATAATCGAATGGAATCAGCGGTTCAGCCCGGACCGAATTAATTATGGTGATGAGCAGCGTAACGCCCATGCCCGTTGCAATGGATGCAACACCACCGGCTGTGGTAACCCGTTTCCAGAGAAATGCGGCGAGAAGCGCAGGCGTAAGCCCGGCGCCGATCATCGTGTAGGCCGTAAAAGCCATATCGAGGATGGTGCGGAACTGTGTGAGCAGCAGCCAGGCCACAATACCAAGCACCAACACCATCAGGCGCTGAAACAGCACGATCACTTTTTCGGATGCATCAGGGTTGATGAAGCGCTGGTAGATGTCGCGTGTCAGGTTGGTGGAAGGAGTGAGCAGGAAGCTGTTACCGGTGGATGTGATGATAGCCACGGCGGCACAGATCAGCAGCAATCCGCCTGCAAGCGGAATGCCGATCTCGGTTCCGAAACGTGCTGCATGCAGGATGATTCGCTCGCTGTCTTCGGCGGCAAGGTGCATGATGCTGGATGGATCAAGCGCATTGAAATGGCTGAATGCCAGGATGGCGAGCGAGGCAATGGCCGTCTCTATGATGATGGTGCCAATCACCCAGAAGATCACCGCGTTTTTAGCTGCTTTTTCATTTTTCGCAGAATAGAATTTCTGGTACATGTTCGATTCACCCAGCAGCAGTAAAAATGTGGGGAAAAAGACTCCCATCACCCAGATCCAGTTTTGCCCGCCGGTGATGTCGAAGAGCGCAGGGTCCAGTTCGGTTGTCACAAATTCAACTCCGCCCAGGTTGATAAACACAAGCGGTACTGCTACCAAAACCGCTAGGGTAATCACCGCACCGTTGATGATATCGACCGACACAATGGAGAGCATCCCTGCAAAAGCGGTAAAGGCGATGATAAACCCTGCTGTTAGCAGCACGCCCTGCCATTCCGGAATCCCGGCTACAAGGTTTAGCACAAAACCACCGCCGCGAAACTGATAGCCGACTATTGTTGTATATGCAATTACAATTACTATCGTGCCCAAAATCCGTGCCCATTTATTGTAACGAAGCTCCAGAATATCGGGCACTGTGTACTGCGCAATTCGTCTTACACTTCCGGCCAGGAAAAAGATGATCACAATCCCGATCCACGCACCGGCGGCCAGCCAAAGTTCGGAAATGCCGACACGGGCTGCGAGTCCTGCACCCGCAAGCAATGTGCCAGAACCCAGCCATGTACAAAGAAGTGTACCTACAAGTTTCGGTGTAGACACCTTCCGACCCGCCACCATAAAATCTTCCTGGCTTTTAATAGCCCGGCTTTTCCAGATGGAGATGCCCATCAGCAGGGCGAGGTAGATGATTACGATCCAGAAGAATATGCTCATGGTACAGGGTTCAGGGTTCAAGGTGCAAGGTACAGGGTACAGGAGTAAATAATTTTT
>SL_3KL_010_SEDDRAFT_10006706_pt1 | contig 10264 bp, 8 predicted proteins | sample SodLakKL_010_SED_2_FD_10381 | JGI IMG/M metagenome (IMG submission 10381)
CCCGCCACCCCCATCCCCAGTTCAGCGGTGGAAGAGGCCCGGATCTGTCGCTCCAGACTGATGGGTTGCCCCACACTCAGCCCGGCGTCGTCGCCCAAAACGAACTCAAGGGGGATGTTTCCGTCGAAGAGGAGGATGCTCCCCGGATAGCGTCCGGAGGCCGGCGGGAGATTGACGAAGAGGAGGGTGTCGCCCTCATCGAGCTGCAGGGCCTGGAAGAGGGCGGAGCGGAAGTCCGCTTCCTCCTCCGCTGTGGGCCAGAGGAGGAAGAGGAGGACCGAGACCACGGCGCCCACGCCGAAGAGCGCCAGGAGCCACGTGCGGCCACGTCCCGGCGGGCCACCCTCGTGCCCGCCCGGTTCCGCCGGCTCGCCCTCCGCCCTTTGCGCGGGCTCTTCTTCCTTCCCGGTCACGGTGCCACCCCCTGGCGCGGAGCATGTCGCGCACAAAATACTTACAGGATGGTAAGTGCCGGCAAGGGGCGGCCGCAAGCCGGCCGACCTCACCCTCCAGTTCGCCGATCCCGACTACCGGTACATCATCGTGGCTCCGGCGAAGTCGGGGAGGTCGTCGCACCAGGATCGAAGCGATCCCCCGCCCGGTACGGCAGTGACCGTTTGACCGACATACCGGAACGAGTTGAGGCCGCCTCCACGCTCAATATCGACGGCGCCCGTTGCGGGCACGCCCACAATGTCGGCAACGCTGCTCAGTAGCTGTTGACCTTCGGGACCGCTCCCGGTCTTGCAGTGCATGAACTGGATGGAGCCGTAGGGTCCGAAGATCCCCCGCAGTTGGTGCAGGGTGGAATGGAGTGCATCCACGTCGTCGTGGCGGAGCCCGGAATCGTAGTCGATGCCGGCCTCCCCGTGGCCCCAGGAGATGCCGGCAATTCCGGGTCCCCCGTGCCCATGGAAGCGCAGGAGGAAGACCTGGCCGCTGGAGGCGGCGTGCCGGATCGCCTCAACAGCCTCCTGGACGCCATTGCACGCTCCCCCAACGAGCACCATGCTCCCGCCCAGGCCGCGGATCCTCCGGGCCTCGAGATGGAAGAGGTTCTCGTCGAAGACGTCGATGCAATCGATGATCTGGAGCGGACCCGCTCCCTCGGTGAGAGCGAACCAGGTGAAAATGTTGACGATTCCGTCGATGTTCATTCGACGCCCCTTCCTCCGCTCGGCCCGCTGATACTCCTTGAGGGCATCCTCGGTGGAGGGTCCGAATACTCCATCTACCGGGAGATTGCTGTTGGACCGTGCGTTGAGGAGCTTCTGGAGTACGCCCACCGCGGGCAGTTGGTCTCCGAGCGAGAGGTGGGGGTAGAGTTTCGATACGCTCATGAGGTCTCCCTGAAGGAGGATGGGTCTCGGATCTCGACGGTGCCGTTGAGGCCGGATCTCATGGTCTTGCCTGGGCCGCCAGGGTGGCTCGCTTCCTCCGCCGGCCGTGCTCGAAGCGTTTCCGACCCGCGCCGTTCACTCCCGATCCTCCGGATCTTCGTCAAAGTAGTCGAGGCGGTCCACCGGCATGACTACCGCCGAGAGCACGTTCGTGAGGTGAGCCACGATGCGTTTCAGGTAGCGGGCAGCCAGGGCCCGGGCGATCGCGTGGGGCTGGCCGTCGTCTTCCTGGACCAGCGCGTGCACGATCTTGTCGAAGTCAGTGAGGAGTTTGTCGCCGGCGATGAGCCGTTCCCGGGCCCGCTCCGTGTCCCGCGCGGCGAAGATCTCGGCGGTCTCGGTGATCATCTTGGCGACCTGATCCCGCAGTTCGTACCATTCGGGAAAGCCGGAGAGGTCCGCGCCGTAGCGGCCCAGGTCGCGGAGGTTCTTCCCGTAGTCGCCGATCCGCTCGATGTCCTTCACAATGGACATGTAGACCAGGATGGTGGGGGTTTCGATGCCCCCGGCCACACTGGCCCGGATCACCAGTTGGCGGCGGACCTCCCGCTCACCTTCATTGACCCGCTGATCGGTGACCTTGATCTCCCTGCGCACCCCTCGCCAGTCCACCCCATCCAGAAGGATGGACATGGCCAGGTCGAAGACGATGCGGTCATCATTCAGCATCCGGTGGATGATCTCCTCGATGGCGTCGAGGCGGTCGTCGGTGGAGCGGGAGCGCGTGAATCCGAAGGGCATGGGACGCCTCCTGGTGAGGGATCAACCTAGAATGAGTACTCCGAGGGCTGGGATCACGATGAATAGCCCCAGAACGTACACGAGCACCAGCGAACTGCGCTTCGTGGCCACATCGGCGGTCCACACAGCAGCCTTCACCGGGAGGTCCCGGATCAAGGGGAGCGGGTAGATGATGAGGATGGCCAGGAGGTTGAAGAGGGTGTGGACCAGGGCGATGGTCAGTCCTTCCGGCCGAAGCACCGCCAGCGAGGCCAGCAGCGCCGTGATTGTGGTCCCGATGTTCGCACCCAGTGTCACCGGGTAGGCGCTCCGAAGGGTCAGGAGGCCGGCGGCCACCATGGGGACCATCATGGCCGTGGTGATGCTGGACGACTGGACAGCCACGGTGACGATGACCCCCACCACGATCCCCATGGTCCCGCCTCCCCGACCGATGAGGTTGTTCATTACCTGCTCGACCCCTCCGGCTGCCAGCGCCCGCATGTTCTTGGTCAGCGCGCCGAGAGCGGCAAAGATGGCGCCCAGCCCCAGCCCCAGCAGGAGCACTGCTACCCAGAAGGAAGCCAGGGGCAGCGCGGCCAAAAGATCCTGAACCAGACCTACCGGGAGCCGTACCGCGCTCCGGATGGGGCTTGTGCCGATCTCGCTGACTTCGCTGCCCCGAAGGATCCCCGTGAGCCAGGTCGACAGGCGCACAAGAATCCCGGTAGCCATCTCNAGCGGCAGGAGGATGGCTACCGACAGCAATTTGAAGTAGTCGTGGAGCGTGGCCGCCGCGAACCCCAGGCGGAACTCGTTGGGCCTGCGGATGTTGCCCAGCGCCGCCAGCGTATTGGTGACGGTGGTGCCGATGTTGGCGCCCATGACCATGGGCACGGCCAACTCCAGGGGAATCGTCCCGGCCCCCACCAACCCAACGATGGCCGAGGTAGACACCGACGATGACTGCACCAGCACGGTGAAGAGCAGGCCCACGAAGAGCCCCGACAGCGGGTTGGCGACCCGGCCCAGAAGCCGGGTGGTGAAGTCCTCCCCGAGCCCCGCGATCCCCACCTCCAGGAGGGCGACCCCCACCAGGAAGATGTAGAGCATCGCCAGCGCCAGGAGCGCCCGTACCCAAAGGGGGATGCCTCTCCTTCCCGCTCCCCCGTCCGTCGAAAGTTCAGCGCTCAATAGAGTCTTTGAATCTCAAAATGACGAATTCGGAGGCCCCGTCGGCATGGGGCTGGAAGGAAGAATTCTGTTACCGAGTTGTTTCAGGAAAATTACTGAATCGTCGCAAGGTAGGATGAGGCTTTGGGCCGTGCAAGGCGGGGTGGTTCTCGGCAGGAAAGAGGACCACGGAAGACTGCGAGAAGAAGGGCAGATCAATGCTTCGACGGACGATTGATCCCTGAGACGGTGCCCCGCCCCGTCACCCCTCCCTCCGGTACCGCCAGACATAAACTCCGAGGAGGAAGATGGGGATGCCCGGGGCGCTCCAGATGAGGGCCCGGAGGTGGGATCCGGGGATGAGGACGGCCCGGGCCGGATCGTCGGGGTCCACGTGGACCGGGACGATCGCGCCCTCGGGGTAGTCGAGGATGAACTGCCAGGCATCGTTGTTCACCGCCGTCCACATGTTGGCGTAGGCGACCCGGTCTCCCCGGTGAACAACGCCGTCCACCTCCCACCTGTACTGAATATCGGGCTCGGCTCGACTTCCCCCATACCGCCCCGGGTAGACGCGGACCGAGCTGGATTCCACGATCCCGCTGAGCCGGGTTTGTCTTGCGGTGGAGCTTCGGCTGGATCCTCGCCGCTCAGTCAGTCCAAGAATCCAAAAGCTTGAGCGTGGCGAAGCGGAGGGCGTCGCCGGTGGGTTCTGTGGGGCTTGCGGAGTCCGAGCAGCCCGCGAGGAGGAGCGGGGGGACCCAGAGGAGCAAGAGGGAGCTCCATGACGGGATCCGAAATGGGCAGGCTTGAGTGGTCCGCCGATTCTGGGTCGAATCCCTCCTGAAATCCTTTCGCTTGCTTGTAAGGTATGTAATCGGTGACTCTGCAACCAAATCCCGGTCGCCCCAGCGGTAGGATCGGGAGGCGGGCCCTTCGAGCGTCTTCAGGGAGGAGGGGATTGTGCCCCAGTCACCATCGGACTCCAGGTGGGTCGGCCCCCTCCTGGGTGGCGCGCTTCTCGTGGGAGGCCTCCTCGTGGTGGGAGGCGTGCTGGCGGTGACCTCCAGTTTCCGGACCACCCTGGCGGCGGATCTGGCGCGGGTGGAGGGGAGGGCTACCGTCCTCGCGTCTCCCTGGGGCGACCTGGAGTACCTGGCGGGAGGGGCGGAGGGGCCCTGGGTGCTTCTCGTCCACGGCGCCGGCGGAGGGTACGACCTGGGGGAGCTCATGGCCGAGATCCTTCTGGGGGAGGGGTTCCGGTGGATCGCCCCCTCCCGCTTCGGCTACCTGGGCTCGGAGGTGCCGGAGGGCGCGACCCCCGACACCCAGGCGGATGCCTACGCCTGGCTATTGGACGGACTCGGGGTGGACGAGGTGGCGGTGGTGGCCCTCTCCGCCGGCGGGGCGTCGGGGCTCCTCTTCGCCCTTCTCCACCCGGAGCGAGTCTCTTCCCTCACCCTCGTCTCCGCCGGGGTGACCCGGGTGGGCGCGCCGGAGCAGGACGACGCGGACTGGAAGGGGAGGATGCTGGTGCGGCTCTTCTCCGCCGACTTCCCCTACTGGGTCGTGACGAGCCTCTTCCAGGACCGGTTCATCGAGCTCATGGGCGCCGACCGGGAGGTGGCCGCTGGCCTGACGCCGGAGGAGGCCCGCTGGGTCGAGCGCCTGATGGAGAGCATGCGTCCGGCTTCCCTTCGTTCAAGGGGCGCCCTCTTCGACAACCTGGCTCCCCCGGCTGGGGAGCGGATCGCCGGGATCCAGGCGCCCACCCTGGTGATCCACGGTGAAGACGACCGGCTCCAGCTCTTCGAAAACGCCCGCTTCGCCGAGGCCACCATCCCCGGCGCGCGGCTCCTCTCCTTCGAGACCGGCGGTCACCTGGTGGCCATCACCGAACAGCCCACCGTGCGGGAGGCGGTGGGGCGGCACATCACAGATCACTGGAGGGCAAATCGGTGATCACCGGTGAGCAAGGTCCACCGGGTTCAAGACGCGCCGAAACCCACTCATCTGGCCGCTGCGGGAACAAAAAGACCCAAAAACAGAATCCAGATTCTGTTTTTCTCGCTGGTCATTTCCCGCGGATGATGTGTGCGGGGAAAGTTCGCCCACCGCCACTCGCCATTACCCTCGGCGCAAACCCCTCTAGCCTGTTCGTGTCGGGTGTTGGTGGCAAAAGGCCCCCGATTTGGCTCCTCTCGGGGTCTCACCACCCTGCCAACAGCCTCCAAGAACAAGCCAGAGGGGGTGGGGGAGACCTCGGTACATGCTGGGCGACAAGATCGGCCAGAACGGTAGGGCGGGGCGGCTGAAACCCTTGATCGGGATGCACTTGGGCAGGCAGGCGCCCAGGTCCGGGCCATCACCCAGTCGCGGCTCCCTGCCCCAAAAATAGAATCTAGATTCTATTTTTCTCGCGGTGGTTGTCTCTCCCGACAGTCCCTACCCCGCGGCCATGACCTGGCGGATCCTCCGCCCCCCCGTCCCAACGGGCTATGGAACCGCCCCCACCACGGCGCCACACTCCCCCTGAGCCATGTGCGCCGGATCCGGTGCATCCCTGCCTCCCAAATCTCTGGCGTGGATCTTGAAACTCTTTACCCCCAGAGAGGCTCCACTCCGCCCTTTCCGCCCCTCTGGCGGGCTCGAGGCGCGGCGGCACCCTCAGCGGGCCTGCCGAAACGGCAGACGCACCGGGCCACGGAGCCGAAAGGACATGCTGGGACCCGACTCCACGACGGGAGCGAACCCCACGCCGGGCGCGAGCCTAGGACGGGAGCGAACCCCACACCGGAGCCGGACCCTACGCCGGACAGACCGAGAGACACAGAGAGGACATAGACATGGCAAGTTTGGATCGTTGGACAGTGAAGGCGGGGGAGGCGCTTCAGACCGCCGCCACCCGGGCCCGGGACAGCGGGCATCCGGAGGTGGGGGGGGCGCACCTCCTCCAGGCCCTCCTTGAGCAGGACGGAGGAATCGTGGTGCCCATCCTGGAGAAGGCGGAGGCCCGCCTCGGGCAGCTCCGGGACGCGGTGAGCGGCGCCATCTCCCGCTACGGCCGGGTGGAGGGCGGAAGCGACCCCTCCCTCTCCCGCACCCTACGCGGTGTGCTTCAGGCCGCCGAGAAGGAGGCCCGGGAGCGCAAGGACGAGTACATCTCCACCGAACACCTCCTCCTGGGGCTCACCGAGGAGAAGGATGACGCAGGTCGCGCGCTCCGGGACGCCGGTGCCACCCGCGCGGCGGTGGCCGCCGCCCTGGAGCAGGTGCGCGGCGCCCACCGGGTCACGGATCAGAACCCGGAAGACAAGTACCAGGCCCTGGAGAAGTACGGGCGGGACCTGACGGATCTGGCCCGGGAGGGGAAGCTCGATCCGGTCATTGGCCGGGACGAGGAGGTGCGCCGGGTCATCAAGGTTCTGGGGCGCCGTACCAAGAACAATCCGGTCCTCATCGGTGAGCCCGGGGTCGGGAAGACGGCTATCGTGGAGGGGCTCGCCCAGCGGATGGTGGCTGGCGACGTGCCCTCTTCGCTGGCCGACAAGCGCTTGGTGCAGCTGGACATCTCCGCCATGCTGGCTGGCGCCAAGTTCCGGGGCGACTTCGAGGAGCGGATGAAGGCGGTTCTGAAGGAGATCACCGAGTCCGACGGGCGCTTCGTGGTCTTCATCGACGAGCTCCACACCATCGTGGGGGCCGGTGCCGCCGACGGCGCCGTGGACGCCGGAAACATGCTGAAGCCCATGCTGGCCCGGGGTGAGCTCCGCCTGGTGGGCGCCACCACCCTGGACGAGTACCGCAAGCACATCGAGAAGGACCCGGCGCTGGAGCGACGCTTCCAGCCCGTCTACGTGGCGCCCCCGTCGGTGGAAGACGCCGTGGCCATCCTCCGGGGCCTGAAGGAGCGCTATGAGGTGCACCACGGGGTACGGATCCGGGATGAGGCCCTCATCGCGGCAGCCCGCCTCTCGGACCGCTACATCGGAGGGCGTTTCCTCCCGGACAAGGCCATCGACCTCATCGACGAGGCGGCCAGTCGGCTCCGCATCGAGATCGACTCCCTTCCCCAGGAGATCGACGAGGTGGAGCGGCGGATCACCCAGCTCGAGATCGAACGCCAGGCCCTTGCGCCTGAGGAAGACCGCTCTGCGGTGGAGCGCCGGGAAGCCATCGAGGCCGAACTCGCCGAACTCCGGGAGAAGAGCTCCGGGATGAAGGCCGAGTGGCAGGCCGAAAAGGTGGCCATCACCCGCCTCCAGGAGCTGAAGGAAGAGATCGACGAGCTTCGCCTCGAGGCGGAGCGGGCCACCCGCGCCGGGGATCTCCAGCGGGCTGCCGAGCTCCAGTACGGCGAGATTCCCCGGGCCGAGGCCGATGTGGTGCGGGCCGACGAGCGCCTCCAGGCTCTCCAGGCCGACGGGAAGTTCCTGAAGGAGGAGGTGGACGCCGACGACATCGCCCAGGTGGTGGGCGAGTGGACCGGGATCCCGGTGAGTCGGCTCCTGGAGTCGGAGCGGGCCCGCCTCACCCATCTGGAAGATCTGCTCTCGGAGCGGGTCATCGGTCAGCGCGAGGCGGTGGTGAGCGTGGCCAACGCCGTGCGCCGCGCCCGGGCCGGCCTCCAGGACCCGAATCGGCCTGTGGGGTCGTTCATCTTCCTGGGACCCACCGGAGTGGGGAAGACGGAGACCGCCCGTGCCCTCTCGGAGTTCCTCTTCGACGACGAGCGGGCCATGGTCCGCATCGACATGTCCGAGTACATGGAAAAGCACGCGGTGGCGCGCCTCATCGGGGCGCCTCCGGGCTACGTGGGCTACGAGGAGGGGGGGCAGCTCACCGAGGCGGTGCGTCGCCGCCCCCACGCCGTCATCCTCTTCGATGAGATCGAGAAGGCCCACTCCGAGGTCTTCAACATCCTCCTGCAGATCCTGGATGACGGTCGTCTCACCGATGCCCAGGGGCGGACGGTGGACTTCCGGAACACCGTCATCATCATGACCTCCAACATCGGAAGCCAGTACATCCTGGAAGAGGCCGGGGCCGGCGACTGGGACGCCGTGGGCGAGCGGGTGCGCCGGGAGATGCACCGCCACTTCCGACCCGAGTTTCTGAACCGCATCGACGACATCATCATCTACCGTCCGCTGGACCGGGGCGACCTCCGACGCATCGTGGACCTGCAGCTCGACCGGGTGAAGACCTTGGCGGCGGATCTGGATGTTTCCCTGGAGGTGGACGATACCGTAAAGGACCTCCTCGCCGCCGAAGGCTACGACCCGGTGTTCGGTGCCCGTCCCCTCAAGCGGGTGATCCAGAATCGGATCCAGAACCTCCTGGCGCTCCGGCTCCTGGAGGCGGAGGTGGAGGAAGGCACCGTGGTGCGGGTCCTGCCCCCGGAGGTGGAGGGAGGCCCGGTGCGGTTCCGCTTCGAGGCGCCGAGAGAGGGGCGAGCGGCCGAAGCATAGCGCGGTGAAGGGGGGAGGTGGGCGTCGGATTCCGGCCCTACCCTCCCCCCTCCATCTGTTTCATCTTCCCAGGTAAGCGGCCATCGTCCGGACGGACGGCGGCGGCCCCTGTGCCCATTTCGGAGGTCTCCGTGCAGAACATGTCTCGAGTGGCCCGCATGCTGGCGTCGGTGGCGATGGTGGTAGCCGTGGGGCTCGTGTCATCCGGATGTGCGTCCACCGGCGGCGCCGGGACCATGGCGGCCTCCCAGCCCCAGATCTCGGTGGAACGCTTCCTCCAGGCGGCAAACAGTCGTGACCTGGACGCCATGGCCCGGATCTTCGGTACGGAAGACGGCCCGGTCCTGGAAAACACCGGCTCCACCTTCGGATGCGCGTTCAAGCGCATGGGTTCGTGGCTGCGGATCTCGGATCGCTGCATCACCCGGGAAGACATCGAACTGCGGATGGATGCCATCGCCTATATCCTCCGTCACGACCGCTACCGGATCACCTCCGAGTCCACGGTGGCCGGGCGCCGGTTCCCCACCACCCGGGTGATGGTGGAGCTGGAGCGGGGCTCCCAGCGCTTCCCCGACGTGCCCTTTGTGGCGGTGCGGACCGCCCGGGGGACCTGGATGATCGAGGAGGTGGGCCTCGAGCGGGTGACCGCCGCCCGGTGAGGCTACCCCTCTTCCACCAGCTCCCAGAGGACCCCTTCGGTGCTTCCGGGGTGGAGGAAGGCCACCCGGTGCCCCCCGGCGCCGGCCCTGGCCTCTCGGTCGATGAGACGGAGTCCCTGGGCCTCGGCTTCCGCCAGAGCGGCGGCAATGTCCGGCACCTGGAATGCGATGTGGTGGAGCCCTGGCCCCCGGCGCTCCAGGAAGCGGGCCACGCCGCCCTCGGGATCCATGGGCTCGATGAGCTCAAGGGTCCCGATGAAGGCCACCCGAACGCCCTGGGCCGGGATCTCCTCCACCGGGGAACAAGTTTCGCCGGTCAGGAGTTGGAAGAGGGGCGCCGCTTCCGCGATGGAGGGGGTGGCGATGGCGACGTGGTGGAGGGTGTGAGGGGGCATGGACGCTCTGGACCGAGGGGGGTGGTGAAGGACGCGCCCCGTATCGCCGGAGCGCCGACTGAGTGAGTCTACAATACGATCGGGGATGGGCCCAGAGAGTGCCCGCCCACTGAACCTGAGAGGAGACGCCGAATGGCTGATGGAAAGAATGCGCTCACCGTGACCGATGCCAGCTTCACGTCCGACATCGAGGACGCCGAGGGGCTCGCCATCGTGGACTTCTGGGCCGCCTGGTGCGGACCCTGCCGCATTGTTGGGCCCATCGTGGAGGAGCTGGCCGGAGAGTACGCCGACAAGGGTGTGACGGTCGGGAAGGTGGATGTGGACCAGAATCCCCGCACCGCCAGCCGGTTCGGGATCCGCTCCATCCCCTCCATCCTCTTCTTCAAGAACGGCACCCATGTGGACACCGTGGTGGGCGCCGTCCCCAAGGTCCACCTGGA
>SL_3KL_010_SEDDRAFT_10006707_pt1 | contig 10263 bp, 8 predicted proteins | sample SodLakKL_010_SED_2_FD_10381 | JGI IMG/M metagenome (IMG submission 10381)
GCCTCCTGCCTCTATCACCTGGCCCGCGCCGGCTGGACCGACGCGCTGCTTCTGGAACGCAACGAGCTGACCGCGGGCTCGACCTGGCACGCGGCGGGCAACGTGCCGACCTTCTCGTCGTCGTGGTCGATCATGAACATGCAGCGCTATTCGGCCGAGCTCTATCGCGGCCTCGGCGCGGCGGTCGACTACCCGATGAACTACCACGTCACCGGCTCGGTGCGGCTTGGCCATACCCGCGAGCGGCTGCGCGAGTTCCAGCGCGTCGTCGGCATGGGCCGCTACCAGGGGATGGCGCTCGACATCCTGGCGCCGGGCGAGATCCGCGACCGCTACCCGTTCCTCGAGACCCACGACCTGACCGGCGCGCTCTACGATCCCCATGACGGCGACATCGATCCCGCGCAGCTGACCCAGGCGCTGGCCAAGGGCGCCCGCGACCTCGGCGCGCGCGTGGAGCGTTTCCGCCCCGTCACCGGCGCCCGGCGCGAGGGCGGCGAATGGGTGCTGGATACGCCGAAGGGCGAGGTCCGCTGCGAGATCGTGGTCAATGCCGCCGGCTACTACGCCGCCCGCGTCGGCGCGCTGTTCGGCCGGCGCGTGCCGATGATGGTGATGAGCCACCAGTACCTGATCTTCGACACGATCCCCGAACTTCAGGAATGGACGAAGAATGCCGGCCACAAGCTGCCGCTCCTGCGCGACGTCGATTCCAGCTACTACCTGCGGCAGGAAAAGATGGGCTTCAACCTCGGCCCCTACGAGAATTCCTGCCGGGCGCACTGGGCCACCCCGGACGATCCGATGCCCGAGGATTTCAGCTTCCAGCTCTACCCCGACGACCTCGAGCGGCTGGAATGGCATATCGAGGACGCGATGGCGCGCGTGCCGCTGCTGGCCGATGCGAAGCTGCAGAAGGTGATTAACGGCCCGATCCCCTACACGCCCGACGGCAACCCGCTGATCGGCCCGATGCCCGGCGTGCCGAACGCCTATGAGGCCTGCGTCTTCACCTTCGGCATCTGCCAGGGCGGAGGCGCGGGCAAGGTGCTGGCCGAATGGGTGACCGAAGGCGGCACCGAATGGGACATGTGGTCCTGCGACCCGCGCCGCTTCACAGGCTTCGAGGATCACGACTACTGCGTCGCCAAGGGGATGGAAATCTACGGAAACGAATACGCCATCCACTTCCCGCACCACGCCTGGCCCGCCGGGCGGAACAGGAAGCTCTCGTCGCTGCACGACCGGCTGGCCGGGCGCGGCGCGCAGTTCGGCGCCTATAACGGCTGGGAACGCGCCAACTGGTTCGCGCGGCCCGGCGACGACACCTCCGAGGACGCGCAGCGTACCTGGGATCGCGAGGGGCCGTGGTTCGGCGCCGTCCGCGAGGAATGCGAGGCGGTGCGCGACCATGCCGGGATCATCGAGATCCCCGGCTTCACCCGGCTGCGCCTGCAGGGCCCCGGCGCCCGCGCCCATCTCGACCGCCTGACGCCCTCGCGCCTGCCGCGCCCCGGCCGGCTGGGTCTCGCCTACTTCGCGGATGCGCGCGGCCGGATCGTCACCGAGATGAGCGTGATCCCCGCCTCGGACGAGGACATCACCTGCATCACCGCCGCCGTCGCCCAGTCCCACGACGCCGACGTCCTGCGCCAGGGCCTGCCCGGGGGCGTGACGCTGACCGACGAGTCCGAGCGCCTGACCTGCCTCCTGCTCATCGGTCCCAAGGCCCGCGACCTCCTCGCGCCGCTCACCGATGCCGACCTCGCGCTCCCCTGGCTCTCCGCCCAGCCCGGCGTCACCGTCGCCACCCGCCCCGCGACGCTCCTGCGCGTCTCCTTCGCCGGCGAACTCGGCTGGGAGATCCACTGCGCCCCCGCCGACGCCCCCGCGATCTGGGACGCGCTGACGCAGGCCGGCGCGCGCCCCTTCGGCATGTTCGCGCTCGACAGCCTGCGGATCGAGAAGGGCTACCGCGCCTGGAAGGGCGACCTTTCAACCGACTACACGCTCCTGCAGGGCGGGCTCGAGCGCTTCGTCGACTGGTCGAAGGACTTCCCCGGCAAGGCGGCGCTGCAGGCCGAGAAGCAGCGCGGCGTGAGCAAGCGCTTCGTCACCCTGACGCTCGAGCCCGGCGACACCGACCCGCCCTACATGTCGACGCTCTGGCACGACGGCGAGGTCGTGGGCGAGACGACCAGCGCCGCCTGGGGCCACCGGGTGCAGGCCTGCGTCGCGCTCGGCATGCTGCGGTCCGACCTCGCCAGTCCCGGCACCGCCATCGAGGTCGAGGTCTTCGGCACCCGCCGCCCCGCCACCGTCCAGCCCGACGCCCCCCTCTGGGACCCGGCCAACGACCGGCTCCGCGCATGACCCCGCCCCAAGCACGCCACCCCCGGTCAGGGGGTTCCAAGGGGGGCCTGCCCCCCTTGGCGAGGGGGCGCGGGGGACGAGCAGTCCCCCGCTCCTGCGAGGTCGAACCATGACCGCCATCATCCTCCTCGACGGCGGCATGGGCCAGGAACTGATCCGCCGCGCCGGCGACGCCCCGCATCCGCTCTGGGCGACGAAGGTCATGCTCGACCATCCCGGCCTCGTGCAGCAGGTCCACGCCGACTACTTCGGCGCCGGCGCCACCATCGCCACGGCGAACACCTACGCCATCCACCACGACCGGCTGGCGAAACACGGGCTCGACGAGAGCTTCGCCGCCCTCCACGCCGCCGCGCTTGCCGAGGCCGAGGCTGCCCGCGCCGCCCACGGCTCGGGCCGGATCGCCGGCTCGCTCGGCCCGCTCGTCGCCTCCTACCGGCCCGAGACGCTGCCCCCGCACGACACCGCCGTCGCGCTCTACGCCGAGGTAGCCGGGATCCTCGCCCCGCGCTGCGACCTCCTGATCGGCGAGACCGTCGCCTCCGTCGCCCATGCAAGCGCGCTGATCGCCGGCGCCCGCCCCGTGGCCGCGCGCGCCGGCATCCCCCTCTGGCTCGCGGTCACGGTCGACGACACCGACGGCACACGCCTGCGCTCGGGCGAGCCCGTCGCCGAACTCAAGGGCCATCTCGACGGCGTCGCCGCGCTTCTCGCCAACTGCTCGGCGCCCGAGGCGATGGACCAGGCCATGCCGCACCTCAAGGCCCACGGCCTGCCCTTCGGCGCCTATGCCAACGGCTTCCAGCAGATCACCGCCGCGTTCCTGAAGGACGACTCGACCGTCGACGCCCTCTCCGCCCGGCCCGAGATGACGCCCGAGCGCTACGCCGGTTTCGCCCTCGGCTGGGTCGCTCAGGGCGCCACCATCGTCGGCGGCTGCTGCGAGACCAGCCCCGCCCATATCGCCGAGATCGCCCGCCGCCTGCGCGCGGCCGGCCATGCCATCGCCTGAGGCCCCCATGACGCTTCCCACCCAGGCCCGAGTGGTCATCATCGGCGGCGGCGTCTCGGGCTGCTCGGTCGCCTACCACCTCGCCAGGGCCGGCTGGCGCGACGTGGTGCTGCTCGAACGCAGGCAGCTCACCTGCGGCACGACCTGGCACGCCGCCGGCCTCGTCGGCCAGCTGCGCGGCTCGCGCAACATGACCCGGCTCGCCAAGTATTCCGCCGACCTCTATGTCAGGCTCGAGGCCGAGACCGGGATCGCTACCGGCATGCGGCAGACCGGCTCGATCTCGGTCGCCCTGACCGCGGCGCGGCACGAGGAACTCCTGCGCTCGGCCGCGCTCGCCCGGGCGTTCGACATCGAGGTGCACGAGATCGCGCCCGAGGATGTCGGCCGCATGTACCCGCACCTGAACATCGCCGACGTGGTCGGCGCCGTCCACCTGCCCCTCGACGGCCAGTGCGACCCGGCGAACATCGCCATGGCGCTGGCGAAGGGTGCGCGGCAGATGGGGGCGCGGGTCCACGAGGGGGTGAAGGTCACGCGGGTGCTCGATGACGGCCGCCGCGTCACCGGCGTCGAATACGACGCGGGCGGCGAGACCGGCACCATCGCCTGCGAGCATGTCGTCAATTGCGGCGGCATGTGGGGCCGCGACCTCGCCGCCGCCTCGGGCGTGACGCTGCCGCTGCACGCCGCCGAGCATTTCTACCTCGTTACCGAACCCATCCCCGGGCTCGAGCGCCTGCCGGTCCTGCGCGTCCCGGATGAGTGCGCCTATTACAAGGAGGACGCCGGCAAGATGATGCTCGGCGCCTTCGAACCCGTCGCCAAGCCCTGGGGCATGGACGGCATCCCCGAGGATTTCGCCTTCGATTCGCTGCCCGAGGATTTCGCCCATTTCGAGCCGATCCTCGAGATGGCGATGAACCGCGTGCCGCTCTTCCAGACCGCCGGCATCCACACCTTCTTCAACGGCCCCGAAAGCTTCACCCCCGACGACCGCTACTACCTGGGCGAGGCGCCGGAACTCGCGGGCTACTGGATCGCCGCCGGCTACAATTCCGTGGGCATCGTCTCCTCGGGCGGGGCCGGCATGGCGCTCGCCCACTGGATGACCGAGGGCGCGCCGCCCTTCGACCTCTGGGAAGTCGACATCCGCCGCGCCCAGCCGTTCCAGCGCAACCGCCGCTACCTGCGCGAGCGCGTGACCGAGACGCTCGGCCTCCTCTACGCCGACCACTTCCCCTACCGCCAGGTGACCACTGCCCGCGGCGTCCGCCGCTCGCCGCTCCACGAGCACCTGAAGGCCCGCGGCGCGGTCTTCGGCGAGGTCGCGGGCTGGGAGCGCGCCAACTGGTTCGCGAAGGACGGCGAGGCGCGCGAATACCGCTATTCCTGGGGGCCGCAGAACTGGTTCGACAACCAGCGGGCCGAGCACATGGCGGTGCGGCAGGGCGTCGGCCTCTTCGACATGACCTCCTTCGGCAAGATCCGCATCGAGGGGCGGGACGCGCTGGCCTTTCTCCAGCGGGTCTTCGCCAACGATGTCGATGTGGCCCCCGGCACCATCGTCTATGGCCAGATGCTGAACGACCGCGGCGGGATCGAAAGCGACCTGACGGTGACGCGCCTGACCGAAACCGCCTTCCTCCTCGTCGTTCCCGGCGCGACGCTGCAGCGCGACCTCGCCTGGCTGCGCCGGCATCTGGGCGAGGACTTCGCAGTGGTCACCGACGTGACCGCCGCCGAATCCGTCCTCTGCCTGATGGGGCCGCGGTCGCGCGACGTGCTCGCCCGCGTCACCCCCGACGCGCTCGACAACGACGCCTTCCCCTTCGCCACCGCGCGCGAGATCGAGCTGGGCCTCGGCCTCGCCCGCGCGCACCGCATCTCCTATGTCGGCGAACTCGGCTGGGAACTCTACGTCTCCACCGACCAGGCGGCGCATGTCTTCGAGACGCTGATGGAAGCCGCACCGGAAATCCAGCTCTGCGGCCTGCATGCGCTCGATTCCTGCCGGATCGAGAAGGCATTCCGCCATTTCGGCCACGACATCACCGACGAGGATCACGTCCTCGAAGCCGGGCTCGGCTTCGCGGTCAGGACCGGCAAGGGCGACTTCATCGGCCGCGAGGCGGTGCTGAGAAAGCGCGCGGCCGGGCTCGAGCGCCGGATGGTCCAGTTCCTGCTCCGGGACCCCGCCGCGATGGCCTATCACAACGAGCCGATCCTGCGCGACGGAAGCATCGTCGGCACCGTGACCAGCGGCAATTACGGCCATCATCTCGGCGGGTCGGTGGCGATGGGCTACGTCCCCTGCGCCGGCGAAAGCGCCGACGACCTGCTTGCCTCGGATTTCGAGATCGACGTCGCCGGGCGCCACGTGCCCGCGACGGCCTCGCTGAAACCCCTCTACGACCCCACGGCCGCGCGCATGCGCCTCTGAACCCGGAGCCTCGCCATGACGGACGATCTCTGCACTCCCGCCCGGGCCCGCCGCCACGGGCGCGCCGCGCGCATGGCCGAACGCGCCGCGCCGCTGGCCGAAGCCAAGCGCCCCGTCCGCGCGGGGCTCGAGGGCGGGCAATACCGCCCGCTGACCGAGGCCGGCGTCGCCCGCATCCACGACGCCGCGCTGACCGCGCTCGAGGAGATCGGGCTCGCCAATGCCCCACCCTCGGGCGTCGCGGCGATGACCGCGGCCGGCGTGATCCTCGGCGACGATGGCCGGCTGCGCTTTCCCCGCGCGCTGGTCGAGGACATGCTGGCCCTGGCCGCCCGCGACATCACGCTTTACGCCCGCGACCCGCGCCATGACCTGCATCTTTCGGGCGCGCGGGTGCATTTCGGCACGGCGGGCGCGGCGGTGCATGTCGTGGACCTGGCGACCGGGGCCTATCGCGACTCGACCGCGCAGGACCTGTTCGACGCCGCGCGGCTGGTCCACCATCTCGACAACGTCCATTTCTTCCAGCGCATCTGCGTCTGCCGCGACGTGCCCGACAACCTCGAGATGGACCTCAACACGCTCTATGCCTGCCTCTCGGGCACGACGAAGCATGTCGGCACCTCGTTCTCCGATCCCTCCCATGTCGATCCCGGCTTCGAGCTTCTGCACCTCGTGGCGGGCGGCGAGGCGGAATGGCGGGCGCGGCCCTTCGTTTCGAATTCCAACTGCTTCGTCGTCCCGCCGATGAAGTTCGCCGAGGAAAGCTGCATCACGATGGAGGCCTGCATCCGCGCCGGGATGCCGGTCCTGCTGCTGTCCGCCGGTCAGGCCGGGGCGACCGCGCCCGCACCCATCGCCGCGGCGATCGTGCAGGCGGTGGCCGAGTGCCTGGCGGGCGTGGTCTATGTCAACGCCATCGCGCCGGGCCACCCGGCGATCTTCGGCACCTGGCCCTTCGTTTCCGACCTGCGCACCGGGGCGATGTCGGGCGGCTCGGCCGAACAGGCGCTGCTGACCGCGGGCTGCGCGCAGATGCACCGCTTCTACGGCCTGCCGGGGGGCGCGGCGGCGGGGATCGCGGATGCGAAGCTGCCCGACATGCAGGCGGGCTGGGAGCAGATGCTCTCGAACGTGCTCGCCGGGCTCTCGGGGCTCAACATGGTCTACGAATCGGTCGGCATGCACGCCTCGCTTCTTGGCTTTTCCCACGAGAGCATCGTGCTCGGCGACGACATCCTCGGCCAGGCGCTGCGCTGCATGAAGGGGATCGAGGTGAGCGAGGATTCGGTCGCGCTGGAAACCATGCGGTCGGTCTGCCTCGAGGGGCCGGGGCATTACCTCGGCGCCGACCAGACGCTCAGGCTGATGCAGACCGAGTCCGAGTCCCTCTACCCCGCGCTCGCCAACCGGATGAGCCCGAAGGAATGGCAGGAGGCCGGCCGCCCCGACCTGCTCTCCCGCGCCACGGCGCGCAAGGAGGCGATCCTGCTCGCCGCCCCGTCGCAGATCCCGCCCGAGATCGACCTGCAGGCGCGGCGGCGCTGGACCTTCCGCTTCCATGCCTGACCGGGGAGTGTTCGCATGCGAGCACTCTTGCAACGCTCTGATCCAAAACGACAATTCCGAAAAATTAACCGCAACGAAACCTTTGGCGCTGCCCGCGAGCCGATGGTTCCGCCGGTCCCGTCCGAAAGTTTCATTGCGGTTAACGCGCTCGAATAATCACGCGATATCAACGACCTGCAAAGGTGAGCGCATGCGCACACCCCGCGGTCGGGCGGCCCGTCCCCGGCTCAGTTCCCGCCGCCCCGCGACGCCTTCTCGTCGAGCCCCGACCGGCCTTCGCGGCGCGCGAGTTCCGCCTCGATCTCGGCCAGCGTCACGCCGCGGGCGGCGCACATGACCAGGAGGTGATAGAGCACGTCGGCCGCCTCGGCGGTCAGCCGCGCGCGGTCGCCGCGCACCGCCTCGATCACCGCCTCGACGGCCTCCTCGCCGAACTTCCCGGCGCAGGCCTCGGGACCCCTGGCCAGCAGCTTCGCGGTCCAGCTGCTCTCCGGCTCCGCGCCCTGCCGGGCGGCGATGGTCGCCGCAAGTCTCTCCAGCGCGCTCATGCCGGCCGCACCGGGATGCCGGCCGCCGCCATATGCGCCTTGGCCTCGGCGATGGTGAACTCGCCGAAATGGAAGATCGAGGCCGCGAGCACCGCCGAAGCTCCGCCGATGGTCACGCCCTCGACCAGGTGGTCGAGCGTGCCGACCCCTCCGCTGGCGATCACCGGGATCGGCACGGCATCGACGATGGCGCGGGTCAGTTCGAGGTTGAACCCCGCGCGCGTGCCGTCGCGGTCCATCGAGGTCAGCAGGATCTCGCCNGCGCCCTTCGCCGCCACGGTGCGGGCGAAGGCGACCGCGTCGATCCCGGTCGGCCGTCGCCCGCCATGGGTGAAGATCTCCCAGCTCGCCGGCGCGACGGCCTTGGCGTCGATCGCCACGACGATGCACTGGCTGCCGAAACGGTCGGCGGCGCGCGCGACCACGTCGGGATCGGCGACGGCGGCGGANTTGAAGCTGACCTTGTCGGCGCCGGCGAGAAGGAGCGCGCGCACATCCTCGACCGAGCGCACGCCGCCGCCCACGGTCAGCGGCATGAAGCACTGCTCGGCGGTGCGGGTGACGAGGTCGAGCATCACGCCGCGGTTCTCGTGCGTCGCGTGGATGTCGAGGAAGCAGAGCTCGTCCGCGCCCGCCGCGTCATAGGCCTTGGCGGCCTCGACCGGGTCGCCGGCATCGACGAGGTTGACGAAGTTCACGCCCTTGACCACGCGGCCGTCGGCGACGTCGAGGCAGGGGATGATGCGGGTCTTGAGCATGGCCCGCGTTTACACCCCCCGCGCGCGCCGATACAAGGGCGGCGATGCGCGCGCTGATGTTCCTGCCCCCGCTTCTTGCCGCCTGTGCCACGCCCGTGGCGCTGACCGCGCCGGCCCCGGCGCCCGCCGACCGGATCGCCGCCGAGTGCCGCCTGCTCGAACGCGCGCAGGCCGAGACCGGGGCGCGCGGGCTCACCGTCTGGACCGACGTACTGGTCGGCTGCCCGGGGCACGAGGGGGCGCGCAACGCGATGACGCTGGCGCAGGCCTCGGACGCGACGCGCGCGGCCAATGCCGCCGACGCGCCGCAGGCGGTGCGCGCGATGGGGCCGCGCGCCGACATGGTCTTCCGCCGGATGATCACCCGCGGCGTGCCGGTCTCGGTGGCCGAGGCGATGGTGACGACGCCGGAATTCGCCGCCGCCGTCCGCTGAGCGGGACGCCTGCGCCGGTTTCCGCGCGGGGACCGGGGGTTCAGCGCGGCCGGGTCACGAAGGCGATGCCCAGCGTCACCAGCCCGATCACGATCAGCGGCAGGCCGAGCGGCACGAACCAGCCGAGCTGCCCCAGGGCGTTGAGCATCCCGGTCGCGTCGAGGCCGAGAAGGCGGCAGTTCGCGACGGCGTTGTGGTGGACCGCGCAGCCGCCCAGGCGGGCGAGCCCGGCCATCAGCAGAAGGCCAAGGATCGGCACGAGGCCCGCGCCGAGAAGCCCCAGGCCCATGCGCGTGGCGACGCGCACCGCTCAGCCCTTCAGCGCGGCGAGCGCGGCAGCGAGGTCGAGCTTGCCGTCGTAGAGCGCGCGGCCGGAGATGGCGCCGGCGATCACCCCGGTGTCGCGCAGCGCGATCAGGTCGGCAAGCGACGCCACCCCGCCCGAGGCGATGACCGGGATCGTGACGGCGCGGGCAAGCGCGGCGGTGGCGGCCAGGTTCGGCCCCTGCATCGCGCCGTCTCGGTCGATATCGGTGTAGATGATCGCCGCGACGCCGGCGTCCTCGAAGGCGCGGGCGAGGTCGGTGGCGTCGGTCTCGGTCTGGTCGGCCCAGCCGCGGGTGGCGACGCGGCCCTGCCGGGCGTCGATCCCCACCGCCACGCGGCCCGGAAAGGCGCGCGCGGCGGTGCGCACGAGGTCGGGGTTCTCGACCGCGACGGTGCCGAGGATGACGCGGGCGAGGCCCTTTTCCAGCCAGGCCTCGATCGTCGCCATGTCGCGGATGCCGCCGCCGAGCTGGCAGGGGATGGCGACCGCGGAGAGGATCGCCTCGACCGCCGCGGCATTGACCGGCGCGCCGGCAAAGGCGCCGTTAAGATCGACGAGATGCAGCCATTCCGCCCCTGCCCCGGCGAAGGCGCGCGCCTGGCCGGCGGGATCGTCGCTGAAGACCGTCGCCTTCTCCATCGCCCCGCGCAGGAGCCGCACGCACTGGCCGTCCTTCAGGTCGATCGCGGGATAGAGGATCATCGGGCGGGCTCCGGCTGCTCTGGCCGGCCCTTAGCGCAGCGTGGCGGGCGATGCAAACGCGCGGCGCCTCGCCGGCGCGGCATCGGCGCGCTTGCC
>SL_3KL_010_SEDDRAFT_10006708_pt1 | contig 10263 bp, 6 predicted proteins | sample SodLakKL_010_SED_2_FD_10381 | JGI IMG/M metagenome (IMG submission 10381)
CCTCCGGCCCCTGGGAGGAGATCTCCAGGGGGCCATGGAGGTCCTGGCCGCTGGGGGCATCGAAGCCACCCCCGGCCCCCCGGAGAGCGGGACCCTGGCGTTGGCGGCGGGGAGTTCGCCGGTTGAAGCGCTGGAGCTGGTCCCGGGAATCATCCAGGATCCCGCGGCCGGATGGGTCGTGGCCTGGTGTGGCGACGTCTCGGGACGGCAGCTCGTGGATCTTTGCGCGGCTCCGGGGGGGAAGGCGGTGGCGTTGGTGGGCAGGGGTGCCCGGGTGGTGGCGGCGGACCGATCGCTTCGCCGGCTCCGTCTCCTGGTCGAAACCCGGGATCGGCTGGGGTTGGAGCTTCCGCTGGTGGCGGCCCTGGGCGAGGCTCCCCCCTTCCGTCCGGTGGAGGCCGTACTCGTCGATGCACCCTGTTCCGGAACGGGAACCCTGGCCCGTCATCCCGACGCGAGATGGCGTCTGAGCGAGGCGGATATTCCAGGCCTTTCCCGGGTACAAGACGGGATCCTCGACGGGGCGGCGCGGATCGTGACCCCTGGAGGCCTCCTGATCTATGCCACGTGTACCCTGGAGCCCGAGGAGAACGAAGAAAGGATCGAGACGTTCCTCCTCCGCCACCGGGAGTTTATCGTGGAAGGGGGAGAAGGCGTGCCTCCCCATGTGCGGGAGAACGGCCGCCTCCGGGTCCTGCCGCATCGGACCGGGACCGACGGGGCATTCGCGGTGCGACTCCGGCGGCGGGCTTGAGCACGCCGCCAGGGACAGACCCGGCGCGAGGCCGACGTCCGAGAACCAAGTGAGGGGCTGCTGCCCCCAATCATCCAGGAGAATGAAGGGGCATGAAGCTGGGAAGCTCGCTGCGCCGACGCCGGGGTCGCTCCGGTAACCCACCGCCTGGAAAGAAGTCCGGCGGGGGGATGAGGTCGTCTTCCGGATTCCCGGTTCCGGGGTTCTGGGTCCTGGTGGGTCTGGCGGCCGTGCTCCTGGGCACGGGCGGGGGGTACCTCTACGCCACTCAGCTCGTCTTCCCCGCCCCCGAACGGGAAGTGGTAGACCTCCGGACCGTTCCCGACCTGCGGGGACTGACCTTCGATGAAGCCGTGTCGGTGCTCGGAGACGAGGGGCTGGAAGCCGGGGCCGTGGATTCGATCCGCCACCCCGAGGTGGCTCAGGGACGGGTCATGGGACAGTCGCCCTTTCCCGGACAGCTCGCCCTTCCCGGTGGCCCGGTGGAGTTCACGGTGAGCCTCGGACCCGAGAGACGACCCGTCCCCGACGTCTCTCGCCTCATCGCCAGTCGGGCCCTCACCGTCCTCGAGACGACCGGGTTCGAGGTACAGGTCGACTCGGTGGAGGCCGACGCCCCCATGGGTCGGGTGGTGGAGACCGAGCCGGCCGCTGGGGAAGAGGTGACACTGCCCGCCGTGGTGCGCATGTCGGTGAGTCTGGGGCCGCCGCTGGTGGAGCTGCCGTACCTGGTGGGAATGCAGGAGGAACAGGCCCTGGCGGTCCTGGACTCTCTGGGCCTGGAGGTGGGACGAGTGGAGACCCGCTTCCGGTTCGGGTTCAACCAGGGTGAGGTGGTGGACCAGAGTCCGGAGGCGGGCGAAGAGGTGCCGCGAGGAAGTGTGGTCCACCTCGAGGTGGGTCGACGGGGGCTGATGCCGTAGCAGAACGACTGACCCGGTGAAACCCTCCGGATGGCATCGAGGCCCGGCTCCGGTCGAGTGGTCTTTCTTGAAGGAATCGAAGGCGTACCGCGCACGTGATTGAGGAATCGCAGATCATGGCAAAAAAACCGTCGAATCTACCGTATCTGTTCACCGCGTTGGCGGCTCTCGTGGTGATCATCGTCGCCTGGACCGGTCGGGACCGGTTCCAGACCCCGGGCCCCGGCACTGCCGCGCCTCCATTCGAGGTGGTGACTCTGGCGGGGGAGCCCGTGACCCTGGACACCTACCGGGATCAGGTGGTGCTCCTGAACGTCTGGGCCACCTGGTGCGCACCGTGTCGTTACGAAATGCCCTCCATGCAGCGACTCTACGACGAGTTGGAAGGCGAGGACTTCGAGATCGTCGCCATCAGTGTGGACGGACGTCAGCGGGGTTCAGCCGGACCCATGGGTCAGCCGGCCGGGGATCCCGGGGCCTTCGCCGACTCCCTGAGCCTGACCTTTCCCATCCTCTGGGATCCAGAGGGTCGGATCATGCGCAGCTACCGGACCACCGGAGTGCCGGAGTCCTTCCTCATCGGTCGGGATGGACTGATCTACCGGAAGGTGGCGGGAGCCACGGAATGGGACCGGCCCGAATACGTGGAGTTCATCCGCCGGCTTCTGGCTGAGGAGGCCTGAGCAGGTGGGTGTGATTCGAGGATTCCTGACCCGGAACTGGACCCTCAAGCTTTCGGCCTTCGGCATCGCCCTCCTGCTCTGGGCTTCAGTGCGGGTGGAGGCGCCCAGCCGCCAGTCCGTTTCCGACGTGCCCGTCCGGGTCAACCTGAATGATCCCCAGTGGACCCTGGTGGACGAGCCCTCCCCCGCCTCGGTGGTCGTTCGCTTCGGAGGGCCCTCCCGGGAACTGATCCGGATGGCGCTGGACCGTCCGTCCATCGTGGTTCCCATGGATCAGGTCACTTCGTCGGATACCACCATGGTTCTCCGGAACGAATGGGTCCGGGTACAGGATCGCCCGAGTGTGGTGGTCGAGGAGATCCGGCCGTCTTCAGTTCGCCTCCGGTTCGAATCCATTCAGCGTCTCGACCTTCCTGCGGCTCTGCGCCTGGAGGGTGAACTCGGGTCCGGCCTCGCTCTGGCCGCCGACCCGACCGTCGTCCCTTCCGATCTGAGGATCTCAGGTCCCGAGAGCCGGGTCGTGGAGCTGGATTCCGTCCCCCTTCGCCCCTTCGATCTCAGCGAGCTGGAAAGCTCCGGTCGGGTTCCGGTTTCCGTGGACATGGAGACCCTGCAGGGGATTCAGGTCCAGCCCGAGCAGGTCGAGCTGGAGTTCGAGTTGGAGGAGCGCGAGGAGTTCAGGGTCGAGGATGTCCCCACGGAGCTCGATGTGGAGGAATGGGAGGAGCGCTGGGAAATCTCGCCGGCGGAGGTGGCCCTCGTGATCAGCGGAGCGTCTTCGTTGGTGGCCGAAGTGGACGGCGAGGGGCTTCGGGCCCGACTGCAGATCGACGAGGAGGACCTCCCTTCCGAGGAGGGTGAGGAGATGACGGTGTCCCTTGCGCTGCCCGACGGGTTCTCACCCCTCCTGGATCTCTCCTGGGATCCCGAGGAGGTCACGATTCGTCGGCTGGAGGAGGGGGAGACTCTGGACGAAGCGGACGTCTCGGAGGATCAGCAGGCCGCGCTGGTGGAACCCGGCCCCGGCCCACGACCGTCCCGGGTGAAGGCCAGGCCATGAAGGCCGCCCCCCTGATCCTCGGACTCGAATCCTCCTGCGACGAGACGTCGGCTGCCCTGGTGCGGGGGGGGAAGATCCTGGGCCACGTGATCCTCTCACAGGACGTCCACCGGCTCTATGGGGGCGTGGTGCCCGAGCTGGCGGCCCGGGCCCACCTGACCGTCATCGACGATGTGGTGCGGGAGGCCCTGCAGGAGGCGGGGGTGGGGCTCGACAACGTCGACGCCCTGGCGGTGACCGCCGGCCCCGGGCTCATCGGAGCCCTCCTGGTGGGCGTCTGCTGGGTCCGGGGAGCCGCCTTCGCCCTGGGGAGGCCGGTAGTGCCGGTGCACCACATGGAGGCCCACCTCTTCGGTCCGGTCCTCGAAGATCCCGAGGCCGAGCCTCCCTTCGTGGCCCTCCTGGTGTCCGGGGGACACACGCTCCTCCTTCATGCCCGCGCCTGGGGAGACTATCAGCTGCTGGGTGAGACCCGGGACGACGCCGCCGGCGAGGCATACGACAAGGTGGCCAAGCTCCTGGGCCTCCCCTATCCGGGGGGTCCTTCGGTGGAGCGCCTCTCCCGGGAGGGCGACCCCTCGCGTCATCGTTTCCCCCGACCCATGCTCCGGAGCAACCAGATTCCAGGCGACCCCGACTACCTGGACGTCTCCTTCTCGGGGCTGAAGACGGCGGTGGCCACCCGGGTAGCCGAACTGGACCAGGCGGGGCAGCTGGGCGAGGAGCGGGCGCACGTGGCCGCCGGCTTCCAGGCGGCGGTGGTGGACACCCTCGTCTCGAAGACCATGCGCGCGGTGGAGATGGTTGACTGTCGACGAGTCCTGGTAGGGGGAGGGGTTTCAGCGAACCGGGGACTTCGGGAGGAGCTTCGCCTTCGCCTGGGTGAGACGGGCACGCTCTTCACCGCGTCGACGCGGCTCTCCCTGGACAACGGCGCCATGGTGGCCCGGGCCGCCGCCTTCCATCTGGCCCGGGGGCAGGTGGCCCCCGACGGCTTCAGCGCCGATGCCTCCCTTCCCTTTCCGGGACTCGAGCGGACGCCGGCCGTGGCCGGTGGAGTGGGTAGCTGAGCCGTCATGATCACGATCGTCCATGGCTCCGATCTGCACTTCGGAGAGCCCCACGATCCCCAGGCCGCCGAGATGTTCCTGGCGTCCATCGAGGGCCTGGATCCCGACCTTCTCGTGCTCTCCGGTGACTTCACCCAGCGAGCCAAGACACGGGAGTTCGAGGCCGCCCGGGGCTGGCTCGACCGCCTGCCCCCTCTGCCCGTGGTCGTCACTCCGGGAAATCACGACGTCCCGCTCTACAGGGTGGCCGAGCGGATCTTCAGGCCCTTTCAGAACTATCGCCGCTGGATCCATCCCGAGCTGGATACCGTCACGCGCATCCCCGGACTCACCGTGGTCGCCCTCAACACCGCGGCTCCCCGTCGTGCCATCGTGAACGGGCGCATCGATTCCCATCAGCTCGATTTTGCACGGAGCTGTTTCGAAGAGGCCGGCCCCGACGATCTCCGGGCCATCGTGGCCCACCACCACCTGGTCCCGGCGCCCGACTACGAAGGGGACAATCCCCTGCCCGGCGCCCGCAAGATCCTGGATGCCTTCGAATCCATGGGGGTGGACCTGGTCATGGGGGGACACCTTCACCGGGCCTACATCGGCAACTCCCTCGACGCCTATCCGGGAGCGGATCGGGACCGGGGGATCGCCATCGTCCAGAGTGGAACCACCACCTCGGGCCGGGGCCGGGCTCGGGAGCGCGAAAAGACCACATTCAACCTGATCCACGTCCACGAGGATCGACTGGATATCGTCCACCACATGCATTTCCGGGAAGCGGGCGGCTTCGCCCCCTTCTCGTTCCACACGTTCCCCCGGCACCCGCACCGCTTCTTCTCGAGCCCTTCCCAGGCGCGGGGCCAGGCGGATCGGGCTCCGGTGGAGCGGTCGCCATGAGCCGAGTCTCGATCCTCCTGCTGGGCCTTCTCCTCGTCGGTCTGTCCCTGTTCATGACCGGTGAGCTCGAGGCCCAGACTCCGACCAGGCCCGAGGTCACCTCCCTGCGGTTCGAGGGGAACGAGACCTTTCCCGACCGGATGCTCCGGAACGCCATCATCACCCGGGAGTCTTCCTGTCGCTCGTTCATTCTGGCCCCCTTCTGCTGGGGAGGGGCCGAGTTTGCCGAGGACCGAGCCTTCCTGACGCCCCGGACCTTCCGCGACGACTACGCACGGGTCCAGCTCTTCTACTACGTACGGGGATTCCGCCAGGCCCAGGTCGACACGGTCATGGACCGCTCGGCCGAGAACCAGGTGTCGATCACCTACCTGATCGATGAGGGGCGTCCGATCCGGATCACTGAGATGCGGATCACCGGGTTCGAGGGCGACGCCCGGGCGGGTCTGGCCGACAACCTCCCCATCCAGGAGGGGGAGCCGCTGGACCTCACCCGCCTGGACTTCGCCCGGGACACCCTCACGCAGCGGATGAGGGACCGCGGTTATGCCCACACCGATGTGCTCCGGAACATCGATATCGACCTCGTGAGCTACGAGGCCCAGGTGGAGTTCGACGTTTTCAGCGGGCCCTTCTCCCGCTTCGGTGAGATCCAGATCGAAGGGAACGAGAAGGTCAGCGAATCGGTGATCCGCCGGATGCTCCCCTTCCAGGAAGGGTTCCAGTACAGCCAGGCCGCGATCTACGAGGCCCAGCGCAACATCTACAACCTGGAGATCTTCCGACACGCCTCGATCCAGCAGGATCTGGATCACCAGCCGGACAGCCTGGTGCCCCTCCGGGTGCAGGTGAACGAGGGCGACGCCCACCGCGTCCGGATGGGGGGCGGCTGGAACACCGCCGAGTGCTTCACCGCCGAGAGCCGCTGGTCGTCCAGGAACTTCCAGGGAGGCGCGCGACGCCTCGTGCTCCGGGGTGGACTCTCGAACCTGGGGACGCCCCAGCTGGAAGATTCCATCTGTTCCGGGGCGGGTTCCGAGGAGTTCGGAGACCTGAACTGGGTCGTCTCGGCCGATTTCACGCAGCCCTTCCTGATGTCTCCCCGCAACGCCCTGTCCGCCTCGATCTTCGCCGAGCGCCAGTCCCTGCAGGATGTCTTCGTCCGCCAGGCGCTGGGGCTCAACCTGACGCTCACGCGGAACATCGGTCGGGGGAACCCTCTCTCCCTCTTCTACCGCCCTCAGCTGGCCCGTCTGGAGGCCGCCGAGGTCTTCTTCTGCACGAGCTTCCTGGTGTGTGACCCCCAGGAGATCGACATCCTCCAGGATTTCAACCTCCTGGCGCCGGTCGGCGTCTCCTTTTCCCGGGATCGAACGAATCGAGGGTTTTCTCCCACCGCCGGGTATACCGTTCTGGTCGACCTCGAGCACGCCTCGGCGGTCACTGGGTCGGAGTTCGACTACGAACGGATCGTGGCCGAGACCACCCGCTTCCTCGAGATCACAAGCGATGTGGTGGTGGCGGGTCGGATTCGAGGTGGCTGGCTCGGGGCCGGGCGCTTCCGGGGGCTCGAGGGGACGGATGGAGGCCCGACGCCTCGGATCGCCCACCCCCAGAAGCGCTTCTACGCCGGCGGAGCGAACTCGGTGCGAGGCTACGCCCAGAACCAGCTGGGTCCCGAGGTCCTCTCCGTCGAGCTCGACGAACTCATCTTCCCCCGGGAGGAAGGAATGGACCCGGTCTGCGGACCCGAAGCGGTGGCGGAACTGTCGTGTGACGCTGCGGGGTTGGACCAGGACCGGTTCTTCGTGCGTCCCACCGGGGGAGGGAATCTCCTGGAGGGCAATGTGGAGCTTCGTTTCCCCGTGCTTCAGCCCCACCTCCGGGGCGGTGCCTTCGTCGACTTCGGCCAGGTGTGGGATTCCTCGGCGGGGATCTCCCTGGGCGAGCTGGTGATGACTCCGGGGCTCGGCCTCCGCTACAGCACGCCCATTGGTCCGGTCCGGGTGGACCTGGCCTACCGCCCACGGAGGTCGGAGCGGGTCCGGGTCATCACCTCGGGTCTCCGGGCCTTCGACCCCGACCGGGATCGCGCGGGCGACCGGATCGTAGGACCGGACGGTGAGACGATCGACTGGGTACGGCTGGATGAACTGGCGCTCCTGGAACCCCGGTATCTCCTGGAGGACGACCCCGGCTTCTCATGGCGGCGCCTCCAGCTTCATTTCTCCATCGGGCAGGCGTTCTGATCATGGCCAGGACCTTCATGAAGGTCGCCGGATGGGGTGCGGGCGTGTTGGTCCTGCTCCTCCTGGTGGTGGGCCTCCTGGTCTACATGGTCCTCCAGACCCGTCCGGGCCACGACTTCCTCCTCCGCACGGCCCTCAACCAGGCCCCCGCCTTCATCAACGGTGATCTCCAGGTGGCCTCCCTCCGCTCCGATGGACTGCTTCGGGGGTTCTCCCTCCACGGGGTGTCCATCGATGACCATCGGGGACGCCCCTTCCTCGAGGCCGATTCGGTGCGGGTTCGCTACTCGGCCCGGGATTTCCTGGACCGGCGCGTGGAGTTCAGCTCCGCCGACCTCTGGGGCGCCCGGATCGTGGTGGAGATCCTGCACGGCGATGCCGAGTCCAATGTGGCGCGGATCTTCGTCCCGGACGAACCGGACGTTCCCGAGGAGGAGGCGACGGGACTCACCGTTCTCCTCCGGAACGTCTCGCTCCACGACTCCGAGTTCCTTCTGCGGCTGCCCCTGGAGGCGGATGAGGCCCCGCCCCGGATGATCGCGGAGACGGTGCCCGGCATCGAGGGTCTCCACCTCAGGTATCACTTCACCGATATCGATGCGCAGATGCCCGAGCTGGATCTCCTGCGCCCCGGAGGAGGGGGGGAGCGGATCGAGGTGGATCGGATGTCCCTCGTGGGCCAGGTCTTCGACGATCCGTTCGAACTCGCGGACCTGCGAGGCACCATCGTCCGGGAAGGGACTCGACTCACCCTGGATCTGGACAGACTCTGGCTTCCCGGAACCGAGACGTCGGGGCTCGTGGCCCTGGACTGGGGCGACCTGGAGGAGGGGCTGAACCTGGACGTGGAGCTCGAGGCTCCGGTGGTCCAGCTGGCCGACCTCCAGTGGCTCGAGCCCAGGATCCCTCAGGGGGAAGGACGTCTGGACCTCAGCGTCCAGGGCCCCGTCGACCGCTCCCAGTGGCGGCTGTCCGACGTCGATCTCACAGTGGGCGAGTCCCGTCTTCGAGGGCGGGTGGGCATGGATCTGGGCGACGCGCTCCGTCTGGTGGACACCCAGGTGGAGGCCCTCCCGCTCCATCTCTCCCTCCTGGACCCCTGGCTGGAGGAGCCGGTGCCGGTCCAGGGGCGGGTCGAGGGCAGGCTGGCGGTGTCCGGCCCCCTCGCGGGCCTGACCGTGGACGGCGAGGTCACCTACGACGATCCAGACGGAGGGATCCCCCCGTCCACCGTGGCGCTCTCCGGAGGGATCTCACTGGGTGAGGAGCTGGAGGCCCGGAGCCTGTCGGTCCGGATCGACCCCCTCCGGTACGGTACCCTTCGAGCGTTCGCGCCCGACCTCGAGGTCGAGGGAGAAGGGTCTCTCCAGATGGAACTCTCGGGTGGGATGGCCTCGAGCCTCACCCTGACCGCGGAGCTGGTGCACGCGCCTTCGGAGGGCCAGAACCGGTCCCGGCTGCTCGCGTCCGGAACCGTTCGCCAGCTCGACGGGAGCTGGGTCCTGGACCTGGACGGAAACCTGGACCCCCTTGATCTGGACGGCCTGGCCCTGGGGTTGAACCAGGAACTCCCCATCTCGGGGGAGCTCACAGGTCCAGTACGCCTGGCCGGCGCTCTCGAGGATCTGTCCGTGCAGGGCAACCTCTCCACTCCCGCCGGAAGGGTCGAAGCCCAGGGGAGGCTGAACGCCCTGGATCCCGCCTCTCGCTACCAGATCGCCGGAGACGTGCAGGACTTCGCCCTGCACCGACTCCTCCCGGATCTGCCCGAACCGACCCGGATGACCGGCGCCTTCTCCATCGACGGCTCGGGCATCACCCTGGAGACGGTGGAGGGCACGGCCCGTATCGAGCTCACCGCGCTGACGGTGGGGGGAGCCGAGGCCGACGAGTTCACCACACGTCTGGCGGCTCGCGACGGTCGCCTCGTGGTGGACAGCCTCAACCTCCGGTCGCCCCTCGTGAAGCTGGTCGGCGAAGGAAGCCTGGGGCTTCGCGCCGATTCCGAGCCGGGTGAAGTGCAGGTGGCGTGGGAGGTCGAGTCGCTGGAGGCGTTCCGGCCCCTTCTCATGGGCGATACGGTGATCGCCGGTGACACCCTCACCGCCATCGAGCGTCTGGACCTGAGGATGCAGGGGATCGATCCGGACACCCTGCCTGCGGCGATGGCGGTGGCCCTGGACGGCCAGGCCGAGGGGATGCTGAACCTGAGGGGGACCTTCCAGGACCTGACCGGCGACGGGACGATGCAGGCCCGGACGCTCCTCTACGGACCGTATGCGCTGGACCAGGCCCAGGTCGACTTCACCGGCTGGTTCCAGGACAGAGCCGCCTGGGGGGTCGAGGGGGAGGGGAGCCTCGAGGGCCTCGTCCTGGGCGACCAGAGCCTCGAATCGCTGGAAGGGGTGCTCTCCTACAGCCCCGGGGCGGGAGAGGCCCGGCTCGCCCTGCGCCGAGACGAGATGCAGGCCTACCGGGTGGGGGGCACCTTCGTGACCGACAGCCTCGGGGTCGGGGTGGCCCTGGACGAGTTCACCCTGGATCTGGAAGACGTGGCCTGGTCGCTGGCCCGGGAGGCGAGGTTCCGGGTCGAGGGGCGGACCCTGACCGTGGACACTCTCCGCCTGACCCGC
>SL_3KL_010_SEDDRAFT_10006709_pt1 | contig 10262 bp, 4 predicted proteins | sample SodLakKL_010_SED_2_FD_10381 | JGI IMG/M metagenome (IMG submission 10381)
TCCAGCCAGCTCTCCCAGTTCATGGACCAGAACAACCCGCTCTCCGAGGTCACCCACAAGCGCCGCGTCTCCGCGCTTGGTCCGGGCGGCCTGACCCGTGAGCGGGCCGGCTTCGAGGTGCGTGACGTTCACGCCACTCACTATGGCCGGCTGTGCCCGATCGAGACCCCTGAAGGGCCCAACATCGGCCTGATCAACTCCCTGGCCACTTACAGCCATACCAATAGCTACGGTTTCCTCGAGACGCCCTACCGCAAGGTGCTGGATGCCCAGGTGACCGATGACGTCGTGCACTTGTCGGCCATCGAGGAGGGTGACTTCGTCATCGCCCAGGCCTCGGCCACCGTCAACGAGTCCAACAAGCTGATCGACGACCTGGTCCAGGTTCGCCACAAGGGCGAGACCACCTTCATGCGTCCCGAACAGGTGACGCTGATGGACGTCTCCCCGCGCCAGGTGGTCTCCGTGGCCGCGGCGCTGATCCCGTTCCTCGAGCACGATGACGCCAACCGTGCCCTGATGGGCGCCAACATGCAGCGCCAGGCGGTGCCCACCCTGCGCGCCGACAAGCCGCTGGTCGGCACCGGCATGGAGCGCTTCGTGGCCCGCGACTCCGGCGTCTGCGCCGTGGCGAGTCGCGGCGGGCTAATCGATTCGGTTGATGCCAAGCGTATCGTGGTGCGCATCAATGAGGACGAGATCATCGGCGGCGAGGCCGGCGTCGATATCTACAACCTCACCAAGTATACGCGCTCCAACCAGAACACCTGCATGAACCAGCGGCCCATCGTGCGCCCCGGCGACAGCGTCGCTCGCGGCGACATTCTGGCCGACGGTCCCTCCGTGGACATGGGTGATCTGGCCCTGGGTCAGAACATGCGCATCGCCTTCATGCCCTGGAATGGCTACAACTTCGAGGACTCCATCCTGCTTTCCGAGCGGGTCGTTCAGGAAGACCGTTTCACCACCATCCATATCCAGGAGCTGACCTGCGTCTCCCGCGACACCAAGCTGGGTCCGGAGGAGATCACCTCCGACATCCCCAATGTGGGCGAGTCGGCGCTCTCCAAGCTGGATGAGGCCGGCGTGGTCTATATCGGTGCCGAGGTGGGGCCGGGCGATATTCTGGTGGGCAAGGTAACGCCCAAGGGCGAAACCCAGCTGACGCCGGAAGAGAAGCTGCTGCGCGCGATCTTCGGTGAGAAGGCCAGCGACGTGAAGGATACCTCCCTGCGTGCCCCCACCGGCATGAAGGGGACCGTCATTGACGTTCAGGTCTTCACCCGCGATGGTGTGGAGAAGGACTCCCGTGCCGTCGCCATCGAGCAGATGCAGCTCGACGAGGTGCGTAAGGATCTCCAGGAGACCTACCGCATTGCCGAGGACGCCACCTTTGAACGCCTCAAGCGCACTCTGAGCGGCCAGGCCGTCAACGGCGGGCCCAAGCTGAAGAAGGATGACCTGCTCACCGAGAGCTATCTCGAGGAGCTGCCGCGGCAGCAGTGGTTCAAGCTGCGCCTGCAGGATGAGGCCCTCAACGAACTGCTGGCCCAGGCCGACGAGCAGCTCGAGAACCGTCGCAAGGAGATGGACGAGCGCTTCGAGGACAAGAAGCGCAAGCTCACCCAGGGCGATGATCTGGCGCCGGGCGTGCTCAAAATCGTCAAGGTCTACATGGCCGTGAAACGCCGCCTGCAGCCCGGTGACAAGATGGCCGGCCGTCACGGCAACAAGGGTGTCATCTCGGCGATCATGCCCATCGAGGACATGCCCTTCGATGACAACGGCGAGCCGGTGGACGTGGTCCTCAACCCGCTGGGCGTGCCGTCGCGCATGAACGTGGGTCAGATCCTCGAGACCCACTTGGGCCTCGCCGCCTGGGGCCTGGGTCGCAAGATCGATGGCATGCTGCGTGATGCGCGCGAGCAGCAGGTCGCCGAGATCCGCGAGTTCCTGGGGCAGGTCTACAACTCCACCCCGGGTACCCGGGTCGAGGAACTCGAGACCCTGTCCGACGAAGAGGTGATCGCCCTGGCGAAGAACCTCAAGGCAGGTGTGCCCATGTCCACGCCGGTGTTCGACGGGGCGGACGAGCATGAGATCAAGCATCTGCTGCGCCTGGCCGATCTGCCGGACTCCGGTCAGATGACGCTCTACGATGGCCGCTCCGGCGATGCCTTCGACCGTTCGGTGACCGTGGGCTACATGTATATGCTCAAGCTCAACCACCTGGTAGATGACAAGATGCACGCGCGTTCCACCGGCTCCTACTCGCTGGTCACCCAGCAGCCGCTCGGCGGCAAGGCGCAGTTCGGTGGTCAGCGCTTCGGGGAGATGGAGGTCTGGGCCCTGGAAGCCTACGGCGCGGCCTACACCCTCCAGGAGATGCTCACCGTCAAGTCCGATGACGTGGAGGGTCGCACCAAGATGTACAAGAACATCGTGGACGGCGATCACACCATGCAGGCAGGCATGCCGGAATCCTTCAACGTGCTCGTGAAGGAGATTCGCTCGCTGGGCATCGATATCGAGTTAGAGAGCTAGGAGCCCCCATGAAAGATTTGGTGAAAGTCCTCAAATCGCAGTCTCAGACCGAAGAGTTTGATGCGATCAAGATCACTCTGGCGTCGCCGGACATGATTCGCTCCTGGTCGTTCGGTGAGGTGAAAAAGCCCGAGACCATCAACTACCGCACCTTCAAGCCGGAGCGGGATGGCCTGTTCTGCGCCAAGATCTTCGGCCCGGTGAAGGACTACGAGTGCCTGTGCGGCAAGTACAAGCGCATGAAGCACCGCGGCATCATTTGCGAGAAGTGCGGCGTGGAGGTCACCAAGGCCGCCGTGCGTCGCGAGCGGATGGGGCATATCGAGCTGGCGAGCCCGGTCGCGCACATCTGGTTCCTCAAGTCGTTGCCGTCGCGTATCGGCATGTTCCTGGATATGACCCTGCGCGATATCGAGCGGGTGCTCTATTTCGAGAGCTTCGTGGTCATCGACCCGGGCATGACGACCCTCGAGCGTGGCCAGCTGCTCAACGATGAGCAGTACTTCGAAGCCCTCGAGGAGTTCGGTGACGACTTCGATGCTCGCATGGGTGCCGAGGCCGTTCAGGCGCTGCTCAAGGACATCGACCTGGCCGAGGAGATCGATCGCCTGCGCGAGGAGATCCCCCAGACCAATTCCGAGACCAAGATCAAGAAGCTCTCCAAGCGGCTCAAGCTGCTCGAGGCCTTCTATAACTCCGGCAACGCGCCGGCGTGGATGGTCATGGAGGTGCTGCCGGTGCTGCCGCCGGACCTGCGTCCGCTGGTGCCCCTGGATGGCGGTCGTTTCGCGACCTCCGACCTCAACGACCTCTATCGCCGGGTGATCAACCGCAATAACCGCCTGAAGCGGCTGCTCGACCTCAATGCGCCGGATATCATCGTGCGCAACGAGAAGCGCATGCTGCAGGAGGCGGTGGACGCCCTGCTGGACAACGGCCGTCGCGGTCGTGCCATCACCGGCTCCAACAAGCGCCCGCTGAAGTCCTTGGCCGACATGATCAAGGGCAAGCAGGGCCGCTTCCGCCAGAACCTGCTGGGCAAGCGCGTCGACTACTCCGGCCGCTCGGTCATCACCGTGGGCCCGACCCTGCGTCTGCACCAGTGCGGCCTGCCCAAGAAGATGGCGCTGGAGCTGTTCAAGCCGTTCATCTACTCCAAGCTGCAGAGCCTCGGCTACGCCTCCACCATCAAGGCGGCCAAGAAGATGGTTGAGCGCGAGACGGTGGAGGTGTGGGACATTCTCGCCGACGTCATTCGCGAGCACCCGGTGCTGCTCAACCGCGCCCCGACCCTGCACCGCCTCGGCATCCAGGCCTTCGAGCCGCTGCTGATCGAGGGCAAGGCGATCCAGCTGCATCCGCTGGTGTGTGCCGCCTACAACGCCGACTTCGACGGGGACCAGATGGCGGTCCACGTGCCGCTGACCCTGGAGGCCCAGCTCGAAGCGCGAACGCTGATGATGGCGACGAACAACGTGCTGTCGCCGGCCAATGGCGAGCCGATCATCGTGCCCTCCCAGGATGTGGTGCTGGGTCTTTACTACATGACCCGCGAGAAGATCAACGCCAAGGGCGAGGGCATGGTCTTTGCCAACCTCGACGAGGTGGATCGCGCCTTCGGTACCCAGCACGTCGCCATGCATGCTCGGGTCAAGGTGCGCCTGGACGAGGTGGATGTGGACGAGGAGACCGGCGAGCGCAGCGACCACCGTCGCCTCTACGACACCACCGTGGGTCGCGCGCTGCTGTTCCGCATCCTGCCCGAGGGCGTGCCCTTCGCGCTGATCGACCAGCCGATGAAGAAGAAGGCGATCTCGAAGCTGCTCAACGAGGTGTATCGTCGTGCAGGCCTGAAGCCGACGGTGATCTTCGCCGATCAGCTGATGTTCACCGGCTTCCGCATGGCCACCTGGTCCGGCGCCTCCATCGGCGTCAACGACTTCGTCATCCCGGACGCCAAGGCCGAGATCATCGAGGCCGCCGAGGATGAGGTGAAGGAGATCGAGGATCAGTTCTCCTCGGGTCTCGTCACCGCCGGCGAGAAGTACAACAAGGTGATCGACATCTGGTCCAAGGCCAACGACAAGGTGGCCCGGGCGATGATGGACGGTATCGAGAAGGAGACCGTGATCGACCGTGACGGCAACGAGGTCGAGCAGGACTCCTTCAACAGCGTCTTCATCATGGCCGACTCCGGTGCTCGTGGTAGTGCCGCCCAGATTCGCCAGCTGGCGGGGATGCGCGGCCTGATGGCCAAGCCGGATGGTTCGATCATCGAAACTCCGATCATCGCCAACTTCCGTGAGGGTCTGAACGTACTCCAGTACTTCATCTCGACTCACGGTGCGCGTAAGGGCCTGGCGGATACGGCACTCAAGACCGCCAACTCCGGCTACCTGACTCGTCGCCTGGTGGACGTGGCCCAGGATATGGTGATCACCGAGACCGATTGCGACACCGAGAACGGGCTGACCCTGCACCCGGTGATCGAGGGGGGCGATATCATCGTCTCCCTGGCCCAGCGTGTGCTGGGTCGTGTCGTGGCCCAGGATGTCATCGATCCGGCCAGTGACGAGGTGCTGATCCCGCGCGGCACCCTGCTCGACGAGAAGTGGTGTGCCGAGCTCGACACCATGGGCGTAGACGAGATCGTGGTGCGCAGCGCCATCGCCTGTCAGACCGTCCACGGCGTCTGCGCGACCTGCTACGGCCGCGACCTGGCGCGTGGCCACCAGGTGAACATCGGTGAGGCAGTCGGCGTCATCGCCGCCCAGTCCATCGGTGAGCCCGGTACCCAGCTGACCATGCGGACCTTCCACATTGGCGGCGCGGCATCCCGTGCCTCCGCGGTGGACAGCGTCCAGGTCAAGCATGGCGGCCGCGTACGCCTGCACAACATCAAGTATGTGGAACGCGCCGACGGCAAGCTGGTGGTGGTGTCCCGCTCCAGCGCCCTGGCCGTTGCCGACGACCACGGCCGCGAGCGCGAGTACTACAAGCTGCCCTACGGCGCCGAGCTCTCCGTCCGTGACGGCGATCCGGTTGATTCCGGCCAGGCAGTGGCCAAGTGGGATCCGCACACCCACCCCATCGTCGCCGAGGGCGAGGGTACCGTGCAGTACGCCGACATGGATGAGGGCCTGACCATTCACCGTACCGTGGATGAGATGACCGGCCTCTCCTCCATCGAGGTGATCGAATCGGCCGGCCGTCCCATGGCGGGCCGTGACAAGCGCCCGATGATCCTGCTCAACGACGAGACCGGCAAGCCGGTGACCGTCAGCGGCTCCGACACCCCGGTGCAGTATCTGCTGCCCGGCAAGTCGATCGTTACCGCCGACAACGGCGCGAAGATCGGCGTCGGTGAGGTCGTCGCCCGCATCCCGGTGGAGGCGTCTGCCAACAAGGACATCACCGGTGGCCTGCCCCGCGTGGCCGATCTGTTCGAGGCACGCAAGCCGAAGGAACCGGCGATACTGGCCGAGATCAGCGGCGTGATGAGCTTCGGCAAGGAGACCAAGGGCAAGCGTCGCTTGACCATCACGCCGGAAGGCGGCGGCGAGCCCTTCGAGGCGCTGATCCCCAAATGGCGTCAGATCGCCGTGTTCGAGGGCGAAAGCGTCGAGAAAGGCGAGGTGATCTCCGACGGTCCGAGCAACCCCCACGACATCCTGCGGTTGCTGGGCGTGGCAGAGTTGGCCAAGTACATCACCGTGGAGATCCAGGAGGTCTACCGCCTTCAGGGCGTGGGCATCAACGACAAGCACATCGAAGTGATCGTGCGTCAGATGCTGCGGAAGGTAGAGATCGCCGACGCGGGTGACTCCGACTTCATCACCGGCGACCAGGTTGAACTGGCACGGGTGCTGGAGCAGAACGCCCGCCTCGAGAAGCAGGATAAGTTCCCGGCCAAGTATCAGCGTGTCCTGCTGGGTATCACCAAAGCCAGCCTGGCTACCGAGTCGTTCATCTCCGCGGCCTCCTTCCAGGAGACCACGCGGGTGCTGACCGAGGCGGCGGTGACCGGCAAGCGCGACTACCTGCGCGGCCTGAAGGAGAACGTGGTGGTGGGGCGTCTGATCCCGGCCGGTACCGGCCTGGCCCACCATGAGGAGCGTCGCCGTCGGCGTGAAGGCCCCGAGCGTCCGCCGACGCCGTCGGCCTACGACGTCGAACAGGAACTGGGCGCGCAGCTTACCGCGCTGGATTCCGGCGACGAGGAACTCTGACCGCGTCCCGGAACCGGTGCTCCGCCCATCAGGGCGGAGCATCGGCCTTGACGGGGTACGGGGTCAGCTATTAGAATGCGCAGCCTTTAACAGTGGGGTGGGTACGCCCGCACCCGCTGGAAAAGGCCAAGGCAACCCATTGGAGTCAGCTACTACCCATGGCAACAATCAATCAGCTCGTGCGCAAGCCGCGCAAGCGTCCGGTCACCAAGAGTGACGTGCCGGCGCTGCAGGCCTGCCCGCAGAAGCGCGGTGTCTGTACCCGCGTCTACACCACCACCCCGAAGAAGCCGAACTCGGCCCTGCGTAAGGTCTGCCGCGTGCGCCTGACCAACGGTTTCGAGGTCTCTTCCTACATCGGCGGTGAAGGCCACAACCTGCAGGAGCACTCCGTGGTCCTGATTCGCGGTGGTCGTGTCAAGGATCTTCCCGGTGTGCGTTATCACACCGTGCGTGGCGCCCTGGACACCTCCGGCGTACAGAACCGCAAGCAGGGCCGTTCCAAGTATGGTACCAAGCGTCCCAAGGCCTGATCGGTCTCGGCGCGTACCAACACCCAGAATCGATATCGGTCTGATAAGAGTAAGGTCGGGCGGCGCCGCCTCAGCGCAGTCGAGCGTGAGTCCCGGGTTTACCTGAAGGACCCTTCAACAGAGGGCTTATCATGCCTAGAAGAAGAATTGCGGCAAAACGCGAAATCCTTCCGGATCCCAAGTTTGGAAGTGAGCGTCTGGCAAAGTTCATGAACCACCTGATGTTCGGCGGTAAGAAGTCCGTTGCTGAGCGCATCGTCTACGGTGCGCTGGACAGGGTTGCCGAGCGCAGCAATGAAGACCCGCTGGAGATCTTCGACAAGGCGCTGGAAGCCATTCAGCCCATGGTCGAGGTGAAGTCTCGCCGCGTAGGCGGTGCGACCTATCAGGTGCCGGTGGAAGTTCGTCCGTCGCGTCGCCAGGCCCTGGCCATGCGCTGGCTGGTGGATGCCGCCCGTCGTCGTGGCGAGAAGACCATGGTGCAGCGCCTGGCTGGTGAGATGCTGGACGCATCCGAAGGCAAGGGCTCCGCGGTCAAGAAGCGTGAAGACGTGCACCGCATGGCAGAAGCCAACAAGGCTTTCTCGCACTATCGCTTCTAAAGGCAGCGCTTCTCAACGCATCGCCAACCAACGGGGAGTTCCACCGTGGCTCGCAAGACTCCACTAAATCGCTACCGCAATATCGGCATCGTCGCCCACGTCGATGCCGGCAAGACCACCACGACTGAGCGCGTGTTGTTCTATACAGGCGTCAACCACAAGCTGGGCGAGACCCACGAAGGCGCCTCCACCACCGACTGGATGGAGCAGGAGCAGGAGCGGGGCATCACCATTACCTCCGCTGCCGTGACCACCTTCTGGAAGGGCATGAACCACCAGTTCGATGAGCACCGTATCAACATCATCGACACCCCGGGGCACGTGGACTTCACCATCGAGGTCGAGCGTTCCCTGCGGGTTCTTGACGGTGCCGTCGTGGTGCTGTGCGGCTCTTCCGGCGTGCAGCCGCAGACCGAGACCGTCTGGCGTCAGGCCAACAAGTATGAAGTGCCGCGCATGGTCTTCGTCAACAAGATGGATCGTACCGGTGCCGACTTCTTCATGGTGGTCGAGCAGCTCAAGGATCGTCTGGGCGCCAACGCCGTGCCGATCCAGATCAACTGGGGCACCGAGGAAGACTTCAAGGGCGTTATCGACCTGCTCGAGATGAAGGCTATCCTGTGGAACCAGGATGATCTGGGTGTCACCTATGACCTCGTCGAGATCCCCGCCGAGCTCCTGGAGACCGCCGAGAAGTACCGCGAGGAGATGGTCGAGGCCGCCGCCGAGGCGTCCGAAGAGCTGATGGACAAGTACCTCGAGGGCGTTGAGCTGACCAAGGAAGAGATCAAGGCCGGCCTGCGTCGTCGCACCCTGGCCAACGAGATCGTCCTGGTCACCTGCGGTTCCGCGTTCAAGAACAAGGGCGTGCAGGCAGTGCTGGATGCGGTGGTCGAGTACCTGCCGTCTCCCACCGAAGTCAAGGCCATCGAAGGCGAACTGGACGACCGGGATGGCACCGTCGCCACCCGTGAGGCCGACGACAGCGCGCCCTTTGCCGCTCTGGCGTTCAAGATCGCCACCGACCCCTTCGTCGGTACCCTGACCTTCATTCGTGTCTACTCCGGGGTGCTCAAGTCCGGCGACGGCGTCTTCAACTCGGTCAAGAGTAAGAAAGAGCGCGTTGGTCGTATCGTCCAGATGCACGCCAACTCCCGCGAAGAGATCAAGGAAGTGCGTGCCGGCGACATCGCCGCCTGTGTTGGCCTCAAGGACGTCACTACCGGTGATACCCTGTGCGATCTGACCGACAAGATCGTTCTTGAGCGCATGGAGTTCCCGGATCCGGTGATCTCCGTGGCCGTGGAGCCGAAGTCCAAGGCCGACCAGGAGAAGATGGGTGTGGCGTTGGGCAAGCTGGCCCAGGAGGATCCCTCCTTCCAGGTCCGCACCGACGAAGAGACTGGCCAGACCATCATCTCCGGCATGGGCGAGCTCCACCTGGATATTCTTGTCGACCGTATGCGTCGCGAGTTCAAGGTCGAGGCCAACATCGGCAAGCCCCAGGTCGCCTACCGCGAGACGATTCGCGGCAAGGTAGAGCAGGAAGGCAAGTTCGTGCGTCAGTCCGGCGGTCGCGGCCAGTATGGCCATGTCTGGCTGCGCATCGAGCCGCTCACCAAGGAAGACAAGGGCGAAGATGAAGACATGCACTTCAAATTTGCTTCCGAGGTCGTCGGCGGTGTGGTTCCCAAGGAATACGTGCCGGCCGTCGAGAAAGGGGCCTACGAGCAGCTGAAGAACGGTGTCATCGCGGGCTATCCGATGATCGACGTCAAGGTTACGCTGTACGATGGTTCCTACCACGACGTGGACTCCAACGAGACCGCGTTCAAGGTCGCTTCTTCCATGGCCGTCAAGGAAGGTGCCAAGAAGGCCAAGGCCGTGCTGCTGGAGCCGGTGATGAAGGTCGAGGTCGTGACCCCCGAGGACTATATGGGTGATGTCATGGGCGACCTGAACCGCCGTCGTGGCCTGGTAGAGGGCATGGATGACTCCTCAATGGGCAAGATCATCCGCGCTCGGGTTCCGTTGGCTGAGATGTTCGGTTACGCGACCGATCTGCGTTCTCAGACCCAGGGCCGCGCAAGCTACGTCATGGAGTTTGCGGATTACGAAGAGGCGCCGTCCAGCGTCGTTGAAGCCGTCATCAACCAAAACGGTTAACCGTTAGCTAACGTAAAGAGGTTATAGCAGTGGCTAAGGAAAAATTTGAGCGTTCCAAACCGCACGTCAACGTCGGCACCATCGGTCACGTCGACCACGGCAAGACCACGCTGACTGCGGCCCTGACTCGTGTCTCTGCCGAGGTGTTTGGCGGCAATTGGAGCGAGTTCGACGCCATCGACAATGCT
>SL_3KL_010_SEDDRAFT_10006710_pt1 | contig 10261 bp, 7 predicted proteins | sample SodLakKL_010_SED_2_FD_10381 | JGI IMG/M metagenome (IMG submission 10381)
TCTTTTTATTCTTGGCCTCCCAGTCCCTCAAAGATCTTTTTTCCCCGCTTTGGGGAGGGCAAAGATACAAAATATTTTTCTCTTATAAACGAAAAATGTTGGAAAAATTAATCCAGAAATGCTGCCACAATTTTTTCCACACTTACATCTTCGGCTTCAGCCTTGAAGTTTCGCACAATACGATGCCGGAGCACGGCATTGGCCACTGCCTGTACATCTTCGATGTCAGGGGCGTATTTTCCATTGATCGCCGCATGACATTTGGCACCAATAATCAGATATTGTGAGGCCCTTGGACCAGCGCCCCAGTGAATATATTCATTGGCCATCGGATTGGCTTTGTCTGTATTGGGCCTTGTCCTGGCGGCCAGGTTGACCGCGTATTCCAAAACATGATCCGTAACAGGGACTTTACGTACCAGTTCCTGAAAAAACAGAATTTCTTCAGCCTGCATAATGATATCAAGCCCCACGACCTTGTCAGAGGTGGTATTTTTCACAACCTGCATCTCCTCTTCAAAGGAGGGATAATCCAGATAGACATTAAACATAAAACGGTCAAGCTGGGCCTCGGGTAATGGATAAGTTCCCTCCTGTTCAATAGGGTTCTGCGTGGCAAGTACAAAGAAGGGTTCCTCCAGGCGATAGGTTTTGCCGGCAGCCGTTACAGAGCGTTCCTGCATTGCTTCCAGCAAGGCAGACTGGGTTTTGGGCGGCGTCCTGTTGATCTCATCGGCCAGAATAATATTGGCAAATAATGGACCACGCACAAAACGGAAATTTCTGGTTTCATCCAGTATTTCTGTCCCAATGATGTCGGAAGGCATCAGATCGGGCGTAAACTGAATTCGGCTGTATTTCAGCCCAAGTACCCTTGAGATGGTATTTACCAACAGGGTTTTGGCGAGTCCGGGCACACCTACAAGCAAACAATGTCCTTTGCTGAATATGGAAATGAGTACATTTTTTACCACATCATCCTGCCCTACGATGACCTTGGAAATTTCCTTTTTCATCGACTGGTATTTACCCGCCATGGCGTCCAGGGCGTCCACATCGGAAGAATACTTCATAACAACTCAAAAAAATCTAACATTCATTAATCAATCACTGCAACCAGTTTACTTCAAAATCACAATCTTTATAATCCTCATGAATAGAAATATATGTGCTTCGCAGTCTTCTTGTTACCCAATGGTTTATAGCGGTTCGCTTTTTTTCCTGCAGGGCCAGTTGCTGAATAAAATCATAATCTTGTTGCAGGTTTGCCGGGTGGGGGTCAATGCGGTCCCTCACAGTGACAATCTGAAAAGCCGCTTGCCCGTCATCTGTCATGGTTTCCATTGGCCGGGATATTTCCCCTACCTCCAGGCGGTCAACAACAAAAAACAAACTGGGGTCCATTTCCTCGGTTTTAAACCTGGAAGTACCGGTGTATGGGTTTATGATGATACCACCACTTCGCCCTCCGGGATGATCTGAAAATCTCCTTGCTGCCTCTGCAAAGGTCATCTCACCGCTCATAATAAGTGTACGGATACTGTCAAGTTTGTTCCTGGTTTGTTGCTCCACCTCAGGAGACAATTTTGGGCGCAACAACAAATGCCTGACATTGATCTGCTCACCCCTGCGCTCAATCAATTCAATGATATGGTAACCAGACCGCGTTTCAACAATTTCTGATATTTCGCCAGGTCGCAGGCTGAAGGCAACGGCTTCAAATTCAGGATGAAGGTCACCGCGTGAATAAAACCCAAGCTCTCCGCCACGACGCGCCGATCCGGGATCCTCAGAATACAGGATGGCCAGCGTGCGAAAGTTCTCTCCGTCCAGGATCCTTTGACGAAAACCCTCAAGGCGCTCCACCACTTCATCAATCTCTTTTTGTTCCACAGGAGGCTCTATCAGAATTTTGGCCAGAACCATTTCGCTTTCAACCATGGGTATTTCATCTTCGGGCAACCGTTCAAAAAAAGACCTGACTTCCGAAGGGGTAACCGCAACATTCCTGGTGATTTCAGATTCCATCCGCTGGCTAACCAGTTGCTCCCTGATCGGATCCCAGAACTCTTCGCGAAGTTCTTCGACTGTTTTCCCATAATACTCTTCCAGGCGTTCTCTCGACCCAATTTGGCGGATAAAGAAACGTAACCGGCGCTCTATTTCCTGTTCAATCTGTGTGTCTGGCACCTCAACACTGTCAATGACAGCCTGGTTATACAACAACTTCTGAAACATCATATCATCAAGTAAAACACAGAATGGGTCAGACCCAAGATCAACACCCTGGGCTTCCAGTTGACGCTGTTGTTCTACCAGCTCGGAATGCAGAATGGCATTATTGCCCACCACGCCAATTACGTGGTCAATGACCACCCTTTGCTGGGAAAATCCTTCCAGTGAAAAATGTACCGAAAAGAGCAAAACAATCAAGAAAAAAATCCTACAGTTGTGCTTCATCTGTTAGTTCCTTTCATTCGGGCATTCGCATCATGAACAACCAAAAAAATTAATAATATATTTCAATCCGGTTGGCTTCTATGGCCTGATTAAAGAACTCAAGTCTTTTTTTCCGGATAAATGCTTGTTTTCTGCGATTTAAAATCTGCATGCGGATATTGTCACGTTCAAATTCAAGAGGTGAAATATCTCCCTTCAGGCGATAATCGTATATGTATAAAAAATAACGGTAATAGTTGTCTGTTATTTCGGCATGCCGGTTATTGCGTAAAAAACCTCGCTTATCATCAATTTCAAGAGGCATGTCCAGCAAAATGTCATTGAATGCAATCCAGTTATCCCTGGCAATGTAATAGGTTGCTGCGTGGTCAAGACAATAGTCCTCCAGCCGGTTCAGTCCCTCCTCATCTGCAGTCCGGTATAGTGATCTGATGGTTGTCAGGCCGGAAACGTTCAGGGGCAGTTTAATATAATTGGCCTGTACAATATGGTCACGAAGTGAAAAATGCATGTGGTTTTCTTCATAATACCGGTTGATCTCCTGATTCGTGACGATTGAATCCATCTCTGTACGTGTAAGTTCACCTTCAAAGGCATGGATTATCAATGTATTTCTATAGTCCTTTACAAGTTGCTCGAAATCAAGCTTTTCACTGGGAAGCGCCTGCTTTGCATGATACAAAAAAACCTGTTGATCGATCCAGCGGTTTACATACCTGTTGACAATTGCGGCACTGTCTTCAGGGTCAGTGCCATCGGGGATGATTTGCCGGATGTCTTCCAGATAAAGACGGTTGTTATAGGCCTTGGCGAGCAAGGTGTTTTCTGTTCGCAAAGCAAAATAATCACATCCGGCCAGCACGATCAGGCATATGCCGGCCGGCAGAAAACAAAAATGCCTCAACACGTGTCTTCTAATAAAACGGATCGCTTTCATCTTGGTCATTCATCAAAATGGATTGTCTTCAACACTTGTTCGTCCACCCAGATATCATATTTTTCCCGAAGGGCTATTATCCATTGTTTTTCGAGGAAATCCTGATAATCGGCAATAACCATACCCCGCACAGAGGCCAACTCATCAGCCTGATAAATGTGCCGGTGCTCTATAAAAAATCGTTCCAATCCCAAAGTATCGGAGGTGGCTTTTGACCATACCTTTTTATTGGTGATCTCAAATAGCAGCATACCATCATAATATTCCTGCATAATATCCCTGAATTCGGGATATTTTTTCTCCAGTCGGGCATCTTCATAAGAAAGAATCCTGTCATTTACAAACCGCTGGTATTGCATATTGATGTAAGCAGGTAAAGACACAGGGTTTTGCCTTCTCTGGTTGTTGTATAAATAAGCGGCAAAGTCTTGCTGATTGTATACAGATGTTCCAAAGGCGAAAAGCTCTTTGTCAAGGTGGGTGACCTGATTTTTATCCCAATTGCCCTGGAAAATGTCCTCATCCAAAACATCATAGAATTCATGCAGGGATTCCGGATGTTCAGTAAATTGGTACTCTTCCTTTAATCTTTTGATGACAACGTCCTGTCCAAGCTGAGATCTTGCATCACGCCGGATCCTGTTGTTTAAATCAACATAGGCTGTTTCATAAGGTGGCGGAGGCGTTTTCTCTATCAGTTTTATTATATGCCATCCAAAATCCGACCTGACAGGAGGAGACAGGTCTCCAGGCTCATCCAGCTTATGGATTGCTTCAATGAATTGCGGCACCATTCTGTTGGATGTAAATGGCTGCATTTCGCCTTTACGGTGAGCCGATTGCTGATCTTCAGAATAATGTTGGGCCAATTCACCAAAATCCTCCCCGGCAAGAAGTCTTTCATACAATGAATGAATTTTTTCTTCCTTTTCAGCAAGTTCTGTTTCCGGAGTACCCATGGGGGTCATCAGCATAATGTGCGCCACCCTGGCCCTGCCCATGGCGGGTAGGCGATCGGTAATTTTCACCAGGTGATAACCAAAATTTGTCCGGAAGGGCATTGAGATGTCACCCACAGGGGTATTGTAAGCAGCCGTTTCAAAAGGATATACCTTATGAAATGCGCTGAAATAGCCCAGATCCCCTGCATTACCGCGACGGGCAGGCCGGTTGGCCGTTCCCTGGACATCACGGGCCGAGGGATCATCTGAAAATTCCCTTGCAAGGTCGGCAAAAGATCCCCCTTCCAGAAATCGTTGACGCACTTCCAACATTTTTTCATATACCTTCGAAGTGTCTTCCGGCATGGCGTGGGCATCAAGATTCATCAGTATGTGAGAAGCCCTGATATCGTATTGTGATCTTTCCCATGCTTCATCAATAAGCCGGGCGGTTACTTCATTGTCATACAGATATTGCTGTGCAAGTTGTTGCCGGTAGCCGTTGAGTTCTTCAATAAAGCTGGCATTGGTATCCAGCCCCATGTTTTTTGCCTCTTTTACCTTGAGCCGGAAGTTAATGTACATTTCAAGGTATTCATCCACCTCTTTGGGTTCGACAACCATCGATTCGAGGTTGTTTTTCCGGTAAATTTCCGCAAATTCAGACCGTGACACCTCGTTGTCTTCAATCCGGAATAAAACCGGGTCATCTGTTGGCATGGAAACACCCGCAGTGAAACCTGCCAGCAAAACAGCAATTAATAATAGAATCGTGAAACGCATATACTTTGTTTTTGAAATATGGCTTGTTTGCATTTAAATTTACCTGCTGTAATTAGGGGCCTCGCGGGTAATGGTTACATCGTGCACATGGCTTTCACGGACACCCGCATAGGTTATACGAATAAAACGTGCCTGCTGTAACCGGGCAATGCTGTCGGCACCACAATAGCCCATGCCTGCACGCAATCCACCTACCATCTGGTGAATCACCTCCGACAAACTGCCTTTGTAAGGTACCCTTCCAACGATCCCTTCCGGAACCAGTTTCTTGATATCATCTTCAACATCCTGAAAATAGCGGTCTTTTGAGCCCTTCTGCATGGCTTCAATACTTCCCATGCCACGGTAAGTTTTATATTTCCTTCCTTCGTAAATAACGGTTTCACCGGGTGATTCCTCCACACCGGCAAACATCGATCCAGCCATCACAGAAGATGCCCCTGCAGCAATTGCTTTTACGATATCCCCTGTATATCGGATACCCCCGTCTGCAACGACCGGTATACCCGAACTACCGAGTGCCCTGGCTACATCATATATGGCGGTAAGTTGGGGCACACCCACTCCTGCAACAATCCTGGTGGTGCAAATGCTGCCCGGACCAATACCAACCTTGATGCCGTCGGCACCGGCTTTCATAAGATCCAATGCAGCCTCTGCAGTGGCCACATTGCCCGCCACAATATCCAGTTCAGGGAATTTCTTCTTAATGATCCTGACCATGTCAATCACCCCCCTGGAATGCCCATGTGCTGTATCCACAACCACGGCATCCACATCTTCCGAAACCAGCGCACTGACCCTGTCCACGGTGTCGGGGGTAACGCCCACAGCTGCAGCCACACGTAACCGTCCACGTGCATCCTTACAGGCATTCGGACGTTCCTTGATCTTGATGATGTCGCGGTAAGTGATCAGCCCGACCAGGTGATAATTTTCATCCACCACAGGAAGTTTTTCAATCTTATATTCTTGCAGAATCTCTTCCGCAACTTCAAAATCGACAAACTCGGTGGTGGTTATAAGGTTTTCGCTGGTCATCACATCCGCTACCGGACGGTGATGGTCTTTTTCGAACCGCAGATCCCTGTTGGTAACAATACCAACCAGTTTATTTCCATCGCTGACCACCGGAATACCGCCTATCTTGTTTTCTTTCATGATCTGCAGCGCATCACCAATCAGGGCATTCTCATGGAGTGTGATGGGGTCGATGATCATTCCATTTTCAGATCGTTTGACCTTCCGTACCTTTATGGCCTGTTCCTGAATGCTCATGTTTTTATGCAGCACCCCGATTCCTCCTTCCTGGGCCAGGGCAATGGCCATGCGCGACTCCGTAACCGTGTCCATGGCCGAAGAAACTACAGGGATACGCATTTTAATATTTCTCGAAAAACTGGTTGAAATATCAACTTCACGGGGCAATACCTGCGAATAGGCAGGTATAAGAAGAACATCATCATAGGTCAGTCCTTCACCGGTAAATTTTTCATGGTCGGATTGCATGGCTTTGGCTTTGATTTTGGTGAGCAAAAGTAGGAAAAATATGGGAGAGTTTTTTCTAAAAAATCTATAATAAAGGGTGTTGGACTGCCTCCAGGTAATTGATTACGAAAAAGATCATATCGATCATCTTACCAGGTAGACCACACCCCTTTTTTCACCTCCTTCCACGCCTGGCACATCGGAGGTATATTGGATATGGTAAATGTAAGATCCTGCCGGAGCCGGTTGGCTATTCACGGTCCCATCCCATGCTGCTTCCGCCTTGGATGAATCGGAAGCAAACACCCGGAGTCCATTGCGGTCGTAAATCACCATTGTGTAATCCGGATCAAATCCCACAAAGCGTGGTTGAAACACTCTGTTCTCGGGGCGATCGCTCCGGGGCCGGAATGCATTGGGTATATTCACCTGGGGTTCAATATGCAACACCACCACATTGGAACTTACAATACCTGCATCTGTTTCGCCAAGGATTCTGAACCGCAAATTGCCGCTAAGAGGGAGTTCATCAGACAAATCATAGTAGAACAAGCCAATATCGGGATGTTCCCTGGCAATACTGAAATCTTCTTCGCCAGGCAGCCATTGTTCAAATACGTATCCGGCAGCCAGGGGTTCATGATCAAACCGGACCTCAAGAACCAGCCGGCTCTCTGTTTGAACATCTTCACGGACGGCAAGCCAGAGGGTGGATACCGCTTCGGAATATTCAGTGGCATCATTGCATACCACACCATGGTCTGTCAGATGTGCTTTTACGCGGTAATACCACAGGCCTTCGTGCAATCCGTCCGCTTCCTCATCGATAAAAACAAATGGTGAAACTTCAGGATATTGTATTTCCCCGGAAACCACCATAAAATGAGTGTCCGCCTGGCGGGAACGTTCAAAACGGTATACATAATCTTGAAAATCACCTGCGGCATCGATACTTAACTCAACCAGCGATTCGCTTGTCACATCTACTTTTTGTAAGGTTAAGCCATGCAGTTCCGGCCAGTTTATCATTTTTTCGAGCATTCCGGACCATGAATACCGCCCCGGATTATCAGGATCGTCATTTTCAGCAGCCATGACACGAAAAGTATGCAAGCCGGGTGTTTCCGGTTCATATACATGTGATGTTTGATCAACCGGGACTGAACCGCTATATACTCCATTGGTAAATATCTGGTAATGGTTGAAGGGCAGTGGTTCCTGTGCCTGGTCTGGCCAGTTGCCGTGCGTCCAGATACGGTATTCGTTCCAGAATAGCCTTACCTGGCCCGCACAAAAATCAAATTCAGCTTCCGTAAGCAATATGGTTGAATGAATATTGGTAAAGTACCTGGCGCCATCACCATCGTCATAGGCAAGATAGTATATGTAAGGGGGGGATGCAAGCGCTGATAAATCCGCATCAACAAGAATAAAATACCGGTCGTCACCTTCCCATGGAACAAGGTCTTCGATGAAGATTTCAAACCTGCGGTCCCATATACCCTGGCCCGGATTATAACGCTCAACCTGAACGGAACCTTCTTCAATGCCGGCATCCAGACGGTAAATGATCTCCACAATGCCCTCATCCGCTTCTGATAACCCAAGTTGTATAATTTCAATGGGATTATCTGACCCGGTTTTTACAGCAAACACCAACCCAGCCGGCATGCACAGCAAACCGCACATGATCAAAAAAACCATATTTAATCTACCAAAAATCAAATATTTATAACTAAATACTAATTACTAACTACTAATTACTTATTTTTCTTGTCTTCCCGCCACAACCTCCATCATGGCGTCCTCATTCAGATAATCCGCTGCTGTGGCCATAATCTCGTCAGCAGTAACAGACCCTAACGTTTTCAGGTAATCTTCGTAATGTGAAAAATCCAGACCAAACACCAGCGACTCCTTGAAACGCTCTCCCTGGGCAAATGGGCCATCGAACGAACGCAAAAAACTGCCGGATAAATAATTCCTGAGGCTTTGCAGTTCATCTTTGCCGGCTGGCCTGCAGCGAAGATCCTTTAGTTCATTGTAAATTTCTTCCAGGGCAAACTGTGATACATCCGTACCCACCTGGGTCGCAATGAAAAAATACCCACTGCGCAAAAGAGAAACAATATTGGAAGCAATGCCATAGGTATACCCCTTTTCCTGTCGGATGTTTTGCATCAAACGCGAACCAAAATAGCCACCCAACAGGGCATTGGTGATTTTTAAACGGTGATAGGCCGGGTGGGTCCTGTTAAACAGTTGTTTCCCGATGCGAATCGCTGATTGCATTGCTTCAGGCACCGAAAGGCTGACCTTGCGGCCCCCGGAAGTCAGCAAAGGATATACAGGAGGTTTTCCTTTATCGATGTTTTTCCAATCGGTTCCGCCAAAATACGAGGCAATGGTTTTTTCAATTTTTGGGGGCATACGACCCGATACAATGCAAAACCCGTTTTCCGGATAAAACCAGTATTGATGGAACTGCTGCAGGTCCGAACGCTCCACACATTCAAAATCCTCAGGCTTCAGACGGTATCCATAAGGATGTTGTTCACCGTAAACCAACTCGTTGAAATAGGTCCGTGCCAGATGTTGTACCTTTTTTTGATTGATCAGGTGTATTTGCTGCTTATTCTTTAAGAAAGAACGCATTTCATCTTCAGGGAATACAGGGTTGCGCAACATATCGCGCAACAACTGCAAGGCCGGTTCAAGATGTTTGTTCAACACATGGATCGAAACGGAAACAATGTCTTTTTGTGCTTCCAGATTCAAATAGGCACTGTAATAATCCAGCAACTCATTTATTTCTTCTCTGTTTTGCCTGTCTGTACCTGTACGGAGCAAATTGCTGGTGGCGTATGACACCAATGGCTTTACCTGCATATAGCTGCCGGCAAAAAACACCAGTTCTATTTTCACAAATTCTTCCGTGCCCCCTTCCAGAAAATATACCGGAAGCCCATTGTCCAACTTCACTCCCTTGGGTTTGATAAAGGGGATGTCAGAAACAATATGAACAGGTGGCGGTTGTTTTCGGTTTGGCATATCGTGTATTTGGGCTTATGTTCTCTTCATTAAAACAAGCGGATCCCGCAAAGATGGTTTAGGGCCTGGCAGGTCTGCCGTAATGCAATATAGAAGCGTTCCCCCTTTTGAAAGTCCTGTTCGCAATCCTTTGCAGATCATCGGCAGTAACCCCCAGATAGGCGTCCATCTGGCGATTATACCGGTCAGCATCCCCCTGCAGTTCATAATACGCAAGATTCATGGCTTTCGACAACACATGGCTCTGGGCAAAAGTATGGGTTGCTTCAACCCTGTTCTTTACTTTTTGCAATTCTCTTTTTGTAACAGGCTCAGCAACCAGTTCTTGTGCTTGCTGCCACAGCATGTCTTCAGCCTCTTGCTCATCCACCTCGTTATGTGGCATGCCGGAAATCACAAGTAGTCCAGGATCCAGATTGCCGGTAACATAGGCATTGATCTCGCTGAACGCCTTGCGATAATGTACCAGGCGGGCGGGCAGGCGGGCCGACTCCCCATTGGACAAAATGTCACTGAGCAGGTCGGTGGCATGGAAGTCTGGATGCGACCGGCCGCAAACATGAAAAGCCATGTATATCTGATGCTGTGGCACATCTCTTTC
>SL_3KL_010_SEDDRAFT_10006711_pt1 | contig 10261 bp, 9 predicted proteins | sample SodLakKL_010_SED_2_FD_10381 | JGI IMG/M metagenome (IMG submission 10381)
TCGTTTCCAGCCTGGCCACCGTGAGGCAAAGCCGTGAGAGCCATTCGGGGTAAGGGCCACGGCTTTCAGTACGCCTGCTCGCCCGACTCGCCCGTTCGCGCAGCCCTTGATCCGGGCTGCTGGCCACCGCCGTCCTCGACGCTGACGGTCATCAAAGAGAACAAGAAGGTCTGCAGCGGCTTTATTAGCCTCGGCTCTACTTCGCTGTTCTTCAAGCGATTCACTAACCATCCGTGGACCAGCGCCCTCCAACGGATGACCGGGCGTGATCGAGTGAGCCGTAACTGGCGAGTCACTCAACGACTGCAGGCCCATGGCGTGGCCATCCCGGCGCCCCATGCTGCAATCTGGGGGCAGGACACATCCTGGTACCTGAGCGAGGCGATCATCGGGGCAGAAACACTGGAGGCCACTGCCCGCCAGTCAGGGCCAGCGGCGTCCACGACCAGCGGGCTTTGCAAGACCGCTGTCGATCAGTTAATCCGCCTGCATGATGCCGGCATAGTGCATGGCGATCTGAAGTGGGGAAATTTGCTGGTCCAGAATGGCCGGGTCATCATCACGGATCTGGACAGCGCCCGCATCAAGCGCCTGGTGAGGCCTAACGCAGCCACAAAGGATCTGGCACGCTTCCTGGTCAGTGGGCTGGAACTGGGCCTGGACCAACAGTGGGCCCACGAGGTGATTCACCATTACGCAGCAGGGCGGGCGTTATGCCCCGAGGCGCTGATCCGGCGGATCCAGCGATCAATCGAGCGCATCAGCGCCGCCCACCAGCAGCGTTACGGCCGGCCCCCGGTATACTTGGCAGCCGAACCCACTCCCGACCGAGACCGACAAAAGAGCCATTGTGAGCGACGATAATCCTCCCCTTCTCATAATGCTGGACCGCCACCTAGGCAACTTCCTGGTGGCCAGCCCTGTGCTCACCCACATCGCCCGTGAGAAGCCCGGGACTCGAGCGGTGATCAACGCCTCACACTGGGCGCTGGCACAGCGTATTCCGGGTTTTCCCGAGCCATGCGTGCAGTTTCAGGGCACCGGCAGCGGGATTCATAAGGGTCTCGAGTTCCTGCGCGCATTGCGCACCGTGCGCGGCAACAGGCCCTCATGGATAGCGGATTTTGGCGGCAGCAACACCGGCGCTTTACTCGGCGGGCTTTCGGGCGCGCCCCTACGGATCTGCAGAAAGGGCAAACCCCGCGCCGGCCTGTACAATCGGCACGCAGAGCATCCAGCTAATGGAAGCCACCGTATTGATACCTACGGCACGCTCGCCCAGGCGGCGGGTCTAAACGGGAAATGGGGCTGGCCGGTGGTAAGCGCGACGGGCTCAGATCGTCGGGAACTCGAGGCCCAGGCATTGCCGGACCCAGCTACCATCGTTTGCCTGCACGTCGCAGGGGGTAAGGGGTACAAGCATTGGCCCCTGGACAGGTACGCCGCACTTTGTGACTGGCTGCACGATGAGGGGCTTCACCCGGCGCTAGTCGGGGCGGCACCGGATCGGCCATCCTCAGACGCAGTGAAGGCCCTTTGCAAGCGGCAACCCATCGACCTGGTACAACAGCTCCCACTCGGCGCGCTCATTGCCTTGTTCGAACGGTGTGGGCTATTCATCGGCAACGACAGCGGGCCCATGCACCTTGCCGCCGCATCAGGCACTCACATCATCGGGCTGTTTGGCCCCACCGATCCCGCCCGCTGGGGACCTCTGACGGAAAAAAGATCCCTCCTCCGGGGCACAGAACCGGTCGCCCCCAAGGAGGGGAAAAAGCACGTTCAGGATGGCCGACGGATGGACAGCATCCCCTTGCACGCCGTCACTGATGCCATCAAGCAGGCCCTGTAATGCGGCTGAACCACGCGTGAACGAACACATGACCGATAATGCAGCAGAACGTCCACTGACCGGACTGAGGGTCGCCTACTTATTGGAAGCCCCTGAGGCCGTAGGCCCCAATGTTCGACAACAGATGGCCGCCCTGCGCCGACTGGGTGCCACCGTGACCGCGTGCTTCCTCACCGGCAACCCGGACACTTTCAGCGTGGAGGACGAAGCCGACAAACTCAGTGGGCTAGGGCATACTCCGGGAGCCATTTCAGGCAGCCGCATTAAAGCCGCCAAAAGCCTTAGACAATGGCTCAACCAGCACCCGATAGACTTGGTCATATGTGACCAGTACAAGGCGATTACTACCGGCGTCCTAGCAACTTTGCTGCCGATGAAAAACCGGCCGCGCATCATCGCGCTTCTTCGGGGATTTTACGCCGTCTCTTCACGGGGCCGACGACGCTTCTACAGGCTTCTCCGTCACCGGATTAGCAGCATTCTAACCATCTCCAAGGCGCACCAGGCAGAGATTCGGCACTCCATGCCCTGGTACCCAAGTTCCCAGATATTCTCGCTTACGAACTATCTCGATACCCAAGCCTTAGCCCATCGTCTAATAGAGCGTAAGCAAGCTAGGGAGGCCTTAGGCTTGGACCCCGACCTGTTCACATTCGGAACTGTTTGCCGTTTTGATCCCTACAAGCGCGTGATTGACCTCGTCCGAGCCACAGTCCACCTTCGGCGGCGGGTCCGGACTCCGTTCCAAGTGGCAATTATTGGCTCCGGCAAAGCTGAGGAAGGCATTCGCAACGAGGTTCGCCTTCTGCAGCTTGAAGACGTTATCTGCCTGACTGGTCGGGTTGAGCAAGCATCGCGGTACATGCGCGCCTTCGACGCATTCGTATTCCCCTCGGTTGGCGACAGCTTTGGCAGGGTGTTGCTAGAGGCACGCGCCGCTACGTTGCCAATAATCGCCGCTAACAGCGCAGGCCCTCCCGAGGTGGTTGGCCCTTATGGGCTGCTGGCCGAACCGGTATCCCCAAAGCACCTAGCATCGAAAATGGAGCAGCTTTTGACAATGCCAGCTAGCGCCCGCATTCAACTCGGCACTAAAGGACTCGAATGGTCGGACAAAGTTTTTACATCAACAAGTCTCGAAAAAGACCTACTTGCAGCGATAAAGCAAGTGATCTCCTCAAACTGAAAGCCACAGACCTCACCCAAGGTTTTCTTCCAATGCACCCAACACCTCTGACATTGCAGTTTCGGCAGACACGTCCGGATCACCCTCCCCGTCAATGGCGACCACCCTTACATTCCTAAATTGGCTTATGCATTTAACGACCTTTTCCGTTGATTTCTTCCGAACAGCAGCATCAAGATAGACATCCGCTCTCTTACCAAGCCCCTTACCCTCTGTCGCCTTACGGGCGCGCATCCTCTTAACCGCAACATCTACGTCTGCTTGAACATAAAAAACTATAACTTTTCCCCTCGAATAAATGCGCCTAAGTATCGAACCAACGTTTAATCGGTCAATAAGTGCCCCCGGGACAACAGACCCTACCCAATTTATAACACCTTGGTCGAATAATATCAGGTCTCGCCCCCCATCACATCGCCGGTTCATCATCCGCCAATACCGATTTATTTTTCTTGCATTCCTTAAGTATTGACTAAAAACAGCCCAAGGCCTCACTCCCCCCTGTCTATCAAGACCAATCTTCCAGTGAAGAGCCAACACCTTAAAAAACGTAAAGATATTCTTGAGACGAAAAGTTAAGTCACCTGAGACCGAAGCCTGTGCGGGCTCCCACCTTGGGTATACGCTGTAACCCTCCGACATAAGCTTATCCGCCAGCTTCTTGGCGACGGTCGTTTTGCCAGAACCTCCAAGTCCGCAAAACTCGACTACTAAAGACCTTTCCCTTTCTCTCAACTTACCATCCCCATTAGTCTTCTGGGTATTTACTGCGATCAATCATTCCACAAATTAAAGCAACGATTTTTATATATAAGATTTTGCACCAATGCACTTGGATTTATTGAACTCTCTCAAGACCCGATCCCGCCAGAAGATCAACAATCAACTGCCCCACATCAGCGCCGTTATCCGCGTATCCTCCACTTATCATAGAAGCGACCATGTCGCCCTGTGCACCGTCGTCGACCAACAAGAGCCTAGCCTTTTCCGCTATTTCTTGAGGATCCGCTGGCGCAACCCAGCTAACACCCGCCTTTCTTAACTCGATAAGCCTTTCAGATTGGTCGCTCCCACCAGAGTTCACGGTAATATTAGGCTTCTTTGATCCTAATACTTGTAGAGCCAAACTGCCCCCACCACTAATCACTATCTTTGCATTGTCAATGATAACGGGGAATATATCTGACGGCAAAGAACGCACTTCCCGACACCCCTCTCGGGACATCAACGAAATATTGCTTGCCGGCCCAGCGACGAAAAGCACATCAAATCCTGTGCTATAAAAAAATTTTCTAGCAGATTTTTGAAAAATTGCTACGGACGGCTTACCATCCAGCATGGTCCCTCCCCCACCGGGGCAAAATAGCGCGAAATCTCCCTTCCGTAGCCCCCACCTTCCCATCACTTTTTCAGCTCCGGCCTTGTCCTTTACTGCAGGCGGCCCGCTAAAAAACCGAATCTTCGTCCGGCTTAGAGAAACAATTTTTTTAAGCCATTCTGATGTCGATAATTGCTTCTTCCCAGGGCTGGCGATTATCCAATGCTCATCGATATACCTGAGAGCTGAAAACCGGAAACCTTTAACTCTCGTCGAAGGACGAAAGCTCACATAGACACAATAGGCACCCGCTTTCTTTACAGGTAAGAGAAGACTTTTCCTAATAGTGCTGTCAAAAATAACTAACTTTGGCACCTCTTCAGCTACGATGCTCGAGACAAGCTCCGGACACCGCTTAGGCGATGTCGCCACCTCACGGTACCGTATATAAGGGGGGCGCTCTACAACTGCGCTCTGATTAATAACAAAAACAATCTCTACTTCCGTATTTACTGAGTGAAGGCTCTTGGCCATAGCGAGGCAGCGATAATACTCTCCTGTCCCTCCCTCCCCACTAACCGGAATGAACAAGACCTTCACGTCTACGCTCCCGTGTGGCAAATGCGCCCTTGATCATGAGCGCACCTTCTAATGTTTAGACCAACCAGGAGTCCCAACGGGAACCATAACCCAATCCACAAATGAGGGTTTACTCTTCTAATAATTTCATGGCTATCCAGATTAATCACTACGAAACCTGCTAATACCAAACTAATAACAAGAACATACCCTGAAACGCCATCCCCAACAGACCTGCCTGCACTGCGGAGGCCAAGAAAATAAACTAGGGCCAGCATGACTATCCCAATCACCCCGCCCGTGATTCCAGCCATGAGCCAAATATTGTGTGGACTTAGATATTCTCTACCTGAATCAGTTTCTATTGGAACCTCTGAGCCGAAACCATACCCCAGAAAAGGGCTTTGGCCAATCAACCTCACAGCTCCTTCCCAAATCCCAAGCCTATTGGAGTCAGCCCTCTCTATAAGCCCCCTACCTGTCCAATCCGAAACCTCCCAAAAACCCAAAACCAAGGCGGCAGTCAGCATCGCAGCAACTAGGGCCCACCACCGCTGGCGGACCACCAACATAGCCAGAAGGCCAATGAAACCGGCGAGGAGCAATGCTCGGCTTTGCGCCAGAACAAGAAATGCTGCTGATGCTGACAGGCCAATAAAAGCCATCAGCACAATCGGCCGTTTGCACCCAGAGGAGAGCGCATAACAGCTGATCAAAAACACAGGGAGAAAGCCTACTGCTGCAGGATTTGGATTGCTATGATAAAAAACCACATTTACTAGGCGATCAGAAAAAACTGCCCCGCTAGTATAATAAGGCCAAAAGGAAATAAGAAAAATAGCAGCCGCCGCTGGCACTGCCACCCATAGGAAGCGCTGCCACCAAATAGGGTCATTTGCTACAACCCATGCTACCGCAAGAACAAAACCCAAAGTAATAACGGCATGCCTGATTCTCTCTACAGCTTCTGACAGGTCAACACTTGAAGCCCACAACATGGTCAGAAGGAGATAAGAGAGAAAAGAAAACACCCCGATGATCAGATGATTACCCAAAAGAACCCGCCAGTCCCTCTTGGTCATCAAAACAATCACAGGGAGAAACAACAGGAAATACAGGATGTCCCTGTGGAGCCGAGTCTCCCACGCGGCAACAAACCCGACAAGAAATAGCACCAACCCCCATGTAGGCACGTTAAAGCGGCTCAGAAGCTTCCTAATACCGGCAAGGGAGCAATCAATCTGGTTTCTGGCTGGAGAACGAAAAGAGCCGGCAGCACTCACAACATGGACACCCTACTTGCAAACCAATCGGAAACATAAGGCCTATGGGATCATAAGCCTACGACGCCCTGTCGGGCGAGTTGAGCAGGCCCTAAGCACCAATATTAACGATCCAACTCAACATTAGTCTGAAGCTCTTTCATCCAGTCTTCTTCAAACAAACCATCCCGACGACTCTCAAGCTTTTGTTGATTCCGTCGATGGCTTTTCTCCGGGGAGACAGCGGCGGTGCCATGCCCTAAATGAACAATCCTTGGAATCATCTTTTTCACGGGAACGACTTTCGTCGGATAACCCTTGTCCCATAACTGTGCTGATATCGAATAGCCACCACTTTCATCATAAAATCCATTAGCCCCTTCAACACTGCAGAAGGTTAGACCTTCGTCCAGGAGCACCCTTCGGCGATACATCGCGCAAAAGTCCTTCGGATAATGCCCTTGCCGCCATGAATACTTTTTCTTCTTCAGGCCCAAGGAGTACTTAATTCGGCTACGCACGACATGAATAACGCGCTTCTGGAACTCGTAAATTGGATTTTTTAATTCAAGTTTCCAGGTCCCTACCGCAGCGAGATTCGGGTCCTTCTGCATCTCCTTTATATATTCGTCCAGCCAATCTTGGCGTTTAACGAATAGATCCGTATGCATTGTCATAAGAAACTCGCCCGTGGCCTCTCTGAGGGCAATATCGTGTGAAGTCCATACGTTTCTAGGGAAGTTGAACAAGCCTTCTTCGGGGCGCTCAATCAACTTAATCCACGGCAAGGAGCGGAGGTAATCCAAGCTCTCGTCCTTGGAGCCGTTATCAATAACGATCACCTCTACATCCTTGTCCCGAGCATTCTTTCGAATAGATCTCAAACAAGGCTGCAACAATGGCAGAACTTGCCAATGGGGGATCGAAATGCTGATACGACCGGGAACAATAGCGGGTTCTGACATCAAAGACTCCGGAAGGTGGCTCGCGATTGCAACGGTGCTCGGATGAGTCTGGATGTTAGCATGAGTATTTATCCTGGACGAGCATCGACACTGGGGCAACTGCGGGGTACCAGATGAGCCTACCGTCACTCTGGAAGGATCGACCACTCAAGCCTTACAAGAGTAGCGCCCCGATCTTGTGGCTACCGCCCGGCCGGGTGACGTTAATCCGGAACAGATGCCCAGAGTGGCTGCGGTGGACCGTTGGGTTGGAGGTTGCCAACCTGGACTGGCCCGCCCGACGGGGGCGTTGGGACCGCTACGTATCCCGGTTCGCAGAACATGATGCGTTCTGGACGGTAAAAGAGGTACTTCAAGCGGATTTGGACTTTCGGAGTACTGCTCGGTTCCAGCAGGCCATGCTTATGCTACAGCGCAAGGGGACGGTCACCATAGGCCATGGTGGACGGCGAACCTTTTCGGGTGAAGCACCGCTCTTCGAATACTTCGAGGGGATTTGCACGTTGCTTCAGAGCATGGCTAAGGACGGTTATGATCTGAACAAGGCTGGCCCCATCAGCCTGGCTATTGGCAGAGATGGTACCCTCATTAAGGAGAAGCACGGCCACCACCGCTTGGCAGCAGCACAGCTACTGGGGCTGGACACAGTGCCCTTCGCTATCATGACGGTGCACACCCGGTGGCTACTGAGCCATTTTGAGGTGTTCAAGGCACACCCGGACGCCCTACGAGACGCACTTGAATGACGGCAAGCCCTCAGCAAAAAAAGCCGACACATCCTCAAACCGAGAACTCCTGGCACCTTTACAAACGCATCTTCGGCTTCATCAAGCCATACTGGCGCCTCGGTGTTTTGGCGATCGTCTGCATGATCCTGGCCGCCGCAGGGCAGGCGGCCTTCGCGTGGATCATTCAGCCGCTGGTCGATGGCACCTTCATTGAGCAGGACCCTAGCGCTCGGGTCTGGGTGCCAGCCGCGCTTGTCGGCATCTTTCTCTTCCATGGCGCAACCACCTTTGCCTCCGACTACACCGTGGCCTGGGTGGGGCGCCGTGTGGTCAAGGACGTGCGCCAGGCCGTCTTTGAGCAGTACCTCCGGCTGCCCACCAGTTTCTTTGACAAGAACTCGCCCGGCACACTGCTGGCCAAGCTCACCTACAACGTCAACCAAATCAGCGCGGCGGCCTCCAAGGCCATCGTGGTCTTGGTCCGGGACACGTTCACAGTGATCTTCCTGCTCGCCTACATGACCTACCTCAGTGGGTGGTTGGTGCTGATTGTTTTCGGGTTGGGCCCCTTGGTGGCCGTGGTGGTCACCGCCGCCAACAAGCGGTTCCGGAAGCTCAGTCGCCGGATGCAGACCTCCGTGGGTGAATACGCGCAAATCGCCGAGGATGGTATCCGCGGGCAGGCCGAGGTAAAGATCTTCGGAGCGCAGGGCTACGAGGCGGAACGCTTTGACAAGACCAACACCCGCCACCACCGCCAGCTGATGCGCTACAAGGCGGTACAGGCTGCAAGCCAGCCGCTCGCGCAACTTGGCGCTGTGATCGCCCTCGCCATCATCCTGTATCTGGCCACCATGGACGTGATCCTGGAGACCATCACGCCCGGGGGCATGATCTCCTTTATCGCCGCCATGTTGCTGATGCTCCCCCCGCTGAAGCGGGTGGTCGGCGTAAACGCCGAGATCCAGAAGGCTCTGGCCGCCGGCGAGAGCGTGTTCGAGGTGTTGGATGCACCGCCGGAGCCTGATGCAGGGCAGCTCCGACTTGACCGGGCTGACGGGCGGATCGAATTCGACGGGGTAGCCTTCCGCTACCCGGAGTCCGATGACTGGGTGCTACGAGACATCAACCTGAACATCGAGCCGGGTCAGACCGTCGCCCTCGTGGGTCGCTCCGGTAGCGGCAAGACCACTCTCGCGGGCCTTCTGCCCCGCTTTTACGAACCGCAGCAGGGAGAGATCCGGCTGGATGGCCAGCCGCTGCCGGAATACCGCCTGCAGGACCTCCGCGCCCAACTCTCCCTGGTCAATCAGCAGGTGGTGCTGTTCAACGATACGCTGGCCAATAACATTGCGTACGGTCTGGCGGTAAAGCCCACCGAGGCCCAGCTGAGGGAAGTGGCCCAGGCCTCCAACGCGCTGGAATTCATCGAGCAACTCCCCGACGGGTTCGACACGGTCATCGGCGAGAACGGGGTGATGCTCTCCGGCGGTCAGCGCCAGCGCATCGCCATCGCCCGAGCACTCCTGAAAAACGCACCCATCCTCATCCTGGACGAGGCGACTTCCGCACTGGACTCGGAGTCGGAGCAAAAGATCCAGGATGCCCTGGAGGAGTTGATGCGCGGGCGCACGACGCTGGTGATCGCCCACCGGCTCTCCACCATCGAGGATGCTGACCGGATCGTGGTGCTGGACCAGGGCCGTATCGTGGAGACGGGCACCCACGAGGAACTGCTCCGGAAGAATGGCGCCTACGCCTCGCTGCACCGGGTGCAGTTCAGCGATCAGGGGGCTTGAGTACCCGTGCAGCCCCAGGGCAGGCCCAGCTAACTGTTAATGGCTTCGGACACCACTGCCGTGGTGATCAGCAGACGGCGGGCATCCTTGCTCGCCCGCCGCAGCAGCCCGCCCATGACGGCCTCAAGCCGGGCCAGGACTGCGTGGCCCCGGGCGAGGCTGCGGCGCATCTCCCTGCCTGGCTGATGGCGATGCAGGTAGGCATGCACCATTGCCTTGCACAGTTGCTCGGTCTCGTCCGGTTCCAGCCCCTTGAAGGCCGTCGCCGAATAGATCAACAGGTACAGGTCGATGGCCTGACGCACCCCCAAGGGCAGCACGTGATCAAGCGGCTCCTCGAAGTCGATTCGCAGCAATGTCTGCCCGTCATCGCCGATCAGGTGGTTACGGAGTTGCGCCCCACCGTGCCAGTGGTCCTCTTCATGAAACCGGCCCAGGTCCTGCGCCACGTAGGTCAGCCAGGGCAGCAGCTCATCGAACGGTTTGTGTCGCAGGTGCTGCCAAAGCGGGACACCGCCGTCCTCCATCAGCAAATAACCGGGTTTCACTCCCAGCACTCGGGGGACCGGCTC
>SL_3KL_010_SEDDRAFT_10006712_pt1 | contig 10260 bp, 10 predicted proteins | sample SodLakKL_010_SED_2_FD_10381 | JGI IMG/M metagenome (IMG submission 10381)
GGTGAGCAAAATCTTATTGTCAAGGTAGACGAGCATCATTCTGAATTACTTCGGTTATCGATGCGGATCGATGAATATAATCATTTTCAACCGATGCTTGAAATCAGAAACCAGAACCTGTGGGGACACGGTATGGAGGCAGGATTAAGTATCGGCGGTGGATTAGATAATAGAATATATCAGGCAGATTATGTTGCTCACCGTATATTTGATACGTATTTATCTTCGCGGTTTGCTGCTTTTTACCGGTTTGACGATATCCCCGTATATGAGGATGATCCCGAAACTTCAGCGGCCAATTGGAAACGTATTCAGGAAGGGGAATACCGTCAGCGAAAATGGGGAGCAGAAATATCGGCCGGAACACAGTTTGAACGGCTTGGAAATCTTTCGGGTACACTTCGGTTTGAAAATCACAAAATTGAAGAACGTATAGAGGGTGATTTTATTCCTGAAGATTTCCGGTTAATTGCATATCGCCTGACTTCGATGTTCGATACATATGATTCCTATCCTTATCCGAATGAAGGGGTTGGCATACACGCATATTATGAATCTGGAGCTTCGGTGTTGGGCAGTGAAGTATCATATTCTAAATTCTTTGTAAGTTATGAAAGTTACAGCACTTTTTATAATGTACATACCTTCAGGCCTCGCATTATTTTTGGGTTCGGCGATGAGACTCTTCCTTTGAGCGAGCAGTTTACTTTTGGTGGCAGAGAACTCTTTTACGGACTGCGAGAATACGATAGACGCGGGCGGCAGATATTTTTAATGAATTTTGAATATCGGTTAAAATTACCGTTCAGAATTCTGGTTGACACCTATTTGCATGCCCGATACGATGTCGGATCTGTATGGACGACACCTCAGGATATTCATATGCGCGATCTGATGCATGGGGTCGGAATCGGTATTGGATTTGATACCGCTATTTTTGGTCCGGTAGAAATTGGGGTTGGCCGGGCATATCAAAATCGCGGTGATATTATCGATCAAACGGTTCCGTCGGGTCCGATTCAAACGTATTTTAGTATCGGGTACCCGCTGCCATAATGGTGATCTGTATTAGCAGGTACCTATAAACCATACGAATTTTCGAAATGTATGAACCATACGACACATTAGCTTTTTTATATGATGATTGGCAAAAAAGTTTTGCCAAGCCATACTCTGAAACTGTTGCCAGTCTATTGCGAAAAGAAATAAGGAGTAACCGTATCAAGCCGGGTAAATTTCTTGACCTCGCGTGTGGTACCGGTGATGCAGCGATTCTGATGGCTGCTGAAGGGTGGTCCGTAACCGGGGTGGATAGCTCAGCCGGTATGCTTCGGAGAGCAAGAGATAAAACAAAAAAGCGAAAATTAAATATTTCGTTTCTGCAACAGCGCATGGAGGAATTGGATATTCAGGAAACCTTTCAGTTAGCCGGTTCATTTTATGATAGTGTGAATCATATACCTTCAAAGCGGCAATTACAAAAAATGCTGAAACAGGTGCGGAAACATCTTGACGCTGAAAGTTTGTTTATGTTTGATAGCAATACACTGAGTTGTTATCGGAATTTATGGAATATAACGTCGGTTGGGCACGAGGATGGGTACACATTGATTATAGAAAATAGTTTTAATGAATCAACAGCACGTGCTGCTTCAAGCATAACGGTATTTCAGCGGGAAAAAGAAGGAAAGTATTCTAAAAGTGTTGCCCGGGTTAAAGAGCGCTGGTATACCGACGAAGAACTTGAAACTCTTTTGAATAAGACAGGATTTCAAGTAATGCGGCGTGATCCTGTGTATCTGTTCAGTTATGACGAACCCGATCCTTATAAACAATGGTGGGTGTGTAAGGCAGTATGAGACAGCGATGGAATAAAAAACATAATGAAATTGAGGCGTTTACTCCGGGATATGTGGAGCTAAACCGAAATGGTGAATTATCCAAACGGGCGGATAAACTCGAACGGGTACTTACCGAGTGCACGGTTTGTCCGCATCATTGTGAGGTGAATCGTTTTGAGGAATATTCAGGGCGCTGTTATTCCGGTGCCAGGCCGATAGTATACTCGTATTCACCGCATCATGGTGAGGAGGACCCGCTGTCCGGGTGGCGCGGATCGGGCACCATTTTCATGGGTATATGTAATCTTCGGTGTGTGTTCTGTCAGAATTATACTATCAGTCAGCGTCCGCGGGAAGCCCGGAATCGCGAGATTTCCATTCCGACACTTGCATCGATTATGCTTTCGCTGCAGGAGCAGGGCTGCCACAATATTAATTTTGTGTCACCGACCCACTTTGTCCCGCAGATTGTCAGAGCAGTTGAGCTTGCCGCACAGGATGGATTGAACATACCGCTCGTATATAATACTAACGGTTACGATACTGTTGAAACATTACGGCAGCTCGACGGGATTGTGGATATCTATCTGCCTGATTTAAAGTATGGTGATAACGATAAAGCATATAAATATTCAAAGATAAAGGATTATGTAACGCACGCCCGTGCAGCCCTGCGTGAAATGTACCGGCAGGTAGGAAATAAAACGATTGTTGGTGACGATGGCATTATGTATCGCGGTATGATTATCCGTCATTTAATGCTGCCGAATGAGATTTCCGGCAGTAAAGAAACAATCAGATGGATTGCTGAAAATCTCAGTCCCGATGTATATGTCAGTGTGATGTCCCAGTATCATCCGGCGAACAAGGCCTTTGAATACGATGAACTGAGCCGTGGTATCTCGCGCAAAGAATACCACGAGGTAATCGATGAGGTGCGGCGGTTGAAGATGACGAATGCGCTTGTTCAGGGTGAACCGGTCGGGTATTGGTGAATGTTGGTATGTTAACGGATAATAACTGATGTTACGCAAGATGGAACGTCGATTACTTTTATCGATTGAAAACACTAAGCACTAATTACCTAAATTCTAAACAAATATAAATTACCAAATTATAAATTTTCAAAACAACAACTACTTAATCAATAACGGGAGGAAATTATGGCACTACTCAGTCAGGAACAAATTGAAAATGAATTAAAAACATTGAACGAATGGAAACAAAACGGAAAACAGATTGAAAGAGAGTTCGAACTCAAGGATTTTGTGCATTCTATGGGGTTTGTGAACTCCGTCGCGCTGCTTGCCGAGAAAGCCGACCACCATCCGGATATCGATATACGATGGAACAAAGTAAAGCTTGTGCTTTCAACTCACAGCGAAGGCGGTTTAACCGAAAAAGATTTCAAACTCGCTAAACAAATCAACGATTTGTAAACCATAAACCGGAAACTAAAAAATGTCATCAACACGATTAGAGTCGTTGCTGCAATTCCTCGAAAAAGATCCGGACGATTCGTTCACACGGTATGCCGTTGCATTGGAATACATTTCACAGGGAAATCCTGAACAGGGAATTGCGTATCTTGAAGATCTTATCGAACGCGATCCCGGCTATGTTGCATCGTATCAACAACTCGGTTATATATATGCCGAAGCCGAACGGAAAGAAGATGCCCTTGCAGTTTTAAAACGGGGTATTGAAATCGCTCGCCCATCGGGCGATACGCATGCTATGAGCGAGATGCAGGACGCGATTGATGAGTTGGAGTATTAACTAATCAAAATATTCAGATGAAAGAAAATAATATGAAGCCAGAGACCAGAGATCAGAAATCGGAGATCGGAGGTCGGGGGACGAGGGACGGAGGACGGACATCGAGCGATGTAATGGAAATGTTTAAGAAGTCGGGGGCATTGCTTGGGGGGCATTTTCTGCTTACTTCCGGCAATCATAGCGATCAGTATTTTCAATGCGCTAAAGTATTGCAATACCCGGAATACACTGAAAAACTCTGCGGGATAATTGCCGGTCATTTTAAGGACAAAAAAATAGATGTCGTGGTCGCACCCGCAATCGGCGGTATTGTTGTCGGACAGGAAGTGGCACGGCAACTCGGTGCGCGGTCGATATTTACAGAACGAAATGACGGTGTGATGCAGCTCCGGCGGGGATTTGAGATCAATAAAAATGAACGCGTTCTTGTGTGTGAGGATGTCGTGACAACCGGAGGTTCGGTTTTTGAGGTAATCGATATTGTGAAAGATAATGGGGGAATGTTGTCAGGAGTTGGTGTAATTATTGATAGGAGTGGGGGGAGTGTGATGTTTCCCGTAGATGATCAAGTTGCCTGTTACACGATACAAGCAGTAAAATACTCACCTGAGGAGTGTCCGTTATGTAAACAGGGTAGCCAACCGGTGAAGCCGGGAAGCAGGGATGTATAAAGAAATACCTGTAACTTTTAGAAATGTAATACCATGAATCATAAACTTCTTAAGCGCGAAATCCTTCATAAAGGCGTTGTGTTTGACCTCTTCGTCGATCACATAGAATATCCTTCAGGCAATGGTTCGGTGAGGGAGGTGGCGCAACATCCGGGCGGAGCGGTGGTTGTGCCGGTATTTGAAAACGGCGATGTGTTGATGATACAGCAGTTCAGGTATCCGATCGGGAAAGTAATCTATGAGCTGCCGGCAGGTAAGCTGGACCCTGACGAAGACCCCGAACTCTGTGCCCGCCGGGAACTCGAAGAAGAGACCGGCTATAAAGCGGAACAATTAGATAAGCTTACCGCTTTTTATACAACACCCGGTTTTTGTACCGAAAAGCTTTACATCTATCTCGCAACCGGATTACGTGAACTCACGTCCGGGCAGCAGCTTGAAGAAGGCGAGGAATCGATAAAAGTCGAAAAAATCCCCCTTCGAAAGGCACTTGATATGGCCGCATCGGAAGAAATTGTGGATGGCAAAACGATCGTTGGATTGTTTCTTGCAGATATGAAAAAAAGATAAGGGACAGTTCAAAAACAAACTGTCCCTGTTTCAATTAACCGATTTGCAGGCCAACCTGTCGTCATTCCATCACTCCACCATCTATCACCTGACACCTCGCACCTGAACGTCCTACCCCTTCATCCTCAACCCCTTTTCCTCCTCGGTAAATATCCAGCCCACAATCTTGCCGGGATTAATTTTCTCAAAGTAATCCCAGTACTGCTCATTTCGCAGGTAGCGTGAGCTGGTATCGTTCGGAGGGATCTGCTTTACGTAATCCATAATGATGTTGAATCGTTTCTGCCATGTTTCGAAGTTCGGAACACGGAGATCTACCCAGCCGTCATAGGCCCAGGAATTGACGTTCTCTTTGTTGATCGGCAGCTCGTTCTCACCACGGAATGGCGGTATCTTGATCTCATTGCCGCGTAGTATCGTTTTTCCGTCGGGCATTAAGATCGGCAGTCCGATAGAGATGATCGCACTCCGGAGATCACTGTCTTTTTTAATAAGACTCTCTATCTCCGAGCTTAAATTCTTAGCAGATTTTTTAACCACACTCTTCATACCGCCGGCAACGAGCCGCAGCAGATGAGCTTCATACAGGAGTTTCGATAACCGCGGCGGTCCGAGTATTTCAAATGCAACGCTCTGTGTGTTGTGCTTCTTCTCGAGTTCCGACAACCGTACCATCGCCTGTTCGAACATATAGCCGGCGCGATACGTCGGCGGTAATACGGAATTATCAAGCGAGTTGATCACGTCGTAGCCGGTGTTGCCACCGCGTATCTCATAGATAACGGCATCGGCAATTTCTTCGGGAGTCACGAATTCCATCTGCCCCGGTGTGGAGATCGCTTCGAACTCGCCCAGTGAGAACGTTCCGTTCTCGCCCGTATCGATGTAAACGTTTTTCAATGTGCCGTTGAGTTTCTTTCCGTAGTTTTCTCCCTTGAGATGAAGATTGCCCTCCAACGGTACTGCCTCGTCGGGCGGACAGTCGACCAGCTTAATCGGAACACCGCGCTTTCGTATCTCTCCGTAATCGATTTTCTTCCAGGCAATCGCTGCGGTCGGTTTTATTTCTTTAATGATCGCACTGTCGGGAGTTCTTCCGAGCATAAAGAGCAGCAACGTATGCGCGCCAGCGACGGCGGTCTTCCCGAGCAGTACCTGTGACGGCCGTTCCTCGCTGTGCGTGTAGGGAATGTTAAAGCCCATACCGCCGGAACCGCTTGTACCAATCTTGGTGTAAATTTTCGTGTTAAACTCCTTGAAGGCACGGTACAATATTTGAATATGCCGGATAAGCTGCGGCATATACAGAGTACAGAGGAGCCGTTCGGATGCTTCGATCAGCGGTTCCGGATCGCCCGACTTTCTGGCCTTTGTAATGTTCTGGACAACATTGCGTGAACTTTGAAATATATCCTGATACGCAATCGCTGTAGCAGAGTTGATACAATCAATAACGATATCGGGTTTATGTTTTTTAAAGAGGTGGTAGATGGTCGACCGGTAAAATAAATCGTCTTTGAGATCGTCGATTATGTCGCTGATCATCTCGAGCCGTCGTTTTTCATCGCCGAGGATCTCGCCGCGCGGAAGATCTTTAAAGTCATTCCTGACGAAGATATTTCCCCACCACGGGATGAAAAAGTTTTTACCCGCTTTCGGATATTCTTTTTGAAGGTCCCTCACCGCTTCTTCGGCTTCTTCTTTTTTTAAGGATGTTACGATTATTTGTTTGGGTTTGTGATCCATTATTTTGCGGTTGACTGTCGAGCCGACGAGTCCCCATCCGCCGAGTACCAGAACTGTTTTATTTGTGATATCCATATGCTCAATCTCATGGTTAGTGTTCATGGAAGGTTTATCGATAAAAAGATACGAAAAATTACAGAGAATGTGAAATTTTGCACTATTTTAGAAACTTTCCGATATTGTAGTAATGTTAATTATACACACCCTATTCATCACTTATAATGAAATATGATTCTGAATGACGGAACTCTGGTAGTATCCGAATCACCCAAAACTATTGAAGAAATACGAAATGTGCTGGAACAGATTCTCGATACATATTATATCGAAAACGGTGTCCCCGATTATGCCAAAATCCGGCTGAGTCAGGAATATAATAAGCTGATAGAAACCGTACGATATCTGCAAATTTTCGATGTATCGAAGATTGGTAATAAAAGCGATCAGAAAGCTTTTTGGATCAATTTACATAATGTCCTTACTCTGCATGGCATAGTGCATTTTCAAATTAGTCTAACCGTGTGGGAACGTCCGAATTTTTTTATTTCGACGGAATATAATATCGGAGGCTACCGGTTCAGTTTGTATGATGTTATCCACGGAGTTCTTCGCGGTAATCGTCAACGCTGGCGGTTCTTCCCGCCGCCATTCAGGGGAAACGATCCGCGCGTCCGGTTTTCACTACAGGAGCTAGATCCGCGAACTCACTTTGCATTACATTCAGGATCCCGTTCGTGTCCTTCGCTTGCAGTCTATAATCCTGGTCAAATCGATAAAGAACTTGATGGTGCTGCCCGCCGGTTTCTGAACAGCAGCCAGTTCGTCTATGATGAACAGACTCGAATTCTGACCTGTTCAAAGATTTTTAAATGGTTCGGACGGGACTTCGGCAAAACAAAAACTGACCGGCTTGCATATCTTTCACAGTTCGTGGATGATACCAAAATAAAAAATACACTGCAAGAAGATGCATCGGCTATTTCAATAAAGTATTTACCGTATGACTGGCATTTAAATTCGCCTGCGTAGGTATACATAATCAGCACGAGGGGTTACAATGCGCGTAGCAATGTTTAGTACAAAATCGTATGACAAGCATTATTTTGAAACCGTCAATGAAAAGCAAGGGCACGATATTGCTTTCCTTGAGCCGAGACTGACCCGTCAGTCAACAGTACTTGCTGAAGGATATACCGGAGTATGTGTTTTTGTAAATGATATTCTTGATGCTGAAATATTACACGATCTTGCAGAAAAAGGTATCATACTCATTGCACTCAGATGCGCGGGATTTAATAATGTTGATATTAAAACTGCACACGAAGTCGGAATAAAGGTGGTCCGGGTTCCTGCATATTCACCCTATGCTGTAGCCGAACATACTATTGGATTAATGCTTGCTCTAAACAGGAAAATCCATCGGGCATACGCGCGTGTTCGGGAAGGAAATTTCGCACTCGAGGGTTTGATGGGTTTCGATATGCGGGGGAAAACCGTCGGGGTTATCGGGACAGGTAAAATCGGACAGTGTGTGTGCGAATTGCTGAACGGTTTCGGGTGCCGTCTGCTTGCGTACGACCCATACCCAAACGAAACCTGTCGGGAGATGGGAGTTAAATATGTATCACTTCGTGAGCTTTTATCACAGTCAGATATAGTAACACTGCATTGTCCGCTTATGCCCGAAACATATCATATCATTGATGACACCTCACTACGGATGATGAAGCAGGGTGTAATGCTCATCAATACCAGCAGAGGCGCTCTCATCGATACACCGGATGTTATCGAGGGGTTGAAGAACGGTAAGATTGGTTATCTCGGTATCGATGTATATGAGGAAGAAGGGGATTTGTTTTTCGAAGATCTCTCGGATACAGTGATTCAGGACGATGTTTTCTCAAGATTGCTCACATTTCCGAATGTAATTATCACCGGCCATCAGGCATTTTTCACGGGAGATGCAATGCAAAGCATTGCCGCAACGACACTGGAGAACATCACTGCTGTTGAAAAAGGTGAAGATTGTGAAAACGAGGTCACCCTCGAACATATCAAAGATTAATAATCACTCTGCCTGAACTTCAGATAAGCAAGTAGAAAGAAGAAGATACCCGACAGCAATGAATAGACAAATGGCATAAAATCAAAACCATTCTCAAACATAGCCCCCGGAATAGTTTGCCGTTCGAAGATGCCCATCATCTGCGCAAGCATCGGCTGTATCTGCGGCAGCAGATAATGTAAGACCGTAAACACGATCTCGGCACTTTTTGTCTGTAAGAATCCGATCGGGAAATCCTGATACGAATCAATAATATCCGATAAAATAAAAAGATGCAGATACACGAATATCAACACGACACCTATGCTGCGGGAAATGACTGCAAGGAAAGAAGCCATAGCGTAAACGCACGCAAATAAAATTACCCCCAACCCCCACACATAAAAAACTGAAGGATTCCAATATCCCGTCTTTATGGCGACAATGAGAAACATCCCCAGAAAAAAATAGAGTAACGCAGCCGCGATAGCGGAAACACCTCCGAGATATTTCGAAAACAACAGATGGAGACGGGAGATAGGTTTTGATAAATAAATATCGATGGTTCCCCGTTTGAGAAATGACGGAATAATCCCTGCGGTTGCGATCATGCCGAAGAGCATCATTCCCATAAGTGAGCCCCCGATGGTAAACAAATATATATATGCCGAAGGATCGATAAACCCTTCATTGATCGGTATTGCATTACCGAATAGTATCAGCGTATCGGGATGCCCATCCACATAATCCACCCGCAACCCGAAGAGTACTGCAAGCATTATGATGGTTCCGATACCGAGAAAGATCAGCATCGTCACCCGTTTGACAGATTCAAAACCGGTCTTCCACGCTATAGTCAATAACTTCATTGAGCCGTTGTGTCGTTAATAAGGTTAATAAATGAGTCTTCAAGCGTTGATTTGCGCTGCGACATGCTTTTGACGAAGATGCCGTTCGATCGGAGTTTATCGAGCACCTGATTGACGATTTCTTTATCCGTTGCCGAGATAAATATAATCCCGTTTTCAGTCCGCGCAGAGTTGTCTATTGCCTGAATTTCTTGTATAAGATTCTCATCGACGTTTCCTTCGCATTGAATCTCATACTCATCTGCGGTGGTGGTAAACTCATCAATCGTACCGCTTTTAATCACTTTTCCCTGCTTTAAAATTGCAACCCGGTCGGATATGACTTCCACTTCCGATAGCAAATGCGAATTTAAAAAGATGGTCTTTCCCTCATCCCGCAACCGTTTTAAAATATCCCGTATTTCTTTTCTCCCGACCGGATCGACACCATCGGTTGGTTCATCAAGGAAGAGGAGGTCGGGATCATTGATCAACGCCTGCGCAATACCGATTCGTTGTAACATTCCCTTTGAATATTTTCGTATTTTCATCTTTCGCCATTTGGTCATATTGACAAGATGAAGCAGGTCCTGTATTCGTTTATTAAGGGTTGAACGATCAAGACCGGATAACGACCCGAAATATCGTAAAACTCCTTCGCCGGTAAGCTGCAACGGATAGCGGTGGTTTTCCGGCAGAAAGCCTACTTTTTCTTTTACACGGTACTGTGATGTCGGTTCACCGAAAAGCGAAGCTTCACC
>SL_3KL_010_SEDDRAFT_10006713_pt1 | contig 10260 bp, 10 predicted proteins | sample SodLakKL_010_SED_2_FD_10381 | JGI IMG/M metagenome (IMG submission 10381)
GATGCATGTGATTATTTCGCCGCTGAGGCGGGCGAAGACCGTGCTTGCCGAGTGATGGCTTTAATGCATCGCCACGGGATTGTAGCGCACGCCATACAGGGCTCACTCAGCGTAGCGTTCTTCCATCCGGCGGCGCTGCGCCTCCTCGGCCTGGCGCCGCTGTTCCCAGCGCTCCGGGTCCGTCTCACGCAGGGCTTCGTATTCCCGGGCCCGATCTTCCCGTTGCTCACGCAACTGCTCGCGGCGGGCATCAAGATCTTCCTGCACGGCCTGACGTTCCTGCATAACCTGCTGACGCCGTTCGAGCACCTGTTCACGCTGGTCCGGGTCCATGGCCTCCAACCGCGCCTGCCAGCGCTGCTCGGCAATGCGTACGGCTTCGGGAATATCCGCCTCGGCCACACCCCGGTCACGGTAACGCTGCATAATTATGGTTCTTGCCGCCGACTCCCGCTCGGGGGAAATCACCGCCGGCACATCCCCGCCCGGCGCCTGCCCTTCCGGCAGCAACCAGGCCGTCACCAGCACCAGCTCGCCGTGCTCATCGCGCCGATGTGCAAACACATGACTCAGTTGCAGTTGCCGGGCCACCCGGGCCAGGGCAACCTCCAGTGTCACTCCATCCAGTGACAGGGAAAGCGTCTGCCCTTCCCGGGGTGGCATGCGAATTTCCACGCCACTCAGCACACTGATGCGCCCGAGCAAAGGCGTCACAGGCTCATCTTCAATCTGCACGCTGAGCCGCCCACTGGCGGCGTCATAATCCACCGCAAAGGCCAGCGTCGGCATAATGACCAGCGCAAATAAAGCAGCGACCGCAAGTCTCGAGTACACCCCTACCCCCCCCGCTTTCAGATTATCCGGCAAAGCCGGGGACGGACAAGAACTGCTGTCACCGGCAAAACCTCCAGCCTCTATATGAAGCTATCGAAGCAGTCGTCTCCCTCACACTCCGCACCGACATTGTAGGTGCCACCCTCACCCGGCGTGTCACCGTCACCACCGGATATATCCCTGGAACCGGTATGGGTGGCAGGACCACCAAGGGCAATGATTTCAATCACACCCCCATTGCCACCTTCACTGCCGGCCAGGGCAGGGTCCGCCGAGCCACCCGAAGCATCCAGGGCCCGCCGGGCTGTCACTTCTTCGGCAACCATTATGAATACACCGGCATTGCCGCCAGTGGTCTCGCCGTCTCCTCCGGCAACCACACCGTTACCATAGAGGCGGCTGGCTTCACGGACGCCAAGCGCTAAAACCACCCCACCGTCACCGCCAAAGCCGATACCCGGGTTTGCCTGTGCGGACCCGTCCGGCTGACCACCGGCCTGCACTGCACCGCCAAACTCGAAGCCGTCATAGGCTTCAACCTCCATAAACCCGGCCGAGGCCGCAGCTGTGGCGCCATCGGATGCACCCGAACGCAGGTCAATATCACCTGGCGCCCGAAACCGGGCCGTGCCCGGAGCAGCCGCGACATTGGGCTCATCCATGCCCACCTCGACGAACAAAACGCCGCCATTGCCACCCTGGCCACCCGCGCCATCCGTGACGATATTGCCACCGTGCAGCAAGATGTCGGCTTCAATGACCGCACCACCGGAAGCCACATTAATGTCCGCCAGAAATGATTCGGTGGGTACATTCTCCACCACCAAAGTGCCACCGTTACCGCCAGCTTCGCCAGCGTCACCGCCCTGAAGCTGCAGGGAACGGTAGCCCAGCAGCGCAATCTGCTGACCCACGGGGCCGCCATCACTGTCGAGCTGGACCTGGATCACACCGGCGTTGCCTCCAGCACCTTCACCTGCCTCAATCGCATCTCCGCCAGCAATGTCAAGGTTGCCGGATATCAGCACATCACCGGCAACAACCGGCCCAATCATGCCCATAGCCGGTGTAGTCACAAACACCACGGTGCCACCATTACCACCATCACCATCAGCGACTGTGGCATTGCCACCGCGCACAATAATATTGGCGTTATTGATCATCGATCCGGCGTTGGCCAACCCCTGAAAAACACCACCGGCACCACCAAGTTCCTCACCGCTGCCGCCCGCGAAACGAATTTCACCGCTGTTACGCACATCGGCAAGGTCAGTCGCCATCACCAGCCCCCCGGCATTACCGCCCTGGGAACCAGGGCCCCCACTGCCATTGAGGTCACCACTGTTGAATACGGGCCCGATTTCCGACAGCAGTGTCATATTGCCACCAACACCGCCGGCGTCGCTTCCGGATTCACCACCACGGCTATCCAGATCGCCACGGTTACGCACATCAACCAGACCGGCCAACACAATATTGCCGCCGTTGCCGGCATCATTCGTGGGGTGATCCGCACCCCGGGCCTGCATCAGCCCAAAGTTCCTGACCGCCCGGGCATCCACAATAATATTGCCGGCATCCTGACCATCCAGCACCCCGGAGGTATCCAGTACGCCGCGCCCCAGGTAGGCACCGATGGAAATGGACAGATTACCGCGGGCCACCGGCGAGTCATCTTCAACCGTGATCGTGCCCAGATTTTCCAGATCATGCTCAAATTCGAAATTCGCAGCGGCGCCCTGGTTGAGTTCCAGCGTCAGGGTGACGCCCGATTCAACACGCAGCCCCGTCACCAGCTCTACCGCGTTGAATGCCGTGGTATCACCATCGGAAATACGCAGTTCAGCCTCACCATCGCGCAAATAGGGCACGCCGCTGGCCGGTTTATCCCCGAATGCAGCTACCACTTCAACAGTGAGGTCAGCGGTCACCACTAGCGGATTGTCACCAAAATGCGGCGTGAGTGAGAGATTGTCGAAAGAGGCATCCGCACGCCCGGAGCGGGAAATGACAATATCCGACTCACCGGCTTCCTGGAACAGAACCAGGGTGCCGCCGGAGCCACCCTGGCCATTAGCGTCATGACCACCGGAACCCCCGGAGAGCAGGATATCGTTGCCGCCGCCACTGCTGCTGCTACTGCAACCCGTGAGCAGCAACAGCCCCGCAAGCAGAAGCAAACCGGAAACCTGGAAAATGCGCCGTGTAAGGCGCGCTGAATTTGAAATAGCCATGGTGCAACCCCCCCTGAGCCTTGCACGACACATGCAAGTTTTCGTGATTAAACTTGTACCACAATCTTCCTTACAAACCCCTTACAAACCCCTGCCGGCAATATCTCGATCCAGGGAACTCATTCCGGAAGCTGATGCGACTCGAGCTGGATCACCAGCACGGAATCGGCAAGAGTTTCAGTGCGCCCCCGGTATCGCTCGCGTCCGCTCACTGTGAACTCGAAACACCAGGTGCGCACCAGACGGGGCCAGCCATCTTCATGTCGTCGAATGCGCCGACGACACAGGGCTACCGTCTGATCCAGCAGGATCACACCCTCATCGCGGCAATACTTGCGAGTGGCGGCCACAGCAGCCTCACGCGCGGCCTGCCCCCGCCAGAACAGCAGCACCACCACGGCCAGCCCGGCCAGCAGCAAAAGGGAGGAAATATCCAGCACTAGGTGAGGCGCTCAGTCGTGACCATTTTCAAGCAACTCGCGGACGCGCGCTTCAAGCCCTGTCAGGCCGTGCTCGCGCCCCAGCTCAATGGCTTCATCGACACTGTAACCCTCCAGCCAGGCTGCCCGCAGGGCAAACATGGCGCCCACGCGATTGGAAGAGCCGCACCGGCTCATCCCCAATATCGCCCAGAATACGGTCAAACAAGGCCACCCGATCACGTGACAATGACTGCCCGTCAGTAATGGGCAGGTGGTAATAATTCATGCCCAGTGCATCAACCAGCGCCCCGGCATCCCAGTCGTCGAATTCATCCAGCCCGCGCAGGTTAATCACATGCTTGCCTCCGGCCCGCTGCACCAGGACCAGCTCATGCGGTTCCGGCTGCCCGTGAGTCAGCAATGTGTCGCTCGGCTGACTGACAAATTCGACATCCCCAAGCACTCCCTGATCAAAAGCCATCGTTGTGGTTGAAAAAAACAACCCCGCCAGAAATGCCGCAAAAAGCCTTGTGGATCGCATATCCAGAACCTCCTGAAACCTGCACCAGGCCAAATTAAAGCCTGCCATAAACCGCACTCCGGATCATCAGCCATTACGCACTGTAAGGTGTTTGTAAGGCCCGCCATGCTATAAGTTATTGACAACTGATAACACAAATTCATAAGCAGACCCTCAGGGGAGGACCCAATAATGTTCAGGTCACCAAATCTTTTCACAATGAATTCGCAAGTGGGCTATGCCGGCCTCGCATGCCTGTTACTGGCCATCGCCGGCTGCAGTAGCAGCAGTAGCAGCAGCTCCGGCGACAGCGGGATGCTCGGCCTCAATGATACCGGTGTTGACTGGTGCGGCGACGACGATGCCAACAACCTGTCCTGTCCCGTAACCAGTTTCCCGGGCCAGGACGGCGATTCCGGCCGTGATGCGGCGGCGCGCGACGGTGATCTCGACAAGCTCGGAGAAGGGGATGCCGGCTTTGATTTCATCAAGCTTGATGGAGACGGTGAACATCTGCCAGCTTCAGCCACTGATCATACCTGTGTGCTGGACAACGTCACCGGCCTGATGTGGGAAGTCAAACAAACCGGGACAGGCGATCTGCGATACGCCGACCACAGCTACAGCTGGTATAACCCCGATGCCGACGTGAATGGCGGCGACGCCGGGATCGAGGACGGCGGCTTCTGTGCCCTGTCCGACTGCGACACTCACGCCTTTGTCAACGCAGTCAATGCGGCCGGGTTGTGCGGCTACGACGACTGGCGCATGCCCACTGTGTCAGAGCTCAACTCCATCATGCACCGGGGCGTAACCGGAGATGTCGCCATCGATACAGACTTCTTTCCCAACACCGTGGCGGACTATTACTGGACAAGCCAGACCTCGGCTCAAGACGGGAATGAAGACCGTGCCTGGCAGTTTGATTTCAGCATCCCCGAGTTTTCGGCGTCCACCGCCTGGAGAACCGGAAAAAATCAGCTAAAGCAAGTGCGCCTGGTTCGCAATACACCCTGACCCCGGCGGATGCTGAACTGATTTCGGACAAAATCGCAAAAACACTGATCCAAGGAAGACAAGTCATGAAAATACGCCACACACTATATTGCAGCCCTTTACTGCTGACTCCCGTGTTCTCAGCCCAGGCTGGCGAATGCGACAATGCTGCCGTACCGGCCACCACACCAGGCTCTGACTTCGAGGTTCTTGGAGACGGCAGCACGGTGCGGCATGAGCCAACCGGCCGTGTCTGGGCCCGCTGTTCACTGGGACAGGAATGGAACGCGGCGACTGAATCCTGCGATGAGACAGCCGAGGACTTCCACTGGCGCGATGCCCTCCAGGAAGTAGCGGAGATCAATGCCGGCGGCGGCTTTGCCGGTCACTCGGATTGGCGCGTCCCCAACATCAACGAACTCGAAAGTATCGTGGAACGCTGCAAGCACGCCCCGGCCATCAACGAGGAGATTTTTCCCGACAGCTCTACTTACTTCTACTGGAGCAGCACGCCTTCGGTGGCCCTCAGCAACGACAACACCCGGGCGTGGCAGATTAATTTCCAGGACGGGGGCGTCAGTATGGCCGGCAGGGCTTCAGACACGTTCTATGAAAACCTGGTGCGCATCGTTCGCGATACAGATGGGCAATAAACACTGAACGCGACGGCAATCCGGAAGCTGACATGCCGCGCGCCCGGCTGAACAAGAACACGACGGCGGTGAATCCATCTGCGCTGGCCCAATCGCTGGCGCAGGTGGATTTCGGCCGGCGTTTTCTGGCCTCGCACCTCGGCCCTGTGCAGTCACGCAAACAGCACGATTTCCTGCTCATGGCTGTATATGTTGCGCTGGAAAGCCAACTGGACCCTGAAGAAACACGACAGCCCCTGGCCGACGCGCCGGCAGAAAAACAACGCTATATCGGCTTTATCACCGGCTTGACCCGGCACTATATCGTTGCAGCCGACGCGCTGAGCGTGGAAGCCATCCAGGAGCTGCACCGCAACCTCCACCCCCCGGATATGCAAACCTCCCTGCATAACGGCGACGGTACATTCGAAACCATCGCCGTGAATCCGGGAAAATTCCGCGAGCGTGACATCGGCGTGCAACAACACGGGCCGCTGCATGCTTTCGTGCCCTGGGAGCAGATTCCGGAGCAACTGCAATCCATTGTGGCGCGCTATAACGACCATACCGGTCACCCCTGCCGCGCCGCCATGGAGTTCATGCTGGAATTCAATCGGGTGCATCCCTTTCTGGATGGCAACGGCAAGCTGATGCGGGTGCTACTCGATGCCCTGTTCATCCGTGCCGGTCACTTCCCCACCCTGATGAACCGGCATTATCGTGATCATCGCGATGAATGGCTGATCCCCAAGCGCCAGTGGCTGGATGGTGACCGTCAACAAGCGCTGGCAAGCTGCCTGGAGAAGGTCGTGGCAATCTACCAGGACTACAGATTCTGACCCCACGCCACGAACCACATCAGGTTAAACAACACATGCAGCAGGATGGCCGGCAGCACACTGCGATGCCGATCCCGGAACCAGCCAAACACCAGCGAGGGCACAAACACTGAAAGCGCGTGCCACACCGGGTTGTAGACCAGATGCATGAGCACAAACAGTATACTGGTGAGACCATTGGCGCCCGTCAGCCCCAGCCAGGCCCGGCGCATGGCAGGCAGCCGCAGCAGGCCGCCCTGAATCGCACCACGGAAAACCAGCTCCTCCAGCACCGGAAACAGCAACACCATCCACAGGAACCATTGCGGTTCCTGCCATACCCAGGCCACCGAAGGGTCAGCCCCCGACAGCCATGCCGCCATGGCAGCCACACCCGCCGCCAACACGAGCGCCAGCCAGAACAGCCGGTCTCGCAGCACACGCTCCGACACCGCCCGCCAGTGCCGCCAGAAATCCCTGATAACAGCAATCACGACTGCCAGCCTTCATCCACCCGGATCAAGCCCCGAGCATACCCTGCTCTTCACACATAATTCACACCCGACTATTCTCTAACCCCCGCTCCGCCAGCTATGATGTCGCAATGAACGCCCCACGCACCGCCAGCCTGCTGCCCGGCGAGCCCGATACCCGGGATCCGGTCTATGCCGTTTCCGAATTGAACGCCCAGGTACGGGCGCGACTGGAATCGGGTTTCGGCCAACTGTGGGTCGAGGGCGAACTGTCCAATCTGGCGCAACCGGCCTCCGGGCACTGGTATTTCTCGCTCAAGGACAGTCGCGCGCAGGTGCGTTGCGCGATGTTCAGACAAAACAACATGCAGGTGCAATTCCGCCCCGAGAGCGGCCAGCAGGTGCGTGTGCGGGTTCGTGTCAGCCTCTACGAGGCCCGCGGCGAATACCAGCTTGTCGTCCAGCATATGGAGCCCGCCGGCGAGGGCGCGCTGCGCCAGGCCTTCGAGGAACTCAAAAACCGCCTGCAGGCCGAAGGTCTGTTCAACCCGGAACACAAGCGCTCCCTGCCCTGGCTGCCCCGCCGCATTGGTGTGATCACCTCGCCTACGGGCGCGGCCATCCGCGACGTGCTGCATGTGCTGCGGCGGCGCTTTCCCGCCATTCCGGTGGTGGTTTATCCGGTGCCGGTACAGGGTGAGGAAGCCCCGGGCCGGATTGTGGAAGCCCTGCGCCTGGCCGCCGCGCGCAATGAATGCGATGTGCTGATCCTGACCCGCGGCGGCGGATCGCTGGAGGATCTCTGGTCTTTTAATGATGAAGCCGTCGCCCGCGCCGTGCACGCCTGTCCGCTGCCCATTGTTGCCGGCGTGGGTCATGAAATTGACTTCACCATTGCTGACTTTGTCGCCGACCTGCGGGCGCCCACCCCCTCGGCGGCCGCCGAGGCCGTCACACCCGACCGGGGTGAACTCGCGCAACGCGTTCAGGGTCTGGCCGGACGCCTGCAACGCGCCGGCACAAGGCTTATTCGTGACGGCGACAACCGCCTGCGGGCCCAGACTTCACGCATGCAGGCCCTGCACCCGGGCCGGCGTATCACCGAGCAGATCCAGCGCCTGGATGAACTGTGGCTGCGGATGGATCGCGCCTGCCGGCTGGGACTGCGCCAGCGCAGCGACCGTCTCCGGGGCCTGTATGACCGACTGCACGCACACTCTCCGGCGCGACGCCTGCAGCTGCATCATGACCGCCTGGCGCACCAGCACCAGCGGCTGGAAGGCGCCATGCACCGGCGCCTGGACCGTCTTGCCCGCAGTCTTGCCGTCGCCAGTCGGGGACTTTCGGCCGTCAGCCCGCTGGCCACACTGGATCGCGGCTATGCGATTGCACGGCAGCCTGACGGCACCGTGGTGACGGATGCCCGGCAGGTGCACAGCGGCGACCCACTGAATGTCCGACTGGCGCGGGGCGAGCTGTTATGCGATGTTCGCGAGACTCGCCCGGTCCTCAAGGAGCAGGGAGATTCATGATGCTCAGGGTTTATATCCTTTTGCTGGCCGCCGGTCTGATGCTGGCCAACACCCTCATGGCCGCTGAAGCCAGCCCGCTGCCCCGTCACCAGCCCGTGCCCGGTGGTGTGGCTGTGATCGGCCTGGGCGATACCGGCTTTGGCCAGGGCGACCTGGTGCGCTTCAACGACAGACCCGTTATGGTGCGCGAGGTGGATGGCGAGTGGACGGCAGTGATCGGTATTCCGCTGTCAGCCACGCCGGGGGAACTGCAAGCCGAAATCCGTCACCGTGACGGCCGGCGGCAGCCCCTCGGTTTCGAGATTCGCGACAAGCAGTATGAAGAATCCCGCCTGACGGTAGAGCGCGAAATGGTTCACCCCGGCGAGGAGGCCCTGCGCCGCATCGGCCGCGAGACCCAGCGCATCCGCAGCGCCCTGCAAACCTGGACCGACGCCCCACAGGCCTGGAACCTGGCCTTCCCCTACCCGGTGGAGGGGCGACGCACCAGCCCCTTCGGCCTGCGCCGTTTTTTCAACGACGAACCCCGCCGCCCGCACAGCGGCCTGGATATCGCCGCCAGCGTAGGCACCCCCATTGTGGCGCCGGCCCCGGGCCGGGTGGTGGAAACCGGAGATTTCTACTTCAACGGCAAGTCCGTGTTTATTGATCACGGCCAGGGGCTGGTCACCATGTATTGCCACATGGACAGCATTGATGTTTCGGTGGGCGATCGTGTGGAAACCGGCAGCCCCATCGGCACCGTCGGCGCCACCGGCCGGGTCACCGGCCCGCATCTGCACTGGAGTGTCAGCCTGAACGGCACCATGGTTGATCCGGATCTGTTCCTGGCCCGGCCCTGAGCACCACGCCGGCATCACTGTTCATAACCGGGGCGCACGATAAGGGCGCCAACGCCGGTCTATTCCCGTGATACCCCAACAATCGGGAGCTTTTATGATGTGGCAGCGCATTTCCGTCACACTCGCCGCAATGGCCGTCTTGCTGATCAACGCCCCGGGCATCAGTCATGCCTCGGATGTCACCGAGCTTGACGAAGCCGACCGCGCGAAGCTGGAAACCATCCTCGCAGCCGATCACCGCACGCCCGAATTTGCCGCCCGCGATGGTTACCGTAATCCGGCTGCAGTGCTGGATTTCTTCGGGGTCGAACCGGGCATGACCGTTGTCGAGATCTGGCCCGCCACCGGCTGGTGGACTGAAATTCTTGCGCCCTGGCTGCGCGACAAGGGCACTTATTATGCCGCCGGCTTTGCCGTCAGCCAGGACATCACCCCCCAATGGCGGGTCAACATGCAACGCGAGTTCGAGCAAAAACTCGCCGCCGAACCGGCCATCTATGACCAGGTGCAGGTCACAGAAATCGGGCCCACCGCGGCCTGGGAACCGGTCCCGCCCGGCAGCGCCGACCGCGTGCTGGCGTTTCGCAATTTTCACAACTGGATTCGCGGCGACTACGAAGACGAGATGCTGGAGGCGATCTACCGTTCACTCCGGCCCGGCGGCGTGCTGGGGCTGGTACAGCATCGCGCCAAGCCGGGCACCACCCGCGAACAAAGCAAGGACATCGGCTACGTCGACCCGGCCTATATCATCGAACGCGCCCGGGCTGCCGGTTTTGAGCTGCAGGCTCGCAGCGAAATCAATGCCAACCCGAAAGATATCCGCGATCATCCCGAGGGCGTGTGGACTCTGACGCCCTCACTGCGCTATTGCGAAGCCATGGATGATGACGATGAACGCAACGCCTGCGAGGCCCGTTATCGCGAGATCGGGGAATCCGACCGCATGACCCTGCG
>SL_3KL_010_SEDDRAFT_10006714_pt1 | contig 10260 bp, 9 predicted proteins | sample SodLakKL_010_SED_2_FD_10381 | JGI IMG/M metagenome (IMG submission 10381)
CTGTTAATAAAAGAGGCTTAAGGTTTTATTCGTTTATGTCCAGCTTCTTTGAAAAATGATTTTGTAACAGAGTGTCTTAAAATCGGAATCTCATCCTGTAAAAGTTCAATGCCGGGCAGTGAGTTTAATTCAAGAATTTTAAATCCTGTTTCAGTAAGTATCGCATCAACTCCTGTGTACCTTATCCAAACTTGCCTGTTGAGGAGTTCAAGAAAACGGTTAATGGAACGATTCCAATTTGGAATTTTCAGCCCTTCTATCTTCATTCCGGTGTCCGGATGTTCACCCAAATACTCAGCTTTGCCATTGACATAGATTCTTGTTTTTAACAGAACTCCGGTCTCCGGTTCTATTGTAGCCCCAATACCCCCATGAACCGTGTGATCAGCAGGTGCTGTCTTTTTTGATCCGAATTTGTGTATGGCAGAGAGAAGTTCCAATTGTCCCGTAGACGTATTTCTAATCAGATACAAACGAATTGAATTTCCGGCATCAGGGAATACACGCTTTGCATAAGCCATATTCTCAATTTTTTCGGTAATGATCACCGATCTCTTCTTAAGTTTTGTAAAGCCAAGTACCCTTTTTACATTTTCTTTGGTCAAAATCATTACTCCCATTCCCAGGGAAGCTCGAACGGGTTTGCAAATTAATTGCCGGGTTTCAAGCTCTTTCATTATAAATGACTCTACCGAACCCGTAACAGGCACATTGGCACCTGTAAACTTTCCATCTTCAAAAATCAGACAGAGTTCACAAACAAGCTCATCAGGAAGTATAAATGGAAGTAATGCTTTATTGTCAATCACATCAATGAACAAACTGTTGTAACGTGTATGATACTTCTTATAGTGGTAACTGCTTATATACTCATGAATATTCTCACTGGTCAGGCCATACCTTTCTTTATGGAAACTATTAAAACCATGTCTCCACAACCATAATTTATCTCTTAATGAAACATCTTTAACCTTGTTCTTTTTTTCTTTTGCTAAGAAGTATAATAAGGATTTGTAGTTCCAGTGCAGTTTATTAAAAAATGAAAACAGTTTTCTCAAAATACTCTTTACGTTTCATTGGTTGAATAAAGTGATGCAATGTATCAATTTAGAGAATTGAAGTGTATTTTTTTTGACTTTCTGTCTTTACTTTTTGATCTCAGATTTTGTGCCCTGCTTCTTTAAAAACTTTCTCGCATCAGGGTGGTGGCTCAAAAGTGGAAACATTTCTTGAATATCTTCAATGTATGGCAGTGAATTCAGTTCAATTATCGGGATCAATGATTTTTTTCAATACCACCACTCATAGTATGGTCAACAGGGGCTGATTTATTTGTGCCAATATTATGTTGTGCAAAAATCAGTACCAATTTACCAAAATCAGCGAAATGCAGACGACCGCAGTGAGTCAGAATGGAGTCGAGGGATCTCCATGAATGCAAACAACCAAACTGCGTTTTAAATGATTTGGACAGATGTGATCTGAATCACTTACTGAGATACCTGGGTTAGTTGTTTATGTCCAGCTTCTGCAAAAAATGATTTTGTTACAGGGTTAGCCATAACCGGAAACTCCTCCTGAAGATATTCTAAGTCAGGCAGTGAGTTCAATTCAAGAATTTTAAATCCTGTTTCAGTAAGTATCGCATCAACTCCTGTATACCTTATCCAAACTTGCCTGTTGAGGAGCTCAAGAAAACGGTTAATGGAACGATTCCAATTCGGAATTTTCAGACCTTCAATCTTCACTCCGGTGTCCGGATGTTCACCCAAATACTCAGCTTTGCCATTGACATAAATTCTGGTTTTTAAAAGAACACCGGTCTCCGGTTCTATCGTAGCCCCAATACCCCCATGAACCATGTGATCAGCAGGTGCTGTCTTTTTTGATCCGAATTTGTGTATGGCAGAGAGAAGTTCCAATTGTCCCGTAGACGTATTTCTAATCAGATANAAGTATAATAAGGATTTGTAGTTCCAGTGCAGTTTATTAAAAAATGAAAACAGTTTTCTCAAAATACTCTTTACGTTTCATTGGTTGAATAAAGTAATGCAATGTATCAATTTTGAGCGTTCAAGTGTACTTTTTTTATCAATTTGTTTCTACTTTTAAATCTCTGATTTTGTGTCCCGCTTCTTTAAAAAACTTTCTTGCAACAGGTTGGCTCAAAAGTGGAAATTCTTCTTGAATATCTTCAATGAATGGAAGTGAATTCAGTTCAATTATTTTAAATCCGGTTTCCGTCAATATGGCATCAATACCAGCATAGCGTAACCAAACTTCTTTATTCAAGAGATCAAGCAAGTGTTGCAAAGAGCTGTTCCAGTTCGGAATTTTTATTCCGTCAATTAATTTTCCTGTATCCGGATGTTCAGAAACAAAACGGAGTTTTCCATTTACTTTCATTCTGGTTTTATAAAAAACACCTGTTTCGGGATCAATGATAGTTTCAATACCACCATTAAGAGTGTGATCAACAGGTGCCGATTTGCTTGTACCAAAATTATGCTGTGCAAATAACAGTATCAATTTACCAGAATCAGGATCTCTGAGAAGATTCAGGCGAATGGTATTGCCGGCATCTGGGAAAATTTGCTTTGCATAAGGCATGTTTTCTACCTTTTCAGTAATAATGAAAGATCTCTTTTTAAGCCTGTAATATCCTAATGCTCTCTTTACATTTTCTTTATTCAATTTGACAATACCCATTCCTAATGAAGAAAACACAGGTTTGCAAATCAATTCCCGCTGTTCCAATTCTTTGTAGATAAATTTTTCGACAGATCCTTTTATGGGTATATTTGAACCCATGAACATTCCTTTTTCAAAAATCAGACATAAATCACAAGTAAGCTCATCCGGAAGGATAAATGAAAGCAGTGCCTTATTATCTATCACATCATGAAATAGACCGTTGTAGTTACGATGATATTTTTTATAATGATATGATCCAATAAATTGATGAATATTCTCTTTTGTCAGGCTATACATCCTTTTGTGAAATCCATTAAAACCATTCCGCCAGAGCCAGACTTTCTCACTGATTCTAATTATTTTATCCCTGTTATTCCTCTCTTTTTTGAAGAAATAGTTGAGTACAGTAAAATTCCAAATCAGTTTTTTTAAAACAAAAAACAGTTTCGACATCAAATTTACATTTCATTTTATTTAAGCCAACTGCGATAAAAGTATTATTTTTCCGATGAAGTAGAAACCCTGCAAAAATTATAAACTGATCCATTTGAAAATCGTACTGCGGATTGAATTAGGTCTATTTTTAAATGCTTTAAAGCACTGCTGTTCCTCTCTTTACATCCGTAAGGCCACCAGCTGGTGGCGCTGAGGCTGTACCCTTTTCATACTCTTCCAGTGTAAATTCATCTACTAAAATTGCATCAAACCGGGCTTTCTCTGTAGTTCGAACCTGACTGGCTTCCTCTTCCGTGATAATACCTTGTTCAACGGCCGGATCAACCTGTTTTAGAACATGATCTTTCCTGAGGTCGCCGGATTTTGTTGCTTTATAAAGCTTTTTATAGACCGGAAACGACGTTTCTATCTGTTCCATTGCATACTCATATTTTCCGAGTGTTTCTTCCCGGCTCTCGGGGATGTATATGTTATGGGTAATGCGGTCACGCTGTTCACCCCTCTGCTGCATGGCCTGGGCAACCCGGTGGCCCAGCTCGTCCGATGGCTTCCGCCCGACCCGGTTGATTCGGGACCATATTGCAATGGGTCCGCGAAACATCCAGCTTAAACCTGGAACTTCTATTTCGGAGTAGATTTCATCAAAAGCTGTCTGAATTCGGTAAAAAGCGTGCTCCATCGCCCATTCAAAATAGTCACGGTCTTCTTCTTGTTTGCCATCGGCTTCATATCGTCTGAGTGTGGCCGCGGCGAGTAACATCCAGCTCAATATATCAGCGTAACGACCGGCCAGTTTCTCTTTCATCTTCAGAGCACCGCCGTATGATCCAAGAGCCATATCCGCCATAAATGCAAATGAAGCCGATGCCCAGCCAAGTTTCCGGTAATATTTTGCAGCGGGTCCAGTCACCGGTGACTCAATCAACCATCCGCGTGTGATACTGAGCAGAAAGGCCCGGATTTTATTTTGTCCAACATGGCCGATATGCTTCCAGAAGTTATCATCAAATTTCTTCAAATCTTTTTCCATCAGCGCCTGGATCTCTTTGAGAGCGTAAGGATGGCTGCGGATTGCTCCCTGGCCGAAAATTATGAGAGTGCGCGTAAGGATGTTTGCCCCTTCTACGGTAATGGCAATCGGTGTGGCGATATAGCTGTGTGCAAAAATATTTCTCGGTCCGCGTGAAATGCCCGCTCCCCCAGTGATATCCATTGCATCATTTATAATTTCACGGGCCAGTTCGGTAAAGTTATACTTGGCAATTGCCGTTACCACAGCCGGTTTGGCGCCTTTGTCCAGTGCACCGCAAATATATCCCCTGGCGGCATCCATCAAATAGGTGTATCCGCCGATTCGTGCCATCGGCTCTTCAATCCCTTCAAACTTGCCAATATTAAGGCCAAACTGTTTACGGATTGCTGCGTATGCACCTATTGCACGGGTTGCCGTTCTCGCTCCGCCGATGGATTGTGCAGGCAGTGAAATTCCCCGACCTACTGCCAACGATTCCATCAGCATCCGCCAACCGTTTCCGGCTCCTTCTTTTCCTCCGATAATTGCATCCAGTGGAACAACCACATCTTTTCCTCTCGTGGGGCAGTTATAGAAGGGAATTCCCAGGGGATCGTGCCGCTTGCCAAGTTCAACTCCTTTTGTATCACTTGGCACCAAAGCCGCAGTAATTCCAAGGTCTTTTCCTTTGCCGAGTAAATTCTCCGGATCATATAATTTAAACGCAAGTCCGATCACTGTGGAAATTGCTGCAAGCGTGATGTAGCGCTTATCCCAATTCAGTTTTATGTAGAGGTTGCCATCTTTTCCCCTGAACACTTCACCCGTACTCTCCATCGCACCGGCATCCGATCCGGCATTCGGCTCAGTTAGTGCAAAACAGGGAATCTCCTCCCCTTTTGCCAGGCGCGGCAGAAAATAATTCTTCTGTTCTTCGGTACCGTAGTGCATCAGCAGTTCAGCTGGCCCGAGTGAGTTGGGAACCATCACTGTGGTTGCAAGCGGACCACAGCGGGATGCGAGTTTTGCAACAATTGCACTATGGGCATTGGCTGAAAAACCGTAGCCGCCATACTCCTCGGGTATAATCAACCCGAAAAAGCGCTTTTCTTTTAAATAATTCCATGTTTTTTGATCAAAATCTTTCTGTTGAAACAGCTCCCAATCCGAAACCATCGAGCAAAGTTCCTCAACCGGCCCATCCATAAACGCTTTCTCTTTCTCCGTCAATTCCGGAAAGGTCTCTGTACTGAGCCGTATCAGATCTGGTTTTCCCGAAAAAAATTCACCCTCTACCCAAACGGTTCCCGCATCGATGGCTGTCTGCTCTGTTTCGGAGATGGCAGGAAGAATCTTCATTGCATCCAGCAGTTTCATAATCGGACCGGAAACCAGTACTCTCCTAACCGGTTTGATGTTAAATACGAGCATCACCACAATAAATGTCGTCAGCAGCCATACCGGCGATCCAAACCCGATAAGTGCGGCCACACCTGTCACCGTCCAGAGCCAGAGCGGAGCTCCACTGTACCCTAACAACAGTAAAATAAAAATCACCAAACCCAAGGCTGCACCTGTGGGAATGTTTTGAAAAAAAGCGAATTGCTGAATGATCGATTCCATAATCTTCTCCTCTTTTTTATGCCGGTATTTTTTTACTGATAAAACCCTGAATAATCTGATCCACTGCCTGACCGATAAACTCCTCGGTGGAAATTTTTGTATCGAGCCGTTTATTAATGATGACGGACACTACACCGTGAAGTTGTGCCCACATCGCATAGGCGGCCAATAGCGCATTATCAGATTCAATCTTTTTTTCTTTTTTTCCTTTCTCAAGAACCTCTGCAAGAAGAGTATAACCTCTTCTTACCTGCCGGAATTTTTCCTTAGGATAGGTTGTCATCTCTTCCGGGCGAACCATAAAAATGATTTCATACTCCCTGGGGTGTTCAAGTGCATAGTTAATATATGCCATCGAAACAGAACGGAGCTGCTGCATCACTTCTTTCGACGCCCCTGCAGCATCAACCAGAGCCTCTTTCAGATTTTCGATACTCTCTTCAATCAAAGCCAGAAGAAGATCGTCTTTGTTTTTAAAATAGAGATAGATACTTGTCGCCGTAATATTCACACGCCCGGCAATTTTTCGCATCGACAGTTTGCTGAAACCATCCTCCANTAACAAGTCTTTACTTGCATCCAATATTTCTTCCCTGAGTGACATATCTGACAAGGTTAACACTGTTAAGTTAACTATTACAAATTATCAAAATTGCGATGAATGTCAATATTGGATGGGATTTTCAGCCCTTGTTTGAGATCTATTTTCAGACTTAAGAATGATTCAGAGCAAATGAAAAAAAATTTGCCCTAGAAATAGGTACCACCTACTCCCCTTGTGTATAAAGCTGAAAGAGCAAACCGGCAGATAGTTTCGTATCAACGTTAAAATATCGGATAAACCCGCAATGTTTCCTTATCACCAATGGCAGTAAGAATGGAATAATTCAGACTTATTGAAGAAAAAACATTGCGGGTTTTTACGTACGGCGACCATTGACATGACAATAATTTATATAAGAAAAGTTGTAGCGAATACCTACAAACTCACGTAACAGGAAATGAACTGAAAAGAGAATTTTAATGAAAACAGCTATGAAGAAACTGATTCTGATCTGGATAACCGCTTTTGCCATTGCCCTTTTCGGGTGTGATGACAACCCTTTATCTGGCGATGAAGGATTGCCGGATATTCAGGAAAATTTTGTGTTTCACATCAGCGAATCGAAAGCTGCTGAGGCCAGTCAAAACAGAGGTGAAGGAGCCAGTGACCCATTTGAAATTAACAACGTCTGGGTTTCTGAACAGGACGGCAGGAAATATTTGAACATTGAAATCAACCAAATTGAAGGCTGTGCTGAAACTTTTCCCGAAAAATTTGATGTGATCTGGGATGGCGTCACCATCATGATCTATCCCCCTCAAATTCCGCTATATATTAAACTGGACACTTCGGGATGTGCCGAACTGGAAAACGATGTAACAGAAACGATTGTGATTGATCTCTACGAACGTTTCGAGAATAAGCAGTTTGTGGATGATGCAAACTTCCTGGTCATCAACACATCCACCTACGAAGGAGGTGATTATGAAGTGGTTCAAAGTAATCCGGAGAACTGACTGTAGATGATTACAGGTACAGCCACAACATTTTGGTTTGAGATTTCTTACTCAACAGCAAGGAGTGCACTCCTGAAAATAGGAGGCGCTCTTGCTTCAAATCGATCTTTTCGACAACAAGAACAGGATCTCACGGCCATTATCCGGGGCTGCCAAAGGGAAGATGAGTCCAGCCAGGAACAGCTATATAAAAAGTATTACGGTTATGCACTTTCTGTTTCGATGAAATACTGTTTAAACCGGGAGGATGCCACCGAAGTGGTCAATGACAGTTTTATGAAAGTGTTTAAACACATCAGTCAATTCGACATTGAACGTCCGTTTAAACCGTGGCTCAGGAAAATTGTGGTGAATGCATCGATTGATAAAATCCGCAAAAATCCTGAAAATCATCTGGATATTGAAGACGTCCCCCTCAGCTTACCTCAGCTGGTGGATTCCGATCTCAAGATCAAAGAGACCCTTCAGTTGCTCAAATTCCTGCCCGAAATGCACCGGACTGTATTTAACATGTATGAAATTGACGGGTACAGCCACAAAGAAATCTCCGAAGAACTTGGCATTGGTGAGAGTTCATCGCGCACCTATTTACTGAGAGCAAAAAACCAGCTCAGGGAGCTATACAACAAACACTTTACCGGCAAGATATACCAGAATGCATAGCAAAGATCCCATAGAACAGATCAGAAATAATCTTCAGGAGTATGAAGAGCCCTACCGGCTGGGCGCATGGGAAGAGTTCAAGCGCTACCGGCAGGCAAAATATCGTGCAACACAGTTACGGTGGATTGCAGCGGCTGCGGCTGCCGTCCTGGTTGCACTTTCCGCATCCTACCTGGTGACGGATGTTACCGTTCGGACCTCTGAACAGATTACAGAGGCACCACCTGAGCAGACGGAACATCCTGATCCCGGTACGGATGCAATTTTACAGCCAATCATACCACCGGAAGAACCCGCAGATGAATCAGGGTTCGCAGTTGAAGAACATCTTCCGGAAACAGTCCCAGCAGAACCGATCCCGCCCGAAGTTATTGAACCGGAATCCGATCCGCCAGAAGAAGCATGGCTTTTTTCCGATTTACTTGCCTACAGACAGATTCCTCATTGGGATGAATACACTGCCCTCAGACAACGTACCGATGAATCCGATCTGACGCTGAGCAAATTTCACACAATACCCGTTTTGGCAGATGATGACAGCTTTCGGTACGACAGATACATCACTGAGGCGGATCTTTCATCACTAAAATATCATACTCCGGGGCTTTCGATCGGCCTGGCCTATTCACCTTTGTTGAATTTTCATCAGTCAGCCACCGATTGGAACGTTGGCGGCGGCCTTACGGTGGATTGGAACTTTATGGAAAACCTTTCGCTGTCGTCCGGCCTGTTTGTGGCTCAGAGTCAGTTGGAATTTCGCACAGATCACGTACTTGTGTCCGGAACAAGGCAACCGGTCAGTTCCGCAAATATGGAAATTGACTTTCTGAGTCTTGAAATTCCCCTTAACCTTCAATACTCTATGACCGAACGATTTTTTGTTTCAGGCGGAATTACTTCTGCTTCTTTTCTGAAAGAGCAGTACACCTACCATTATGAGATGCAGGAAATGTCTACGACCATGGTTTTTATAGATGGTGAATATCAGCCTGTTACTCAATTGGTTACATTGCAGGAAACGGCTGCTCAATCGGAGCCGTCTCTGAGTTCATTTAATCCGCTTGCGTTCTACAATTTTTCATTTGGTTACAGTTTTGATGAGGCTGGAAACGGACGATTTACGATTACAATTGAGCCGTTTTTCAAGATGCCTGCCCGATCATTATCCACAAGAAGCGTCAACTACTCAACCGGCGGCCTTCAATTGAAAATTGCATTTTAAAGCCCTACTCGACTGACGGCTGCTTTTCCCGTCTGACGAATTTTTGGAGATGAAGAGAAAGCTTATTCAGTTATTAAAATTATGGTTGCAGCACTAATAAAGGTTGATTTTTAAGATTTAATTGAAGTTGTGATAAATTAATACACTCTTTGCGCAAAAACTGCCGGGTATTCGCAAGAAATTTTCAAGAAAATTACACCTCATTCAAAGCCGTTACCTTATGACCTCAGTCATTCAAATCTAAAGTGCTATTTTTCACTGTATTCTTCTTCATGTCAGAAAGCAATTTTTCAAAACAGGCTGAAATCTACGCCGCAAACAGGCCCGAATATCCAGCAGAGTTGTACCGCTTTATTTTCAGCAATCTGAAGAATAGTAACACTGCCTGGGACGCCGGAACCGGATCGGGGCAGGTTGCCGGTGTACTTGCAGAATATTTTAACAAAGTTTATGCCAGTGACATCAGCAAACGGCAATTGAACCATGCCTTGCAAAAACCTAACATTGTTTACGCCTCCCTCCCATCGGAAGATACCGGCTATCCGGATAGTTTATTCGATCTGATCACCGTTGCTCAGGCGATCCATTGGTTTGATTTTGATACATTTTATGATGAAGTCCGCCGTGTAGCCCGGCCAAAAGCACTGATCGCCGTTTTTGGGTACGGAAGACTGCAATCAGATCCATACATCAACCCGGTTATTCAAAAACTGTATGATGATGCTTTCGGTGCCTGGTTTAGCACTCCCCGCAAATATGTGGAAGAGCACTACCAAACGATCCCCTTTCCATTTGAAGAAATCCAATCTCCTCAATTCTCAATCGAAACAAGATGGACACCAGATCGGTTCGAAGGTTATTTCAATTCATGGTCGTCAATCCAAAAGTTAATAGAAGTACAAGGTTACAATCCCGCTGATGAAGCCATGAGCCAGATACGACAGAAGCTATCCGGTTCCGCTGCCATTGCTGTTTCTTTTCCTCTGTTTTTGAGGCTCGGGCGAATCCACCCATCCGGCGGTTAAGACTC
>SL_3KL_010_SEDDRAFT_10006715_pt1 | contig 10257 bp, 4 predicted proteins | sample SodLakKL_010_SED_2_FD_10381 | JGI IMG/M metagenome (IMG submission 10381)
TGAAGGGAATGCCGGAATGATGGCTGACGGATTTACCCGGGCTTCGGGGAAAATATCAATGCTTGTTGCGCAAAACGGCCCGGGCATCACGAACTTTGTCACGCCGGTGAAGACCGCCTACTGGAACCATACCCCCCTGTTGCTGGTAACCCCCCAGGCCGCAAATATGGCTATGGGGCAAGGCGGTTTCCAGGAAATCCCACAGATGAACGTTTTTGCGGACATGGTTGCTTATCAGGAAGAAGTCTTGCACCCATCACGGATCGCAGAGGTTTTAAACAGGGTGATCTTGAAGGCCAAACGAGCTTCAGCCCCCGCCCAGATTAATGTTCCCCGGGACTTCTGGACTCAGGTGATCGAAATTGAACTGCCGGCAGTCGTTGATTTCGAGCGTCCATCCGGTGGCGAGGAAGCCATCGCCCGTGCAATTGAACTGCTTTCCAAGGCCAAGTTTCCGGTGATCCTGAATGGAGGCGGTGTTGTCATCGGCGGTGCCATAACAGACACCATCGCTCTGGCAGAACGCCTGGATGCCCCGGTATGCTGCAATTATCAGCATAACGATGCATTTCCGGGCAGCCACAGACTGTTTGCCGGTCCACTGGGCTACAACGGCTCCAAGGCCGGGATGCAGTTGATCTCCCGGGCGGATGTGGTGCTTGCATTGGGCACGCGTCTGAACCCTTTTTCAACCCTTCCCGGCTATGGCATGGATTACTGGCCGAAGGAAGCAGCATTGATACAGGTCGATATTAATCCAGATCGAATCGGTTTGACCAAGCCGATCGCGGTAGGTATTGCGGGTGATGCCGGAAAAGTGGCCCGGGCGATTCTTGCTGGGCTTTCCCCTTCGGCAGGAGATGAAGGTCGCGAGGATCGCAGGGCAACCATAGAAAAAATCAAGGGGGAATGGGAGAAGGAACTGGTAAAAATGGATCACGAGGTGGATGATCCGGGCACTAACTGGAACGAATATGCCCGTAGCCGTGAGCCGGGGAAAATGAGCGCGCGCATGGCCTGGCGGTCCATCATAAAGTCTTTGCCCAAAGAAGCCATAATTTCATCGGATATCGGCAACAACTGCGCCATTGGCAATGCATACCCCACTTTCGAACAAGGCCGGAAATATCTTGCACCCGGCATGTTCGGACCGTGTGGATATGGGTTTCCTGCTATTTTGGGAGCAAAAATTGCCCAGCCGGAAGTTCCGGTGGTCGGTTTTGCCGGTGACGGCGCATTCGGCATATCCATGAACGAAATGACTGCCTGCGGCCGCGAGGAATGGCCGCCCATTACCATGGTGATTTTCCGAAACTACCAGTGGGGAGCCGAAAAACGCAACAGCACACTCTGGTTTGACAACAACTTTGTTGGCACCGAACTGGACCCGGATGTTTCCTATGCGAATATTGCCAAAGCATGCGGGCTTGAAGGCGTCCAGGCAGCAACAACGGATGAATTGAGCCAGGCCTTGAAGGATGCCGTTGCGGCGCAAATGAAAGAAAACAAAACGACTTTTATCGAGATTCTTAACAACCAGGAACTCGGAGAGCCCTTCCGGCGTGATGCAATGAAAAAACCCGTCGCCGTTGCCGGGATCAACAAGGGCGACATGCGTCCGCAGAAAGGGCTCTAAAACAGCCAGGTCGGAGAAGCCAACGTCTGGAGACTATGAAGCGGGATTAAAAGCCTATTTTGCTTCGCCAAAGAACTTAGGAAGATGTCGTATCCGGCAGCTCCATGGTTTTTCACAATCCAAGCCGGGAGAGGAAGTCGGTTTTTCTCCCGGCAGGACGATTACAGTTTTTTTATCTTTAAGGAGTCATATTGTGATTGATTTAAAGAAAATTCCAGCAAGCAAAGAAGATCTCGACCGCTACGAGGTGGAAAACTACTTTCATTCCTGGTCCTACCAGCCCGATCAGCCCCCCCCAAGGGTGGTCTCCGCAAAAGGGGTCCGGTTCACCACTGAGGACGGGCGTGAACGGCTTGATTTCAGCTCCTGCTTTGTCAGCCACAATATCGGCCATCAGGATGAGCGGGTCGTCGATGCGATCTGCGACCAAGCCCGAACATTGACGTCCTTTGCACCCAGCATGTCTACCACGCCCCGGGCGCTTTTGGCCAAGATGATCGCCGAGGTTACGCCCGGTGACCTGGAACGCTCTTTCATTTCCCTAGGCGGCACGGAAGCCAACGAAGCTGCAATCAAAATCTGCCACCAGTATACCGGGCGACGAAAAATAATTACGCGTTACCGCACATACCACGGGGGAACAACAGCGCCCATGAGCCTTTCGGCGGGCGATGCACGCAGTTGGGCCCAGGTGCAGGGAGGCGCTGAGATTGTAAAGGTCCCGCAGCCCTACTGCTACCGCTGTGCATTCGGCCTGGAGTACCCGGCATGTGAAATCAGGTGTGTCCGGTATATCGACGAGGTGATAGAACTCGAGGGTGGCAGCGAACAGGTCGGGGGTATTATTTTCGAGCCAATTACCGGGGCCAACGGAATCATAGTCCCGCCACCCGAATATTTTCCAATGCTGAGGGAAATTTGCGACAGGTGGGATGTTATGATGATCGCCGATGAGGTGATGACAGGATTTGGGAGGACTGGCGCCTGGTTTGCCATGGACCACTGGGACGTTGTGCCCGAAATCATGACGTTGGCAAAGGGTATGACCTGCGGGTACATGCCGCTTGGTGTGACAGTGGTACGCAAGCACATCGGCGATCGGTTCAAGGACCAGTTTTTCAGCCATGGCGCGACCTATGCCGGTCATGCCCTTTGCTGTGCGGCTGCCGCGGCCCTGATACCCATATACCAGTCAGACAAACTCGTCGAGCGATCTGCTGAGCTTGGAAAATACCTGCTGGAGCGCGCCCGTGAACTCAAGGACAAGCATCCCTGTGTTGGAGATGTTCGGGGAATGGGCTTGTTTGTGGGGATCGAGCTGGTCCGAAACAAAAAAACCAAAGAACCCCTTACCACTGTGGATTCCAAGATTCGCAAGGTGGTGGATCCAAAGATGGAAATTGCCAAAAAACTTGGCGAACTGGGGATGATCGCCATGGCCGCCAACCCGGTGAATGTAATCGCCTTGGCCCCGCCCCTGATTATTACAAAAGAAGAGATTGACGAAGGTATTGCGATCATGGACGAAGCGCTTGCTGTAGGGGATGCGTTTGCGGAAAAGTAAATATGCAGTTGTGTATGGATAACATACTGATCATCAATGCCGGAAGTTCGTCGATTAAATTCGGGCTTTACCGTTCCAATGGGATGCAGTCAGCTGCCAGCGGATTCGCGGAACGAATCGGTCTTGGAGACACGACTCTCCATTATCGAACTGAGAGCTCGCATGCCATTTCCAAATGCATCCAGGTCGAAAGCATTCAGGAATCAATCCATGAAATCCTCGAACTGCTTGTAGGCCCGGAAACAGGAGTCATTCGTTCGGCCGCCGAAATCTCCGCCGTGGGCCACCGGGTCGTTCACGGCGGAGAAAAAATGAAAGCGGCCACTCTTGTAACCGATGATGTCCGAAAAGCGATTCGCTCATGCTTTGAACTGGCACCCCTTCATAACCCGCCAAACCTCCAGGGCATCGAAGCCTGTTCCGAGATTTTTCCAAATCTTCCCCAGGTTGCGGTTTTTGATACAGCATTTCACGGCACCCTTCCCGAATACGCATACCTGTATGCCCTGCCTTATAATTTGTACGAAACAGAAAAAATCAGGCGCTACGGGTTCCACGGTACGAGCCACATGTCGGTCAGCAAAAAGGCTGCCAAGGCCATGGGCCGATGTTTGGAAAACCTGTGCATGGCGACTTGCCACCTTGGGAATGGGTGCAGCATCTCCGCTGTCAGCGGAGGCAAAAGCATTGATACCAGCATGGGGTTCACGCCATTGGAAGGTATTCCCATGGGCACCCGCTGCGGAGATATCGACCCGGCTGTCAGCCTGTTTCTTGTCCGGCAGCGGGGTTATACCGTTGAGGCGGTGGATACACTTCTAAACCGGCAAAGCGGTTTTCTCGGGCTCGGTGGAATCGGCAGCAGCGATATGCGGGATATCGAGTCGGCCATGAAAAAGGGAGACCCGGGTGCGCTGCGGGCACTCCAGGTTTTTACCTACAGGGTCAAAAAGTACATCGGCGCATACGCCTTTGCAATGGGGAGACTCGATGCGATTGTTTTTACAGGTGGCATCGGAGAAAACTCATCCCTTGTTCGCTCGCTTGTCTGCCAAGGCCTGGAGTCTTTCGGCGTTGAGATCGATCCAGTCCAGAACTGCGGGAATGGATCGTTCGAAAACGATGTAAAAGACATTTCCCACCCTGGAAAACCGGTCAGAGTGCTGGTTGTGCACACCGATGAAGAGATGGAGATTGCAAAACAGGTATATGATGTTCTTTCCGGAAACCAATGCTGATGCACCCGTAAAAAGTCTCGATCTGACGGCTTTGTAAAAGGTTCAAGATCAAGGCTTGCGCGATTTCGAAGAATACAGAGTACTTGTCATGCGTGAAATTCTGAGAAACCGCGCGTAACGCAGATATTGGACTTTTCCGAAGCCGTCAATGCTAACGCCTTCGGAAAAAGTCCGTCATTCGGACGGACGCACAATGCCTGAGGCATTTTAAGTACTGCTGAGGTCCATACGCTCGGCGGGATTATCAGCGCGCGGTGCCTGGATTGATTGCAACACTTACCAAACTCATATTTATGAGGGTATATTATGAATAATTTAGAGCATATAGCGGAAAACACCTGCTTATCTGCTGAAGAATTATCAGCAATTGAATCCGCAATCCTGGAAACGGGGTTCATGACCCAAAAAAAAGCCAGGGAGCAACTCGAGCGTTTTGTCCTAAAGCTTGGCATCAACGATTATTATTTCAAAAACACACCGGTCGGGGAAATCAGCCGGCACCTGATCGCCATCAGCGCTTCAGAGATGGCATCCCAATATGGAAGCAGGGGTATGGGTGTTGAATTGATTACGGAGGAAACAGATCGTGCCCTCTATATCGTTGAAGAGTCCATGATGCAGGAAATCGAAGATCGAATGGAAGGAAAATATCCGGGATTCCGCATCGAAAGCTATAGCACGGAAGATTTTTTAGGTCGGGGGCCGCTGCGGTTGTACGTGGCCAGCAGACCGACTTTCGATGGCAGCCCGCGTGACGGTAGTCCGTTGAGTTTTGAAAATGATGTGAGCGCGGATTTCAAAAAAGACAGGGAAGCTGAAACCATAAAACGTTATAAAGAGGCCTGGGACTGGATGAGCCATCGCGAAGCGCCCTTTATATCAATCACGGAAAAGCTCGATACCGATGAAACCCGCGTGATGATAGGCATCCATGGGCAGGGCAGCCGTCGCTTCATGGCCCGGTTCACCAGCCTGACAAGGTCTTATGACATCATTTCCACTCGAAAATACAAGGAAACCTTCCTTGACGACAAGAGCATATACACTTTTTATTTTGCTCGGTCTGAACAAACAATCACGGAAGATTTCTCCCGGGAGCTGAGTGCCATTGTTTTACTGCCGGAACACCCGATTACGGAGTTGTTCGCCAGCGGAGCGTTTTCATCCCAGACCGCCGTGTATGCCATTTCAGCAGCTGCCTTCACCTATCATTTCGTAACCGCACTTACCGATGAATATCTTACACTGAGCCTTGCACTAAAAGACCAGCCGGAGTCCAAGGGGATTTTGGAAAAGATCAAACTCCGATCTCTCAAGGACACGTATTCCGAGACGGTCATTACCAAAATCATTTCTGATTTTCCAGATATTATCAATATGCTCTACGAAGATTTTGTATATCGCCTGCACCCGAAAAACAAAGCCGAAAAACGCATAGTTGAAAACCATGTTGATAATATACAAAATACGATCCAAACCCGAGTAGCTTCTGCGGTTAGTCGTAGCGTCCTCGAATTTTTTCTTGTCTTCAACCGATCCATTATGAAAACCAATGTTTTTCGCAGGGACAAGATATGCGCGGTGTATCGCCTCGATCCGGTGTTTCTTGACCCAATCGATTATCCGGAAAAGCCGTTTGGCGTTTTTTTCTGTATCGGAAGGTCATTTATCGGTTTTCATATCCGCTTCAGAGATATTTCCCGGGGGGGTATTCGCATTGTCAAGTCCCGAAACCACGCTGAATTCAGGAAAAATATCGAAACCATTTTCATGGAAAATTATAACCTGGCACTGGCTCAGCAAAAGAAAAACAAGGACATACCGGAAGCAGGGTCCAAGGGCGTCATACTGCTGCTTGGTCCCGAAAACCAGAACGAAGGCGGGCGGGCATTCCGGGACTATATTGACGGAATATTGGATGTCATTCTCCCCCACGATGATGTAACCGACTACTACCGCAAGGAAGAGGCCCTTTTTTTCGGTCCGGACGAGGGGACCGCCGAGCTCATGGACTGGGTCCCCCATTATGGGAAAAAACAGGGCTACCCGTTCTGGCGGGCCCTTTCCACGGGTAAATCGCAGGAAAACGGAGGGATTCCCCATGATTTGTATGGTATGACCACGACCGGGGTCCATGAATACGTTATGGGGATTCTTGAACGGTTGGGGATGGAAGAAGCCGCGACGACGAAAATCCAGACAGGCGGTCCGGATGGAGACCTCGGCAGCAATGAAATCAAGATTTCAAAAGACAAAACGATCGCGGTTGTTGACGGTAGCGGCGTGGTTTACGACCCTTGCGGATTGCAGCGCAAAGAACTTTTTCGACTGGCAGCAAATCGGAAAATGGTGGAACATTTTGATCTGTCGACTTTGTCGCCGGATGGTTTTTTTATATCAATCAATGACACCAGTGTAACACTTCCTTGCGGTACGTTTATCCCGAACGGAGAAGATTTCAGAAACACGTTTCATCTGAGTCATCTTGCAAAAGCCGATCTCTTCGTCCCCTGCGGCGGCAGGCCCGCTTCCGTTAATATCAACAACTGGCGAGAGCTTTTCGATGAATCCGGCAGGCCCCGGTTTAAAATCATCGTTGAAGGGGCCAACCTGTTTATCACGGAAGAAGCGAGACTGAGACTTGAAGAAAACGGCGTGATCCTGATAAAAGATGCAGCAGCCAACAAGGGAGGTGTTACATCGTCTTCCCTTGAGGTATTTGCTGCCCTGTCCCTTGACGACTGGACCTTTGAAAAGCACTTCATGTCCAGAAACGGCAAGATCCCCGATTTCATGGAGAATTACGCCGGGCAGGTTGTTGAGACCATCCGCAAAAATGCCCGCAGGGAATTTGACCTGCTCTGGCGGGAAAAAGAGCAAAAACAGTATCCTTTCACTCTTTTGATCAACGATGTGAGCCGGAAGATCAATGACATTACCGATGCTGTGGCTGATTCGGACCTGCCGGATGACCCGGTGCTCAAAAGAAAAGCAATCCGGGAGTACACGCCTGACTCATTGCTGGACCTGGTCGGCCTGGACACAATCCTGTCCAGGGTTCCTGAAATGTATCTGCGGGCTGTCGTTGCAACAAAATTGGCGGCGGATTTCGTTTACACCTATGGGATAGACGGTAATGCGGTGGATTTTTACAGGTACATATCCAGCATGAAAGGCACTTAAAGGCATAGCTTTCGTTTCGCTGGTCATTTTCAGGACTGCTCGCGTCTGGAAAAAAAGCATGACAGGTAGGTGGTCGTTTTTCTTGATATGGAGGAAAGGGGACGCCAAGATATATTCATCGGAACCAAATATTATAAACGCTCATTGATCGTGTGCGGCTATCAACGGGGTTGCCCCGATTCAAGGAAGGGAGTTGTTTATGGTTTCTGCTGTAACCGTTTATCCTGCGCGAAAAATCATTACAATGAATCCATCGAGGCCCGAAGCAGAGATGGTGGCCATAAGGGACGGACGTGTTCTGGGTGTCGGCTCGCTGGAGGAAGTCGAAGGGTGGGGGCAATACGAAATTGACCGGACATTTGAGAACAAATTCCTTATGCCTGGACTGATCGAGGCCCATTGCCACTGCAATGCGGGGGCTCTGTGGAAATATCCCTATGTCGGTTTTTTTGACCGGTATGCGCCGGACAATCATCCGTGGCCCGGCTGCAAAAGCATCGAAGAGGTTATAGGTCGCCTGGTGGATATCGAGGCGCAAATGGGGGATTCCGAAGAACCGCTGATTGGGTGGGGACTCGATCCCATCTATTTCGGGGGCGAACGCATGGTTGCCGCCCATCTTGACAGGGTGTCAACCAGCCGGAATATTTTCATTTATCATGCCAACGGGCACCTTGCAACTGTCAATACCGCCTTGATGCGTAATTTTGGCATCGATGATACCACAAACGTGGAGGGCGTCCCCAAAGGAACGGATGGAATGCCTACAGGCGAGCTCCAGGAACATAAGGCCATGATGCTGACCGGTGACATCTTCAATCGGTTTTTAAGAGCATACCGTGAGGAGACAACATGGCGGAATTACGGCCGGGAGGCTCGAAACGCAGGTATCACCACAGTGGCCGATCTGGGTTTCCCCGGTTTGGACGACGATGGGGTGGCTTTTCTGCAGCGGACAGTCAATGATCCGGATTACCCGGTTCGCGTTTCGGTATTATACGGTGCGTTCATGACAGAAAACCCGGACTGGGAACCGGTAGCCAAGTATGTAGCGGGCCTCAGGGAACAAAATTCGGAAAAGCTTCGGTTCGGAATCGTCAAGGCCTTTCTTGACGGCTCGATTCAGGCTTTTACAGCGCGCCTCCGCGCCCCCGGCTACTACGGGAGATCCGGCAATGGCTTATGGCTTACGCCTCCCGACAATTTTAAAAACATGTTCTTGCCGTTTCACAGGCGGGGATTGTCAATTCATTGCCATTGCAACGGTGATGAGGCGGTGGATGTCTTCCTGGACGCCATTGAAAACATGCTGGCCGAAGCATCGTGGCCGGATCACCGGCACACCGTGCAGCATTGCCAGCTGACCACCATGGACCAGTACCGGCGCATGGCCAGGCTGGGTGTCTGCGCCAATATATTCAGCAACCATATTTTTTTCTGGGGGGACCAGCATTACGAGGTGACGGTCGGCCCGGACCGGGCGCAGCGGATGGAAGCCAGTGCGACAGCCCTGCAGGCAGGGGTGACCTTTTCCCTACACAGCGATGCCCCGGTGACGCCGATGGGGCAGCTGCATACCGCGTGGTGCGCTGTCAACCGGCTGACGGCTTCCGGCAGGACCTTGGGTGAAAACGAAAAAATAACGGTGTACGAGGCGCTTAAGGCGGTGACCCTGGATGCTGCCTATACCTTGAAACTCGACCATGACATCGGCAGTATCGAACCGGGTAAACTGGCTGATTTCAGCGTGCTGGAAAACGACCCCTTATCGGTGGCGACGATTGAACTCAAAGATATCCCGGTATGGGGCACGGTTTTGGGGGGGAAACATTTTCCTGTAAACCGAGGGGAAGACTAAAGTCAGCACCGTCAGCACTGCCGGGTTCCGGAAAACTATTTCCAATCCAGGTGGCTGGCGATTTTTTTATCGGAATCCGCGTAAAATTCTCTGATAAATTCCTCATAGGCCTTGAATGACCAGTGACTATTATACCACAGGTCCACGGCCTTTGCAGGCTTTTTATTAATTATGTATGAAATCAGTTGTCTGTGCTCGTCGCAATTGATCAATTCCCATTCCTTGATATACGGCCTGCGGGGAAAATCGTAGAGCCGCTGTTTGAGTGGCGTTACAATTCGGTGAATCTCTGCGTTTTGGTTAAGATGTAGAAAAACGTCGTGAAAATCGATATTCAACCTGTAATATGTTTCGAAATCTTCCCTTTCCACAGCAGCGATCATTTCCCTGTTCAGCTTTTCCAGGGTGTCGATGTGTTGTTTATCGAGCAAGTCAAAAACAGACAAAATCACGCTGCTTTCCAAGGCTCCGATGACTTCGAGAATGTTTTTTACATCTTCGATGCTCAGTTTTTTTACCAAAAAACCTTTGCGCGGCTGTATCTCCACGAAACCTTCGCTCTCAAGTTGAATCAGGGCATCCCTGAGGGGCGTCTTGCTGACGCCCAATAATTTGCTCATTTGGCTCAGGTTGACAAAGGATCCGGGCTTTATCCGGCCATAAAACATCTCCTGCCGTAAAAAATCGTAAATCTGTCCCCGAAGTAACTGAATTTCAATCATATTTTCTTTTTTGTCCAAAAAATAATTCATTATGTTGATAATTCCATTGTAATTAG
>SL_3KL_010_SEDDRAFT_10006716_pt1 | contig 10257 bp, 11 predicted proteins | sample SodLakKL_010_SED_2_FD_10381 | JGI IMG/M metagenome (IMG submission 10381)
GTCTGCTGGTACATAGTGATCCCCTCCCCCTCAACTGTTTTCTGCTATCGACAGCAGCCTGTTCCAGAAAAACTGCTGCGAACCCTTGGGCGCAAGACACTCGGTATCGAGCGCAAGGTTTTCCATGAGATCCGTGAAGGCCTGGCTGGCTTTCGACTTCGGGTAAATCTCCACCAGCGTCCTTTGCTTCCGGACCGATTCGGTAAACCGCTTATCCAGGGGAACCGACCCGAGAAAATCGATGGATATGTCGATAAACCGGCTGCTGACCATGGTCAGTTTTTGATAGACGTCGAGCGCCTCGTTTTCGGAGCTTACCGAGTTGACGATCAGTTTGAAACGCTTCTCGTAAAACCTTGTGGAAAGCAGCTTCATGAGCGCATAGGCATCGGAAATCGCCGTTGGCTCGGGCGTGGTGACCACGATGATGTCCTGGGCGGCCACGTTGAAATAGGTGACGTTTTCCGATATTCCCGCTTCGGTGTCGATCAGCACCACGTCGAAGCGGTCGTGAAGGGTCTCCAGCCCTTCCATGAAAACCAGCTTCTGGGTGGAATCGAGGCGCGTGTATTTCTGGATGCCCGAACCCGCTGGCAAAACGACGATCCCTTCGTCCGTGGCGATGGATATTTCGTCGAGTTTTTTTTCGCCCGAGAAAAAATGGTTCAGGTTGTATTGTGGCGAAAGGCCGAAATACAGATCGATATTGGCAAGCCCCAGATCCGCATCGATCACCAGAACCCGGTAGCCGCGCCGGGCCAGCACCAGGGCCAGGTTGGCGGCGCACACGGTCTTGCCGACCCCGCCCTTGCCGCTGGTAATGGACAAAACGCGCGCGGCCTTGAGGGGCTTGACGCCCGGCCCCGCAGCTGGACCGGCAGCCGGACCTCCAGCGGGGCCGGAATCCATCTCCCGGCTCAGTGAACGAAGCGTTCCCGCCTGGTCTCTTTCTCTTCCGTCGAATTCCATTGTTCCGGCACCTCGTTGTTCGTAAGGATCAGTTCCGCAAGCCGACTGGGATCGGGCGGCAGGTAGTCTTCCGGGACGCGCTGCCCGTTGGTGAGCATGGACAGCGGATAGCCGGCCGCAAGGCCGACATTGATGATCTGCCCGTAGGTGTCGCACTCATCCGTCTTGGTAAAAACGATTCCATGCAGGGCCATTTCACCGAATCGGCCGACGGCCGAAAACAAGTCTTCCTGGCGGGTGGCCGCCGACAGGACCAGGTGATTTTCCACCCCCGGCAGGGGCTCCAGGAATCCGGCCAGCTCCCGCCGGCTCATGTCGTCCCTGGGGCTTCTTCCGGCCGTGTCGATCAGTACCAGATCCTTGTCTTCGTGGCCGGCAAGGATCTTTTGCAATTGCTCCGGCGTTCTTGCGACCTCCACGGGGACGTTCATGATCCGGCCGTAGACCTTGAGCTGCTCGGCGGCGGCGATCCGGTAGTTATCGATGGTTAAAAGCGCGATGTTCGCCGAATGGTTGAGCATGAAATTAGCCGCCACCTTGGCAAGCGTGGTGGTTTTTCCGACCCCGGTCGGGCCGACAAAGGCGATCCGCCGGCGGCCGCATTTCGTCGGAACCAGGGGATCATTCGTCTTCATGTACTTTGCAATAAACGATTCAAGAAGCGATACGAGCGTTTCCGGATCCGGGCAGGCATCCTGTTCCGGATTTTCCGCCATTGCATCCCTGAAGGATTGCAAGATCGATGCGTCCAGGCCCGCCCGATGCAGGCGCAGCAGGACATCACCCTGGCCTTGCGGAAAACCGGCTTCCGGGGCGCCGTTTCCGGCAAAGGCCCCCAGCCAGTATTTCATCCACTCGCCCCGCACCTGGGAAAACTGCCGCGAAAGCACCGAAAAGGACTCGCGCATTTCGCGGATTTCACGGGCCAGGTCCGGTCGCCGCTCCTCGTGCGACAACCGGGAATTCGCCTGCGGCGGCTTTTCCGTGGGCTTCCCCGAAGGTGTCGCCGGCCCCGAGGGCGTCCGGGACCCGCCGGCGGACCGCCGCCCGGGGGTTCTGCGGGATGTTTCAGCCGTTTCGGACTTCCGGGCATCGGCCGGGCCGTCATCCGCGTCCCCAGCCATCTCCGGGGCTTTATCTTCCAGGGCCTTCTCAAAAGCGCCTTTCCGGTTGTAAAAGGATGATCCCGACGTATCCGATCCCCCGGGCCCGGATTCCAGGTCCCCGTCCACGGCAGCCGTCACCTCGATGACGGTCTTGCCAGGCAGGCCGAGACGGTTTTTCTTCAACACGTTCCTGGTCGACAGGATCAGCGCCTGGGGCCCGAGCGCTTTTTTCACTTTTTCCAGGGCGGAACGCATATCGTCTGCTTCGAAAATTTTAACCTGCATCTAAAGTCACCGTTCCCATGGATTGAATTTTGACCTGTGGCGCCACCTCGTTGTGGGAAATCACCGCCAGTCCTGGAAAATACCGTTCCGTCAGCTTTTTGACATGGAGTCGGATCGACGCCGAACACAGCAGCACCGGGCTGGTCGCCCCCTTGAAATTCTCGACCTGGCCCCCGATCGCCTCGATGATCGACCGGGCCTTTCCGGGCTCCAGGGCCGGCACGCCCGCCCCGCCGCCGCCCGCTGAGATGGAATTCCGGATGGTTTCCTCCACCGAGTGGTCCAGCGTAATAATATTCAATGTGCCCGTATCCCCGGCGTATGCCGCGCTGATCTGGCGGGCGAGCGCCTGGCGGACATATTCCGTGAGCAGCTCGGGGTCCTTCACCTGGGGCGCCACATCCGCCAGGGTCTCAAGGATCGTCCGCATATCCCGGATGGAAACGCCTTCCCGTAGTAAGTTCTGCAGCACTTTCAACACGCCTCCGAGGTTCATCATATTGGGGATCAGTTCTTCGACCAGCTTCGGGTAATTCTTTGATACATTATCAAGCAAGTTCTGTGCCTCCTGCCGCCCTAAAAGTTCATGGGCGTGTTTTTTCACCACTTCGCTGATGTGCGTGGCCATGACCGTCGCGCAGTCGACCACCGTGTACCCGGCCATCTGCGCCCTTTCCTTCTTGTCCTCGGAAATCCAGATCGCCGGCAGCTCAAAAGCCGGCTCCACGGTGTTGATCCCCTTGACCCGCTCCGTGACATTGCCCGAATCCATGGCCATGTAGTTGCCGGGTAGCATCTCGGCTACCGCCACGCTCACCCCCTTGAGCATGAGCCGATATTCGTTGGGCTTGAGCTGCAGGTTGTCCTTGATATGAACCGGCGGCATGATAAAGCCCATGGAAACCGCGAACTGCTTGCGTATGGAGCGGATATGGCCCAGCAGTTCCCCGTCCTGGGATGCGTCCACAAACCGGATCAGTCCGTAGCCAACCTCCAGTTCCAGCATGTCGAGGCTCAGCAGGCCGTCGTAATTCTCCTCTTCCGCTTCCCCTGATTTTTTTTCAGCTTCCACGGCTTCCAGCGCCGCACTTTCCGCCTCCTCGGTCCGTGTTTTCCGGATAAACCAGGCTAAAGTGAACATGAGCAGCGACAGTGTCATAAACGGCACAAACGGCAGGCCCGGTATCAGGGCGAAACCGGCCAGGATGGCGCCCACGACCCATATGGCCCGGACGTGAAAGGAAAACTGGGCTTGGAGCTGGCTGCCGAAATCCCCGATACCGCCGCTTCTGGAGACGAGAATGCCCGCGCCCGTGGAGATGATGAGCGCGGGAATCTGGCTGACCAGTCCGTCGCCGATGGTCAGGATCGTATAGTTGTGGGCCGCGTCCATAAAAGGCATTCCCTTCTGGACGACGCCGATGATCAGGCCCGCGATGATATTGATCAGGGTAATGACGATACCGGCGATGGCATCCCCCCGGACAAACTTGCTCGCACCGTCCATGGCGCCGAAAAAGTCGGCTTCCCGGGTAATCTCATCGCGGCGTTTTCGGGCAAGCTCCTCGTTGATAAGGCCCGCATTCAGATCCGCATCGATGGCCATCTGCTTACCGGGCATGGCATCGAGGGTAAACCGTGCGGAAACCTCGGCCACGCGTCCGGCACCCTTGGTGATAACAATGAAATTGATCACCACCAGGATGAGAAAGATCACGATGCCCACCACGTAGTTTCCGCCGACCACGAACTGCCCGAAAGACTGGATCACCTTGCCTGCGGCGAACTCCCCGGTATCCCCGTGCAGAAGGATCAGCCGGGTGGATGCCACGTTGAGTGACAGCCGGAACAGCGTCGTCAGCAGCAGCACCGTCGGAAAAATTGCGAACTCCAGGGACTTGTGGACATAGAGGGTGATGATGAGGATCGTCAAGGCAACGGTGATGTTGAGGGCCAGGAACATGTCGAGAAGAATCGGCGGCATGGGGATGATCATTACCAGGAGGATGATCACCAGCCCCAGGGAAACGAGCACGTCGCTTCTCAGAAAAACCCGGTCCCACCTTGCATCGATAAAGTTTTTAAACATCGTTTACTTCCCGTTTTTAAGGCTGTAGACATAGACGAGGATTTCGGCCACCGCCTTGAACATCTCCTCCGGGATCTCGTCGCCGATTTCCACCTGCTGCAGCGCGCGGGCCACCGGCGGGTTTTCCACCAAGGGAATACCGCTTTCCGCTCCGATTTCGCGGATCCGGAGCGCGACCTGGTCGACGCCCTTGGCCAGGACCGTGGGCGCGTCCATCTCGCCGCGCACGTAATGGATGGCCACCGAATAGTGCGTCGGGTTGGTTATGATCACATCGGCTTTCGGCACATCGGCCATCATCCGTTTCTGAGCCATCTCCCGCTGGATCTGCCGCACCTTCTGCTTGATCTGCGGGTTTCCTTCCGTCTCCTTGTGCTCCTCCTTGACCTCCTGCTTGGTCATCTTCATCTTCTGCTCCATTTCCCACCGGGTGAACAGGAAGTCCGCCACGGCGATAAATATGAGCAGCACGCAGCATTTTATCAGGATGACGACCATCACCTCGGCCATAAACGAAACCGCAACCGGAAGCGGCGCGCCGGAAAGGGCGATGAAGCGGTCGCCGCGCACCCACAGGGTGTGGTATGCGACCGACCCGATGAGGATGACCTTACCCAGCGACTTGACGGTTTCGAAAAAGCTTCTTTTGGAAACGAACTTGGCCGCCCCCTTGATGGGATCGAGCTTATTGAGATCCGGCGTGAGCGGTTTGGTGGTAAAAAGCCAGCCGATCTGCAGGAAGCTGGAGAGCACGCCCAGAATCAGGCAGGCCAGAAGCATGGGCCATAGCAGGTTCACCCCCCGCTCGATGATAAACATCAGCAGGGGCCGGGCGGTGTCGGGACGCACGGGGATCTCGGCGCAGGTCCTGAAAAAAAACGCCAGAAACTCCTGGAGATTGCCCCAGAAAGCCGGGCCGAAAAACGACCAGATCAACAGACCGCCGGTAAAGAGCATGGCGGTGTGCACCTCCCGGCTCTGGGCGACCTGTCCTTTTTCACGGAACTCGCGCCGCCGCTTATCGGTGGGTTCTTCTGTTTTTTCTCCGGCCTGGTCCTCGGCCATGGGTCTTTCCTATTGCTTGCAGTGAATGCCATCCGGTGTGACGTTCTTTTCGCCCGCGTTCCGTGACGGAAAACAGGCATTCGGGTCATACCACATGCAACAATTGCAAGATGCGTTCCGAAAGTTGATCGAACTGCTCCGATAACAGCGTCACGATCCGTTCCATGCCGAGCCCGATGATGATCAGGGCGATGGAAATGTTGACGGGAAACGAAAGCATGAACACCTGGAGCTGGGAGAAGACCCTGGACAAAATACCCAGGATAAACATGGAGAGCGTCAATACGAACATCACCGGGGCGATGAGCTGGAGGCCCAGAACCAACATGTCGCCGGCGAGGTCCATGATGAAGGGAATCGCGCCGCCCGCAAGATTCAACCCGCCGGGCTCAAGGATCTCGTAGGAGCGGACCATGACCCGCAGAATCATGTGATGGACTTCGAGCACCAAAAAGAGCATGATCGCAAATACATTCTGGAACTGCGAAAGAAGGGGAACCTGCTGCTGGTGCGTGGGGTCGAGGATGTTGGCGGCCGCAAACCCCATCTGGTAGCCGACGATGGTGGCGCCGAACTGAACGGCGAAAAAAATCAGCTGCGTCACAAAGCCGATCAGCAGTCCCAAAAGCGCCTCACGGGCCACGAGCAGGCCGAAACCCAGCGTGGTGAGCTGATCGGGGGAAAGGGAGATATCGAGAACGGGAAACAAAAGAATGGAGATGGTGACCGCCAGTCCGACACGGAGTCGGATTGTTGACTCGACCGTGGTAAAAATCGGCAGGGAGCCGATGACCGCCCCCATCCGGGCAAGGATCACCAGAAAAACATACCAGTTTTCCATGGAGAACAACTCGAGCTGCATGGTGATCCTATCTTCGTTTTTACTGTATCCCCTCGATAATGAGGGTCCCGAAAACCTCCCTGGCGATCTTGAGAACGATGGAAAGCGCCCAGGGCGCGGCGATGACCAGGGCGGTCAAAACCGCGATAATCTTCGGGACAAAGGTAAGCGTCTGCTCGTTAATCTGGGTGGCGGCCTGAAAAATGCTCACCATGAGCCCCACGACCAGCCCGGATATCATCATGGGAGAAGCCGCAAGAAGGACCGACCCTACCGCGTTGCGAAGCAGTTCAACGACCATTTCCTCGTTCATTGGCAAACTCCTTTTCCAGCCGCCCCCGTCATTGATAAAACCCCTGCATGAGGGAGCCCACCACGAGATGCCACCCGTCGACCAGAACAAAAAGAAGCACCTTGAAGGGCAGCGATATGATAATGGGCGGCAGCATAAGCATCCCCATGGTCATCAGCACCGACGCGGTAATCATGTCGATCACCAGAAACGGCACAAAAATCATGAACCCGATCTGAAAGGCCCGCTTGAGCTCCGATAATATGAATGCCGGAATCAGGGTCAGTGTCGGAATGTCGTCTATGGTTTCCGGCGGTTCGTTTCCGGAAAATTCCGACATAAGCGCCAGATCGCTCTCCCGCACATGGCCGAACATGAAGGTCCGCATCGGGTCGAGTGCCGCGGCAAGCGCGTCCTGCTCGCCCATCTCCTCGCTCAGGTACGGCTGCAGGGCGTTTTCGTTGATCTCCACGAAAACCGGGGACATGATGAAAAACGTCAGAAACATGGCCAGGCCGATGATAATCTGGTTGGGCGGCATCTGCTGCGTACCCATGGCCTGCCGCAGAAGGGAGAGCACCACCACGATCCGGATAAAGGATGTGGTCATGAGCAAAATCGCGGGCGCCACGCTCAGCACGGTCAACAGCATCATGATCTGCAGCACCGTGGAGACCTGCTGCGGACCGGCACCCTCGCCCATATTGAGCGTCAGGACCGCGGGATCCTGGGCTGCCGCCGCCGCCGGAAAGATCAGTGCGATCAGGACCAATCCTGCCAACGCGATTTTCCACAACCAGCCCCTCGTCATCCCCGCTCCCCCCGCTTCGCCATACGGCTGTTTTCCGGGCGAATGCTGTCCGGGCGTGTACTGTCCAGCCGGTTTTTCCGCCGGTAAATGCCCAGCTCCTTTTCGAACCGGCCCTCCCGGTCCGCCCGGTCGTTTCCGGCCCCGCCGCCGAAATGATGCAGCATATCGATCCGGTCGTTTCCCAGCCCCAAAAGGAGCATTTCCCCCCGCACCTCCACCAGGCAAAGCGACTTTCGCCCCCCCACGGCGCGGTTTTCCACAATCCGTATGTTTCCGGCGTTTTTTCCCTCGAAAAACCTTACGCCCCGTTTATTCAGATAGTGAAGCAGCAGCATGATTCCCACCACCACGGCCGTTCCGGCAAAGAGCTTCAGACCGGTCGTAAACAGATCCACCGAAACGCCGTCGGCTCCGAATACCGGCGCCGGCGCCGCAAGGGCGACCAGCACGCCCGGCAGGAAAAACGCACCCCGCATTCGGCCCGTTGAATTCATCGCAGCTTCTCCAGTCTTTCCGCCGTGCTGACCACGTCGATAAGCCGCAGGCCGAATTTCTCGTTTACAACCACGGCCTCGCCGCGGGCGATGAGCTTCGAATTGACATACAGGTCAAGGGGCTCGTCTGCCAGCTTGTCCAGTTCGATGACGCCGCCCTCCTTCATCTTCAGAAAATCCCGGATCAGCATCCGGGCCCGGCCAACCTCCACCGAAACCTCCAGCGGGACGTCCAGCAGAAAATCGAGTCCTCCGCTTCCGGATTGCGCTTCGGCGGCACCCCGGTCACGCTGCGATCTGCCGGCCTTTGCGCCCCCGCCCCGGGCCTGCTGCCTGTCGCCCTCCGCCTCTGCCGCCACGTCGCTGTCTTTTGTATCCGCCATCATCATTCTCCTGCAAATTGGGTTTTGGTAAGGCGCACCGCCTTTTTACCGTTCTTTATTCCGGGCTGTGCCATGAACTTGGTGCGGTCCCCGGCCAGTATGCGAACGGGGGCATCCGCCTCATAATCGAGCCCGATGATATCGCCCTCCTCCAGGGAGAGGATCTCCTGGATGGTCAGATGCAGCTCCCCCCACACCGCCGCTACCGGCACTTCCATATCCATGAGCTCCTGGCGGAGCGTGTTGTGCCATTTTCCGTCGCCCTTGCTTTCGGACATCTCGATCTTGTCCGCCCGCAATTTATCCTTGAAGGGCTCCAGGGAAAAATAGGGGATGATCATCAGAATCTCCCCCTCGAGATCTCCCGCCTGCACGGTAAATCCGACCTGGATCACCTCCGTGTCCGGTGCCAGAACTGACAGAAGACGCGGATTCGTCTCGACCCGCCCCATACCGGCTTCCAGTACGTCGAGGGAGGAAAAAGCGCGGTTCAACGCACTGCACCCTTCTTTCATCAGGGACTTGATGATGTTGGCCTCGATGGCGGTCACATCCCGGTCGAGAACGATCATGTCGGTTGCAGTCCCGCCCCCCAGCATGAGTTGAACCAACCCGAAGCACAACTCCTTGTCGAACACGAAAACACCGCTTCCCTTGAGGGGTTCCAGGGTAAAAGCGCCCAGAAGTCCTGCATCGGGCAGGTTTCCGATGAAATCATCGAAAAACCGGGACACGATCTCGCCCTTTTTCACGGTAACGCCCTGCTGGAGGCTGTTGGAAAGACTGATGGCGTAGTAGCGCGCAAAGGAGCTGAACACCACGTCCAGGTTGGCGATGCGCCACTTGCTGTAATTCTGCCCCCGGGTCAGGTCGATGGAGGAAACCTGCCTGCCGGCCCTGGACGAAGGGGCGGTCTGCTTCATCCCCGGCTCTTCGCGGAGATGATCGTCGATCTCTCCGCCGTCGAATGCGGCGAGCAGTTCGTCGATTTCTTCCTGGTTTAGTATACGCTCCACAGTCATTTCCCCACGGTTTGACGGCTTTGTAAAAGTCCAATATCTGCGTTACGCGCAACACCCTCAGATTGAGGCTTTTTACAAGTTCATCACGGTTGATTCATTTGTAAAAAGTCACGGCCGGACGGCTTTGTAAAAGTTCAAGATCAAGGCTTGCGCAACTTCGAAGAATGCAGCGTACCTGGCGTAGGTGAAATTCTGAGAAATTGCGCGTAACGCAGATATTGAACTTTTACGAAGCCGTCACTGGACGACAAAGTCGGTAAAATAAAGATCCACCACCCGGTCCCGGCCGGCCAGTTCGTTGAACCGGGCCAGCAGATCGGCTTTCAACTGCATCTTCCCCTGGAGATCCCGGATGTCGTCAAACGTCTTGTTGCCGGCCAGAAGCAGCGCCGCATCCTTGAGCTGGGGCATCCGGTTTTCGATCTCCCGGGCCGCCCGGTCATCCCTTGCCTCGAGGGTAATGCCCATTTTCAGAAACCGGCTGGAATCCCTGTGGGCGATATTGACCACCAGGGCTCCCACCTCTACCAGTGGGCCCAACTCCCTTGCTTTCGGGCCTTCGTCCCCGGCGGAAGCATCGGCTCTCCCCCCGTCGCTAAGGGATGCAAGAAAATAGGCCCCCACGGCCCCGCCGGCCAGCAGCAAAACGATCAGGGGAACCGCAAGAAGAAACACCCACTTTTTCGATTTTGCCGGTGCGCTCCCGGCGTCCTTGTCTTTATCCTTTTCCTTTGCCATCGCTTCATTTCCTTTTTGCGTGAAAAACGCCAGTGGAAAATTTCAGTCTAAACCGGTTGATACAGCAGTCCACTCAGAACGGCAGCTGGTCCCTTGAGTCGATCAGGTACGGAAGCCTTTCCCGGTAGTCCGCCCCGGTGCTTTCCAGGAAAAACTCGACCC
>SL_3KL_010_SEDDRAFT_10006717_pt1 | contig 10257 bp, 1 predicted proteins | sample SodLakKL_010_SED_2_FD_10381 | JGI IMG/M metagenome (IMG submission 10381)
GGACGGGAAGTTGCGAGATACCGGTGGTGGCTGTCGATACAATGCAGCCCCAACTCACTTGCCTTGTGGATTCTGACACTGTCCAGGTAGATACCGAATGCAATGGAAACCTGGAAGACTATACCGGCTATGCATTTGTTAGTGACAATTGTTTGGCCCCAGGAGATTTTGCGGTTTCACAAAGTCCCGCAGTGGGTACGAATCTGAGCCCGGGTGATGAATTCAGTGTTAATCTCGTCGCATCCGATAACGGACTATGGGAAGACAGTTGCCAAATTAACATTGTGGTGGTCGATCCATTTGACCCGGTTTTGGATTGCCAAACGGAAAACATAGTAAGAGAAGTGGGGCCCAATTGTCTGGTGGAAGTTGGGGATTTGACCTCGATAGCGATAGTTTCCGACAATTGCCAGACCGGGGATGCATTTAACATAGTGCAAAATATTCCCCAGGACTCAATGATCACAGCAGGTGGCAGTGTCAATGCAATGGTAAGTGCAAGTCACTCCACAGGTTGGTCAGCGCAGTGCTCAGTTACGGTTAGCGCGATAAATGAAAGTGTATTTTCATGGCAGGACCCACTGCCAATGGATGATACACTCAGTTGTGAGTTGGAGGCAGAGATTGTATCGCTCACGGTATCCGATTTTTGCGATACCCTTTCCGTTTATCCAACAACCGATACCACAATGGGATGTATGGGTATTGAGAGCCTTGTATTCACCTGGGAATTTGGAGATTTGAATCACAGCCAAACCATAGTTTTTGTGGATGAAACTCCACCTGTATGGTTAACCCAGCCTCTGCCCCAAAATACAACGGTCGAATGCGATCAGATTCCTCCACCTGTAACTTTAGAAGCGGAGGACATTTGCAGCGAAGTTAATATTGATTTTGAAGAGGAGGTATTGGGTGATACGATTGCCGGCTCCTATACACTTAGTCGAAGTTGGACGGCTGCGGATGATTGTGGAAATGAAATAACCCACCAGCAATTATTGACCGTGGTGGACCAGACCCCTCCCACAATTTCCTGTCCCGATACGGTTGTTATAGATGCGGACAATCATTGCAGTGTTAGCCTGCCTGATTTGAGTTCGTATGTGACTGTAGATGACAATTGCAGTCCTATTGAAAATATCTCGATAAATCAAATACCCTCACCGGGACTGACTGTAATTGTAGAAGAAATTACCGTTTTTGCAGTGGCAATCGATGAGGCTGGAAACAGTATAAATTGCAGCTTTACACTGGCGGTGGAAAACTTTGGTCAGGATGCTTCCATCCAATGTCCTGAACCCATTGCGGTAAATGCGCCCGAGGGAGATTGCGACAAGTTTGTAGAGTTTGAAGCAACCTTTACGGAAGGATGTGATGGGGTTGAAATTGTCAATGATTTTAACAGTGGAGCTGAGAATGCAAGCGGATTTTACCCCCTCGGAACTACTGAGGTCAGTTTCGTGCTTAGCCAAAACGGACAAGCTGCGGATAGCTGTGTTTCCTCAGTTGAAGTCCTGGATGTGGAAGTGCCGGAATTGACCTGTCCAGATGATATGATCGTGGACACCGACCCCGATGCGTGCAATGTAACCGGATTTTTACCCGGTGAGGCTTCGGTATCTTCGACTTGTGGCAGTGTACAGGTTAGTGTGGACAATCCATCCTCGCTCGAGATTGGATTGAATACCATTGTACACACCGCGGTGGCAGGCAACGGTCAGACTGCTCAATGCGAACAAACCGTTGAAGTTTTGGACGTAAATCCGCCATCCATTGTATGTCCCGATGACGTCACTGTTCAAGTTGATTCCGGACAGTGTGTGGCTTCCGAGGTTGAAACTGGAGATGCTATTGCTATTTCTCTGTGTGGTGAGGTTGATACAGAAAGCAATGCCCCGGAAATTTTCCCCGTGGGTACCACCATTGTAACTTACACCGCTGCAGCAGACAATGAATTAGAGGCTGATTGTGAGCAGGAGGTTACTATTACCTGGATGGACGCTGTTGAAATAAATTGCCCCAATGATATAACCAAAGTACTCACGGGCGGAGATTGTGAGCTCGAGGGCCTCGATCTGGGAACTCCGGTTTTGTCCCCTCTTTGTGGTGATATTTCACTTGAAACCGATGCGCCTGGTGTATTTGAGTCGGGTATTTCCGTGGTGACTCACACTGCTACACTTCCCAATGGGACAGAATTGACCTGCGAACAGGAAGTAGAAGTGATCGACAACTATCCGATGAGTATAGATTGTCCTGAAAATCTGGTTTTCACCACAGATCCGGGGATTTGTGAAGTCTTGAATCCAGATGTGGGCGAGGCCGAGGTCTTTACCGTTTGCGAAAGTGTAGTGGTAGAAAGCGATGTTCCAACAGCTTTGCCACCCGGTACGCACACAATAACCTTTACGGCATCTACCGGCAGTGGGAATGAAGTATCTTGTGAACAAACTGTTGAAGTTCAGGACAATGAAGCTCCCATCATCGAATGTCCCGATGATAAAGAGGTTCAAATACTCCTGGGTTCTTCTACTGCACAGGTTGATCTAAGCCCGGCAACCGCTGAGGACAACTGCGGCATCGACCAAATTTCCAACAACTGGAATTCCGGAGGTGCGGATGCGAGCGGAATTTATCCATCGGGAGAGACCACGGTGATGTTTACCGCTTTGGATCTTAATGGTAATAGTGCTACTTGTGTCACACTTATTTCTGTGGAAATTATCGACACATCCCTCTACAGCATTTCGGGTAATGTGAGCTCCTGGAACAATGTGGGGATGAGCGATGTAGAACTGGTACTCAGTGGTGGATTGTCAGAAAGTCATTTTACCGATGACGTTGGAGATTATCAATTTTCGGTGCCCGGCTCTACAAATTTGATTGTTAGTCCTGATAAAGACATCAGTTGGCCAACAGGTATTTCGGTGGTCGATTTGGTGATGGCTCAACGAAATATACTGCAAATTGAAACTTTTGACAATCCGTATCAGATAATTGCAGCCGATGTAAATGGATCGGGTAGCAACACCACTCTTGATCTGGTAATCATGCAGTCAATAATCCTGGGGATAACCAGTGCAGAACCCAATATTTCGCCCACAGTTTTCTTGCCTGCAGATTATGAATTCAATGATCCACAAAATCCTTTAAGCGAAAACTGGCCGGAAGAGTTGGCTTATCAATCAATTTCCGGGGATAAAGAAGACCAGGATTTTGTAGCCATAAAACGAGGAGATGTGAGTGGTACAGCATTTAGCTCCATCAGACTCGCTCCAACCAATCCATTGAAACTTATCCTGGATGCTGAAAGCAATGTAAATGAAGGAGAAGTTGAGGTGGTGGTTTCAGGGTCCGGCGAAAATTCCATTAGGGGTTATCAAATGGAATTCAACTTTGATCCCGGCTATTTGTACTTTGAAGGACTTGATATCAATGGAAGTATGGTTCCGGATATGCGTGAAGATCTCTTCTTTGTAGATCAGGAAAATGGTATAGTCAGGGCCATTTGGTACAATGCCGAATCGGTAGATTTATCAGATGAGAAACAGCTCTTCAGTCTGAGGTTCAGCAAATCTGACCCATCGATCTCCGTCAAAGATCATTTTGAGTTAATCACCTCCCCGCAAAGTTGGAAGGTATTCGCTACCGGCCCCGATCATCCAAAGATTCCTATAGAATTTGATTGGAGAAAATCAGAGGAGGGCTCCGTTCCAGGGGTTATTGATGTTTCACCCAATCCATTCCGGAATTTGACGGTAGTTAATTTTGAGATGCCGGAGAATCAGCCGGTTAACATCAGGGTTTTTGATGCAGCAGGAGCAGTAATTTACGACAGCCGGTTTGATGCTGTTGAGGGACTGAATCGCTACGATCTCAATTTGGATGGAGAATCTAGCGGTGCGATCTATCTTCTTTTAGAAACAAGGGATTGGAACCAGGTGATCAAGTTGCTTAGGATTGATTGATTTTTTTAACAAACTTCAAATAGCGATGGTGTCATGCAGTTTTACAAAATAACTTTACAGCCTCTGGTTGTTGCGATTTTTGCAATTGCCTTCTTCTGTGTGGATTTAACCGCACAAGTAGATACCGATTCACTCTGGAATGTGTGGCAAAACACTGAAATGACCGATTCAATTCGATTGAATGCACTTCACGATATGGCAAGGGATGGTTTGTTGAGTGTAGATCCGGACAGCGCAGCACAGCTTGCAGAGATGAAGTTCCATTTTGCAGAAGAAAAGGATATGGGCTTGCAAAAGGCAAGAGCCCTACTTTTGATTGGTATTGCCAATTTTAATAAAGGCGACTATACGGAAGCTCTGGTGAAGTATTACGAGGCCCTGGAGATCATTGAAGAACTGGGAAATGAATCTGAAATGACCCGGGCGCTCAACAATATTGGGAATGTGTATGTAGTCCAGGCACAGTACGACCAGGCAATTGATTACTTTACCAGAACCCTGCGTATTCAGGAGAGATTGGGTGATCAAATCGGAATGGCTGGCACCCTCAACAACATCGGAGTTATTTACTTCGATCAGGGCGACGATCCACAGGCCATGGAGTTTTTCTCAAGATGTTTGGACATACTGGAAGACCTGGAGCACAAAAGGGGCATGGCCAGCATGTTGACCAACCTGGCATTGGTTTATGAAAACATGGGAAAACTGGATGAAGCCCTGGACAAGCAATTTGAAAGCCTCAGATTGGAGGAGGAGGTCGGTGACAAGCACGCAATGGCCCTGACACTTAACAACATTGGTTTGATTTACAAATTAAAGGGTGATTACGAAAACGCCCTTGTGCATATTGATAGGGGCAGGGGTTATGCAGAGGAAATCGGTGACCAAAAGGAAATTTCCACCTCGCTTACCAATCTTTCCAGGGTTTATTCTGAGACACAACAGCACGGTCTTGCGATTGAAAGTGGACGCGAGGGATTGAGGTTGGCCGAAGGCACGGGTGTGATACGAGACATAAGAAATGCCGCAGAATCGCTTTACTATGTTTACCGGGAGGCAGGCAGAAGTACCGAAGCCCTCGAAATGTACGAATTGTACATTGCCATGCGTGACAGTATTCTCAACAGAGAGAATCAAAGGGAGGTCATGCGGCAGCACTTTACCTATGAAATGGAAAAAAGAGAAGCCCTGGCCGAAGCTGAGCAGGAAAAAATCAGAGCCGTTAACCGCGAACAGATCAGACGGAAAAATCTTCAGTTGAATGCCTTTATCGGTGGACTCGTATTGATGTCGCTTTTGGCCGGTGTTTTTCTCGTTCAGAGGAGGCGAATCGGCAAGGAAAAGGAACGCAGCGATGGCTTATTGCTCAATATCTTACCCAAAGAAACAGCGGATGAATTAAAGGCTCATGGCCATGCTGAAAGCCGGTACTTCGATGAGGTCTCTGTGCTATTTACTGATTTTGTCGGTTTTACGAAGTTTTCTGAAAAAATGGAGCCCGGGGAGGTGGTGGAAGTAATCCACGAATGCTTCAGTATTTTTGACGATATTGTGGCAAGACACGGGGTTGAAAAAATCAAGACCATTGGTGATGCATACATGGCAGCCGGCGGTCTTCCCTCGCCCAATGAAACCCATGCAGTGGATGTCGTTCGCGCTGCTATCGAAATGCAAGAAGCCATGATACAGTATTTTGAAGGCCGAAAGGATAAAGGGCTTCCCGCCATGGGAGTTAGAGTTGGTATTAATACCGGTCCTGTGGTGGCAGGTATAGTTGGAAAAAATAAATTCCAGTACGATATCTGGGGCGATACGGTCAATACCGCTGCCAGGATGGAATCCTCCGGCAAAGCCGATATGGTTAATGTGTCCGAAAGCACCTATCAAAAAATCAATGGCGAATTTGATTGCGTTTATCGCGGTAAAATTCACGCCAAAAATAAGGGTGAGATCGGAATGTATTTTGTCTCTTCTGTAAAGAAACGAACACCGGAACTCGCTTGATTTTAAAAATTTATATAGATAATGCCTAATACCAAACTTACTCTCACACTTTTGTTCTCATTGTTTCTGACCATTTTTTTTGGAGTGCAGGGACATTCACAGATTGAGCAATTCACTCCAATTATAACTTCCGACTCGCTTGAAAAGAATTTTGAGAGAGATAAAACCGAGGCCAGGGAACTGGCTGAAAGACTCAATTTGCCGGTAAGGTTGGAAATGGAAGACGGCACCATTAGTGAATTGATGCGATTTGAAAACAGAAGACCTGTGTACTATATCACCCACAATGCCGGTGGAGCAGATATGATCAACACCAGTGAGTTGTATTCAGGTGGTTCTGCAGGACTGAACCTGAGCGGAGAGGGTCAGCTACTAGGTATATGGGACGGTGGCGCAGTAAGAACCTCCCACATTGAATTCGAAGGCAGAGCAGAGCAAAAAGACGGAGCGACTCAGTTATCTGGTCACGCCACCCATGTCGCGGGTACTATGGTAGCTTCCGGAATTGACTCCTCAGCCAGGGGTATGTCCTGGGCGGCTGACCTGCACACTTACGATTGGAATAACGACAATTCCGAAATGCTTCAGGCGGCGAGCCAGGGGCTACAGGTTTCTCAACACTCTTACGGAATTGTTACAGGTTGGGCTTTTGGTGATTGGTCTGACAGCACAGCCTGGCATTGGTTTGGCGATCCCAATATCAGTGAAACCGAGGATTACAGATTTGGATTTTATGAGTCCAGTGCACAGACCTGGGACCAGATTGCCCATTCACAACCGTATTACCTGATTGTTAAATCTGCGGGAAATGACAGAGGGCAGGGACCTTCCCCGGGCACTGAACACTATTATTTTGATTCGGACTCCTCAGATTGGGTTTTGAGCACGACTGAAAGAGATTTGGATGGTGGAGATGACGGATACACAAGTATCTCCTATATGGCAGTTTCCAAAAATATCATCTCTGTAGGTGCAGTAACTGCCGCCGGAAATATGACTGGTTTCAGTGGTTGGGGACCAACGGATGACGGCCGGATAAAACCGGATGTGGTTGCCAAAGGCACCAGTGTTTTTTCTCCGACTGCCTCGTCTGATTCTACTTATTCAAACATGGGTGGAACCTCCATGTCTGGTCCCATGGTAAGTGGCTCTGTTGGTATATTGATGGAGCATTACGACAACCTGCACCCCGGCGAGAGGATGTTGGCATCTACCATAAAAGGATTGATAATTCACACAGCAGATGATATGATTAGCGGAGACCAGGGGCCGGATTATGAATTTGGCTGGGGATTGATGGACACCGAAAAAGCAGCTGAAGTGATTTCGCGTAATGCAGATGCCGACAATGCACTTATCTACGAGACCACACTGGAGTCCAATGAGCAAATGACCCTTCATTTTGAACCCTCCGGCGACGAGCCATTAAAGGCGACCATCGTTTGGACAGATCTGCCGGGGTCCATTCCACCCCCATCTCTCAATCCAACCGATACGATACTCGTAAACGACCTGGATTTGAGAGTTTTTGATGCAGACAGCACCTTTTTTTTCCCTTACATTTTAGACCCCGACAACCCCTCTGATGCCGCTACCACAGGTGATAATTTCAGGGACAATGTCGAAATGGTTTTTATCGAAGAACCGGATTCTAATGATGTTTATACACTCACGGTTGACCACAAAGGTTCACTAAGTGGTGGCCAACAAAATTTCAGTCTGATTGTCACCGGTGGGAGTTTGACAGGATTGGATGATTACGATATTGCCCCGGTGGAATTTCTTCATCCTTCATCTCAAATTTGCGGTTTGACTTTCATCCCGGAAATCATAATAAAAAACCTCGGCCTGGAAATTATTGAAGATGCCTATTTCCACTATGCTCTGAATAACGAACCTTTTGACAGCACTCTGTGGACCGGCTCTGTGGCTCCCCTGCAATCCATCTCCATTGACTTGCCTGAACTGACAGCAAATCCCGGACAAAATACACTGACTGTTTTTTCTTCTTCTCCTAATGGCATGGCCGATCAAAATCCTGACAATGACACCATTGAAATCACTTTTTTCGTAAATGACTCCATTTTGTATGTGAATCATGATGCTTCAGGTCAGAACAATGGTCTGGATTGGGACAATGCATTTGAAAGTCTTCAGGATGCCCTGGATGTTGCCTGCAACTGTGATGGTGTGGTCCAAATATGGGTGACAGAGGGAAATTACCTGCCCGACGATGGTCAAAATGTATCCTCAGGTGATAGAGACGCATCATTTCAACTGTGCAGCGATGTGGAATTGTTCGGAGGTTTCGCGAGTGGAGACAGCAGTCTTTCGGATAGGGATTGGAAGCAAAATGAAACGATATTGAATGGAAATATTGGAGACCCCGGTTCAATAGGAGACAACAGCTACACTGTTGTAAATGGATCCGGTGTGAATTCCACTGCAATACTTGATGGCTTTTTTATCCAAAATGGTTTTGCGAACGGGGGTGGAGGGCTTCCCAATCCCAATTTCAGGGGAGGGGGAATCTATGTCAACAATGGTTCTCCCACAGTGGCGAATTGCAGCTTGCGCTGGAATGCGGCCGGATTTGGTGGTGGGGTGTATCTGATCAGTAGCCAGGCCCACTTTTCAAAGGTAGAAATCAAAGACAACTTTGGTGGCACTGCCGGAGGTGGAATGTATGCGCTCAACTCCGATTTTTTCTTTGAGGATGGAACCATTTCCAACAACAATACAGATAATGCAGGTGGTGGAATAATAAACGAGGGTAGCGATCCGGAGTTTTACAATACTACCTTTTACGCCAACGAAGCTGAATTGGGAGGGGGAATGTACAATGCTGGGTCCAGTCCGGTGATTAGCAGGGCAGGTTTTAGAGGAAATGAGGCTGAAGAAAAAGGAGGAGCTGTTTACAATACAAATATGTCTGATCCTCAGTTTGTCAATACAGAGTTCACAGGAAATTTTGCTGAATACGGTGCCGGAATTTACAATGAGGACAATTCTTCTCCACAATTTATAAATACCACTTTTGCGGCCAATCATGCCTCTCAGGATGGTGGTGCATTTTACAATGAGGACAATTCCTCCCCTGAGATTATGAATACCATAATTTGGAGCAATGCCGCTGATAGTGATACAAGTACAGTTTCCGCTGCAGTATTTAACGACAGCACCAGTTCTACTGCATTTTGGTATTCTGTAGTTCAAAATTCAGGTGGCAGTGGATTAGACTGGGAGGATGATCTTGGAGTGGATGAAGGCAACAACCTGGATGTCAACCCGCTTTTCGAGGATGGAATTCAGGCAACGATTGCCCCGGACACAGCAGGAAGTTTTATGCTGAACGATTGCTCAGAAGCGATTGATGCCGGGGACAACAACCTGGTACCGGTATCGGACACATTGGACCTCGCAGGAGAGCCCCGGTTTTTCAATTCCACCAATGCCGACTCCGCCATCGTGGATATCGGTGCGTATGAGTTTCAGAGTCCCGGTGCAACCCTGGAAATTAGCTGTAATGATGTGGATGCCATTTTAAATTCAGAGAATACTGCAATGGTTCTGATGGAGGACCTTTACGAAATAAATGAATCATGCAGCAACTGGAACATTGGCCACTCCGGCCAGGATACGCTGTTTTTTGATTGCCAATCTGTGGGGGATTCCGTAATTCATGTAGAAGTTTCCAATCTCGAAGGACCGCAACAAGACGATTGTTTCAGTACAGTCTCTGTAATGGATACCATAGCGCCGGTTGCGGAATGTCAGGATATAACGGTTCAATTGGATTCCGACGGCATGGCGAACATCAGCCCGTCCGATGTGGACGACGGTTCTTCAGACAATTGCGACAATATTAGTTTGAGTTTGGATGAAACAAGCTTTGACTGCGATGATATAGGTTCCAACCCTGTGGTTTTGACAGTGGAGGATGACAACGGCAACAGTTCGACCTGTTCTGCAACTGTTGAGGTTGAGGACGATATTGCCCCTGTTGCGGAATGCCAGGACATCACGGTACAATTGGGTTCTGATGGCATGGCGAGCATCAGTCCCTCCGATGTGGACGACGGTTCTACCGACAATTGCGACAATGTGAATTTGAGTTTGGATGAAACAAGCTTTGACTGCGATGATATAGGTTCCAACCCTTTGGTTTTAACAGTGGAGGATGGCAACGGCAACAGTTCGACCTGTTCTGCAACTGTTGAGGTTGAGGACGATATTGCCCCTGTTGCGGAATGCCAGGACATCACGGTACAATTGGGTTCTGATG
>SL_3KL_010_SEDDRAFT_10006718_pt1 | contig 10256 bp, 7 predicted proteins | sample SodLakKL_010_SED_2_FD_10381 | JGI IMG/M metagenome (IMG submission 10381)
ATCCCGCCGACTACCGACAGAATAATTCCCTTGGCAGGCACTTTCTGCGCCACCACCGCTTTTTTCTTGTGGGCGATGGCGGTGAGAATAATCGCACCGGTCACAAGCGTCACGCCGATAAAGAGCCAGAGCGGATCACCGTGTGGGGTAGCGATGTAGTTGATCAGCACGCCCAGCACCAGCGCCAGGCCGATCCCGACGGGGAAAGCCACGGCCATTCCGGCTACGGAGATGGCGGCCACAATCAGGATATTGGCGAGGTTAAAAATCACCCCTCCTAAAAAGGCACTGCCGAGGTTGGCGGCATCCGCCTGGAGGATATCCTGCACAAAAGGCCGGCCTTCATCCCCGATGCTTCCGAGGGTAAAACCGAACAGGAGGGAGAGAAGCACGATTCCCACCACATAATCCCAATAGTAGAGTTCAAAACGCCAGGTTTTTTCGGCCAGTTTCTGGGTGTTAGCCCACGAACCCCAGCACAGCATGGTGACAACACAAAAAATAACGGCTACGGTGTAAGTGTCAATAATAAACATATCAGTAAATTCAGGTTAAAGTTGATGCTCCAAAAAGAGCGGGTTAGTCAGCGTAAAAAATGTTAAGGGCAAACAAATCCCCTCTTGAGAGGGGAAATGTTAGTCAAAAACACGACTTGTCGTGATTTGTTGACTAACAAGGGGTGTGTTTGACAGAGCGTTGATCCATATTCGTCTTCTTTCCAGGATCATCTCCCCACGAACACACCCCTCGCTTACCGAATCGCGCTCTGCGCTTTCGGTTTCGCTTTTCCCCTCTCGAGAGGGGAATTTTCTTATCACTACGTCAAATTATAAACCGGCTCCCACTTCGGCCCTGGATGGCATCGAGGCCTGGGCGCCGCGCCGGGTTACGGCTATCGATGCGGCTTTGTTTGCGAAGCGTATCGCCTCTTCGATTTTCATTCCTTCAGACAGGGCAACAGCCAGCGCACCGTTAAAACAGTCGCCTGCGGCAGTGGTGTCTACAGCTTGCACTTCAATTCCCGGTACCATTCCCTGGAAATCATCCGAATACACAAATGCCCCCTGGGCTCCCATTGTGATCACCACAATCTCCACGCCTTTTTCCCGGAAGGTTTTGGATGCCGTCAGGGCGGTGGTCTCATCGGTAACTTTTATGCCGGTCAGCAGTTCGGTTTCCGATTCGTTCGGTGTGATGGCATACAGGTTTTCGAAAAGCTCATCGGGCAGCTCCGCCGCGGGTGCGGGATTCAGAATCACTTTTGCTCCCGAATCCTTAGATTTTTTGGCGGCGTGAATAATCGCATCCACCGGGATTTCGAGCTGCATCAACACAATGTTTGCATTGGTGAGCTGACTTTCGGCACGATCTATATCTGCCGGAGCCAGCTTCAGGTTTGCACCGGGTGCCACCACAATTGAGTTTTCTCCTTTTTCATCCACGATGATTTGAGCCACACCGGAGGGTGTATCGGCGTCCGTTGTCAATGCAGACACGTTGATGCCTTCTTTTTTGATGTTGGCCCTGGCCTGCTCACCGAAAATATCATCGCCAACTTTCCCGATGAACGACACATTGCCGCCAAGGCGTGCAGCGGCTACGGCCTGGTTTGCTCCTTTTCCGCCTGCGTTCATAAAAAATTCACCGCCCAGAATGGTTTCTCCAGGAGCGGGGAAGTGGGAGGTCATAACCACCATGTCTGTGTTCGAGCTGCCGATTACGGTGATGTTGTTTTTTCTGTTCATAAAAGAGCCACTGTTTTTTAAGTTAGCTGTCAATCAAGCTTTCATTAATATATTACCGATAAATCATTGTCGTCCCTTACACTAATTTTAGAAATTTCTAAAAAAAATTTGGCATTTAAAACAAAAAATCCGGGCAAATTTACTGTAAAGCAAAAATCCATGGTTTTAAATGGATTCGGGATTGTAAAAAAAAGACAAGGCTCGTACTTAGAAGGGAAACCGCCCCGATGCAATACCTATCGGGACAGGCAGTGTGCGCGCAAAGGTTTTTAAAAAAAGACATTGGATAATGTAATATAGTGAACAAGCCCCAAAGTGGGCGCCATCAAACAGCCTCTACTACGCCAATGTTTGCTTAAAGATTTTTTTACCTCATAAGGCTTCGTAGAGCAGGCCGGGACAAAGTGGGCAACGCGAAAGTCGCCCTGGGTTATGAAAGGCAACAATATGAAACCCCGAGTCGGAGAATGAATTGTTGGCAATACATTAGTTCGAGGGGTTGTGGATGGATTCCGGATTGGAAAATCGTGGTATGTCTTGTACCAGGGGTTTAACCGCCCCGATGCAATACCTATCGGGACAGGCGGTGGACGCAGAGGGAACGCAGAGGTTTTTTAAAAAAGGCATTGGATTGTGTAGTGAATAAGCCCCGAAGCGGGCGTAATCAAACAGCCCAGGGCAGAGTGAGTTTTACGAACGGCGCCCTGGGTTATGAAAGGCAACAATATGAAACCCCGAGCCGGAAATCGTATTGGTGATGCAACAATCATTCGAGGGGTTATTGATGGATTTCGGAATGGAAAATCGTGGCGTGGTTTGTACCAGGGGATAAACCGTCCTGATGCAATACCTATCGGGCCAGGCGGTGCACACAGAGGGTGCGCAGAGTGAAAGTACTTTGTAAGGAGAGATATTTTTATTTAACGACAAAAACCCATGAAAAAAGTCACCCCTTCCTTGTCCCGATGCAGTTCAATCGGGATAGGGAAGGGGCCGGGGGATGGGTCAGAAAAAAGCGATGCCTGGTGTGTTGAGAGTAAAATATCCTTTTTATAATCCTGGCTGCCACTGCAAAAATTTTTGGCGAAATTTACTGCAGGCAGTACGATCTCCATCAAATGGGATTATTTCAATTCTTTGATTTCATATTTTATGAAAATCCACAGAAACTATTTTCATTTCATAAAAACACTTAAAAAATTAAATGAAGTATTTATACTACTTTTATATCAAATTATAAATTGGCAGCCTGGAAAAGACTTCCGAAGTCTTTCCTGATTTTAATAAAATATTAGCCAATTTTATCTTTCAAACCTATTGATAACAACCATGAAGACTTCGGAAGTCTTGAATGACCGACATCCTAATAAATGAAACAACACTACTTTTTTATTGCACTTATAATTATACCGACAATCATCATATCAGGCTGTGAAGAGCCGCATGAAACCGGCCTGTCAGATGTTGATATTCATCTGCAACCCTACACCGAAAATCCTTTTTACTGGCAAATAAACGGAGAGCCGGTTTTGTTGGTTGGCGCATCGGATTACCACAACATTTTCCAGCGTCCCGACCTTGTGGAGCATCTTGAGATATTGCATTCTGTAGGTGGGAACTATGTACGAAATACGATGGCATCGCGCGAAATTCTTCCCGGCCACCGCGATCACTGGCCATACGATGTTGACTGGGAAGCCAGCACCCTTCCACATCAAACCCGGGATCCGCTTGTTGTGGTGTACGATCTTGAGAGGTGGAACGACGCCTACTGGGATAATTTCGAACTGATGCTGCAAACAACTGCCGATTTCAACATGATCGTGGAAATCGAAATCTGGGAACGGCACGATAAATACCGCACACGCGACCAGGCCGGATGGGAGCGTCACCCGTACAATCCCGATAACAATATAAATTATACGACTGAGGAGTCAGGGCTGCCCACCGGAGAGTGGACTGAAGATCCCGGACATCCATTCTTTGCCACTGTACCCGCCCTCGAAAACAACGTGCTCGTGCTGCAATACCAGCGGGCTTTTGTTGATAAAATTCTATCTCATACTTTTCAATACACTCATGTTCTGTACAACATGAATAACGAGACGAAAGAGTCGAACGAGTGGGGCGAGTACTGGGCGGAATACATTCTGCTGCGTGCAGAGGAAGAGGATGTTGAGATCCACATCACCGATATGCAGGATGCGCACGACATAACCGACGAATCGGTGATACGTATGGCAGAATCGGCTCTCTATACCTTTGTGGATATCTCGCAGAATAATTTTCAATCCGGTGACACCCACTGGGAGCGGATTCAGTTTATCCGTGATTTGATTGTGGATGAACCCAAGCCTATAACAACCGTGAAGATTTACGGAGCGGATGGTGCACCTGCTCCCGTTGATTTTTGGGGCACCACGCAGGACGGAATCGAACGTTTCTGGCGGAATATCATTGGCGGCGTGTCTGCAGTGCGGTTTCACAGGCCGCCCTGGGGAATCGGGCTGAGTGAAACGGCACAGGCTCATGTTCGCAGTGCAGGTATGTTTGCCGAACGAATGGATATTTTCAGCGCCGAACCCCGGCTGGATTTACTGGCTGAGCGTGAAACCAATTCAGCATGGCTAATGGCCAATCCCGGTGTGCAATACGCGGTATATTTTTCGCATGAAGGCAGAGTGGGAATTACTGTTGATGAAGGCACGGAGTTAACCCTGGAATGGCTCGATCTTGAAAGCAGCCGATGGCAGGAGGGAGAGATGATTCAGTCTGATGGCGTTATTTCACTATCCACACCAACCGACGGACATTGGATTGCATTGTTAACGGCTGCAAATAATTAAAATTAAACCTGATTTTAATATCAGGGAATCCCTTATAAATTCTAAAGAAATGGTGTATAATGATTTACAGAAAGGGTGAAATACAAAACAGCGGGTCATTGAATAATTATTCTATGAGAAGTTGAGGGGTAAATTGTAAATTATCTAAAAACATTAATTATATTAGATTAATAGAAAAGCGCTTCTATATTCTAATCCAAATTACCAGCTACAAACGTGTCAATAATCCATAACTTAAGATCTTTAGAAGGTATAAAATTATCGGGAGATAAAGACGAGAGGATTATTCGTGACAATAAATGGGTGAGAAAAATTAATGATGGAGATAAGAGTGCATTTGAGGCGATTTATAAATGTTATTACCCGCAACTTTATAATTTTTTATACAGGTATACCAATTCAGAGGAGTTGATTGAGGATGTTATTCAGGATGTATTTTACAACGTTTGGCAAAACAGGGAGAATTTAGAGCCGAGAGGAACTTTAAAAGCCTACCTCTTTACGGCTGTCCGCAACCAGACTTTCAAAAAACTGAATATTGAAAAGAAGTTTGATAACAATCAGAATGAGTTTGGTGATCTTGAAGAATCCGGCAGGGTAACTCCGGAATCCTCTTACCAATTAAATGAGCTTAAAATTGCATACCAGGAAGCCGTTCAGAAACTTCCGGAAAAGCGAAGAAATATTTACCTGATGCACCGTCAGGACAATCTAACCTACGCTGAAATTGCCGATATTCTTCGAATATCTATCAAAACGGTAGAAACACAGATGAGCCGGTCTTTAAAATTCCTCGCTATTTATCTCGATAAATTCAGATAAGTACGCCGGACAGCTTGTCCGGCCTGGAAAGTTTTAGAACATTTTCAGAACCTTAATTCAGGAAGCAATTTGTTCCAATAAATATCACTCAAAGGCTTTTCAAAATTATTGAGTAACGGGCAGGCTCTACTACGTGTAAAACTTCGTAGAGTAGACTGCCCGTTGTACATTGTTTCCTCTGCTAATAAACTTCCCAAATTCAGTGGCCGGTCTGTAGGGGTCTTGGTTTCTTTTGGGGTAATAAAGACATACCATCTAACAGAATCTATTATTCCAAAAAATACCCGACATTACAGTAGAAACGATACCGGAAGTTTAATTTGACTAACAAAAATTAATTCAAAAAAAGAATATGAGTATTACAGTAAAAGACCTCGCAAAAATGATTGACCACTCTTTGCTTCATCCCACCATGACAGATAAAGAGCTGGAGGAGGGGTGTGCTTTGGCGGTTAAATATGATGCCGCATCAGTTTGCCTGAAACCCTATTTCGTAAAACGGGCAACAGAACTTCTGAAAGGTTCAGATGTGATGGCGGGCAGTGTGATTGGTTTTCCTCACGGCAACAGTGCCACGGAAATTAAAGTGGCCGAAACCAAAAAAGCCTGTGAGGACGGTGCTGTTGAAATCGATATGGTGATTAATATCGGAAAGGCCTTGGGCGGGGAGTGGCAATATGTGAAAGATGACATTAAGGCCGTGAATGAGGCAGCCATTGCAGGCGGCGCTATCCTCAAAGTCATTTTTGAAAATGATTACCTGGACGATGATACGATTACTTTGCTGTGTGAAATCTGCAATGATATTGATGTGGCTTTTGTGAAGACCTCTTCAGGATATGGCTTTGTAAAGCAGGAAAACGGTATGTACTCTTACAAAGGCGCCACGCCGCATCACCTGAAACTGATGCGAAAAACAGCCAAGCCTTCCATACAAATAAAAGCAGCGGGCGGTGTTCGAACCCTGAAAGACTTGCTCTATGTACGTTCGCTTGGTGTGACCCGGATTGGAGCAACGGCAACAGCGCCTATCCTGGATGATGCAAAAAAAGTGGTTGATTCCGGCAAGTCACTTGCAGAACTCACACCCACCGATTCGGAAATGGGAGGCGGGTACTGAGGAGATTGCAAGTCATCGGCTCTGGTGCAATAGCCTGTAAACAGAAATGACGCAAACAGCCTGTGCTGAGCCAGACGAAGTATCTCGTTTGTGCTTGAATGTGCCTTAACACCAGCGAGAAAAATAAAAAAGAAAATACACCGAACTCTGCCAGGACCTATCGGACTCTGGCAGGTTCTAAAGTCGGCAGACGCGCCAAAGGCATCCCTGTGGGAAAAAACAATCGTCAGCCGACGTTTATCAAAAAAATATCAAGAAAATCCAACCTATGAAAACCATCACACTTATCCTTGCGGCTATGCTTTTTGCAACAAGCAACAATAAAAATCTTTTTGCTCAGAACGAGACATCATCCCCGGCAGAAATTCATATCGGCCAAAACTGGAAGTTTTCTGAAGCAGGGGAGGAAAACTGGCTTCCGGCTACAGTACCGGGAACGGTTCACACCGATCTGATGGCCAATGGCATCATCGAAGATCCGCACTACCGGAAAAATGAAAATGACGTGCAGTGGATCGAGGTCCGTGATTGGGAGTACAAAACCACTTTTCAGGCGGATAGAAACATCATCGAATCGGATGTGGTGGAACTCTATTTTAAAGGACTGGATACGTATGCAGAAGTTTATCTAAACGAACAGTTGATTTTGGAATCAAACAACATGTTTGTGGGCTGGACTGTGGATGTAAAAGATGCAATTGTTGAAGGAGACAATGATCTGCGAATCCTGTTCCACTCACCCGTAAAAAAAGGAATGGAAAAACTCCGGCAGGTGGATTATTACATCCCGGCGGTAAATGAACAGGCACCGATAGACAAGCGCACGAGTGTATTTACAAGAAAAGCACCGTTCCATTATGGATGGGATTGGGGTCCGCGCCTGGTAACATCAGGCATCTGGAGGCCGGTTGTGCTGAAAGCGTGGAATCATGCAAAAATTGATGATTTGTATGTAAGGACACGATACATCAATGAAGACCGTGCAAATATTGCCGGACGGGCAGAAATCAAAGTCAAAAAACCGGACACATACACTTTTTCGTTACATATTAACGGTGAAGATTCGGGGATGACTGAAACCATAGAAATGGATGCCGGGAAAAATGTGATTGTTTTTGATGTGAATATTCAAGACCCGAAATTGTGGTGGACAAACGGGCTGGGCGATCCCTACCTGTATGATTTTACTTTTGAACTGACCGGAGAACAAACAGGACAAGTTGATACCCATCAGCTCGATTTCGGCGTGCGAACACTGAGGCTTGTGCAGGAACCGGATGAGATTGGCCGCAGTTTCTATTTTGAACTGAATGGCGTTCCCGTATTTATGAAGGGCGCCAACGTCATTCCATCCGAAACACTGACACCGGCCGTAACCGAAGAAACCTACCACAGGCTGTTTGACAATACCATTGCCGCAAATATGAACATGCTTCGGGTTTGGGGAGGTGCTATTTACGAAGAGGATATTTTCTATGTACTGGCCGACAAGCACGGCATTCTCATCTGGCAGGATTTTATGTTTGCCTGTAATCTCAATCCCGGAGATGAGGCTCATCTTGAAAATGTGCGGCTGGAAGCTGAGTACAATGTTAAGAGGCTCAGAAATCACGCATCCATAGCGCTTTGGACGGGAAATAATGAGAATCTGCACGGCTGGCATGAATGGGGATGGAAAGAGATGTACGAACCGGAAGTGCGTGAATTTATGTGGCGAACCTATGAGCGAAAATTTCACGAAATTTTGCCGGAGGTTGTGAACCGGCTCGACCCCGGAACTCCTTACTGGCCGTCATCACCATCATCGTATGGAAATATGGAGGCTGACCGATTATCGGGAGATGAGCACGACTGGACGATCTGGTTTGGCCAGGAGCCTTTTTCATCCTACGGTGAGAATGTTCCGCGTTTCATCAGCGAGTATGGGATGCAAGCTTTTCCCGGAATGCATACGATCCGTGAATTTTCTGTTGAAGAAGACTGGGAGTGGGATTCGCCTGTCATGCGTCACCGGCAGAGGGGCGGCATGGAGTACATTGAGCCGGAATTCGATGGTAACGATATGATTCGCCGCTACATGGGCAGGTATTATGATGTGCCGGAAAAATTCGAACATTTTGTGTATGTGAGCCAGATAATGCACGCCAAAGCGTACAAAACTGCAATTGAAGCCCACCGAAGAAATATGCCAAATACAATGGGCTCACTCTACTGGCAGATAAACGATAGCTGGCCAACCATTTCCTGGGCAACGGTTGATTATTACGGACGCTGGAAAGCCGCGCATTATTCAGTCAGAAAAGCGTATGAAGAGATTATCCTTTCACCGTTTGAAGAGGATGAAAAATTCCGCGTATTTGCTGTCAGCGACCGTCTTGAAAACCTTGAGAGTGCCGGGCTTGAAATCAGGCTGATGGACTTTCAGGGTACTATTTTATATACCGTGAGCCGGGTTGTTACGGTTGAAGGAAACACCTCCTCGATAATTTTTGAAGAAGACCTGGACAGTTTGCTGGAAGATGCCGGATTTGAAAAAAACTCGCTTGTAGTTTCAGTGGAGCTTTTGGAAGGCGGTTTCCCAATTGCTGATAACCTATACTTTTTTAACAGGCCTGTGGATCTTGATCTGCCGGAAGCTGAAATTATCGTGACTGCTGAGGAAACCGAAGGCGGATATCTGCTGTCGGTTACTTCAAATGTACTTGTGAAAAACTTGTTTCTCGACACTCGGTTCGGTGATCTGTTTTTTGAGGATAATTACTTCGATCTGCTTCCCGATGTAACCCGTATCATTAAGGTGAAAACGGACAGGGACTTAGACCTGGAGGAGGAAATAAGACTATTATCACTGAACAAACTGAAAAACAGTTAACCCATTCGGCTGACGATTGCATTTATCGTCTGCCGAATTCTGACGGCTATCAAAAATAAAATGGCGCAAACGTCTCGTTTGTGCCACAATTTTAACGAAAGCAGCCTGTCCGCTCAGTACAGGCTGCTTGTGCCAGTTTGGGGCATCTTTATAAATTCGTCAGCCCAGAAATGCACTGGCAGACGAGAAAGGTAATTTCTGGCATTGGCAAAGGTAACAAGAACAGTAAAGTTTAATCACTCTCAGTGATAGTCGAAAATTTTAAAAATTTGTTGCAGATTCTGATGAAAAATTTTAATGATTTATTTTCGAAGTTTCATAAATCAAGTAATAACAAAAGATAAAGCTGTAAAAAAAATTTACGGATTTTGTAAGGGTAAGTATAAAAAGCAGGGTAATAAGAGAAAGAATTAAACAAGAAATATGAACAACTCAATTGACTGGAACCTGATTCTCCGATACCTCAATGGTGATTGTACACCTAAAGAGGAACTGGAGATTACTGAATGGATGAGTACTTCTCCCTCTAATGAAGAATTTATCCTCTTTCTGGAAACCATCTGGCAAATGAAGCCATCAGACCAAAAAAAAATGAATGAAGAGTCTGCATGGGAGAGGTTTAATGAGAGGTTCCAGCTTGATGAAAGTACTGATTTAGAGGAATCAAGTACCGAGAGTAAAGAAGAAGAGGTTTTCTCCATTTCCGCAAATAAAAAACACAGCCGTAAATCGATGAGCGGATTCAGAAACATAGCTCTTGCCGCTTCTCTGTTAATAGCTGCATTTCTTTCTTTTCAGCTATTTGATATTTCCGAAACTGAAGAAGCTGTGGTTTCAGATGATGAGATTGA
>SL_3KL_010_SEDDRAFT_10006720_pt1 | contig 10255 bp, 10 predicted proteins | sample SodLakKL_010_SED_2_FD_10381 | JGI IMG/M metagenome (IMG submission 10381)
ACTGGCGCATCAGCATCGCGCTGGATGGCCGCGACCAGCCGCTGCTGGCGGTGCTACCGGCCTTCGGTCGCCTGCGTCTGGCGCCGGACATGACCGTGTTGGTGACGCCGACGCTGCTGCAGGTGCGCGGAGAGGTGCGTGTGCCCTGGGCGCGCCTGGAGGTGGGCGAATTGCCGCCCTCCGCGGTGGCGCCGAGCCCGGACGAGATCATCATTACTCGCCGCGACGAGGAGCGCGCCAGGCGACAGGCCGAGCGTGCCGCCGAGATGACCGACGGCGAGCCCGGCGCAGATGCCGCCCAGGCGCTGGCCCAGGCCGGGATGGCAGTGGATGTGCAGATGGAACTGCGCCTGGGGCCCGACATGCAGCTTTCTGCCTACGGCCTGGAAGCTGGGCTGGCCGGCACTCTGGAGGTGCGCCAGCGGAGCGGGCCCGTGCAGCTGTTCGGCGACGTCAATATCGTGGATGGCCGCTTGCGCGCCTACGGACAAGACCTGCTGATACGCGAGGGCCAGCTGCTGTTCAGTGGCCCGCCGGACCAGCCGCTGCTCAACTTCGAGGCGGTGCGCAACCCCAATGTCACCCAGGACGGCGTGGTCGCTGGCCTGCGCGTTACCGGTACCGCCGCCGAGCCCCAGCTGCGGGTCTTCTCCGAGCCGGCCATGGACGAGGCGCGGGCACTCTCCTATCTGCTACGCGGCCGTGCCCCAGATGACGGCGACACCGACGGTGCCCTGACCCAGGCGCTGATCGGACTGACCCTGGGGCAGACCGGGGGCGCCGTGGGCGCCATCGGTGAGGCCTTCGGCATCTCCGACTTGGCCATAGAAGCCGCCGGCATCGGCGACGAGAGCCAGGTGGTGGTGAGGGGGCAGCTCACCGAAGATCTACGCATCAGCTACGGTGTCGGGGTCTTCTCGCCAATCGCCGAGCTGACGCTGCGCTATACCCTGTGGCGCAACCTTTACCTGCAGGCGGTTTCCGGCGCGGCCCAGGCCGTGGATCTTGTCTACGCCTTCAGCCGTCCCGGCAAGCCGCCGAAGATCGCCGAGTGATTAACATTGGAGGAACCACACAATGACGATGAAAACCTGTGTACTGGGCGGAGGCTGCTTCTGGTGCCTGGACAGCAGCTTCCGCCTGGTGAAGGGCGTGGAACAAGTGGTGTGCGGCTACGCCGGGGGGGATGATCCGTCGCCCCGCTACGAGACGGTGTGCCGCGGCACCACCGGCCATGCCGAGGTCGTCGAGCTGACCTATGATCCAGCGGTGATCGGCTTTCGCGACCTGCTGACAATCTTCTTTGCCCTGCACGATCCCACCATGCTCAACCGTCAGGGCAACGACGTGGGCACCCAGTATCGCTCGGCCATCTTCACCCTGGACGAGACCCAGGCGCGGCAGGCACATGAGATGATCGCCGAGCGCCAGGGCGACTATTCGGCCCCTATCGTCACCGAGGTGGCTCCCCTGGCGGCATTCCACCCCGCCGAGGAGTACCACCAGGACTATTTCACGAAGAATCCCGGCAATGCCTACTGCCAGTTCGTGATTCCCCCCAAGCGTCAGAAGCTAGTCCAGCGTTTCGCCGATCGGTTGAAGGGGTAAGCTGAGTCTCTTGCCGTTGTCAGCGCCCAGGCGTTTCACTCTCGGCGGGCAGTCGACGAGGCTGGCCGGAGAAGGTCGGCGCCCAGTCCTCGAGCTGGCGGGTGACCCGGCGCGCCAGCCAGGATCGCCACCGTCCGTCGCGCCACTCCATGAACCCCACGTGGCCGCCGTGACGGGCGAGCTCTACCCGCACCGATTCGCCGGGGACCGGCAGTCGGCCAAACAAGTCTGGCGGCATGAAGGGGTCGTCCTCGGCGTGCAGGATCAGGATGGGCAGCTCCAGCTCACCGAGCCAGCGACCTGCCGAGGCGCGTCGATAGTAGTCGTCGGCGTCGAGAAAGCCATGCAGCGGCGCGGTCACGACGTCGTCGTAATCCCGCAGCGTGCGCAGCCCACTGAGTCGCTCGGCGCTGAGATCCAGCGGGAGGTCTGCCAGCCGCTGGGCCGTCTTGGCCTTGAGCGAAGCCAACAGATGGCGTTGGTAGACTCGTGCGAAGCCCTGCTGAAGGCAGTCGGCGCTGGCCGACAGGTCCAGCGGGGCGCTGATAGCGATGGCGCCGGCCAGGTCAAGGCCGTCGCCTCCCTGTTCCGCCACCAGCTTGACCAGCATGTTGGCGCCCAGTGATACCCCCGCGGCCACCTTTAGCGCGCGAGGGTAGCGCTGGGCCAGCTGGCCGATCAGCCAGTAGGCGTCGGCGGTATCGCCGCTGTGGTAGGCACGGGGCAGTCGGTTGGGTGAACGACCACAGCCGCGGAAGTGCATCAGTACCGCCCGCCAGCCCAGGGCGTCGGCCGCGGCCAGCAGCTCCCGGGCGTAGGGGGAATCAAAGGAGCCCTCGAGGCCGTGAAAGAGAATGAACAGTGGTGCGGCGCGATCCTCGGGGCCCGGCGTCACCCAGGTAAGCTCCACGAAGTCGCCATCCGGCAGCGTCAGCGTTTCCCAGCGGTGGGGCAGTCGTCCGCGGGGCAGCAGACGAGGCAGCAGGGTCTGGACATGGCGGTTGGCCAGCCCTGGCGGGGGAGCGAAGTCGGCGCGATGCAACTGACCGATCATGGCGAGCTCATGACTCCTGGGGAGTGAGATTGTCGGGGCCGGCAGCGGTCACCAGCACGTTGTCCTCGATGCGGATGCCACCGTGGTCGGCCAACCGCTCCACTCGCTCCCAGTTTACCTCTGAGCGATGGCGATGGGGGTCGAGCAGCATGGGGATGACATAGAGCCCCGGCTCAATGGTGACCACCATGCCGGCCTCCAGTTCCCTGGTCAGGCGCAGCGCCGGGTGCTCGGCGGGTGGCGGCAGTGGGTGGCCGTTGGCGTCGGCGCGACCCGCCACGTCGTGTACTTGCACGCCGAGCAGATGGCCTAGCCCGTGGGGGCAGAAGACGCGGGTGAGGCCGCTTTCCAGCACCGCCTCGGTGGAGGCGTTGACCAACCGCTGCTCGACCAGTAACGCTGCGAGCCCTTCATGCATGCGCCGGTGCAGGGCCGTGAAGCCGACGCCGGGGGCGAGATCGGCGATCAGGCGCTGCTGCAGCCGGGTGACACCCTCGATCAGCGGCGTAAACTCCGCGGCTGAATCGGGTCCCGACCAGGTACGAGTGATATCGGCGCAGTAGCCGCGGTGGCGGACGCCGGCGTCCAGCAGCAGGCTGCGGCGTTTCTCGGGGGCCACCGTGTCGTAATGCTGATAGTGAAGCACGCCGCCGTGGGCGTTGAGCCCGACGATGTTCGGGTAGGGCAGCTCACTCTCCCGTTGGCGAGCACCGCTCAGATAGGCCAGCTGAATGTCGAACTCGGCACCGCCCCCTTCAAATACCTCCCGGGCTGCCCGGTGGCCGGCCATGGCCCGATGATTGGCCTTGCGCAGGCAGCTTACCTCGTAGTCGCTCTTGGTAACTCTCAGCTCGTTCAGGGCGGCTGTTAGGCCAGGCGGGTTGGCCTGGGCGCCCATGGCCTGCGCCACACTGTCCGACACATCGCCCAGCACGGCGAATCGCCCGGGCGGAAGGACAGGGGGCTCCTGAGTATTGCGCGTCTCAACCCGGAAACGTTCGACCCAGGGCGCATCGGGCAGGCGGGTAGGCAGGTGCCAGAAGTCCGCCGGGGCATGCAGATAAAGCGTCGGCGGCTCGCTGGGGTGCACCAGCAGCCAGCTGTGAGCCAGCTGGGCCTGGCCGGTCCAGTGCACAAAGTGGCCGTGGGCGGCGAAGCTGGCGTGCTGGTCATCGCCAAAATAGCGAGCCGGATGACCACTGTAGAGCAGCACGCCGTCGACCCCATGGGCCGCCAGTGCCTCACTGTAGGCCTGTATCAGGGCATCCAGATGGGCGTGCTGCTGGCCTTCACATTCGGTCATGGGACCTCGAGCTCCTTGCGCGGTGAGTGTACCGAAACATTTGCCAGAGGCATTGTAGCCTTCCTTCCAATTGCCGGGCAGGGCAAGACAGGGCCCGGTTCGGCTGGCATGATGCGCAGCGACGATTCATAGGGGAAGGATTTGATGCTGATACTGCGGACATCGCTGATTGGCGTGTTGGCCCTGGGGCTGACTCTGGGGCCGGCCGGCCCGCTCCAGGCCGAGGCGCCAGACACCGAGGGCCCCCACTTCGAGGACGCCCGTCATGCCGTGACCTGGCGGCGGGAGGAGCTCAAGGGCATCGAGCGCCTGGTGCGCCAACTGCGCTTCGATCTGGTCAACAACCGCGACGCCCGCGGCGCCGAGCCGCGCCTCGAGGAATTGACCAGACTTGCCAGCGGCGCGCATCTGCTGCCTGCCTTCATCGAAGGCAGCCACGGGCGGGGATCGGAGGCACGTGCGCGAATATGGGAAGAGTGGGAGGAATTCGAGGCGGGCTTCTCGGCCCTGGAGGAGCGGGTCGCCGCCCTGCGCGAGGCCGCCGAGGCAGAGGACTACCGCCTGGCGACCCGGGAGCTTTCCGATCTCAGCCTGACCTGCCGCAGCTGCCACCGGCGCTACCGCTACTAGTAGCCGGTCGGCGAGAGGCCCTCGATGCGATAGAGGGCCTCGATTTGGTCGAGCCCGTAGATGCTGCAGTCCAGATCCTTGACCCGGCCATCCGCTAGTCCATAGATCCAGCCGTGCACCGAGACCTCCTGGCCGCGCTGCCAGGCGTGCTGGATGATCTTGGTGCGACACAGGTTCATCACCTGGGCCTCGACGTTGAGCTCGCAGATGCGATCCACCTGCGCACTCAGGGGGAGCGACGCGAGAGAGTCGCGATGACGGCTGTAGAGTTCCCGAACCGAGTGCAGCCAGATGTCCACCATGCCGTTGTCGCCTCCGACAACCGCCGCTCGCACGCCCCCGCAGCCGTAGTGACCTACCACCATGATATGGCGCACGCCCAGCACCTCGATGGCATATTGCAGCACCGAGAGGGCGTTGAGATCGTTGTGGTGGACCAGATTGGCCACGTTGCGGTGCACGAAGACCTCGCCTGGCGGCAGCGAAATGATCTGGTTGGCCGGCACGCGGCTATCGGAACAGCCGATCCACAGATAGTCGGGATTCTGCTGCCGCGAGAGGCGCTCGAAGAACTCCGGGTCGTCGCGGCAGACCCTCTCGGCCCAGACGCGGTTGTTCTCCAGCAGGCCTTCGATTTCCTTCTTCATGGTGTGACGCTCGTATCAAGGGTGGGTCGGGAGCCGTACGATCATTGCCGGGGTTTTTAACCGCTCGGCCCGCGCCAGGTCAAATCACCGCCTGCCGAGGTCACCGCCCGGCTGCTATCATGCCGCTACGACGAACCGGGCCGCTGGGCCCCAGCAACAGGAGAACTCCGTGTCCGAGAATACCGAATCCCAGTATGACTGGGACCTCTTCGTGATCGGCGCCGGCTCCGGCGGCGTGCGCGCGGCTCGAACCGCGGCGGCGACGGGCGCCAGGGTCGCCGTGGCCGAGGACCGCTATCTCGGCGGCACCTGCGTTAACGTGGGTTGCGTGCCCAAGAAGCTCTACTCCTATGCGGCACATTTCCATGACGCCTTCGAGGATGCCGGCGGCTTCGGCTGGCAGCTGTCCGAAGCGCCGCGGTTCGACTGGGCGACCCTACGTGACAACAAGACTGGCGAGATCAAACGCCTCAACGGCATCTATGGTCGTCTGCTGGAGGGGGCCGGGGTACGCCTGGTTCAAGGCCGAGCGTGCATCCTCGACCCGCACACCGTCGAGGTGGCCGGCGAGACCTTCAGCGCCGAGCGAATTCTGGTGGCGGTGGGCGGATGGCCATGGGTGCCGGAGTTTCCGGGCAGCGAGTTGACCCTGACCTCCAACGAGGTGTTCGATCTGGACACCTTCCCCGAGCGCTTCCTGGTGCTGGGCGGTGGCTACATCGCCGTGGAGTTCGCCAGCATCTTCAACGGCCTGGGCAGCCAGACCCACCTGATCTATCGCGGCGATCTCTTCCTGCGTGGTTTCGACCAGCAGGTGCGCGAGTTCACCCGCGACCAGATGGCTGCCAAGGGTGTGAACCTGCACTTCGAGACCAACATCGAGCGCATCGAACAGTGCGAGAGCGGGTTGGCGGTGACCCTGACCAGCGGTGAGGTGCTTGAGGTGGATGCCGTGCTGGCCGCCACGGGGCGCCGACCGCATCTCGAGGGACTCGGGCTTGACGCGATGGGCGTCGAGCTCGCCGACAGCGGTCATGTCAAGGTCAACGATCGCTTCGAGACCTCGCAGCCCTCCATCCTGGCGCTGGGCGACGTGTCCGGCGGCCCCGAGCTGACCCCGGTGGCCCTGGCCGAGGCGATGCACCTGGTGGCGCATCACTTCGGCGACTCCCCACCGACCGCGCCGCTGGACTACCGCAATATTGCCACCGCAGTGTTCTGTCACCCCAACATCGGCACCGTGGGGCTCTCCGAGGAAGAGGCTCGCGAGCACTGTGGTGATATCCGCGTCTATGTCACCGATTTCCGCCCCATGAAGCACACTCTGTCGGGTAGCCAGGAGCGCTGCCTGATGAAGCTGGTGGTGGATGACGCCAGCGACGTGGTGGTGGGCGCTCACATGGTGGGCGAGGAGGCCGGAGAGGTAATCCAGGGCATTGCCATTGCCGTTCGCGCCGGCCTCACCAAGGCCGATTTCGATGCCACCGTGGGCATCCACCCCACCGGCGCCGAGGAGTTCGTCACCCTGCGCACTCCGTCGCGTCGCTGAGCTTGCCAATCGACCTTGCATTCAGGCGTCGGGTCACCCGGGGGGGTGGCACGACGCTGCTGCGGCACCCGTTCATTCGGTAGGGTATGGACTAGAATGAAATGAGGAGGGCGGTGCCGGCAAAAAGGCACGGCTCTTCATAATTTTTTATTATGGATGAGGCTTTGTTAAATAACCCCAGATTTGAAATATCACTCATCGCTGGTATGATATTCCACAAATTCGCACAGCGAACCTGACCATGACGACAACTTCCGAGCCCTTCACTCCCTCCTCCGACCTTGCCCGCCCCACCGTGGCGGATGCCGTAGTCGGCGCTGAAAGTTCATCGCTGTTCATTCGTAAGCCCAACCCCGATGATGGCTGGGGTATCTATGAACTGGTCAAATCCTGTCCCCCACTGGACGTCAATTCCGCCTATGCCTATCTGCTGTTGGCGACTCAGTTTCGCGACAGCTGTGCGGTGGCTACCAACCAGGAGGGGGAGGTAGTCGGCTTCGTTTCCGGCTATGTGAAGAGTAACGCACCAGACACCTATTTCCTGTGGCAGGTAGCGGTAGGTGAGAAGGCACGCGGCACCGGCCTGGCCCGGCGCCTGGTCGAGGCCGTCATGTCGCGACCCGAACTGGCCGAGGTGCATCATCTCGAGACCACCATCACCCCCGACAACCAGGCCTCCTGGGGGCTGTTTCGNCGGCTTGCCGGCCGCTGGCAGGCGCCGCTCAACAGCCGCGAATACTTCTCCACCGACCAGCTCGGCGGGGAACACGACCCGGAGAACCTGGTCCGCATCGGTCCCTTCCAGACCGATCGCATCTGATCCCTCAAGTGACGCCATGGTCGGTTTCAGGGCCGGCCCATGGCACGCTCACGTTTTTTTCCTGCCTGCCCATCTACTGACATGAGGTTGCCAATGCATACCCAGATCCTCGAACGCATGGAATCCGACGTACGGACCTACTCACGCTCCTTTCCGGTGGTCTTCACCAAGGCCCGCAATGCTCGCCTCACCGACGAGAATGGCCGCGAGTACATCGACTTCCTTGCCGGTGCCGGCACCCTGAACTACGGGCATAACAATCCGCAGATCAAGCAGGCGCTGCTCGATTATCTGGCTGAGGACAACATCATTCACGGCCTGGACTTCTGGACCGAAGCCAAGCGCCACTATCTCGAAACCCTCGAGGAGGTGATCCTCAAGCCACGTGGACTCGACTACAAGGTTCAGTTCCCCGGACCCACCGGCACCAATGCCGTCGAGGCGGCCATCCGGCTGGCACGAAACGCCAAGGGCCGCCACAACATCGTCACCTTCACCAACGGCTTCCATGGCGTGACCATGGGTGCCCTGGCGACCACCGGTAACCGCAAGTTTCGCGAGGCCACCGGCGGCGTGCCCACCGTGGGCGGTACCTTCCTGCCCTTTGATGGCTACCTGGGCGAAGACACCGACACCCTGGACTACTTCGAGAAGCTGCTCTGCGACAAGTCCGGCGGCCTCGACATCCCGGCGGGCGTGATCGTCGAGACCGTGCAGGGGGAGGGCGGTATCAACGCCTGCAGCCCCGAGTGGCTGAAGCGCCTTGAGCAGATCTGTCGGGCCCATGACATCCTGCTGATCGTCGACGATATTCAGGCGGGGTGTGGCCGCACAGGCAAGTTCTTCAGCTTCGAGCAGGCCGGCGTAGTGCCCGATATCGTCACCAACTCCAAGTCGCTCTCAGGGCTCGGCCTGCCGTTCGCCCAGGTGCTGATGCGCCCGGAACTCGATGTCTGGAAGCCGGGCCAGTACAACGGCACCTTCCGCGGCTTCGCTCTGGCTTTCACCACCGCGGCCGCCGCCCTGAACCACTACTGGCGCGACGACAGTTTCGCCAATGAGGTACAGCGCAAGGGCGAGATCGTCGCTGAGCGCTTCGGCAAGATCGCCGTCTGGCTCGGCACCCGGGGCATCGAGGCCACCGAACGTGGCCGCGGGCTGATGCGTGGCATCGACGTGGGTAGCGGTGAGATCGCCGACAAGATCACCCACCAGGCCTTCGTCAATGGCCTGGTCATCGAGACCAGCGGCCAGGATGGCGAAGTGGTCAAATGCCTCTGCCCGTTGACCATTACCGATGAAGATCTCCAGCAGGGCCTGGACATACTCGAAGAGAGCGCCAGGCAGGCACTGGGGTGATAATCTAAATAGACGGCCCTCGCCGGGCTGTGCTGCGGGTGGGTTTGGCGACCCCCTGTTACGAATACAACTGTCGGAGTTAATCCATGATCGTTCGCAATCTCGATGAGTGCCGCAAGACCGACCGCCTGGTCAAAGCCGAAAATGGCAACTGGGACAGTACTCGCCTGAGCCTGGCCGACGACGGCGGCAACTGCTCATTCCATATCACTCGTATCTATGAGGGCACCGAGACCCATATCCACTACAAGCACCACTTCGAGGCGGTATACTGCATCGAAGGTGAGGGCGAAGTGGAGACCCTGGCCGATGGCAAGATCTGGCCGATCAAGCCGGGCGACATCTACATACTCGACCAGAATGACGAGCACCTGCTGCGCGCCAGCAAGACGATGCACCTGGCCTGCGTGTTCACCCCGGGCCTGACCGGCAAGGAAGTCCACCGCGAGGATGGCTCCTACGCGCCCTCCGACGAGGGCTGAGCCCAATAGCTGCACGACGACGCCCCCGGACCTCAGGTGCCGGGGGCGTCTGTGCTGGTGTCATCGGAATCCACTCCGAGGCGTTCGAAGACGATGGTGATCTCTGCCAGGGTCACACCAAACTTCTTCATTGACGTTCGGTTGATCAGGCGACCGTCCGGCTGCAGGAACATCCAATCGTCCATGGTAAAGGTAATCTCGCGTCCCGAGACCTCAACAGGCAGTCGGTAGGTCATGTTGAAGGCATGGCCGGCCTGGCGGGCTTCCACGGGGCCCTCGACGTCGTTGGCGCTGCCGATCCAGAGGCCGTCGCCCTGGCGCTCGAAGGTCCAGACTCGGCGATCTGTCTCACCGTCGTCGTAGAGAAAATGCTCGTCGAGGACCAGGGTCGTGCCGTCATGTTCGCCATGGATGTCTACCACAAAGCGCCGCTGCACTTCGCCGCGGTAGTCCTGGACCATGCCCCAGGCTCGTGTACGACCGTCGAAGTACTCGCCGATATCGAGCACTGGTGTAGTGTCCACGTAGCGATCGACATCGACACTGCTGCAACCGGCCAGCAGCAGGGCAAGCAGGGAGACCAGCAGTGGGTAAAGCCGAATTTTCCGATACATTGATCAAACCTCGTCAAGGATGTGTGTAGATTTTCTCCATCCTAGCCTCGGACAGGACCCAGAACCAGCGGAACAGCGTGACATCGTCCTGGGTGCTTGTACTTCGCATAATGTATATTATGTTAAATCCACTAGGTGGCGGCGCCTCCCGGACTACGGGCCATCGTGGTTTTTTGGCGATTTCCACTG
>SL_3KL_010_SEDDRAFT_10006721_pt1 | contig 10254 bp, 7 predicted proteins | sample SodLakKL_010_SED_2_FD_10381 | JGI IMG/M metagenome (IMG submission 10381)
CAGCCGGCATAGAACGCCGCCAGCCGCGCGCCCAGACGCTCCAGATCCGCCTTCTGCAGCCGCCCCTCCTGGATCACCCGGTCCAGCATGCGCTCCGCCGGCAGCCGCCGCATGTGCACCAGCCAGTCCACAGTGTCGCCTTCCCCCTCCAGGTTCAGGCGCCCGGACGCATCCATGTTCAGCGGGATCGCCCCCAGATAGGTATCCGGCGCCAGCCGCCGGTTCAGCCGCACCTCCGCCGCGCAGTCGCGCCCGCGCGCCGCCAGCGTGCTGAAATCCAGAAACGCATAGCGCACCGGCTTCTTCAGCTTGTACACATGGCGCACGGTCAGAAACACCCACGACATGTGCGTCTCGATCACCTCCACCCGCGCCGGCCGCTCCAGCGGATACGCCTCCGGCCGGCNCAGGAACGCCACCTTGTCGCCAATGCTGCACTCGTCCACCTGCGCTCCCATGCCGCCCCCGATCCACCCGCGCGGCCGCCGCCCGCGGCCCATCCACGCCGCGCTCCCCCTCGGAGCCTAGTCCATCGGGATGGGCCCTCGTGGTGGGGCAGGGCAGCGCGGGTATGACCAGAAGCGGATGCACCCACACGACAAACTTGCTACTGGTAGGATCACGGTGGCGTGGGATGGATCACGGTCGGTACTGGGGGGAGGGTGCCTCGCGCCGAACCCGCACGGGGTGCACAGCGAGAGGGGAGGAGGTTTTCAGTGGAAGAAGACATGATTGCCGAGTCGCTCAGCGAGCGTCAGGTAGAGCGGCTGAAGGACAGGTTCCGAAAGGAGCTTCGTGCGGCGCGGTCGCCCGAGCAGGCTCGTGAAGAGATCCGTGGGCTGATCGAGGATCTCCTGGATGTCGACGGAGAAGTCGCGTCCCGGCTTGCCGAAGGGATCGACCAAATGGTCCTTGACGAGAGGGCCGTGATCCGCGAGAAGGACGCGCCGGCCATTGAGGCGCGGGGACGCAGCCGATGGTATACCGGCCCGCAGCCTGCCGATGTCTTCTGGCCGAGCCTCGAGCGTCACCTTCTCGAGGACAAGCACTGGAGCGAGGGCTCGGTCCAGTCGATCGACGAACATTCCTCGTCCATCGTCGCGAGGCTCGCACCGCCGGAGTCACCGGAAACGTTCTCGGCCCGCGGGCTCGTCGTCGGCTATGTGCAATCCGGAAAGACGGCCAACATGACCGCAGTGATTGCCAAGGCCCTGGATTCGGGCTACCGCCTGGTGATTATTCTGGCCGGGCTCACGGATGCCTTGCGCACCCAGACCCAGGAGCGGATGGAGGAGGATCTGGTTGCCGCCCACCCGGAACTCTGGGATCACCTGACTACCTGGGAGCAGGATTTCGATGCCGGGACGCGCCAGAACCTGGTGGAACCCAGGAAAGGCGGCATCCTTGCCGTCGTCAAGAAGAACACCCACGTTCTTGCGAGGTTGAGGGATTTTCTAGAGCAGACCGCGCTCTCGACACGCATGAAGCTGCCGGCCCTGGTGATCGACGACGAGACCGACCAGGCGAGTCCTGATGTCGCCAAGAAGACAGACGAAGACCCCACCACCATCAACAAGCGCATTCGGGAGATCCTCAGGCGTCTGCCCAAGTGCTCCTATGTCGGGTATACCGCGACGCCTTTTGCGAACGTCCTGATCAACCCGGGGGCGGAAGGGAACGAAGAATACGACCGCGATCTGTACCCGCGTGATTTTATTGTGTCGATTCCCGCGCCCGCGGATTACTTCGGTGCGGAGCGATTGTTCGGGCGTGACCTGCTGTCGGCCGATGATCCCGGGCCTTCCGGTGATGGTGTTGACGTCATCAGGACGATCCGCGAAGAAGACATCGAGACCATCCAGGGACTCGAAAAGGGAGAGGCGGGTCCTGACCAGGGGTTGCCCCCGTCGTTGCAGGAAGCACTCCTGTGGTTCGTGCTGGCGACGGCGGCGAGAACGGCGCGCGGTGATGAGGTGCATTCGACGATGCTGCTGCACACCAGTCGCCTTACCGAAGCCCACCAGAACCTCGAGCTGACGGTCCGGAGTTTCCTTGCCCAATTTCGCGATACTCCGGCCGCGGCCCGGCACAAGATGCTCAAGGACATCTGGGACCGCGAGTATCCGCTCCAGCCGGCAACTGCGTTCGGCAGGGAACCGCTGATCACCGACACCGTCCTGGAGCAAACGGACAAGGTCCTGGCGCGCACGCAGGTGGCTCAGGACAACTACGTGAGTGAAACGCGTCTTGAGTTTCCCAGGGACGGCGAACCTGTATGGGCGGTCATCATCGGGGGTGACCGGCTGGCCCGAGGAGTGACCTTGCCGGGTCTGGTCGTCAGTTATTTCGGGCGGAATGCCCGACAGTACGACACCCTGATGCAGATGGGGCGCTGGTTCGGTTATCGACACGGCTACGAGGAATTGCCGCGGATCTGGATGACTGCTGCAACGATGTCAAGTTTCCGTGAGCTGGCGACGATCGAGGCCGAATTGAGGGAGGAGATTTCCTATTACCGGGATGGCTCCATACGCCCGATAGACTGGGGTGTCCGCATTCGGAAAGTTCCCGGCATGCTGGTTACCCGGCGGCCCGCAATGCAGCACACGAAGGAAGCTGCATTGTCGTATTCCGGTGAGCACCTGCAGACTATCCGCTTCTACCACAGGGACACGGCCTGGCTGCAGCGGAACTGGCAGGCTGGTGGCCGCCTTCTGACACGGGCGGTGGATGATCCGAGTGTGCAAACCGAGCATCGGCAGAATGCGTTCCTGGTGCGGAACGTACCGGTAGACGCGATTCTCGAGTTCCTGCGTAACTACCAGACCTGTCGGGAACAGGTTCGCACCAACACCAAGGCACTGCGAGAGTACATCGAGAAGTACGAGTCCGCCGAACTGAGGCGCTGGAATGTGGCGGTAATGATGCCCGCCAGCGCGAAACCGGGAAGCCTGGCCCTTGGGCCGGTTGATCCGCCAAGGCTTGTCAACCGTGCCGCGCTCCAGAAGTCCCTCGAGCATTGCACCGACATCAAGGCCTTGATGTCTCGCATGGACATCCTGGTGGATACGGCCGGGCCCGTTCCCGAGAGGCGGGATTGGCCAGCGCTCAAGGATCATCGAGCGAAGGAGTACGGCGGGGAGGCGCCTCCTCTGCTGTTGCTGTATCCCATCGACAAGGATTCCGAACCGCGGGACACGCAGTCGACCACGCGCCAGTCGCTGGGTGCGGCGCACGACGTTCTCGGAATGGGGGTTGTGTTCCCGGAAGACCCAAGAGGTTTCAGCGGGCACTACATCACAGTCTCCCTGGACGAGGTTGTGGCCGACGAGGAGGATGATCCGGATGGAGCGTGAGACGGACGAACAGCTCGCGCCGCCCGAGATCCTCTGGTTCTGGGAAAGCCTCGCCCGGCGTGTCGGAGAAAGCGACGATGGCTGGCTCGAGCCGAAGGGATGTGGCCTGGGCGATCGTTTCATGCTGGCCCTTGGCGAGGCGGGGGCGCCGGCGGTGATGGTAGCCATCGAGCCTGACCAAAAGGGCTCCGATGGTCTCTCGGGAAGGAACGTGGAGATTGTCACGCGCACGGTGTCGACTGGTGGCCGGCGTCAGCGTGTCATCCGTCTGACCTGCCGGGAACCACGGCTGCGGCAGGTGTTCGCGGAACTGGTCGCCAGTATTCATCGGCGGATGTGCCAGGGGCGTTCCGGACAATCTGCCGTGCGGGACGCGGTAATGGATTTCCGGCGCCTGCTGGACGGTGGCGCTGGCGAGGCCATCAGCCGCGAAATCGCCGCAGGACTGGCGGGCGAACTGATGCTCTTGCGGGACCTGGTGAAGCTGGACCCGGGGGGCTGGAGCGCATGGGAGGGCCCCCTTGGGGGTGAGCACGACTTCCATCGCAATGGGCGCTCGTTCGAAGTGAAGACCTCCACGCGGCGCGCGGCAACCACGGTAGAGATCCACGGCATCCGTCAACTCGACCCCCCGCCCAATGGGCTTCACCTCGTTCATCAGACGCTTGTTCCCGACCCCGAGGGCGAGGTCTCCGTGCCGGCCCTCGTCGAGGCGCTGCATCAGGAAGTTTCGGATCCGGCGTCACTTTCGGAACGCCTGCTGGCGGTCGACTACTCGAATCTGTCGGCCAGCCGCTGGGAGGCCCATCGCTTCAGTGCCGGCCCGCGGCGATTCTTCGAAGTCGATTCCGACTTTCCCCGACTGACACCCGATCGCCTTGCCCGCGGCGCACTCGATCCCGGTATTGATTCCATCACGTTCTCCCTTCGCCTCGATGCAGTGGTGAAGTGGGAGGTTCCGCGCGACGAAAGCGACAAGATTCTCCAGGGATTCGTGCATGCATAACTTTCGTGTCGTCCGCTCCAGCGAGCCTTACAGCGATTACGGCAACTTGTCGGGCGAGGGGGCCAGGCGGCTGCTGGGAACCCCGGCCACCGAGCCGCTTCTGACCGCGATCCGCGAAAGCGTGCAGAACAGCTGGGATGCCCGTCTTCCGGATACCAGACCCACCTACCTCCTCAGACTTCGCACTCTGTCGCCCGAGGAGTACCGGTTTCTGCGGGAGGTAGTGTTCCGGGACTTGTCACCGGACCCCGGCTCGCCTCTTCGGGAGCTGTTCCGGAGAGACGAGATGCGCGTCGCCGAGATCTGCGATTTCGGCACTCACGGGTTGACTGGCAAGACGCGTCCTTCGGAAGTCACCGAGGAGGAGGACTCCAGATTTGTTCGTTTTCTGAGGAACATCGGTGCACCGAGAAGGGAGGGCAGTCACTCGGGCGGGACCTATGGCTACGGGAAGTCCTCGCTGTTTTCTCTCGGCTCCTGCCAGGCGGTCGTGGTCGACAGCCTGACGCAGGAGCAGGACGGCAGGAGCGAGAGGCGCTTCATGGCCAGTCGGATGGGCGAAGAGTTCTATGACCCCGCGACCGGCCGCAGCTTTACGGGCCGGCACTGGTGGGGGGCGGACGCACCCACCGGCGGCGCGGTGGACCCGGTCAGGGGCGAGGAAGCCGCCCGTCTCGCGGACGGACTGGGATTGCCCGAACGTCAGGGACGCAGCGGTACATCGGTGATGATCCTCGACCCGGCGCTGGAGGTGGAATGGGGCGATCAGCAGGGGCTTGCCGAGCATGTGCAAAAGGCGTTTCTGTGGTTCTTCTGGCCGAAGATGGTGCCGTGGCCCGGCCAGCCCCTGAGCCCGATGGAGTTTGCCCTCGAGGTGGAGGGTGAGCCGCGCGAGATTCCCTCGGTCGAGTCGACACCGCCCTTTCACCTTTTTGCGGAGGCCTTGCAGCAGGTACGTTCGGCCCCGAACGACGAGGCCCGGGAACTCCGAAGCTTGCGACCGAAAGCGCACTTGGGCTGGATGGGGTATCGGCGAGGCCTTCACGAGGAACGGACCTTCGATGGCGACCGGGATGTGGGGATTTCGATACCGGATGTCAGCCGGCATGTGGCCTTGATGCGACCAGCCGAACTGGTTGTGAAGTATGTGGAAGGCCCCCCGCTGCCCAATACCCGTCTCGAATGGGCGGGCGTGTTTGTATGCAGCACCGAGGAGGAGGTCGAGCAGGCCTTCGCCGCCTCGGAGCCGCCTACTCACGATGACTGGAATCCCAAGTCACTGCCCAGCAGGTCCCCGAAACGGACTTACGTCAATGTGGCGTTGACTCGTATCAAGGATCTGATGGACGAGCTGAACCCCGAGCAGCGTGACCCTTCCGGTGGTGCCTCGGAAGGGTTGGCCCCGGCCGCCGACATGCTCGGAGGCGTCCTTCTGTCGGGTGAGGGAGACCGCGCGGTCCCTCGTCATCGCCCGAAGACCGTACGGCAGAGCAAGCCTCGGGCATTGAAGCTTTCCGGACTGGAGCTGGAGCAGTTGGCGGTCGAGGGACAGAAGACGGTTGCCACCTTCCGATTTCTGGTGGTGGGGCGTGCGGGGACCGACGTTGTCCTGTCTGCGGATCCGGCTATCGTGACGGAAGGCAGCGGCGAGTTGCTGGATTTTGCACCGGATGGTGACAAGCCGGAAATCAAAGGGTGGAATCTGGCAGGCGAGAACCATCCGCCAGTCGAGTCCCTGGAAATTTGCCTGCCGGAAGACTCGAGCGAGGGAGAATTGCGCGTGACTGTTCCGGTTGGCGTGGCTGTGCGGCCCCGTCTTGCGGTGAGGGGAGCAGCAGATGAGTGAAGTTCTCGCGTTTCCGTTCCTGCGGCCAGGTCGATCCCGTATTGAAGCCGGGCCGTGGATGGGTCCGGACGCCGATGGTGCATATGAGCTTCCCGAACTGCTTCCGGACTGGGACTATTCGGTTGGTCTCGGTCTGCACCGTACCCTGGAGCTTGACCTGGATGGCCTGAGCAGCGATACGGGACTCGGGCCGTCTTCGAGTCTGCTGCTCCATGTGTATGTTGTGACCGGGGAGCTCAAGCTGCGCAAGTGCGTTTTTGATCAGGCGCTCCGGGATTGTTCCGGCAGCCTGCAGGTGCAGATTGGCCCTCTGGAACTCGAGGGGGCCGAGTTGCAAGGGTACATCGACCTTGTGACGGTCCTGTCGGTGGAACGTGCGGAGCGTATCGAGCGCCTTGCCCCGATGGCGCCCGGCAGCCGCTTGTGGGAAGACCAGTTCAGGTGCCGGCTCGAAGGAGGAGGCGGAAGGCTGCCGATGGAAACCAGGGACTTTTCCGAGGTCTCGGCGCGGTACGCGCTGGCGCCCTGGTACTTCCGGCTCGAAGAAAGCCGCCTCGACGACCGGTTCGAAGCCGCGTTTCAGGTGATCCTCAACACCAGGCGGCAGGATGTTCTCGAGGCGATTTCGCGCAAGGAAACGCTCATGATGTCGACCCTGCAGGGGGACCTTGTCCGCCACGTTGTGACCCGCCTGCTCCGCAGTGAGGAATTCACCCTGCGCGCCGAGGATTACCCGGATGGCAGCATCGGTGCCGTGGCAGCCGCGTGGCTCGATGCGGCATTCCCCGATCAGGAACCAGGGCAAATCCGGGATATGCTCGAGCAGCGCCCCGCGGATTTCGAGGCGATCGTGTTTTCGGTGTTCGGGGGGGCAGCATGACGGTTGAGCTGTTTCCCAGGCTTGACGGCTTTGCCACCGATGCATTGTGGAACGAGGTTGCCCGGTTTCCTGGTCCCGTCGAGTTCGAGGATGTGCGTCATCCGGCCGCAACGTTTACGGCCACCGGCGGGACCAGGTGCGACTTCGACAAGCTGCGCCGTATCCGGAACGATCTTGTCCGGCTCGCCCGTGATCATGGGTTTCCCGATGCCCGCGGCGACGAGGAAGTTCGTCAGTTCGATTTTCGCGCCGCGCGCTATCTGGCCGAGGAGTCCGGTATCCCCGCCTGCGAGGCGTGTCGCAAGGGGGTCTGGGCGTACTTCACTCTGGTCCTGGTGCCGGACCTGACCGACTGGCGGTTTCCGGGGCGAAAGCGCGAACGCTGGGCGGGCGGCATCCGCAACACCTTCGGGGTGTTGTGGCGGCGTGGCTATCTCATCGGGGTCGACCACAATGATGGCCGCGGCGTGGGCTGGAGCTGCCTCGAGCCGCTCACGCAGGATGCCCTGGTGCAAATTATCGAGCGCCCGGACCTTTCCGCCAGTCCGAGAACCGCGCGGACGATTGCATCGGTCTGGAGCCGGATCAGGCAGGAGAATTCCGGAGTTCCGATGGAGGCCCTGACTCGCGATGCCATTCGCAGTCTGACCGCGTACCGCGTAACACAGGATCTCGACGGGCTCGGCGAGGACGAGCTCCTTGGCCGGGTTAATGCGGTGTTCCGTGCGGCTCTGGCCAACCTGTCGCGGCGTAGTTGACTGCGGTGCGGCTGCCGCTCAGGCAGTCGCTTCCGCGCTTTGCAAAGGGTCCTCCGTGGCGAGGGAAGCTTTCTGCTGTTCATGGGCGACCAGCAAGCCCTTCACCAGCATGGCGATCTGCCGCGCGAGAAACGGCGGCACCGCATTGCCGACCTGGTGGTACTGTTCGGTCCGGCTTCCCTCGAAGAAATAGTTGTCCGGGAAGGTCTGGATGCGCGCAGCCTCGCGGACGGTCAGGGCACGGCACTGCGTGGGGTCGTGATGGATGTAGTAGTGCCCGTCCTTCGATATGTGGCTGGTGATCGTCTTCGCCGGCTCGTCGCGCAACTGGACCCGGAAGCGGTCGGCGAATTTTCCGGTCGTCCAGTTTGCATGGTTGGGTGCCAGGCTGGGCAGTGCGAAGTCGGCGGCGCCGGAGGGTGAGCGGCCGTAGCGGTCGGCGAACACGGAGGCGTACAGATAGCGCCCGAGGTCGCTCGGCATGTGCGAGCGGGCTTCGTGATTCAACACCATCCGGAGTTCCGGATCGTCCCACCATTTTGCCAGTTCCGGATGGCCTTTTAGTTTCGGCGGCCGGGTTTTTAGGCAGCGCAGGCCGCCCCGGGTAACGCTCTTTCCTTCGAGAATTTCGTCGCCGACGTCCCGCAGGGGCTCGACCATATCGCCGCTGCCTTGCCGCTTGGCTTCGGCGCAGAGCGTTTCTATTTGCTTGAGTATGTTGTCGCGCCAGGCGGCCTCACTGTCCTGCCGCGACAGCGCACTGCGCAGCGGGGGCAGGTCCGCCAGGGCGTCGCCTGCGGTCACGGGGGGCTGCCTCTTCAGAATTCCCGGTTCGGCTTTGATGTCCTCGCGCACGCCGACGAGGAAGACACGGTGGCGGGTCTGCGGAATGCCGTACTCTTCCGAGGGCACGAGGAACGCCTGTCCCGAGATGGCTTCGGGATCATCACCGGCTCTGAAGATCGTGTTCGGGTCAACCAGCGAGTGAATACGGTACCCCGGACCATTCGGATCCCGGTCGAGTGCGCTGTCCGGTTCCACCAGGTCTTTCAGGATCTGGTGGAAGATTCGTTTTCCGCCAACACGCGACGTGAGGATGCCCTTCACGTTCTCCATCACGAAGACGGCCGGGCGGTAGTGCTGGATCAGCTTCAGGTATTCGCGGTACAGGAAGTGCCGGTCATCCTTCTCCGGCACGTAGCCGGCGACGCCCCGGTTCCGGGAGCGCCCGACGAGCGAGTACGCCTGGCACGGCGGCCCGCCGATCAGCACTCCGTCCGCAGCCCCGAAATCCTTGGCGTCCAGAGCATCGGAGAAACGCTTGTCATCATCCGGGTTGCCCAGGGTGATACACAGGGCTTCCTGTTCCGCCTTGTCCCAGGCGTCGCGGGTGGCAGATGAAAATGGCGAGTGCGTCTGGCCCTGAATGTACTGGTAGTAATCCTCCAGTCCGGCCCGTCCGTTTTCCTCGAGGGCCCGCTTGAAGGCCCTGAGCCGCAGTGTCTTGTGTGCGGAGGGACTGCATTCGGCCGACAGTTCGATGCGGAAGAAATCGGCCAGCGAGGCGAAGCCCTCGCCAAGGCCTCCGGGGCCGGCGAACAGGTCGGCTACGGGCACCCGCTGGCTCATCGCAATGCTCCGGCTGCGGAACATTGCGAGCAGGGTGTATGCCGTCGGACCATGTGCAGATGGATATTGTTGACCGCGCCACTCGCTCCCGGATGATGTCCGGCATCCGGTCGAAAAACACCCATCCCGAACTGCGGGTGCGGCGCTTTCTTCACTCGCATGGCTTTCGTTTTCGCCTGCATGTGGCCGGGCTGCCCGGCAAGCCGGACCTTGTCATGAAGAAGCATAATCTTGCGGTCTTTGTTCATGGCTGTTTCTGGCACCGACACCGGGGCTGTCCTCTCGCTACCACACCTGCCACCAACCCCGAGCGCTGGGGCGAGAAATTCGCCGCCAATGTTGAACGCGATCACCGCACCCGGGAAGCACTGCTGGATGCCGGCTGGCGGATCCTCGTGCTCTGGGAATGCGGGCTCAAGGGCCGGACGGTCGAGCACGACCTTCAGTGGTTGCCGGACTGGATACGATCTGCCGAGCGCTATCGTGAATGGCCAGCCTCCGCGCAGGACGCCGCCGACCATTCCTCCAGGCCTTCCGGCCCGGCTCCCTGATGGGCATGGTACCAGGTTCTGAGCTACGGGCGGAGTGCTTCCGGGCCGTTTCCGTTGGTGGGGGAGCCCGCACGGCTTCCGGCCGCGCGCGAGGTTTCCGCCCGGCGTACCGCCGGGGGCGCTGCGGTGCAGCGGACGGCGTTGGCCTGTTCAATCTTCGTGCGTGTTCAATCGTCGTGAACAAGCCGCTGGATTGAACAGCCGGATACCGGCACAGGAAGGGTCCGG
>SL_3KL_010_SEDDRAFT_10006722_pt1 | contig 10253 bp, 10 predicted proteins | sample SodLakKL_010_SED_2_FD_10381 | JGI IMG/M metagenome (IMG submission 10381)
CCAGCCCGGCAATGACCCGACCGAGGAGTACCACGTGCGTCCGGCCGGCGACCTGGAACCGGGGCGCTACGAGGTGCGCTGGCGCGGTCTGGCACGCGACGGTCACATGATGTCCGGGACCTTCCGCTTCACGGTGGAGAACTAGGCCGTGGCCTGGCTGTCCGCGCTGGCCGGCGTGGATGCCTGGACGGTCGCCATGATGCTGGTGGCGGCCGGCTTCTACGCCGGTGCCCTGCTGGCGGCCGGGGCGGTGCTGTTTCGCCTGGCGTTTCCGGATCTGCCCGATCCGGAGCGTCGGGCGGCCAGTCGCATGGGTGCGATCGCGGCCTGGGTCGCGATCGTACTGGCCCTGGTCCAGTGGCCGCTGCAGGCCGGATATCTCGGGGGCGGCAATGGTGCCGCCGCGCTCGACCCGATGCTGCTCGGCATGGTGTTCGAGGGGGCGCAGGGCACGCGACTGCTGCTGGCGGTGACGGGTCTGCTGCTGGTGCAGGCGATTCTGCTGGATGCCCGGCGCCTGTGGGGGCTGGGGTACGGCCTGAGTCTTGCCGGCGTATTGCTGGTCATGCTGGCCTTCGTGCAGGTCGGACATACGCTCAACGAACCCCGGTGGCTGCTGGGTGGCCTGCTGGTGGTTCATCTGCTGGCGGCCGCGTTCTGGGTCGGCTCGCTGTGGCCGTTGTATCGCCTGGCGGGCCACTCGCCCGGCGGGGCGGACGCCATTCGGATCTTGGAGCGTTTCGGCCGGGTGGCGGTCTTCGGCGTCGGGCTGCTGGTGCTTGCGGGCATCGTCCTGGCGGCGCTGTTGCTCGGCGGGGTCGCCCCACTGTTCACCACCGGCTACGGGCAGTTCCTGCTCGGCAAGCTGCTGATCCTGGCCCTGCTCCTGCTGCTGGCGGCGGCCAACAAGTGGCGCCTGGTACCGGCCCTCGAGCGCGGCGAGCCCCGGGCCGCACAGCGGCTGCGGCGCAGTATCGCGCTGGAGATCGGGCTGGTGGGGCTGATCCTGCTAATCACGGCCGTCCTGACCGCGGCCAGCTTCCCGGCCAACGGCTAGGGAAACGCGGATGAATCCGCGTTTCCCGGCGGCACACGGATGTGCCGCGGAATCGACCACCGAAGGTGGTGGATTCGTGACGCAAGCTGCAAACCGCCTGTGCCAGTGCAAAGGCATACGGGGCATTGCAGCGCCGCGTGCGCCAAGAAAGCCGGGATGGCTTTGTTCAGCGCTTGTCCAGAGAGACTGCAGAGAGAAGCCTGCCCCCGGGGTGCCGGGGGCTTTTTCGGATATCAGATCGGGCGCTGGGCGACGGTGGCCTCGAGTTCCATCTCCTCGCCGTCGCGCAGAAGCCTGATCGACAGGTCGGAGCCGGGATCGGTGCGGGCGATCACGTTCAGGGCCTCGCGCGGGCTGTTGACCGCGTCGCCGTCGAGGTGGGTGATCACGTCGCCGATCTCGATGCCGCCCTCGCGGGCGGGGCCGTCGCGCAGGACGCCGGCGACCAGTACGCCGCGCGGGGCGTCGAGGCCGAAGGAGCGGGCCAGTTCGCGGTTCATCGCCTGCACCTCGATCCCCAGCCAGCCGCGGGCGACATAGCCGCGCTCGATGATCTCGGTCATCACGTCGCGTGCGAGGTCCACCGGGATCGCGAACCCGATCCCGTGCGAACCGCCGGAGCGCGAGAAGATCGCGGTGTTGATGCCGATCACCTCGCCGTGGGCGTTGATCAGGGCCCCACCGGAGTTGCCGGGGTTGATCGCGGCGTCGGTCTGGATGAAGTCCTCGAAGGTGTTGATGCCGAGGCGGTTGCGCCCGGTCGCGGAGACGATGCCCTGGGTGACGGTCTGGCCGACGCCGAACGGATTGCCGATGGCCAGCACCACGTCGCCCACCTGCAGGTCGCTGGAGTGGCCGAGGGTGGCGACCGCGATTCCATCGGCGTGCACGCGCAGCACGGCCAGATCGGTGTCGGGATCGATGCCGATCACTTCCGCCGGGTGGGCGTCCCCGTTGGGCAGGACCACGGCGATGGCCTCGCCTTCCTCGATCACATGGTGATTGGTGAGGATGTGCCCCTCCTCGGTCATGATGACGCCGGAGCCGAGGCTGGTCTGCTCGCGGTCGCCGGGCGGTGCCGGCTGGCCGAAGAAGTCGTGCAGGTCGAGGGTGCCGGGGGTTTCCAGCGTGCGCGCGGTCATGATGTTGACCACTGCCGGGGCCGCGCGCTGCACGCCCGCGGCGTAGCTCGCGGCGGCCTTCGGCGCCGCCAGCGGTTCCGCGACCTGCGGTGCCGCGCTGTCGGGTGTCCGCTCCAGCAGGTGCGGGAAGAACACCGCGATGACCACGGCGATCGCCACGCCCGTGAGGGCTGCTTGCAGGAGAAAGCGCGAGAAATTCACCATATGCTGAATATACCGGAATGTGTGCCGGGCGAAACCGTCGCAGCCGTGACCGGCCCGGCATTCGCTCTTTTCCCTATTGTCAGCCCCGGAGGCAACGTGATCGACCGTGACCAATTGCTGCAGGCCCTGGACGCCGAACTCCAGCCGGACTCCTTCGGCGACTACTGCCCCAACGGGCTGCAGGTCGAAGGGCGGCCGCAGATCCGCCGCATCGTCAGTGGCGTCACGGCGTCGCTCGCGCTGATCGAGGCGGCGATCGAGGCCGGGGCGGACCTGATCCTGGTGCACCATGGCTACTTCTGGAAGGGCGAGGCGCTGGAGGTGACCGGCATGAAGCGCGAGCGCATCCGCCGGCTGCTGGAGCACGACATCAACCTGGTGGCCTACCACCTGCCACTGGATGCCCACCCGACCCTGGGCAACAACACCCGGCTGGCCGAGGAGCTGGGCTTCCACATCGACGGACCCCTGCGCGAGGACGGGGTCGGGCAGTACGGTCGTCCGGCCGCGGAGCTCTCTGCGCCGGCACTGCAGTCCCACATCACCCGGGTGCTGGGCCGTGACTGCCTGCTGGTACCCGGCGGCGATCACCCGGTGCGGCGCGTCGCGTGGTGCACCGGTGGCGCGCANTCGCTGCTGACCACGGCCGCGGCACATGGGGTCGATGCCTATATCAGCGGCGAGATCTCCGAGCAGACCACCCACGAGGCGCGCGAACTGGGCGTGCATTACTTCGCCGCGGGCCACCATGCGACCGAGCGCTACGGGGCTCCGGCCCTGGGTCAGTGGTGCGCCGAGCGGTTCGGGCTGGAGCACCGCTTTATCGATATCGACAACCCGGCATGAGCCGGCTCCGGAGCCCTCGCCGGCATCCGGCGCGGCATTTCTGTATGCTGCGGGCGGTCCGCGTCGCACGCGTTCTGTCACCGTAAGCGCCCGCCGCTGGCATGGAGGGCTTCGCAAGGGAAGCGCGGATTGATCAGCGTTTCCCGGGGCCGATGGTGACGCGAACTGGCGGGGCCGTGTGCCCGGTCACACCGGGTGGCCTTGTGCTGCAGACCCGGGTTGGGCTGGCGCTTTTGGCGCTGCGCCTGTTCATCGTCCGCGGGCGTGTATCCGGCGGTTTTCCCGGGTGGTTTCCGGGGGTGCATATGGTGGCGCAGGCGCCTCCGGTGCGCCCGGTTTCTGCTTGACCTTATTAGCGTCTTCGGGAATTCTATTGAACTCTGCGCCCGCGGGCGGAGCTCTTGTGGCGCGCGCTGTCGACGCGCCCGGGGCGGCCGGAGCAGCGCTGTGCGGTCGCGGAAGAAAAATATAATTTCAACACGTTGTTTGGAGAGACAACTATGGCAAACCAAGGCGTAAATCGAGGCCGACGCCGGTTCCTCGTGGCGGCGACATCGGTCGTCGGCGGAGCCGGGGTTGTGGCGGCCGTGACACCGTTTCTGGCGTCATTGCAGCCCAGCGCCCGGGCGCAGGCCGCCGGTGCTCCGGTGGAGGTCGATATTTCCCAGATCGAACCGGGGCAGCGCATCAGTGTCGAATGGCGCGGCCAGCCGATCTGGGTCGTGCGGCGGACCGACGAGATGCTCGAAGGTTTGTCCAAGATCACCGACCGCCTGCGTGATCCGGAATCCGAGGCCGAACAGCAACCGGAATATGCGCAGAACGAGCATCGCTCGATCGATCCGGAAATCCTGGTCGTAATCGGCATCTGTACCCATCTGGGGTGCTCCCCCAGCTACCGCCCCGAGATCGGCGATCCGGGAATGGGCGCCGACTGGCAGGGCGGCTGGCTGTGCGGCTGCCACGGCTCCCGCTTCGACATGGCCGGGCGGGTCTACCGCAACATGCCGGCGGCCCTGAACCTCGAGATTCCGCCGCATCACTACATCACGGATGACCTGCTCCTCGTGGGCGAGCACGAAGACGGAGGGACTGTCTGATGGCGAGCAATCCCGACGAAAAGATTCAGGGTGGTCTCCTGGGATGGGTGGACGCCCGGTTCCCGCTCTCCCAGATGTGGAACGACCATCTGGCGAAGTACTACGCACCGAAGAACTTCAACTTCTGGTATTTCTTCGGTTCCCTCGCGCTGCTGGTGCTGGTCATTCAGATCGTCAGCGGCATCTTCCTGACCATGTTCTACAAGCCGGACGCCGAACTGGCGTTTGCCTCCGTCGAATACATCATGCGTGATGTGGAATGGGGCTGGCTGATCCGCTACATGCACTCCACGGGCGCCTCGATGTTCTTCGTGGTCGTCTATCTGCACATGTTCCGGGCGCTGCTGTACGGCTCCTACAAGAAGCCGCGCGAGCTGATCTGGATCTTTGGCGTGCTGATCTACCTGGTGCTGATGGCCGAGGCCTTCGCCGGCTACCTGCTGCCGTGGGGCCAGATGTCCTACTGGGGTGCCCAGGTGATCGTGAACCTGTTCCAGACCATTCCCTATATCGGTCCGGACCTGGTGACCTGGATCCGTGGTGACTTCCTGCTCTCCGACGCCACGCTGAACCGCTTCTTCGCGCTGCACGTGATCGCGCTGCCGCTGGTGCTGATCCTGCTGGTGGTCGCCCACATCATCGCGCTGCATGAAGTCGGCTCCAACAACCCCGACGGCGTGGAAATCAAGAAGAACAAGGACGAGAACGGCATCCCGAAGGATGGCATTCCGTTCCACCCGTACTACAGCGTGAAGGACCTGGTCGGTGTCGGCGTGTTCCTGATCGTGTTTGCCGCGGTGATGTTCTTCTTCCCCACCGGTGGCGGGCTGTTCCTGAAGCCCGACAACATGATCCCGGCCGATCCGCTGGTGACCCCGGACCTGATCCCGCCGGTGTGGTACTTCACCTCGATGTACTCCGTCCTGCGCTCGGTGCCGGATCCGTTCCTCGGTGTGCTGGCGATGGGGGCTGCGGTGGTGATGCTGTTCTTCATCCCGTGGCTGGATCGCAATCCGGTCCTGTCGATGCGCTACCGCTCCTTCGCGGCCCGCTTCAATCTGGCGGTGTTCGTGGTGGCCTTCGTGGTCCTCGGCTGGCTGGGCCTGCAGCAGGCGACCACCGAGGTCAGCGAGATGAGCCTGCGCTTCTCCACCCTCTACTTCGCGTTCTTCTTCCTGCTCTGGTTCCTGAGCAAGGAGCGGTCCGCGGGCTTCAGCCTGATCGCCTTCGGCGTGGTCGTGGCGATCTACACCTTCTACGACGTGGTGCGTTTCGACCCCAGTGACGCGAGCCTGATCATGTGGTCCTGGCTGCTGCCGACCGCGCATCTGTTCGTGACCATGGTGGTTCCCGTGTTCGCACGTGGGCTGGGCCGTGACCGTGCCGTTCCGGAAAGGGTGACTTCGTAATGAAAACACTGATCGCAACTCTGTTCGTGGCCCTTGCGGGCCTGACCGTTGTCCCGGCGGCTTCGGCCGCCGGGTCCTCCGGCGACCTGCCGTCGATCTCGGTCGACGTATCCGATCAGGCGGCACTGCAGCGTGGTGCGCGCCTGTACATGAACTACTGCATGGCCTGCCACTCGACGCAGTACATGCGCTACAACCGCGTGGGGCGCGACATCGGCCTGACCGAGGAGCAGGTGGTGGACAACTTCATCTTCACCACCGACGCGGAAGGCGAGCTGGTCGGCGCGGGTGAGCTGATGAAGAACGCCATGACCGACGCCTATGCCGAGGAGGCCTTCGGGGTGACGCCGCCGGACCTGACCATGACGACCCGCATCCATGGTGAGGACTGGGTGTACGCCTTCCTGAAGGGGTTCTACGTGGACGAGTCACGTCCGCTGGGCGCCAACAACAAGGTGTTCGATAATGTGGGTATGCCGCACATCCTGTGGGAGCTGCAGGGCTGGCAGGAAAAGGTCGTGGATGACGATGGCAACGAGCGGCTCGAACTGGTTCAGGGGGGTTCCATGAGCCAGAGCGAGTACGACCGTGCCGTACGCGACCTGGTGACCTACCTCTCCTACATGGGTGAGCCGATGCAGCTGGACCGCCAGCGGATCGGTCTGTACGTAATCATCTTCCTGGCGATCTTCTCGATCCTCGCCTACTTCTTGAAAAAGGAGTACTGGAAGGACGTACACTAGGCGGGCCTGACCGTGTCCGGTGCGGGCGCCGGGAGTGGCGCCCGCACCGGAGTTTCTGACCGTCTGCCCGGCGCGGGCAACCGCAAAAGCACCGGGGTAGGGAGATTGCCATGGCGCTGGTCGCCAATCGTCGTTCCGTTATGACTCTGTTTTCCGCGCACGACTGCGTGCGCTGTCACCGTATCCGCATCATCCTCGCCGAGAAGGATATTGCGGTGGATGTAATCAGCCTTGGGCCCGACGACATACCCGAGGATCTCTCGGATCTGAATCCCTACAACGAGGTACCTACCCTCGTTGATCGTGACCTGGCCCTCTACGGGACCCATGTGATCACCGAATATCTCGATGAACGCTTTCCGCATCCGCCGTTGATGCCGGTGGATCCGGTGTCGCGGGCCGCGGCCCGGCTCGCGCTGTACCGCGTCGAGCGCGACTGGTACGAGGGGCTGGACGCCGTCTACAAGGCCTCCGGTTCCGGGCTGACCAAGGCGCGCAAGGTGCTGCGCGAAAGCCTGGTCGCCTCCACCGAGATCTTCGAGCTGAAGCCGTATTTCCTCAGTGACGAGTTCAGCATCGTCGACTGCGCGATCGCCCCGGTCATGTGGCGCCTGCCGGCGGTCGGCATCGAGCTGGATTCGCTGCCCGCCGCGATCCAGGAATACGCCGAGCGTGTGTGCCGCCGCGAGTCCTTCCAGGCCAGTCTCACCGAGGCAGAGCGCGAGCTGAGATCGTGACTTCGTCGCGCCCCTATCTGTTGCGCGCCCTGTGGGAGTGGATCACCGATAACGGTTTCACCCCGCATGTCGTGGTCGACGCCACCGTCGAGGGCACCCTGGTTCCCGAGGGCTTCGTCGAGCAGGGGAAGATCACCCTGAACATCGGGCCCTCGGCGGTGCAGGCCCTGAATATCGGCGACGATGCCGTGACCTTTTCGGCCCGCTTTGCCGGCGCCCCGATGGACGTCTTCGTGCCGGTGCAGGCCGTGCTGGCCATCTATGCCCGCGAGAACGGGCAGGGGATGATGTTCGGCAGCGAGCCGGGGCCCGGCCCCGAGGACGACGGGCCCGGGGGGGCGCCGGACGACTCCAATGGTGACGACAAGGAGCAACCCAGGCGCAAGGGGCCTGCGCTGAAGGTCGTGAAGTAGCCCGGCGCGCGTGCGCGCCGGCACAGGCCCCGGTCGGCTGCCCGCCGACCGGGGCCTTTTTGCGTGCGCAGGGTGGTTTCGCGGCGGCGTGGCCGCCGGCTGTCAGCGCCCGGGCGCCTTGCCCGGGTTGAGGATGTTGTCGGGATCGAAGCTGCGCTTCACCGCGGCCATCAGATCCAGCGCCGTCGGATCCAGCTCGCGCGCGATGAACGGGCGCTTCACCAGCCCGATGCCGTGCTCGCCGGACAGGGTGCCGCCAAGTCCCAGCACCAGCGCAAACACGGCGTCGAGACAGCGCTCGGCGGCGACCATTTCGTCGGGATCGTCCGGGTTCACCAGCAGGTTCACGTGGATGTTGCCGTTCCCGGCATGGCCGAAATTGACGATGCGGATGCCATGGCGCCGCCCGAGGTCGTCCAGGCCGTCGATCAGGGCCGGGATGCGCGAGACCGGGACCACCACATCCTCGTTGATCTTCTTCGGCGCGACCGTGCGCAGCGCGGGCGACAGTGCCTTGCGCAGCCGCCACAGCGCCTGGGCCTGCTCCACGGTCTCCGCGATCGTGGTTGTCAGGCAGCCTTCGCCGCTCGCAGCCTCGCGGATGGCCTCGGTGGTGGCGGCGATGGCGTTGCTGCTGCCGTCGGTCTCGATCATCAGGATTGCGCCGGCGTCGGGCGGCAGGTCGCAGTCCTGCGCGTAGGCGCGGATCATCTCCAGTGCGCCGTGATCCATGAACTCCAGCGCGGCCGGGCCTTCCGGCCGCCGCATGATGCGCGCCACCGCGCGGGCCGCGGCCCCCACGTCGCGGTACACCGCCTGGATCAGACGGGTGGTCTCCGGCTTTGGCGTCAGGCGCAGCGTGGCCTCGGTGAGGATGGCCAGCGTACCTTCCGACCCGATCAGCAGGCGGGTGAGGTCATAGCCGACGACGCCCTTGGTCGTGTGGACCCCGGTGCGGAAGGGCTCGCCGGTACCCGCCACCGCCGCCAGTCCGAGGGTGTTGTCGCGCGGTGTGCCGTATTTGACCGCATGGGGGCCGGCGGAGTTGTAGGCCAGGTTGCCCCCCAGCGTGCAGAAGGCGCTGCTGGTCGGGTCCGGGGGCCAGAAAAAGCCATGCGCGCCGGCCGCGTGTTGTACCTCGCCATTGGTGACCCCGGGCTCGGCGATCAGCCAGCGGTTGTCGGGGTCGACCTCGAGGATGCGGTTCATCCGTTCGAACGAGACGACGAGCCCGCCGTGGTCGGGCACCACGGCGCCGGTGGTGCCGGTGCCGCGTCCGCGGCTGGTCAGGGGCACCCTCAGACGCCGGCACAGGCGGACCAGTTCCGCGACAGTCTCGGCGTCGCGCACGAACGCCACGGCGTCCGGCACCGCGTGCAGCTTCGAGTTGTCCGCCCCGTAGGACCAGCAGTCCGCCGGGTCCAGCAGGCGGTCCTCCGGGGGCAGCAGTTGTTCGAGTTCGCGCGCCAGCGGGTTCATGCCGGATCGCCCTGGATGGCGTCGGTCAGCCATTCGATGTGGTCGGCGCCGTCGAGCAGGACCACGTCAAACCGGACCGGTCCGCTCCAGCCGCTTTCCTGCAGGTAGGATTCGGCGGCCCGCAGCAGTTTCTGCCGCTTGCGCCGGTCGATGCTCTCGGCCCCGCCGCCGAACGCCGCATGGCTGCGCTTGCGCACCTCCACGAATACGAGGGTGTCGCCGTCCTCGGCCACCAGGTCCAGCTCGCCCCATGGGCGGCGGATGTTACGGGCCCGGATGCTCAGGCCGCACCCCACGAGGTATTCCGCGGCCCGCTGTTCGGCGGCGTGGCCGGAGACGCCGGGGCGGAACATCGGCTAGCGCTCGCCGGCCGGATCGATCCGCTGCGGCTCGCCGCCCTCGAAGCGTGCCCACGCAGGCTCGCGGACCCATTCGCCGCTGAACGGGTTGAGCGACCAGGTGCCGGCACCGCCCGTCAGCCGGTGATGCGGCGCCTCGCGGATGGCCTCTCCGTGCAGCACCAGGCGCATGGCGTCCATGCCAAGCGCGGTGAAGCGCGGCAAAGCGACCGGCTCCTCGGCCCCGTCCAGCGGCGTGATGGCGTCGAACAGCCACGGGGCATCGGGGAACACGATGCCCCGGAGATCCCGGTCACGCGCGGGGTCGGGCTGTCCGGTGTAGGCATGTGCGGTGGCCATCATCGGCAGCCGCCCGCCGCCATGGAAGTGCAGGTGTGGCACCAGCTGCCGCACCTGGCGCGCGGTGCCGCCAATGAACAGGTGGTCGATGTCACCACGGATCTGGGCGTCGCCCTCGAGATCGAGGCCGGTGCGACTGGCGACCCCGCGGATGCGGGCCTGACTGCTGTCGATGCCCAGCGCGCTGGCCACCCGCGCATTGAGATCGCCGGATCCGGTATCCACCCGTACGATCCCGCGCGCCTGCAGGCCGTGCTCGCCCAGGGCCGCGTCCCAGGCGGCGGCCAGGCGGTCGCCGAAATCGCCTTCCGGCAGGATGGCCAGCGGCAGTCGCCAGCCGGCGCGAGCGGCGCGATCCGCTACCGCGCGGGCGTCCTCCTCGGGGTTCAGGGCCAGGCTCGTCAGGTCGCCGTTGCCGCCGAGCG
>SL_3KL_010_SEDDRAFT_10006723_pt1 | contig 10252 bp, 10 predicted proteins | sample SodLakKL_010_SED_2_FD_10381 | JGI IMG/M metagenome (IMG submission 10381)
TTAACCGCTGGCTGTCTGGAGACGAGATCCGAATACCGCGCGATAGTGACCGGTGGTATCTCCATCTCAGCAGAACACCGCTCAATCCCTTCCATGATAGCTGATACCCGCGCGGCAACCGGTGTCGCACCTTTGCCATTATAGACAGATATGGCACCACCCGCTGCCGTCGGGCGGATACAGGAGAAGACCGGGATACCAAGACGGTCAAGACCTGTGATATCAGCAACGCGTGTAATACCTGCCTGAGGAAGGAGCGGCTCTACCCTCTCAAGCGTCGACTCCGGAGAAACCGCGCGATGGGTCTCGATCATATACCCTTTCGGGCAGGATTTCAGATGCATCTGACTCTTCTACAACATCTCTCCTGAGATGATTACTAATTTTCCCCTCACCCACTGAGGGTTTTCCAAAAGAGAGGGTACTTTATACGACTATACAGAGAGATCTTCAGACTATGGGGTTGGGTGCAGTCCGGGATAGCGCTCTTGATGCTGTACGTGGAATCGCCCTCACCCTGATGATCATCTACCATATTCTCTTTGATCTCGCCTACTTTGGGATCTACACCATCCATCCGGCTATCTGGTATGCGGCAATTCCCATAGCCGGGAGCTTCATTTTCATTGCCGGAATTTCACTTCACCTGAAGGCAGAATCACTGAAAAGAAGATCTAATGACAGTATGGCCTTACCACTCCTCCGCAGAGGTGGCTTCCTGCTTCTCATCGCCTCAGGTATTACGGTTGCCACATGGATCTATCCACATGAGGGGTTTATCATCTGGGGAATCCTGCATCTGATCGGCGCAGGAACCATCCTGGCAATCCCCTTTCTCAGCCTCGGCAGATGGAATATTTTCCCTGCAGCGCTGATCCTCTTCATCTGGGTCTTCGTCTACCCGGTTGCCGGCCCCGACTATCTCATCCCCCTTGGGATACATACCCCCGGATTGTATAGCCTCGACTATCTCCCGATCATCCCATGGTTTGCTTGTATGCTCCTTGGAATCGCAGCCGGATCCATCCTGTATACAAAGAAGATTATCCAGAGAGAGATGAATAAACCGGTACAGGCACTCGCCTTCATCGGCCGGCACACCCTCATCATCTACCTCATCCATCAGCCAATCATCATCATTATTCTCATTGCCGCCGGTATGATCGCTCTCTGAATTGCCTTCAGAGTGAAACAGAAAGATATATTGTCCTCCCTTGAGTATCGATCACTATGTGCGCCGGTTTTTTGAAGCGATTCTTCGGGAAGAAACCACATATCGTTCATAGTCCGCCCCCACCATCGATATCCCATGGTGCCGGCATGGTGATACCAGAATATAAGAACAAGCCGTACTTCATCGTCGCATCCATCGAGATGGGGAATACCACAACCAAATGTATTCTGACAGGAACGAGTCTGGAGACCGGATCCTGCTATGTCATCAATAAGACGGTGAGTATGAGTCGCGATGTCCGGCCGCCGAAGCCGGGAGAGGAGATCTTTGGAGCAACGCTTGACGGGACGAAACTGACACGCGAGTCGGTCACAGAACTCGTCCGTGATACGCTCATCCAGTGCCATAGAGAGGCAAATCTGAGCATCAAAGATGATCTTGACTTTGTGGTACGGAGTACCGGCGTCGTCGCCGCGATGGAATCGCCCGAGCAGATAGGTGATTTCATCATCGCACTTGCAAACGGTTGTCTGGAAGCAGGGGTCCCCCCCCGGAAGATGACACCCCCGATGTCGATTGATAATCTTCCGAAGAAGCTTCGGGAAGCAAGCTATGCCGATCGTCTCGTCTTCACCGGTGCAGTAGCGGGCGTCCTTCCCCCTGTCGGGAGTACCGGCGTTGAGATGGTGGCAAACGAGATGGAGGGGGAGCTTGCGATGGCAGGGATCAAGGAGGGAGCGAAATGGACACCGGTAGACTTCAGAAACCCCTGTTTATCGCTTGATTTTGGAACAACCCTCGATGGGAGGATCACAAGCGACGTTTCCCGGGATGCTGAAAACCCTTTTGCTAAGACCATCGGGAACTTCTGCGGTCTTGCCGGTGCCATTCCGGATGCGATCATCAGGGGAACAGGTCTTGTACAGGAGAGGACCGGGACAGCACTTGACATCTTTGGAGAAGGGTTCAGTGGCGGCCGGTTCAATCTCGGCCGAAATAAGAAAGTGATAGACGATTATGTTGATCTCTGCCATGATCACATCGACATCAGGGTTGTACCATCTGATCGGAAACGTTTTGGGAGAGTTCCGGTCTTTGCGGATGTTGCAGAGAAATCCGGGGTCGCATTGATCGGGTGTGACTGTGGTGTTGATGGAGACGGGATCGACAACCTCAAAAAGATTGGTGCGGAGATCTATGCGAAATACCAGTTGCCTGTTGTGACAGAGGTGATCGATCGGGTCTGTGCCAGAATGGCTTTGCGGATGATCGATATCTGTATCGAACAGAAGATGGTGCCTGAGAATGCGTCAATCGGCTTTACAGGCCGGGCGGTAATATCAGGAAAGAAACCTGACTATATCGTTGAAGGGATTACCGAACGTGAGATCTTCTCTGATCCGATCGACCACCTTGTCTTTGTTGACGATGGTCTTGCACGAGGTGCTGCATTGATGGGACGATGTATGAACTCCCTCGGAAAGCCGAAGAATCCTCTCGGTGGAGTCCGTGGAGGACCATGTATTATGAGCAAAAGGATAAAAATCGGGAGATAGCCAACAATGGAAGAAGAAGAATTATTTGACCTGATCATTCCACCAGGAGTACCAAGAACGATCATACGCGACATTGCAACCAACTTCGATGTTGAGATCGTTAACCGCCGTGAGCCACTCTACTTTGCCAACATGGAAGGAGATGAGCGTGATCTCCTTGCATTCCGTGGGAAGAAAGATGAGATTGTACGCGTTGAGGCGTACATGTTTGAAGAACTAAAAAAGTTTATAAATTAACCCCTTTTTCCGATCAAAGCGACCAGAAGAGCTTTCTGTGCATGCAGCCGGTTCTCTGCCTGATCCCAGACGGCACTCTGCGGCCCGTCAAGTACCTCATCTGTGATCTCTAAGCCACGATGTGCCGGGAGACAGTGGAGGACGACCGCATCCTCAGAAGCATTGCTTAGAAGCGCGCTGGTGAGGCTGTAAGGTGCAAATGCCTTTAGGCGTGCATCCTGCTCATCCTCATTGCCCATTGAGATCCAGGTGTCAGTGTAGACAGCATCCGCACCTGCCACCGCTTCCCCTGGTGTTCTGTGGAAGGTAACATTCCCTCTGGCTTCTGCACGCCTGACACAATCCTGATCCGGCTCATAGCCAGGCGGTACAGCAACGGAGACCTTCATCCCGGTCAGGATCGTTGAGAGGATCAGTGAGTTGCAGACATTGTTGCCATCCCCGACCCAGGCAAGATGAAGACCTGAAAGATCACCGAATCGCTCCTTCAGTGTCATCAGGTCAGCGAGGATCTGGCAGGGATGTTCTTTATCAGAAAGGCCGTTAATGACCGGGATCGTCGAATAATCTGAGAAGGTTTTAATGGATGAATGGGAGTTGGCCCGGATCATCGCCGCTGAGAGGTACCGTGAGAGGACCCGGGCAGTATCCGGGATCGCCTCACCGCGGTCAAGCTGCATATCACGGTGGTTGAGATAAAGGGCATACCCTCCCAGTTCATACATCCCGACATCAAAAGAGATGCGGGTTCTCGTCGATGACTTCTCAAAGATCATCCCCAGGGTCTTTCCGGCAAGATGGTGGTGAGCCTGCCCGTCAGCACGCTCCTTCTTCAGGCGGACCGCATCATCGAGGAGAGTACCGATCTCATCTGCTGTGAGATCAAGAATGGAGAGAATTGTCTGTTTCATCGTATTTCCTTCATGTGGGCGATTCGGCGGGCGATGATCTCCTCTCTCCCGATATCTGACCGGTACCTGACATTCCCGGTAACCTTGGATGCTGCTGCCTCAGCAGAACGCTCAGCATCGGCAAGGGTATCCCCGATACCGACAAATGCAAGAGAGCGTGAGGACTGGGTATATATCGTCCCATCCTCCTTTCGGACATTGGCAAAGTAGAGTCGTGCATCATGTGCAGCTGGAAGACCGATAGGATCTCCCCCCACAGGTGCATCCGGATATCCGGCTGGAACAACATATTTGCAGACCGTCGCCATCGGATCAAACCGGACATCGGACTGCCTGAGTGTTCCATCAGCAACCCGGGCAATGATCTCAGTGAAGCCGGACGAGAGGATCGAGAGGACGTTCATCGCCTCGGGATCGCCAAATCGCGCATTAAATTCGATAACCTTCGGACCGGTTGCGGTATTCATAAACTGGCCATAAAGGATACCCCGATAGGTCGTACCCGAGTGGTCAAGTGCCGCGACAACATCATGCATGATCCGAAGGGCTGCAGCATAGTCAGAATCACTGACGAACGGGAGGGTGTGGTCAGGAAGTGAATACGACCCCATACCCCCGGTATTCGGTCCGGTATCCCCCTCGAATGCCCGTTTATGATCCTGAACAAGGGGCATTGGAATGAGTGAACGGCCATCAACAAACGCCATCATCGTAAACTCTTCACCAAGGAGACGCTCCTCAATGACGACACCGCCTTCGATGGATCGCAGGTATTCGATAGCACCGGCCTGATCAACATGTTCGCCCATCACCTTGACGCCTTTTCCTCCGGTCAGGCCGATCGGCTTTATGACAAGATCCTCGCCATGATCTCTGATGAATGCCTCAGCATCATCATGGTCATGAAAAATTCTGTACAGGGGGAGGCCATCAACGCGATACTCCTTCATTAACCTCCGGCAGAACGCTTTGTCAGTCTCTATCCTCGCTGCAGCCTGTGTCGGGCCAAGACAACCAATACCAATCTCTAAAAGCGCATCGACAACACCCGCCATGAGCGGCGCTTCAGGTCCGATGACAGCGTAGTCGATACGCTTCTCCTTTGCATAGGATACGATAGCATCCGTATCAGTCTCTTTTTTTACCAGGGTTTCCCTGGAGAGCGAAGCGATACCAGGATTATTATTTGAGTTTACGGCGTAGAGGAGGGCCTCAGGGTCGCATGAGATCACCCGGGCCAGTGCATGCTCCCGTCCGCCACCGCCTACAACCAGATACTGCATGGTCATGTATTTGACACACCCCTACTAATATAATATCACTCAAAGAGTGCGCTCACCCTGAGCAGCGGGGAAAGCGAGATTCCATATTCAGCAAGCGATGCTTCTGCACCCTGCTCACGATCGACGATCGTCACTACCTGATCGATTATTGCTCCTGCTTTTCGTAATTCAAGAACACCATACACGGCAGATCCGCCTGATGTCGTCACATCCTCGATGAGAAGAACCCGCTTCCCTGATACAGTACCAATGACGGTATCTGCCTTCCCGTGATCTTTTCCGGTTGCACGTATGATCGCATATGGTTTTCCGGAGGAAAGGGAGACGGCGACAGCCAGGGGAACACCCCCAACAGCAACACCTGCGATACAGTCAAAGTCATACTCCTCTGCAACGATCGCGCCGATAGCAGAGAGGAGTTCGGGCTCAGTCACTGCCTGCTTGACATCGACATAATATGAGCTCTTCTGTCCGGAGGCGAGGGTAAATTCTCCAAACTCAACTGCACGGAACCGGATAAGAAGTTCCCGGAAATCGATTACCATGGTACCTCTTTAATGCCAAGTGCATAGCCAAGAAGATTTGCCCCCCGATGAAGAAGAGGGGTAATGATTAGAATCGCCAGAACAATCGGGAGAGTGATAGCTGATATGGTCCATGAAAGATTAAAGAGGACCAGCAGGATAAAAGCCCCGATGACGAGGTCATACTGATCAGCAACAGGCCATTTTGCACCCCTCTCAAGATTTCGTCTCCTTTTCAAGAAACTCTTTCCGAGATCCCCAAGGAGAGCTCCGGCAGAGAGAAGGAGTATGGAAAGTAGCGTATGCTCAGGAAGAGACGATAGAGCCGGAGATGACTGGGCAAATATCTGGAGTAAACCGATAATAAGGCCGCCACCAACACCTATGAACAGACCCCTGAAAGTCTTTCCATCACCAAAGATTCTCCTTCCATCACGCCAATACCGCCCCCCGTCAATCGGCCGTCCACCACCGGTTGCAGCAGCCACAGGGTTTGGAACATATGCTGGCAGCATCACCCAGAGCGCGGAAATAATGATCGTAAGGAGCGAATCGATACTGATACTGCTCATATACCATGTACTATGGTGGAAGGTTTAAAAATACTGCATCTCATACAACATTGCAGAGACGTACCGGTGATAGAAGAATGGAGATAAAAAGAACAAAAAGCATCTGCCCTGTTTGCAGAGTGGTGATTGATGCAGATCTCATTGAAGAGGACAATGCGATCTGGATCCACCGTATCTGCCCGGAACATGGCCCCTTCAGGTCGCTCTACTGGTCTGATGCCCAAATGTTTCGCCGGTTTGATATGTATAATGCCATCGGAGAGGGGGTAACTACCGCAAAAAAGCCGGAAGAGAGGAAGGGATGCCCTCTCGACTGTGGCATCTGTGAAAACCACCATTCAGGAACACTGCTTGCCAATGTTGATCTAACGAACCGATGTAATCTGAACTGTGCCTTCTGTTTTGCAAATGCACGCGCGTGTGGTTTTATCTATGAGCCGACATTTGACGAGATTATTGCGATATTCCGTCGCCTCAGAGATCAGAAGCCTGTTCCTCCCCCCGCCGTCCAGTTGTCCGGTGGCGAGCCGACGATGCGTGAGGATCTCCCTGAGATCATCAGAATGGCCAAGGAACTGGGATTCAAACTGGTTCAGGTTGCAACAAACGGTATCAAACTCGCAGAGGACGAATCTCTTGCCGGAAAACTGAAACGGGCCGGGGTTTCAACGATATACCTCCATTTTGATGGTGTTACCAGGGAGACAAATCCACTTCTCCAGATAAGTAAAAAGGCAATCGAGAACTGCCGAAGAGAAAAGATCGGTATGGTGCTTGTCCCCACAATCATCGGTGGGAAGAATGACCATGAGGCTGGTGCAATCATCAGGTTTGCGGCAGATAATGTCGATGTCGTCAGAGGGGTCAACTTCCAGCCTGTTGCATTTACCGGTGCAGCCAGCGATGAAGAGATAATTAAGGAACGTATTACAATTCCTGACCTCCTCCATGGTATTGAAGATCAGACTGAAGGTATCCTGAAAGCCCGCGACTTCTATCCGATCCCCTGTGTCGGGCCGATCATCGATCTGGTAGAGGCATATACAGACCGGGACCAGATACAGTTTACAGCCCATCCTCATTGTGGCGCAGCCACATATCTCTTCGTCACTGAAGATGGATTGGTTCCCGTCAACAGAATGGTCGATGTAGATAAGTTCTTCTCATCCATCGATTTGATGGCGGGCAATTTGAAGAAGGGGGGGAGTATCAACAAATACCGTGCGCTCCTTGAAGGAGTCAGGAGTTTAAAGGAATCCCTCAATAACGATAGCAATTATAAATTCGATTTCCATGGACTAATTGCAGATGCACTCATCCATCAGAACTTCGATGCATTACGGAAGTTTCACTGGAATGCACTCTTCATCGGCACGATGCATTTCATGGACAATCATAATTATGACCTTGACAGAGTGAGCCGTTGCTGTATCCACTATGCTACTCCGGACGGGAGGATCATTCCCTTCTGCACCTATAACAGCGGTCCAGTCTGGCGGGAAGAGGTCTGGAAAAAACATGCACTGCCTTTGAACAAAGACTGAGTAGAAGACAATGATTCGGATTGTTCCAAAACCGACTGATACCCCGGATGATAACTCCACACAGATGGTCATCAACGCACTTGAGGCATTGGGCGCAGAATATGAGATACTCTCATTACGAAATCTGGACCCCTTTGCAATCAAATACAGAGGGGATCTCATCTGGATCTGCGGAATCCGGCAGGATGGTGTTGAGTTTGAACTCATCAAGGCTCTTGCACTGAAAAATCGACTGGTCAATACCCCTGAAGCGATCGCAACCTGTGCAAGCAAGGTACTGACCTCTGCCCTTCTCACACACCACGATGTGCCGACTCCAGAGACGCTCTTTACAGGATCGAGACATACTGTCGATGAATTCCTGCAGCGGCACGGAAGAGCCGTCTACAAGCCTGTGTACGGGTTTGACGGTGATGGCATCTTCCTCTTTTCGGATACCGGCGATCTCGCCGATCCACCCTACTATATTCAGGAGTATATCAGGAATGATAGAGACTTCCGTGTCTTTGTCATTGGGAACAAAGCAGCAGGTGCTATCTACCGTCAGTCACCGCACCTGACCCATAATATCCATAAAGGTGGAGTAGGCACTCCGGTAGAGATAGACAGCAGTATGCGCGAGATTGCAGAAGCTGCTGCGCGGGCTGTGCAGATCGATTATTGTGGTGTCGATCTCCTCAAAACGGAGGATGGGTATACCGTCCTTGAAGTGAACGGCACACCCAACTGGCACTGTATGTCTGCACCAATACCAGAGCTACTTGCAGAGTATTTGGTTACTGAAGAGGCGGAATTACAGAAAAGGAGTTAGTACCGCTCTCCTGGCCTGTGCTCACTGGGCACATTCAATCTCTTTTAAAGCCCTCTCAGCAAGCTCCTTCATTCGGGATGAAATCCGGCCTGATGAGGCAAAATCAACGTTACTCATCGCATTTGCTAACTCAGTAGCAAGGATGAAGATGGCATATTTATGTTCAAGTTTACTCTTATGAACATGTGAGGGGTTGATCTTAAGAGCATGATATTCCGAGAAGATTATAGTACTATGAAGCTCCTCGAAGTGATCCTTAATTTCAGACAACATCTGATGGAGGGCGATCAACTCATCTTTGTGCATACATATCACCAGGTAGTACGATGGGGATGCGAAAAATAAAAGCCTATGGATCAAAAAAGAAGATTTAAATAGTTCTATATTTTAACGATACGAATTGATGCGGGTCTCTTGACGATGCCTGAAAATTCCCGGGCTGCTATAAATTCTAGACCTTTCTCAGCTGCAAGATCGAGGATACGCTGATCGACTGGCTTATCAATGATCATCCCGGCGGTCTCACCACTCAACTCTTCGAGGATAACCTTTAAATCCGCGGGAGAAAAGTCGCCAAGAGTGGAGAGATCCGGGGAGAGTACCCGTAGAAGGCCGCTTCCTTTGATCGCCTGAATATGGTTGTGAAGGGTCGAAAGACCATTCCCTCCCCCATTCGAGGGGATGGATAGGTGTATCGTTTCATCAATCTCATTTTTAACCTCATCGGACCGGGCTTCTGGAGAGAGGGGGGGATCGGGATAGAGTGTTGGACGAATATCCTGGCTCGATCCGTTTCGCCGTGCCTCCCGTTCAATATTTTCACGAACATACTCGACAGGGACTTTATTGCGCAGAGCCTTCACAATCTCCTTTCTACTGAGATCCTCGACACTTTTCCCCCGTGGTGGATACGCGACAAAGTCAATATCAGCAATCTGAAGAAGTTCCCGAAGGATCAGCTCTCCTCCACGATCCCCATCCAAAAAGACGGTCGCTGTCTTCTTCTCACAGAGAGAGACGATGATATCGGGTACATTTGTTCCTTCAACCGCAACACTGTTCTTGATCCCGTACCGTAAGAGGTTGAGGACATCCGCACGACCCTCAACAATGATGATCGCATCAGAATCTTCAACATTCGGGCCTGCAGGCACCCGATCATCACCTATAAGCCGAATCTTCTCAATCCTGATGGATTCACGCACCTCATCAAGGAGATCCTGTGAGTCGATTGAGTCTTCATCGAAGGCATCAAGAAGAAGCTCCTTTGCCCTTTCAATGATCTTCTTTCGTTTGGCAACCCTGATATCCTCGATACACTCCACATGGACATGGGAGACACAGGGGCCAACCCTGTCGATCGTCTCAAGTGATGCAGCAAGAATAGCAGTCTCTGCCCTATCGAGTGAAGAAGCTATGAAGATATCCCCGGAGGTCTCCCCCCTCCTACTGATGATCTGGACATCTATCCGTCCAACTCGTCCGGTCCTCTGGAGATCCCGGAGATCGAGGTCTTCGCCGAGCAACCCTTCAGTCTGGCCAAATATGGCACCGACTACATCGGGTTTTTCGACCACCCCCTCTGTTTCAAGATGAATGTGAATAAGATACTTAGTCGTATCAGGTGAATACATGGAATC
>SL_3KL_010_SEDDRAFT_10006726_pt1 | contig 10250 bp, 8 predicted proteins | sample SodLakKL_010_SED_2_FD_10381 | JGI IMG/M metagenome (IMG submission 10381)
CGTTACCTTTATTTTTTTACAAAATCAAATTCTCCCGAACCATGTTTAAGCGCTATTCTTTTAGGGGCCTTTTTACCATGCCCCATGAGCCGCATTCCGTTTAAGGATACCAGCAGCAGGACCCCTTCATCCGCCAAGACCGCCATCCACAGGGTCAACCATCCGGGAAAAACCAGGAGAACAGCTGCCAGCTTTACCAATAGGGAAAAAACAATGTTCTGCTTAATTATGCTTACCGACGCCCGGCTTAATTGAATGGCCTGAGGTACACCGGACAGGTCATCGGACATCAGAGCAATATCCGCCGTTTCCAGGGCAGTATCACTTCCGGCAGCTCCCATGGCAACCCCTACGGAGGCGGCAGCCAGTGCTGGAGCATCATTTATTCCATCACCCACCATGATAGTTTTCCCATACTTTTCGGTGAGTTCCTTCAATTTCTCTACTTTATCCTGGGGAAGCAGGGAAGCATAATATTGGTCAATCCCCAGCTTTTCGGCAGTATATTTGGCACTAGCCGGATTATCCCCGGTAAGCATCACCGTTTTTATCCCCATATTTTTCAGCTTCTCAACCGTTCCGAAGGCCTCTTTCCGCACCTGGTCGGTCATGGCCAGCAGGCCCAAAAGTTTTCCACCGGTGCCCAGGGCCAAAACCGTCTGCCCTTCCTCCTCCAGCTTTCCAATATCATCTTCCCATTCTTTCAGGCTGAACCCTTTTTTTTCAAACAGAAGGGGCCTTCCTATAAAAAACAATTCCCCTTCTATTTCCCCTGTTACACCCATTGCCGTCAGTGCTTTAAATTCTTCCGGTTCTTTAATGTCTATTTTGTGATTCCTGGCTTCCCTGACAATGGCTTTTCCCAGGGGATGCTCCGATCTGGATTCCAGGGAGGCCGCCAGGAACAGAACCTGTTCTCTGGTGTAACCTGGGCAGGGAATGATTTTGTTCAGTATTGGTTTTCCCTCAGTTAAAGTACCTGTTTTGTCGAAGGCTGCCACGGAAATCCTTCCGGCCTCCTCCAGGTGCACCCCTCCTTTAATAAGAATCCCCCGTCGAGCAGCATTTCCGATGGCTGATACCAGTGTGACGGGAGTAGAAATCACCAGGGCGCAGGGGCAGGATATTACCAGCAGGGTCAGCCCCCGGTAGAACCAGGGAACGAATTCCAGGTTAAAAACCAGGGGGAAAAGAACTGCAATAACTACTGCCGTGGATATTACAATAGGGGTATAAACCCGGGCAAACCTGTCCATCAACTGCTGAGAAACGGCTTTTTTGGACTGGGCTTCCTCCACCAGGTGTATGATTTTGGCCAGGGTGGTGTCCCGGGCTTCCCGGGTAACCATGACCTCTAGAAAACCCTGCTCATTAAAAGATCCGGAATAAACCTCATCTCCGGTTTCTTTTTCCACGGGAAGAGACTCACCGGTAATGGCTGCCTGGTTGACAGAAGAAATACCTTTTACCACAAGCCCGTCAACGGTAATCTTTTCTCCGGGCTTAATCAGGGCGGTATCTCCAATGTGAATCTCTTCCACCGGCACCTTTATCTCCTTCCCATTTCTCAAAACCCTTCCTTCCCTGGGGGCCAGGTCAATCAGGGACCCGATAGACCGGCGGTTTTTTTCCATAGTATAAGATTCCAGGGCCCCACCGGCAGCAAAAAGGAATACAACCATAGCCGCTTCGGCCCACTTATCAATGAGTAATGCTCCTACCACAGAAATGGTAACCAGCACATTCATATCCAGATTCATTTTGAAAAGCGATGCTGCTGCTTTCCGGTATATTTTCATTCCACCAGTCAGGGCCGCTGACAAAAAGAAAATATTTTGCCCTGCAGTGGACATGCCCCCGTAAGAGGAAAGCCAGCCAAGTAAAAGTAAAAAACCGGACAAGGATGCCAGCATTTTTTCATCAAAAAAAATCACCCACATTCTACGCCCCGGTAACGAATGTGGCTTTTTCCCTTCTTCATAATCACTCTTTTTCTCTTCCAACAGCGAAACTTCGCCGCATGAGGAGCAGCCTCACTGATTCTTGTTTTGGTTTTCACTCATAATTTACCCCTCCCCCGAGTGTTCTATGTGTTCCAGGGTTATCCTGACCAGGTCCCGGACATGCTCATCATCCAGGGAATAAAACACTACTTTCCCCTGTTTGGTATATCTGACCAACCTTAAGCTCCTCAAATACCGAAGGTGATAAGATACAGCCGCTACAGGCATGCTTACCACCAGAGACAGGTCACAAACGCAGAGCTCCTGTTCAATATAGAGGGCATATATTATTTTAAAGCGGGTCTCATCTGCTAAAGCTTTGAAAATATCTACCATGACCTCTAAACTGCCTATCTTTTTTCGGACCCGGTTTACCTTTTTCAGGTCGCTGGAAAAAACTTCACAACGGTCTCCTTTATTTCCTGACATGAATTCAAATCCTTTCAAAAATACTAAAGTGAAAATCTTGATTCAAGTAGTTACACAATTATTATAATATTAATTCGACAAAATGTTCGATAATCCTGCCGATTTATTTTATGAAGTATAAAAAAAAGCGCTTTTAACAAGCGCCATAAAAAGAAGAATCTCGAAAAAAGCTCACGCTGGCAATAAACAATCTGTCTTTCAGGGATACATCCCTCGGCAGTCTAAATAATTCACTGTTAAGTAATTTAAAATAACTCTATCTAGGACAGTCACAACTTAAATTGCCTTTAACAATTTCTTTCCAATCCTCCAGGACCTCATGGGTCCAGCAGTCATCAGCACCTGCTGCTTCCCTCATAACCAGAGCAAAAATATAGCTTATTTCTGTAAGAGTTGCCCCGGCATCCAATGCGCCTTTAAAATGCTTTAAAACACAGGGTTTAGACCTTGCTTTAATAGATAATGCAAAACATATAAATTGATATGTTTTTTCATCAATTAGTCTCTTCTCTTCGTACAATCTGTCTACTTCATCCAACTTTTCTGTAAACTCGGGAAAATATTTAGATAATAGTCTCATAAAAATCATTCCTCCTAAATTTTACATTATTTACCGTATTGCTATATATAATTAATGTTTTTATTTTCACCTCCCCTTTTAAAGCTCATTTGTTTAGTCTAATTAACTCCAAAGCAAGCCAGCTTTTATATCACCATTTTTCGACATATTTATTGTGTATTGCGTAAATATATCTTATTATTCGACATATTTTTACATATTCCTCTCTTCAATTTAATTTTTTACAATATAGAACTACCTTACTTAATACAAAATAATTTAATGTTAATCGACTTATAAGCCAAAAAAATAAAGCACGCGCAATACGTGCTTTATCGACATTATTTTTTATATGTCAAGGCGAGTTGTTCACTATTTAATATCAATTTAATTACCCATCGGGCATTTCTTAATGGGATTCCTTATGTGAATTTCATTTCAAGTCCTATCAATCGCTTACCGGTGCCCGAATAATCATCAGGAACTAATTCAGCTTTCTATGATTCTCCATTCTCCTGAGTAAACGTTCATTCTTTTCCCCCGAATAAATCCCACCATGGTGATTCCCAGCTTTTGGCCCAGCTCCACGCTCAGGGCAGTAGGAGCAGCTCGGGAAAGAAGGATAGGAATGCCAATTTTGGCTGCTTTTAAGAGTATCTCCGAAGAAAGACGCCCGCTGCTAATCAGCAGCTTATCTTCCAGGGAGATGTCTTTTGCGATGCATTCCCCAATGAGTTTGTCCACGGCATTATGCCGTCCGATGTCTTCGCAGAAGAAGAGGATCCCCTCTTTGGTTCCCAGGGCTGAACTGTGCACTCCTCCGGTTTCCTTAAACAGATCCGCCCGTTCCTGCAGGTCCTTCATTAAGCGGGATATAGTCTCGGGATCCAGGTAAATCTCCGTTTTGATAGGGCTGCCGGTTAGAGAGTCCAGCACATTATAAAAGATGGTCCCTTTCCCACACCCGGAGGTAATGGTCCTTTTCCCAAAAAGCTTTTCAGAAAGTTTGCCCGGCTCCCTGGTCTCCACATTTACCGTACGGTTCTCTTCATCCACCTCCAGGGAAAGCACATCCTCCCGGCCCTTAATCAAACCTTCCGAACGTAAAAACCCCAGGGTTAAGAAATCCTGCTTTTCTGGGGTACACAGTAAAGTCACAAACTCCTGGTCATTTAAAAAAATGGTTAGAGGTGACTCCTGCACCACCCGGTCGTTAACAGTTTCCTTCCCTTCCCCGGTGATTTTCAGCACGGAAACTTCCTTTTTTCTCATGTCCACAACTTTTCACCTGCCTGTTCAATTTCTCTTCTATATAGCATCCTGATCCTATCCGCAGATTATTTCTTTCATAGTGCTTAGTAATACAGCGAAAGATTGTCTGTTTTCCTTCACAGCTGAAGCCACGGGGACAGTTCCATCTTCTCACCGACGTCCCTTCATTACTCTCCGGGGACAATGGGACCATCTCCATGAAATCTCAATTGGCCTGACCTGGCCCATCTAGTTTAATCGCTGTTTGAAAACCATTATACCATACACAACCAGTTCCAGCACCTCAACAAAAAAAGGAGGATGAAAACGCCATTGTTTCCACCCTCCTTACATCTATTTCCTTTACATCTCACCGCACATTTTGTTTTTATAAATATGCGATAATAAAGGTTATCCTATTTTGCAGCCATTTCAGCTACTTTTTCCACCTTCACAGCGCTGACCTTCAGCTCGGGAATCTTGGCGATGGGGTCAATTACACAGTTGGTCAGCTTGTTTACCGGTGAGTCGCTGAAGTGGAAGGTCATGAAGACTACCCCTTTACCTACGGTATCGGTAATCTCCGCTTTTACTTGGATTTCTCCCCTTCTGGAGGCAACTTTAAGCATATCGCCATCGGCAACTCCCAGGGCATCAGCATCTTCCGGATTAATTCTCAGGGTGTCCTCAAAACTGAATTCCTTGATGCCCTTACTTCTTCCGGTCATGGAAGCGGTATGGTAATGATAGAGATTCCGTCCGGTAGTCAGGATAAAGGGATAATCTTCATCCGGTGATTCTGCCGGTGGTTGGTGCTCAATTGGGTGGAATTTACCCAAACCACGGGAGAATTTACCCTGGTGCAGGAACTTTGTCCCGGGGTGGTCTTCCGTCGGACAGGGCCACTGGATTCCCTCTTCTTCCTCCAGCCTCTGGTAAGTAATACCAGCATAGCTGGGGGTTAAAGAAGTGATTTCTTTAAAGACGTCTTCAGCGCTGCCGTAGTTCCAGTCAATCCCCAGTTTGTTGGCCAGGGCCATGATGATTTCCCAGTCGGCCTTGCTTTCCCCGATGGGACCGATGGCCTTGTTCACCTTCTGAACCCGCCTTTCGGTATTAACAAAGGTGCCGTCCTTTTCAGCAAAGGTGCAGGCGGGCAGAACCACGTCTGCATACTGGGCAGTCTCCGTAAGGAATATATCCTGAACCACCAGGAATTCCAGCTTATCCAGAGATTCCTCCAGGTGATTTAAGTCGGCGTCGCTGATCATGGGGTTCTCACCCATAATGTAAACAGCTTTAACGGTTCCATCTTTGGCTCCCTTAAATATTTCCGTTACAGTAAGTCCGGGCTTATCATTTAAGCTGACCCCCCAGGCCTTGCTGAATTTCTCATTGGCAGCAGGGTCCACCACCGGCTGGTAACCGGTGAATACCACAGGCAGGGCTCCCATATCGCAGGCGCCCTGAACATTGTTCTGGCCCCGCAGGGGGTTCATGCCGGTGCTTTCTCTACCGATGTTTCCGGTAGCCATGACCAGGTTAGCAATGGCCAGAACGTTATTGGTTCCGGAGGAGTGCTGGGTGATTCCCATGGTATAGAGGACGGAAGCCTTATCAGCTGCAGCATAAATCCGGGCGGCTTCTACAATATCCTCAGCATTGGCTCCGGTAATTTCCGCCACATACTCAGGAGTATATTTCTCCACGGCAGCTTTTACTTCTTCAAAGCCTTCGGTCCTTTCGGCTACAAACTCCTTATCGTACAGGTCCTCCTTAATTATCACATGAAGCAGTCCGTTGAAAATCGCTTCGTTGGTCCCGGGTTTAATCTGCACGAAGACATCGGCATAATCAGCCAGTTCAATCCGGCGGGGTTCAATTACGATAAGCTTTGCTCCGTTTTTTAGAGCCTTCCGCACCCGGTAGCCAATGACCGGATGAGCTTCTGTAGTATTAGAACCACTGATCAACAGGCAGTCGGCATTCTCAACTTCATCGATACTGTTGGTCATCGCTCCGCTCCCAAATGCTGCGGCCAGACCGGCCACGGTGGGAGCGTGTCAGAGACGGGCACAGTGGTCCACACTGTTAGAGCCCATCATCCTTAATAACTTTTGGAACAGGTAGTTATCTTCATTGGTACAGCGGGCGGAACTCAATCCGGCAAGGCCCTCTGCCCCAGCAGCTTTAAACTTATCGGCTACCAGGGAAAGCGCTTCATCCCAGGAGGCTTCTTCAAATTTGCCATCCTTCTTAATCAGGGGCTTGGTCAGTCTGTCCGGGCTGTGGACAAAATCCCAGCCGTAATGGCCCTTAACGCAAACATGGCCTTTATTGGCTAAACCTTCGCGGTTTCCGCTGGCTCCTACAATTTCATTACCCTTAACGTGAAGGTCTATAGCGCAGCCAGTCCCACAGTAAGGGCAAATGGTTTTCACTTTATTAATTTCCCAGACTCTTCCTTTCCCCTTGCTCAGTTTCGGAGTAAGGGCTCCCACCGGACAGATATCTGTGCACATGCCGCAGAATACACAGGGGGAGTTCTCCACAGGCTCTCCGAACGCGGGGGAGATGGTGGAGGTAAATCCTCTAAAAGCATAATCAATAGCTCCGGCTCCGTTAATTTCGTGACAGACCCGGGCACACTTTCCACAGAGAATACATTTATTCATATCCCTCTCATAGAAAGGATTGCTGTCTTCCACAGCGTAATCTTTTCCTTCTCCTACGTAGTCGGTTTCGGAAACTCCGTATTTATAACAGTAATCCTGAAGGCTGCATGCTCCTGACTTCTCACAAGTAAGGCAGTCCAGAGGGTGATTAGCCAACAGCAGGCTTAAATTTGCCTTTCTAGCCTGTACAGCTCTATCGGATTCAGTATTGATAACCATGCCATCCCATATGGGGGTAACGCAGGATGCCGGTAAATTTCTGGCATTTTCCACTTCAACTATACAGATACGACACGCACCGGCTCCAACCAGCTGGGGATCATGACAGAACGTTGGGATGTCAATGCCGGCCAGCTCTGCTGCTTCTAAAATGGTCATACCGGCTTCAGCTTCTACTGGTAGGCCATTTATGGTTACATTTAATTTAGTCACTTGTCTTCCCTCCCATTCCTTAATTTATTAAGACTGAAGCGAAATCGCTTCCTGCTTGCATTTTTCTACACAAACGCCGCACTTGATACAGGTTTCCGTATCGATGGTATGGAGTTCCTTCTTTTCCCCGCTGACGGCGCCCACGGGGCAGGCCTTACGGCAGCGGCCGCAGCCGTTACACAGTTCAGCATCAATCAGATATACCATCAAATCAACACAAATACCGGCCACACATCTCTTATCAAAAATGTGCTTTTCATATTCGTCCTGGAAGTAGCGAAGTGTAGTCAAAACAGGGTTGGGAGCAGTCTGTCCCAGTCCACATAGAGCTGTATCCTTAATGGCTTCTCCCAGTGTTTTCAGTTTTTCGATGTCCTCAGGTTCACCCTCACCGGCAACAATTCGCTGCAGGATTTCCAGCATTCTCTTGGTGCCTTCCCGACAGGGAGTACATTTACCACAGGATTCACTCTGGGTAAAGGTGAGGAAGTAGCGGGCAATATCGACCATACAGGTATCTTCACCCATTACCACCAGGCCGCCGGAACCCATCATGGCCCCTGCCCCGGTCAGAGAATCATAATCAATAGGAAGGTGCAGCAGGTCTTCAGGAATACAGCCTCCTGAAGGGCCTCCCGCCTGAACCGCTTTAAACTTTCCATCATCAATAATACCCCCGGCAACATCAAAAACAACTTCTTTGAGGGTGATTCCCATGGGAACCTCCGCAAGGCCGGTGCGGTTAATAGACCCGGTTAAAGCAAATACCTTGGTCCCCTTGCTGCCTTCAGTCCCTATGCTGGCAAATTTATCAGGGCCATCCAGAATTACTACTGGTACGTTAGCAAAGGTTTCTACGTTATTTAAACAGGTGGGCTTAGCGAACAATCCTTCATTTGCCGGAAAAGGAGGCCTTGGCCTGGGCATTCCTCTCTTCCCTTCAATAGACATCAAGAGAGCCGTTTCCTCTCCACATACGAAAGCGCCAGCGCCTTCCTTAACTTTCAAATCAAAGCTGAAGTCGGTCCCCATTATATTTTCACCCAGGAGATTTTTCTCCTTGGCCTGCTCAATGGCCAGCTTAAGCCTTTTTACAGCCAGGGGATATTCAGCCCGGCAGTAAACATAGCCTTCATCAGCCCCAACAGCATAACCGGCAATGGCCATACCTTCCATTACTGAATGGGGGTCACCCTCCAGGATACTCCGGTCCATAAATGCTCCTGGGTCACCTTCATCAGCGTTACATACGACGTATTTCTTATCCCCTACGGCTTTCATGGTAAATTCCCACTTCAAGCCGGTGGAAAAACCGCCGCCGCCCCGTCCGCGAAGACCGGACTTCTTGACTACATCGACGACTTCCTCGGGTTTCATTTCGGTGATCACTTTCTTCAAAGCTTCATAACCATCCCGCTCTACATATTCATCAATGACCTCGGGATTAATAAAGCCGCAGTTTCTCAAGCACAATCTTACCTGCTTCTCATAGAAGGGCAAATCTACAAAGAAATTTGGCAGGTCATCATATTCAGCGGGAAGTTCTCCCTCTCCAATTTTACCTAAGGCAAATTCTCTGTCTATCTTGTCATTTAGAAGATGGTTGGTAATCACTTCTCCTATTTTTTCTTCTGTTACTTTCCCGTAGGAAATACGGGGCTGACCCGGCTTTACAATATCAACCAATACCTCGTTCTCACAGGCTCCAATGCAGCCGGTTTGAGTTAATTCTGCATCAATGCTATTATCCGTCAGAGCTTTTTCAATAGCTTTATAAACTTCTCGGCCTCCGGCGGCAATACCACAGGTCCCCAGTCCAACCACGATTTTGGGCTTAGCTGTCATTGTCTTCCCCCCTCTCGTACTTCTTCAAAATATCAGGAACTGCTGTTGCAATGAGCCGGCCGTACGTAACATCGTCAATCATCATAACCGGGGCCAGGCCGCAGCATCCTACACAGGCTACACTTTCATAAGTAAAGAGCAGGTCTTCAGTGGTGTCACCCACCGGAACCTGTAATTCATCTTCCAGGGCAGTAGCAATTTTAGCAATTCCCCGCACGTGACAGGCCGTTCCCTGACACACCCGGATGATATGCTGTCCCCTGGGTTTTAAGTGGAACTGTGAATAAAAAGTACACACCCCGTAAATTTGACTGATGGGTTGGTTCAGCTTTTTCGATAGATACTCCAGGGCGGTGCGGGGCAGAAACCCAAACTCATGCTGTATTTCCTGTAACATTGGAATGAGTGCTCCCTTTTGGGCTTTCCAAGTATCATAGATATTATCTACTGCTGCATAGTTGAAATCGTTTTCGGCTTTCATATTTTAACCTCCTTCTCCTAAAAATTTAAAATAAAAAAAACTCAAAATCCTTTTAAGTATTCGCTTTCTTCCCTGCATAATCCTGCTTTGCCAGGAAAAAAACATCCTTCTTTCATAAGCCCCTATTTCCAGTAACTCCAACAAATACAAGACAATTAAGGTTTAATTTCAATTAATTCATAACTTCTTACTCCTAAACCAATTTCTTCCGCATATTTTAACTGTACCGTGTGATCAATTGTATCCCGGATTCCACTGAACTTATCCTGCCCCGGAGTATAGTTGGTGGTTAGTTTTGTGCCCACCAGGCCCGTCTGCCGGTTAATCAGATCCAGTGAAGCCTGATCCAGGGCTACAGGGTCTGTAGAAGCCAGAACTCCTACATCCGGTACAATGGGAGCATCGCTCCAGGAATGACAGTCACAATCCGGCGTAACATTGATTACAAAGTTCATATAGCCGGTTTTCTTCTCCTTGGAGGTAACGGCTCCCAGGGCAAATTCCACCATCCTCTCCTGCAGCTGGTCGGTTTCACTCTGCCAGCGAATTTTAATGGCTTCGTATTGGCAGGCCGC
>SL_3KL_010_SEDDRAFT_10006727_pt1 | contig 10250 bp, 8 predicted proteins | sample SodLakKL_010_SED_2_FD_10381 | JGI IMG/M metagenome (IMG submission 10381)
AAGCATGTCGACACGCGCGAGGGCACCGTCACCTTCGACGACGAGACCGGCCGCGAATGGACACTGCCGGTGACCGGCGGGCAGGTGAAGCTGCAGTGGAAGCCCGATTTCGGCGCCCGCTGGGCCGCGCTCGACGTCGATTTCGAGATGTACGGCAAGGACCATTCGACCAACACGCCGATCTACGACTCGATCTGCGAGATCCTCGGCGGGCGGAAACCCGAGCATTTCGTCTACGAGCTGTTCCTGGACGAGAACGGCGAGAAGATCTCGAAGTCGAAGGGCAACGGCATCACCATCGACGAGTGGCTGACCTATGCCGCGGCCGAATCGCTGTCCTACTTCATGTACCAGAAGCCGAAGACAGCCAAGCGGCTGTGGTGGGACGTGATCCCGAAGGCGGTGGACGAGTACCACCAGCAGTTGCGCGCCTTTCCGGGTCAGGGCGTCGAGCAGCAACTCGCCAACCCGGTCTGGCACATCCATGCCGGCAAGCCGCCCGAGTCGCGCATGGTGGTCAGCTTCGCGATGCTTCTGAACCTCGCCTCGGTGGCCGGCGCGCAGGACCGGGCCGGTCTGTGGGGCTTCATCCGCCGCTACGCGCCCGAGGCGAGCCCCGAGACGCATCCCGATCTCGACGCCGCCGCAGGATACGCCGTGCGCTACTTCCGCGACTTCGTCGCACCGACGCGGACCTGCCGCCTGCCCGACGACCGCGAGCGGGCGGCGATGGCGGACCTGGTCGCGCGGCTGAAGGCCTGGGAGGGCGGGCTCGATTCCGAGGCGCTGCAGTCGATGGTCTTCGCCGTCGGCAAGGAGCACGGCTTCGAGCCGCTGCGCGACTGGTTCCGGGCGCTCTACGAGGTGCTGCTCGGTGCCTCGGAGGGGCCGCGCTTCGGCGGCTTCGTCGCGCTTTACGGCATCGACGAGACGGTGGCGCTGATCGAACGCGCGCTCGCGGGCGAACTCGCCGCGGCGCCGGTGTCGCCGGATTGATCCGTTCGGCGCGGTCCGGCGTATCCTGCGGATATGCAGGAGGTCCGGATGCGCCGACTCGTCGCCCGTCTCGCCGTTGCCGCCTTCCTCGCGGCAACACCCGCCGCCGCCGATGACGCCGCGATCCGGCAGGTCATCGACGCGCAGATCGCCGCCTTCGAGGCCGACGATTTCGCCGCCGCCTTCGAACATGCCAGCCCCGCGATCCGCGGGGTCTTCGGCACGCCCGAGCGGTTCGGGCAGATGGTGCGGCAGGGTTACCCGATGGTCCACCGTCCGGCGGAACTGCGCTATCTCGAGGCGCGCGACGGCGGCCGGGGACGGCTGCAGAGGGTTCTGATCACCGACGCGTCGGGCCGCATCCACCTGCTCGAATACGAGATGATCGAGGCGGACGGGCGCTATCTGATCAACGGCGTGCGCATCCTGCGCGGCGCCGATGCCGGGGTCTGAGGCCGGATCGGACGATCGCTCCTCGGGGCCGCCGCACACGGCCCTGCGTTCGTCGAATCACCCCCGACGACCGTTTCCCCGCTTGCGCTACCAACCGAGCCCCGCCCGAACTCCCGTTCGCCGACCCGTCACGCCACCGAAGGCTCCGCACCGGACCGGCGTGACGTTACGTCATGGCTATTGACGCCTGTGCAGGTGGCAGCGGCCTGAAAACAGCGTCGAAAGCCGCATCGAGGGTGAAAAGATTTACAAAATGCAACCTTTTTCAGTTAATGAATTTACACAAATATCCTTTGTAAAAAAAGAGTTACCAATTTCTTTACGAATACGCTAAACTCCGCCTGAACGGAGGGGGTGACGGAGGCAGGCCGCTATGGGGCGCGTGCCCGGCCTCCGCGCTGAAGGAGGAGCACCATGCCGGATCAGAGCCAGTCGAACACCTATGCCGCGTCGGCGGATTTCGTCGCCCGGGCGCATCTCGACGCCGAGGGATACGAGAAGATGTACGCCGCCTCGATCGAGAATCCCGAGGCATTCTGGGCGGAACATGGCAAGCGCATCGACTGGATCCGTCCCTATTCGAAGGTCAAGAACACCAATTTCGACTTCGGCAATGTCGCCATCCGCTGGTTCGAGGACGGCACGCTCAACGTCTCGGCCAACTGCATCGACCGCCATGTCGTGACCCGCGGCGAGCAGACCGCGATCATCTTCGAGCCGGACGATCCCAAGACGCCGGCGCGGCACATCACCTACAAGGAACTGCTCGAGCAGACGAGCCGGATGGCGAACGTGCTAAAGTCGCACGGGATCGGCAAGGGAGACCGGGTGGTGCTCTACCTGCCGATGATTCCCGAGGCGGCCTATGCGATGCTGGCCTGCGCGCGGATCGGCGCCGTGCATTCGATCGTTTTCGCCGGCTTCTCGCCCGACGCGCTGGCCAACCGGATCAACGATTCCGAGGCGAAGGCCGTCATCACCGCCGACACCGCCCCGCGCGGCGGCCGGCGCACGCCCTTGAAGGGCAATACCGACCGCGCGCTTCTCGACTGTTCGGACCGGGTCAAGTGCTTCGTTGTCAAGCACACGGGCGACCAGACCACCTGGGTGGACGGGCGCGACATCGACCTGAAGGCGGAAATGGCCGAGGCCAATGCCTATTGCCCCTATACCGAGGTTGGCGCCGAGGACCCGCTCTTCATCCTCTACACCTCGGGTTCGACCGGCAAGCCGAAGGGCGTGGTGCACACCTCGGGCGGCTATCTGGTCTATGCCGCGATGACCCACCAGTATGTCTTCGATTACCATGACGGCGACATCTTCTGGTGCACCGCCGATGTCGGCTGGGTTACCGGACACAGCTACATCATCTACGGCCCACTCGCCAACGGCGCGACGACGCTGATGTTCGAGGGCGTGCCGACCTGGCCCGACGCCGGCCGTTTCTGGGAGGTCTGCGCCAAGCACAAGGTGAACCAGTTCTACACCGCGCCGACCGCGATCCGGGCGCTGATGGGGCAGGGGCCGGAATGGGTCGAGAAGCATGATCTCTCCAGCCTGCGCCTGCTGGGAACGGTGGGAGAACCGATCAACCCCGAGGCGTGGAACTGGTACAACACGCATGTCGGCAAGGGCAAATGCCCGATCGTCGATACCTGGTGGCAGACCGAGACCGGCGGCCACCTGATCACGCCCATCCCCGGTGCCATCCCGACGAAGCCCGGCTCGGCGACCAAGCCCTTCTTCGGCGTGAAGCCGGTGATCCTCGACGCCACCTCGGGCGAGGAGCAGACGGCGACCGAGGCCGAGGGCGTCCTCTGCATCGCCGACAGCTGGCCCGGGCAGATGCGCACCGTCTGGAGGGATCACCAGCGGTTCGAGGAAACCTATTTCCAGCAATACAAGGGCTACTATTTCTCTGGCGACGGCTGCCGGCGGGACGCCGACGGCTATTACTGGATCACCGGCCGGGTCGATGACGTGATCAACGTCTCGGGCCACCGGATGGGCACCGCCGAGGTGGAATCGGCGCTGGTGGCGCACGAGGTGGTCGCCGAGGCGGCGGTCGTCGGCTACCCGCACCCGGTCAAGGGCCAGGGCATCTATGCCTATGTCACGCTGATGACCGGGGTCGAGCCGACCGACGAGTTGCGCAAGGACTTGGTCAAGTGGGTGCGCCAGGAGATCGGCCCGATCGCCTCGCCGGATCTCATCCAGTGGGCGCCGGGCCTGCCCAAGACGCGTTCGGGCAAGATCATGCGCCGCATCCTGCGCAAGATCGCCGAGGACGATTTCGGCGCGCTCGGCGACACCTCGACGCTTGCCGATCCCTCGGTCGTCGACGACCTGATCGAGAACCGCATGAACCGGAGCCGGACCGATGCCTGAGGCCGGCGTCGATACCCGCACCAAACCCGCCGTCCTGATCCTGCTAGGCCCGCCGGGCGCGGGCAAGGGCACCCAGGCGCGAATGCTGGAGGACCGTTTCGGGCTCGTCCAGCTCTCGACCGGCGATCTGCTGCGCGCCGCGGTCAAGGCCGGCACCGAGGCCGGCAAAAAGGCCAGGGCGGTGATGGAGGCGGGCGAACTCGTCTCGGACGAGATCGTGCTGGAGGTACTCAGGGACCGCATGCAGGAGCCCGATGTCAGCCGCGGCGTCATCCTCGACGGCTTTCCGCGCACGACCGGCCAGGCCGAGGCGCTGGACGCGCTGCTCGCCGATCAGGGGCAGTCGATCGGCGCGGCGATCTCGATCGAGGTTGACGACGACGCGATGGTGCGGCGCATCTCGGGCCGCTACACCTGCGCCGCCTGCGGCGAGGGCTATCACGACGAGTTCAAGCAGCCGGCCAGGGCCGGGATATGCGACAAATGCGGCGGCACGGAGTTCACGCGCCGGGCCGACGACAATGCCGAAACCGTGGCGGCGCGGCTTGCCGCCTACCACGCGCAGACGGCACCGCTGATCGCCTATTACGAGGCGCAGGGAGTTCTGGAACGGGTGGACGGGATGGGCCCCATCGACGCCATCGCGACGGAGCTTGGCGCCATCGTCGAACGGGCGACGGCCTGAGGCACCGCGCCCCGGCCATGCGCCGGGGCACGATCGTGCATGCAAGAAGCGAGCGTCCCGCGCGGGGGCGGTCGCAAGCGGAACCCCCTGGGAGGACATGACATGTCTGACAAATCTGCCGATGCCTACTGGGCGGCGAACATCCGGATCATCACCATCTCGATGGTGATCTGGGCGCTCGTGTCGTTCGGTTTCGGTATCGTCCTGCGCCCGCTGATCTCGTGGATTCCGATCGGTGGCACCGATCTGGGTTTCTGGTTCGCCCAGCAGGGCTCGATCCTGACCTTCATCGCGCTGATCTTCTACTACACCTGGTACATGAACCGGCTCGACAAAGAGTTCGGCGTGGACGAGCAGTAAGGAACCGGACGCATGGACCAGTTTACCCTCAACCTGATCGTCGTTGGCGCGTCCTTCGCGCTCTACGTCGGTATCGCCATCTGGGCGCGCGCCGGTACGACATCGGACTTCTACGCCGCCTCGCGCGGCGTGAACCCGATCGTCAACGGCGCCGCCACCGCGGCCGACTGGATGTCGGCGGCCTCGTTCATCTCGATGGCCGGCCTCATCGCCTTCGTCGGCTACGGCAACTCCACCTTCCTCATGGGCTGGACCGGCGGCTACGTGCTGCTCGCGCTCCTTCTCGCGCCCTACCTGCGCAAGTTCGGCCGCTTCACCGTGCCCGACTTCATCGGGGATCGCTTCTACAGCCAGACGGCGCGGCTGGTGGCCGTGATCTCGCTGCTGACCATGTCGATCACCTATGTGATCGGGCAGATGACCGGGGCGGGCGTGGCCTTCTCGCGCTTCCTCGAAGTGCCGTCGTCGACGGGTCTCTTCATCGCCTCGGCGGTCGTCTTCATCTACGCCGTTCTCGGCGGCATGAAGGGGATCACCTACACCCAGCTGGCGCAGTACTGCGTGCTGATCGTCGCCTACACCATCCCGGCGATCTTCATCTCGCTGCAACTGACCGGCAACCCTCTGCCGCAGCTGGGGCTGTTCTCGACCCACACCGACTCGGGACTGCCGCTGCTGACCAAGCTCGACCAGGTCCTGGTGCAACTCGGCTTCCATGACTACACCGGGCTGCACGCGCCGCAGACCACCTTCAACATGGTGCTCTTCACCATGTCGCTGATGATCGGCACCGCGGGTCTGCCGCACGTGATCATCCGCTTCTTCACCGTGCCCAAGGTGTCGGACGCGCGCCTCTCGGCGGGCTGGGCGCTGGTGTTCATCGCGTTGCTCTACACGGTCGCCCCGGCGGTCGGCTCGATGGCGCGTCTGAACATCATCACCACGATCTACCCGCACACCACCGAGACCGGTGAGCTGGACCTGGAGCGGCCGCTGGCCTACGCGGATCGTCCCCAGTGGATGCTGAACTGGGAGCAGACCGGCCTTCTGCGCTTCGAGGACAAGGCGGGCGACGGCGTTATCCGTTACTACAACGCCGCCAACCCGCCGGCGATCGCGGTCGAGGAGGGCTGGCAGGGCAACGAGATGGTGACCTTCAACCAGGACATCCTGGTGCTCGCCAACCCCGAGATCGCGCAGCTTCCGGGCTGGGTGATCGCGCTGATCGCGGCCGGCGGCCTGGCCGCGGCGCTGTCGACGGCGGCGGGGCTCCTGCTCGCCATCTCCTCGGCGATCAGCCACGACCTGATCAAGTCGATGATCAACCCCGGCATCTCGGAAAAGGGCGAGCTTCTGGCCGCGCGCATCTCGATGGCCTTCGCCATCGCGCTCGCGACCTGGCTCGGGCTCAACCCGCCAGGCTTCGCCGCACAGGTGGTGGCGCTCGCCTTCGGCCTTGCCGCGGCCTCGCTCTTCCCGGCGATCATGATGGGCATCTTCTCCAAGAAGATGAACTCGACCGGGGCGATCGTCGGGATGCTGGTCGGTCTGCTCTCGACCGTGGCCTACATCTTCACCTATCTGGGCATGTTCTTCATCCCGGGCACCAACCTTCTGCCGAACACGCAGGAATACTGGCTCTTCGGCATCTCGCCGCTCAGCTTCGGCACGGTTGGCGCGATCCTGAACTTCGCCGCGGCCTACATCACGCTTGCGATGACCAAGCCGGCGCCGAAGGAAATCCAGGAACTGGTGGAATCGATCCGCGTGCCGCGCGGCGCCGGTACCGCCCAGTCGCACTGACAAGTCCTTCGGAGGGGCGCTCCGGCGCCCCTCCGGCCCAGCTTCGGGGATGATCTTCATGGCCATGGATACCCGTGCCGACGCGATCAGGGCCTTCCTGGAAAGCGTGCATCCCTATGACAGCCTGCCGCGGGACGAGCTGACGCAGATCGTCGGTTCCTTCAGCCGCAGGGAATACCCAGCCGGATCCGAGATCTACAGCGCCGGCGAGCCGCTCAAGGGCATCTTCCTGATCAAGCGCGGCGCGGTCGAGGTCGTCGACCGCAACGGCGAGCTGGTCTCGATCCTCGGCCCGCGCAACTCCTTCGGCGAGCGCGGGCTGATGCGCGACGGGCTGGCGGTGACGAGCGCCCGCACCACCGAGGACAGTGTGATCCTGATGCTGCCCGACGCCGAACTGCGCCGGCTGATCGCCGGTTTTCCGGCCTTCGAGCGCTTCTTCAACCGCTCGCGCCCCGCCGAGACCCGCGGCACCGATCTGAGCACGCTCAAGGTCTCGGACCTGATGGCGCGCAACCCGGTCACCTGCCGGCCCGACGCCAGCGTGCAGGAAGCCGCGCGGCTGATGCGCGAAAAGCACATCTCAAGCCTCGCGGTCGTGGACAACGGCACGCTCGTCGGCATCGTCACGACGCGCGATCTGGCCGCCCGCGTCCTTGCCGAGGGGCTGCCCGCGGAGACGAAGGTCGCCGAGGTGATGACCGCCGATCCGCTGACGCTCAGCCCCGACTCGCTCGGCTCCGACATCCTGCACACGATGCTCGAGCGCCGCATCGGCCATCTGCCGGTGGTCGAGGAGGGCGTGATCAAGGGCGTCATCACGCAGACCGACCTGACCCGCTTCCAGGCGGTCAGCACCGCGCAACTGGTCCGCGACGCGGCCGTCGCCGACAGCCCCGAGGAAATGGCCGAGGTCACCGCGCGCATCCCGAAGCTCCTGATGCAGCTCGTCGCCGCGAACAACGCCCACGAGGTGGTGGCGCGGCTGATCACCGACATCGCCGACACCGTCACCCGGCGGCTGCTGAAGCTGGCCGAAGCCGAGTTCGGCCCCGCACCGGTGCCCTGGCTCTGGCTCGCCTGCGGCAGCCAGGGACGGCAGGAACAGACCGGCATCACCGACCAGGACAATTGCCTGATCCTCGACGATTCCGTGACCGAGGACGACATGGCGTATTTCGAGAAGTTCGCGAAATTCGTCTCGGACGGGCTCAACACCGCCGGCTACGTCTACTGTCCCGGTGACATGATGGCGACCAATCCGCGCTGGTGCCAGCCGCGCAGGAAGTGGCGGCGCTATTTCCAGGGCTGGATCGACCAGCCCAGCCCCGAGGCGCAGATGCTCGCCTCGGTCATGTTCGACCTGCGCCCGATCGGCGGCCAGCCCGCGCTCTTCCGCGACCTGCAGGCCGAGACGCTGGAAGCCGCCTCGAAGAACTCGATCTTCGTCGCCCACATGATCTCGAACTCGCTCAAGCACCAGCCGCCGCTGGGCCTCTTGCGCGGTTTCGCCACGATCCGCTCGGGCGAGTACAAGAACCATATCGACATGAAGCTCGGCGGCGTCGTGCCGGTCGCCGACCTCGCCCGCGTCTACGCGCTGAAGGGGCGGCTGACGCCGGTCAACACCCGCGCCCGGCTCCTGGCCGCCGAACATGCCGGGGTGATCTCGGTCTCCGGCGCGCGCGACCTGATCGAGGCCTACGACCTGATCGCCCGGCTGCGGCTGGAGAACCAGGCGGCGCTGGTCCGCGCCGGGCGCAAGCCGGACAACTTCCTCGCGCCCTCGGATCTGAGCGATTTCGAACGCAGCCACCTGCGCGACGCCTTCGTCGTCGTGCGCACGATGCAGTCGGCGGTCGGCCATCGCAGCGGCACGCTGGGCTAGGGGGCAGGCATGGTCTTCGAACTGATCGGGGCGCTGTCGGCAGGGCTTGGCCTGATGGGGGTCCTGATGCTTTTCTGGCGCATCCTGCGCCGGGGCAAGCTGCCGGGCTGGGCCTATCCGGCCTCGGTCGCCGCNGGGATGTTCGCCTTCTCGGTCTGGGCCGAATACACCTGGGCCGATCGCGCCGTCGGGGCGCAGCCGCAATTGCGGCTGGCCGACACCACAGCCGATCCCTCGCCGCTGCGCCCGCTGAGCTATGTCCGCACGCCGGTGAACCGGCTCCAGGCGATCGACCTCTCGCGCACCTTCATCCATCCCGACCACCCGGCGATGGTGCGCACGCTGGTCGTGTCGATGGCGCGCTGGGAGCCGGTGCGCGCGGTCGAGGTGGTGGTCGATTGCGAGGCCGCGGCGCTGGCCCCGGTCGGCGAGGGAATCGAGATCGGGGCCGACGGCTCGCTGGAGGGGGCGGACTGGCGGCCGATGGCAAGGAACGACAGGTTGCTGCGCACCGTCTGCGAAGCAGGGGAGGAGATCAGGAATGCCAGAGGGCCGGGAACATAAGCGCATCCTGGTGGTCGAGGACGAGGACAACATCGCCATCGCGCTCGACTACCTGATTTCGCGCGAGGGCTACGAACACACGCGCATCAATACCGGCGCGGGCGCGGTCGACATGATCCGCCAGATGCGGCCGGACCTCGTGCTTCTCGATGTCATGCTGCCCGAGGTGTCGGGCTACGAGATCTGCCAGAACGTCCGCCAGGACCCGGAACTCGGCGCGGTCAAGATCCTGATGATGACCGCGCGCGGCTCGGCGATGGAGCGGCGCAAGGGGCTCGCGATGGGCGCCGACGGCTTCATCTCGAAACCCTTCGAACTGAAGGAGTTGCGCGCCGAAGTTCGCAGGATACTCGCAGGCGAGCCGGCGCCGGACCTCGAATCCGCATCGAACGGGAAACCCACGGAATGATCGAACGCCTGAGCCTCAGGCTTCGCATCCTGCTCTTTTTCGCGGCGATGGCGGGAGGCGTGGCGCTGGCCATCGGCCTCGGCCTCTGGGCGGCGCTGGCGCGGGTCGAGGCGCCGGGCTTCGCGCCGGTCGCGGTGCAGGCCGGGCTGATCGCGGGCTTCCTTTCGGTCGGGCTGATCACCTGGATCTGGTATCTCTTCGACGCCAATGTCGCCCGCGCCATCGACCGGCTGTCCAGCGCCATCCGCGCCCGCGCCCATGCCGGGATCGACGACGGGCTCGCCCGCGAGGCGGAGGCGGCGCGCTATCTCGGCGATCTGGCGCCGGCGGCCGAGGCGGTGACGCAGGAACTCGCCCGCACCCGCAGCGCTCTCGTCGAGGCCATCCAGCGCGAGACCACCCGCCTCGCGGCCGAGAAATCCCGGCTCGAGACGCTGCTCGCCGACGTGCCGGTCGCGGTCCTGCTCTGCACCGCCGAGCATCAGCTCGTCTTCTACAACGGCCCGGCGGTCGACATCCTCGGCTCGGGCCATGCGCCGGGGCTCGACCGCAATCTCCTCGACTACCTGCGCGAAGGGCCGATCCGCCACGCCTATCAGCGCCTTTCGGATACCGGCGATTCCGACACCGCCTCGGACCTGCTCTGCGCCACCGTCACCGGCGGGCGGATCCTCGCCGGACGGATGCGCGTGCTGCGCCGACGC
>SL_3KL_010_SEDDRAFT_10006728_pt1 | contig 10249 bp, 4 predicted proteins | sample SodLakKL_010_SED_2_FD_10381 | JGI IMG/M metagenome (IMG submission 10381)
TGCTAAGGTTTATGCCATTGAAGAAGTGCCCCAATATGCCTCCATGGTTAATTATCTTGCCTGGGCGTTCGGCGTGGAAAACAAGCTGAGATGTTTTTCTATGAGCCTCTACGAGTTTTTACCCATGTTCGCTGATGAGTTTGATTATATTATTTATTCAGGAGTTATTTATCATGTGACTGATCCTCTGATTTCATTAAGAATGATTTTTACCGCTTTAAAAGATGGGGGCTCTGTGTTTCTCGAAACACTCGGTAACGACTTTGCAAATTCAGTGTGCCTATATGAAGGACCGGGCACCTATTCCTCTGGAAATAAAGATAACTTAAACAGGGGAGGTTGGAATTATTTTATACCTTCAATTTCTTGTCTTGACAGATGGTGCAAAGATGTGGGTTTCCAAAAAGTCAAAATTGGCAGTCTTGTTCAAAAAAGAATTAAAGGAGTTGCCTGCCGGATAACTTATAGGGATTATTGCCGTGCCGGCGCTTCAATCAAATCTATTCGATGACTTTTATAAATTGACATGAGATTTTATGCGAACGTGTTCAGCTTGATATACAACAAAAGTGAAAACCCAGCGGTGTGTTAGTGGAGTCATCCTTTTATAAATTTTACCAGAAGCGATAATTTGAAAATGAATAAATACGACCCAGATCAACCACTTATCTCTATCCACATGCCCAAAGCTGGTGGCACTAGTTTCAGAAGAGTACTTCAGCAATGGTATGGGAACAAATTATTCTTTCATTATTTTAATGAGACCCAAAAGAAAATGCCTGAGAGATATGATTTGACACCTGGCATCTGTATTCACGGACATTTTAATTCAAGCAGAGGTTTCGGAATCATGCATTATTATCCGGAGGCTAAACAATTCATTACATTTCTTCGCGATCCTTTTGATATTTTAGTTTCACGCTATTATTATGTCAAAAAGCGGGAAGTGGCCGGTATTTCTTTCCATAACGGAAAACCTACTGCGTTAGAAGATAACATTAATGACTTCCTTAAAAGAGAAATTATCAATGTACATTACTCACCAAATATCCTGAATTTTTTTCCAGAGTTGATAACCAAAAATAACTTCAAAGAGGTCATTGAAAAGTACTTTATTTTTATAGGCTTTATGTGTCATTATCAATCAGGAATTAATCAACTTGCCGAAATGCTTGGTTTTCCCCCTGTGGTTGCCCCCTTTGAAAACAAATCAGATCGTTTTGGAGAGGTTGATCTTTCACTTCGTGATAAATTTATTGAGGGGCATCCGCTTGAATACGCAGTTTATAATTATGCCTTAAACCTTTTCCCTCCAAATAACTCACCCAAATGAAAACGAATTACCAAGGCGAAAACCTTATCTTTCTAATCTCACAGCCCCGTGCAGGATCAACGCTACTTCAACGCATATTAGGTAATCATCCTGAAATTCACACTCAATCCGAGCCATGGATTTTACTTCATCCTTTGCATGCACTAAAGCCTGAAAGCAACCATGCTGTGTTTGAATCAGATTATTACGCAAAAGCCCTTGTCAATTTAATTGACAAACTGCCAGGCGGATTAGTCCGGTATCGTGAGATTATTTCCGAAGCTTATCAAAAGGTTTACAACGAAATTCTAGTAACACATCACAAAAGATATTTTCTTGACAAGACGCCGAGATATTACTACATCATTGAGGAAATCAATGAATATTACCCAAAAGCCAAATTCATATTTCTTTTACGAAACCCTATTGCTGTTCTTGTTTCAATGATAAATTCATGGGCTAAAGGGAGATTGCACTATCTGGCCAACCATAGAAATGACTTGTTGCTTGCCCCAAAAATGATTATTAATGGAGCGCAGAAAGTTCTAAATAATTCAATTTCTATTAAGTATGAAGAATTGCTATCTGAGCCGGAGTTAAAAATAAAACAGATTTGCTCTTTTTTGAAAATCAAGCCAGTTGAAGGTTTGAGTAATTATGGTAAAGCAGATGCAGCACAATGGAGCTTTGGTGATCAGAAAAATGTTTATAACAAGTCCAAACCGGATGATGCTCACATTCAATTATGGCAGGACTCACTATGCGACCCGCAAGTTTGGCGATTAGCGCATGAATATTTGAATATTCTCGGACAGGAAACTTTTAAACATTTGGGTTATTCTTATCAGGAGAATATTGAAATTATTAACAGGAACAAACCAGCACTAAATATTGAGAAGCAAAGCTTACCACTACTTGATTTTGTTAATAATCAAAGAGATGTGTTGCTTGAAAATCAGCGTCTGAAGTTTGAAATACAAAAATCAAAAGATTTATTGCAAAAAAAGGATAGCCTCATCAAAGAATTATTCGGTCGTTTAAGCAATCATCAAGATGATTAGTGTTTAAAAGCAACTCTAAACATATAGTTTCGTGTCAAAAATATTCCAAATAAAATAAATACAGGGCTCATATGAATGATATCATTAGTATTGTTACCCCCTCTTATAATCAAGCAAGCTTTATTTCTGAAACAATAGAGTCGGTATTATCCCAGGAGGGAGATTTTTATCTTGATTACATCATTATTGATGGTGACTCAAATGATGGCTCCATAGAAATTATATCGAGATATAAACAATTGCTACAAACACAGGCCTTAACAAAAAAAATCAATGGTCTTGACTTTTATATTTCAAAGCGTAGAGACCGTTTAAATCGTTGCAAAGGAATTAGCTATCGGTGGATTAGCGAAAAAGATGAAGGCCATGGTGATGCTTTAAATAAAGGTTTTAAAATGTCCGCTGGTGATGTCATGGGGTGGCTGAATAGTGATGATATCTATGTGGATGGAGCCTTAAATAATGTTTTCAATGTATTCAAACAATTTGCCCAGGTTAATTGGCTCACTGGCTTGAACACCCAGATCCATAAAGATGGAACCAGGATTGCCCTCCCCTTTCTTTATCGCAATAACTACAAAAACATATTTAGTATTCTAACAAACGACCATGAATTTATCCAGCAGGAGTCAACTTTGTGGAAACGTGAACTTTGGGAAAAAGCTGGTGGTTATATAAATACATCTTATAAACTCATGATTGACGGAGAACTTTGGTGTCGCTTTTTTCTCCATGCAACCCTTTTCCATCTGCACCGTGAAATTGGATCATATCGCAGACATGAAACAAACAGGGCACATCAATTTATGCCCCAGGTTAGGGCTGAATTAAAAAATGCAGTTCAATGGCTGGAAAATCAGGTTGACAATAAAATCCTGGAAATTGCCAGAAACCTGATGGAAAATGCACCGTTAAAACCAGTATCAGACTATGATATGGATTTTTTAATAATTGATAAAAACCCGGATAATGAGGAATGGATAATTAATAAAGTAAACTTTTGCGTCTATTCCAGTAAAAGGCGTTTTCTGAAATTACAAGCCAATCAAAACATATACGAGCAAAACATCAAACAAAAAAACAATCTGATATCTCAAAAAGACAAAGACATTGCCGACAAAGATGATATTATAAAAAAAATTAATCTATATGCGGAGATGGCTGAGAAATTGGCACACGAAAAAAGTTTTATACTTGAAAAGCGAGAAAATGAGTTGTCGGATATCAAGAATGACCTCAACTCAAAAGACCTTCAAATTGAACACCAAAATGTGAAAATCAATCACCTTGTTAATGAATATACCAAAAAGGACAATCTTCTTAATGGCAAGTTGAATGAAATCAACAAATTGAATAAAGAGGTTGAATCCCTAAAGTTGTCTCTTAAAGATAGTGAATCCAGGGTTGAGCTGTTAAGTTCAGAAATTATATCAATCAAACTTTCAATGAAAGATAAAGAGTCTTTGGTTGAAAAATTAGAATCAGTAATTACCGAACAAAAGAATAATCTTGAGATACACACAACCCTTTCACAGAAACAACAAGAACAGTTATCAGCATTTCAGGATAAGATTCAGAATAATGAAGATTTGATTGTTCGGCTCCGTGAAGAAATAAAAATCCTTAACCACAAGATTAAAAAAGCAAACGAAAAAGAAAAACAACAGAATAATGCAATTCGAGAACATAAAAATCAAATCAATGAACTCAAGGAGTTTATCAGAGAAATTGAGAAGAGCTACACATTCAGGGTAGGTAAAGCTATTATATGGCCGGCAAGTAAGATAAAACAAGCAATGCAAAAGAAGTAAAAACAGCCTTTTATAACATGGCTTTAAAAAAACACTTGTACCCTCGTTTACTGGTTATTGACATGACGCCTGTTGGTCATATTTCAGCCACAGGTCAACTAAAGAAAACTTTTTTAGGAGACTGGCCGACAGATAAATTTTTACAGCTTTGGAATCTACAAGCCAGCCAGAAACAAATACACATCAAGAGGCTGAGTCAACCTGTAATTGAGGCTGAAACGCCTGCATATTCTGTTAGTGAAGCAGCACAAATTGCAGTTAACTTCAAACCCGACATCATCTATTTCAGACCTGTTGACATGGATGTTTTGTTTGATGTCACTGAGTTAATTTTGTCAAAAACAAAAAAGCCTCTCGTAATCCATATCATGGATGATTGGCCTGAACGTTTGAGGATAACAAATACTGAAAAATTCAGTAACTTAAATCCCAGATTGCTAAAGTTGATAAAGCGAGCAAAAACTTTAATCAGCATAAGTGAGGCAATGTCTCATGCTTACAGCAAGAGATACGGCGGCAAATGGTATCCGCTGGCAAACGGAGTTGATAGGTCAGAGTTTATTTTTAAAAACTGGGAAAAACGACCACCTGTTTCTCCTGAAAACCCTTTTGTTGTGCGCTACATGGGGGGGTTAGCCGAAGATATGTCGCTGAGTAGTGTAAGTGATGTAGCAGTAGTAATTTCAATACTATCAAGTCGCATACCGGTTCGATTTGAAATCTACACAATGGACTGGTACCTGAACAAGGCAAAAACCCGGTTTCAAATACTGAATGCAGTTTCCGTTAATAAACTTGTTGAAGAAGACCAATACAAAAGTCTTTTGTCTGAAGCGGATGCTCTTTTGATAGCCTATAATTTTGACGAAAACACATGTATTTATACAAGGCTTTCTATGGCAAACAAGATGCCGGAATGTTTTGTGTCAGGTGCAGCAGTAATTGCCTATGGGCCATCATCCATTGCAACGATTGACTTTATTGACAAAACGGGAAGTGCATCAGTTATTAAACAAAGTGACTTTCGTTTATTACGCGCAGCCATTTTGAAGCTAATCAATGACAAGCATTTCTGTGCAGAATTAAGCAAAAAAGGACAGGAAATGGTAAAATCAAAACTCAGCAAAAAGCAAGTTCAGGATAAATTTTTAAGTTTTATTCTCAAGGCTTCTAAAAACAAAACATAGTCTTGTTGTCAAAATATTTATTGTGAATATCAATACATAAGTAATGCAACGTGCCAATAATAATTCTCGCGATTACCTTATATCCGTTATTGTTCCTGTTTACAATGCAGAAAAAGACCTTTGCCAATGCTTAGACTCTTTAGCTAATCAAGATGACAATCAATTTGAAGTTATTATGGTAGATGATGGAAGCACGGATAAAAGTCTTGATATAATTACTGATTATAATAAAAAGATCAAAAACCTGAAAATTCTCACTCAAACCAATTCTGGTAGTGGTGGAGCCAGAAATAACGGGGTTATCAATTCCAATGGCGAATTTATTCTATTTGTGGATAGTGATGATTATGTAACACCTGACTATATCAGCTTGCTGAGACAAAAGCAGCTGAGTAACAACTACAGTATGGTGTGTGGGCGTTATAAACTTGTAAACGAGAATGCAATCGAGCTAAAGGACATGATGCAGCCACCTCCACAGTTTAATCCTCCACTCACTTTACATGAAGAGATTCTCGGCTCCTACGAACGTTGTGTTCCCTGGGCCAGACTTTTCAGAAAAACTGATTATCTAGCAGCCAATATAGTTTTTCCAAGGAAAATCCCACATGAAGATTGGTTTTTTACTTACAAGTTGGCAAAACAACTTAACAACATTGGGTTTGTAAAGGAACAGATTTATTTCTGGAGACAAAGAGAGGGTTCTACAAGTAACAGCATGAGCAAAACCCACATTAATATTCTTCCTTTTCTTAGAAATGACACCTACTTATTTCTGACACAGAACAATGGTTCTCGAAGAGAGTTTGCTTTAGCTGCAAGAAGAAATCTGATTGTTACAAATAACTTCAGACATAGAATAAGAAAATCAGGTGACACTAATTTTGACTATTATGCCAGTCTGATTCGCGATACTGAATCTAAAATCCTTGCAGATCTAAGCATTTATGAATCGTCTGAGTTTCATGATCCATTGATCTCAAAAGCCATACACGGTATCATCCATGAATGTAAAAAACCAACATCCTCAATTTCTGTATCAGGTTCTTCTTTAAAGGTGGTTGATAAATCTGATTCTGCTATTAAAGATGCCAGAAACTTCTATCAAGATGTACCCGGCAATATTGCTGATAAAAAGCGTGGATTAAGGTTGTCTTTAATAACCCCAAGTTACAATCAGATCGGCTACGTCAATAAAATGATTGACAGCATTCAGCAACAAACCATACTTCCTTTTGAGCATATTATTCTTGATGCGGGCTCAAATGATGGGACTTTGGAAATACTGGCAAGCTATGTTAAGCAGAGTTCTTATGCAAATTTGCACATCGGGCGTGACAGCAGCCAAACAAATGCTATAAACTTAGGGTTTCTCGAAGCCAGGGGAGAAATATTATCATGGTTGAATACTGATGACCAATACTATTCAGACACTGTTATTGAAAAAGTTCTTTTGGCTTTTGAAAACAACCCGGATGCAGATGTTATATACGGTCGTGGAAACTTTATTGATGCCAATGGTAAATTACTCAGGGAAGCATATCTAAACAAAGACACAGATAAACTAAAACAAAAACTCATTAATTCCGTAGGGATTTTGCAACCTGCATTATTTATGCGAAGAAAGGTCTTTGAACAGGTAGGGCCTTTAAACGAAAGCTATGGTTTATGTTTTGATTATGAATACTGGATACGAATAGCCAAAGCTGGTTTTAAATTTTTCTTTCTTGACGAAGTGCTTTGTGAGGCCATTTTGCATCAGGATTCGAAAACTGTTGGACAAAGGTCCAAACAGCTTAAAGAAACAGTTTGCGCCGTAAAAGAACACTACGGGTTTGCTCCTGTTGAATGGTTACACAAACTAGTTGACAGTGAAATCACAGGTGCTGATGGAATCACTAAGACTTCATCAAAAAAGTCGGGAAAGCATGCAAAAAACGTACAAGATTATTTTTTAAAAAATAACAATAATCGAAATGCTTTTGCTGCAATTTTATCCATGGGGCATTATCCTGAAGCTAATAAGAGTTTAAGGATGCTGAATCATCTTGTAAATGACTACAAATCGTTTTTTGCAACAGCATTTGACTCGCGATTGTTTCATGATGGACTGACATTGATTAAACATATTCAACAGCACTGCACCTTTAAACATGCTGTCTTGGTTTATGATCTGGGAATGATCCCGGATGAGCTGAATATTATAAGAGATATCAGCAACGTCTTCGTTCTGTCGCTACCTGACAATGATAAAATGTATCCTTCAGAGTATTTTTCCTCAAAAACGTATTGGTTCAGGAATTTTATTACCTGGCATGCGGGAAAAATACTACCCAAAGGGTCAGATTTTGTATATTTTGACTCGGATATTGTTCCTGTAAGTGACCTTAAGTTGGTAACAGAACTCGTTTCTAAAAATGAAATTCTTCTTGTTAAACAATCAGCTAATTCAAAAGGTGAAAAACCTGTTGCACTTAGCTATACGGATGACAGATGCATATCAGCTTTGAATGCAGAAAACAGAGAACTTGTTTCCCCATTGCTAAATGCGGGAATACTTGGTTATAAAATTGGAGGGAAATACAATGATTTTTTCGAAGAATCCTTCAACTATTCATTGATAACTGATATTTTTCATAAAGAGGGCTCTTCGGATGGCGTGTTAATGCCAGAAGACTCAAACCAAGTTCAACGGAATTATATCCTTGACAAACCTGAAGAAGCAAATAAATTACCTAAACAGGAATTGAGAAAAATATTTGGGTTTTTAGGTCGCAAGCATTACCAATCGGTCATCTCAATATTGGCAGCAAGGTTTAATGCTCCAAAGAGTGAAGCAGGGTTAATAAATGCATTGCGCAGAGAAGAAGATAAACCTGAAAGGCTTCAGCAAAAAGCGAATGAGCAAGTTTTTGCTGAATTTGAACTTGATAACCGGTTGCTAAAAAAAGAAGCTTTTTGTGTTCAGCATCAAAGACAATACGTGAACAGTCACGGCCTGTCATTTAATATTGAAATGAAACCTCGTGCTGTAATAATGGGTAATGGACCTTCTCTGCGGGGTTTTGACTTTAATCGGCTTAAAGATTTTGATGTCTTTGGCATGAACGCAGCTTATCGTTTTTGGGATAGGCTTGACTGGTATCCCCAGTTTTACTCATGTTTAGATTTGCTGGTTGGTGAAAGTCATGCGCATGAAATAAAAAGGCTGATTGAAAATGCTCACATTTATGGAATCAAAAGATTTCTGCTTCTAGATAACCTGATTCAGAAGCTTGAAGTTTCCAGAAACCGAAACCGTGTGATTAATTTTGACATTCTAAAGAATGGGTCTGAATTATTGTCTGCACCTTCTGTTACAACAGGCTCACACACAGCTGCCTGGGCTTCTTTTCTCGGGTATAAAGAAATATTTTTGCTTGGCATTGACAGCAATTATGTTGAAAATATTGAAGGTGCTAAGAGTTTGGGAGGACGGGTTGTACAAATGGAGACCACACCCCAAAATAATCCTAATTATTTTTTCGATGATTACCAACAGAAAGGCGATGTTTCTCAAACCCCAAACCCTGATCGTCCCCTTCATTTGCAAAGCTGGAGAGAGATAGCCGGACGCATCAGAAATACATCTTCAAAAATCATAAATGCAAACCTTATATCACGGGTTGATGCTTTCGATTTTTGTCATTTTCCTGAAATTGAAAAAGGAAACATAAAAACAATATTGAAGAGAGAGAATGCTGCGATTAACAGGGTTATTCACAAATCTTTAGTCAATTCTTTGTCGCAGAAAGGCATCAACCGAAAACCTCTTTTGCTAACAATTGGCAACAATGATAGTTTAAACCTGCAACCTTATCTTAATGACAAATGGGACATTTTCTGCTTATCAAAGGAGAAAGAACAAATTAAAAAACTAAAAGACAATTATGAATTAGTATTGGCTGAGAAAACTGAACCTGATAGTTTAGCAATTATTCCCGGTTTCCCGAGCTTAATTTACGATTATATGATTTATCAGAACATTGTTCCTGATGAAAAGATATTAACAACTGATGCAAAGCCAGAGAATAATCGGGCACCTTTCTCAAGCGGCAGCATCTCATACCTTTATATCAACGACATCGTTTTTCTTCGAAGATTAATAAAATCAATAGCAAGACTAAAAGAACATATCGCCAACATTGAGGTGCATTTTGATAATGTTACAGATAACTCAATAAAGACTCTCCTGACAGAAACCTCCCACCATCTTCAAATTGCAGGATATAGCGTCTACCATGCAAACTGGCACCCATTTAACGAAAGCGAACAACGGGCAAACGAACGGTTCTCATTTCAGCCATTTCAGACTGAATTAGAAGCGCATGTTTCCCGATGCAGTATTTATGCATTTACTGATGCTTTGGACACAAATGACCTTCATCATCAAATTGAGGATCTTGATTACGACAAATTGTATAGGTTGCAAAAATTTGGTTTTGCATTTGAAAGCTACTTTAAAGCTGGTAAGGTAAAGGAAGAAAATACAACATTTGCCCTTAGTGCACCAAGCTCTTCGAATTACATCGCATTCAGGTACAGTGGCAAGGTTAAACCTGACGACCTAATTGTTGGCAAAATATCGTTTGTTTCCAAATCTCCTGCATTATTTAGGCTAATGCTTTGCAGGGATGGCAATACACCTTTTGAATTCGGAGANAAAAAATTTAAAACCGAAACCGGTAAGCATGTTTTTGAAGTAAATCACCGTTTTGAGTTTTATCACCCTGGCGTGAGGATACAGCTGGGAATTGAAGGTAGTGAAGTTAACGTCAGCGACATCAAAACGCAACTGATAGTTATTAGAGGTGGGAAAAAAGTATCTGTTAGAGGGGT
>SL_3KL_010_SEDDRAFT_10006733_pt1 | contig 10247 bp, 7 predicted proteins | sample SodLakKL_010_SED_2_FD_10381 | JGI IMG/M metagenome (IMG submission 10381)
GCGGGCGACTGGAGTCTGTTCAACTTCCCGGTATGAAGATTTCAGGAGAGCTCGGAGGGATGCGATATATGACTTCACAAAAAATTGTTACTTCTCTTATCGAGGATGTATTTGCAGACAGACTCACCAATATCCCCTTTCCTATGGGCGAAGATGCTCATCACTTTGGATATTTCAGAAAACAGCGAATGAAGATGAATGCCTGGGAGGAGGCACAGAAGAACGAAAAAAAGTTCCAAACCCGCTACTATCTGAATGATGAAGACAATGGTTTCAGTGCAGACCAGCTGTTCAATAAAATTGTTTATAATGTGCTTGCAGCCGACTCCTGGTTTATGCAAAATTATGGCAATAAGATTGCAAATCCTGCTCCATTCAAATATACATTCCAGCTTACACGTGAAGACTGGAACCAGGTAAAACCGAACCTTACCTACTACTTTCAGGGACCTTATAATGGTATGAAAGTGAATGACATTGGTTTCTGGAATCTTATCAAAGATCAGGTGTCTCAGGAAGGATATGAATTTCTTGCCAATGCCGGAGGGTATTATTCCAATACGATCAACTGGAATGCTGCAGAGGCTTTTCCCTACATGGTTGGTGATTTCTCCAACATCGGGACACAATACAAGACGATACTGGGAGGGTATGATCTTATCGCATATGCACTTGCCGGCGCATACCTGCAACAGCCAAAAGCTGGCATTTTCATGGGAAACAGGCTGATTACTTTTGACAAAAACGAATCCGGGTACAAGTATACGCTGGAATTTTTTAATGAAGATAATAATCAAAGATGGACATTGCAGGCCAATAAGATCATTTTGGCGATGCCAAGAAGGTCCCTGGAACTGCTGGATCAAAATAATTTTTTCTTTCAACAAGACAGGAACACTGTTATACAGAGAAACATCGCTTCCGTAATAAAAGAGCCCTCTCTGAAAATCCTGATGGGATTTGAAAGTGCCTGGTGGAAAGAAGATTTTGGCACGAAAGCTGGACACTCCATTACCGATCTGCCTGTCCGGCAGTGTTACTACTTTGGCACAGACCCCGAAGACAGTCACTCTCTTTTTCTGGGAAGTTATAATGACATGCGAACCGTCACTTTCTGGAAAACCCTTGAAGATTACAGCAGTCAGAACAGTAATAAGCTTCTGTTCCAGCCAAAGCCAACTGCAAAAGTCTCTGAATCTGAATTCGATGCTGAACTGCTCTCAGTTCAGGCTACAAATGCAATGGTAGATGAAACATTAAATCAGATTCGTGAACTTCACGGACGAGAAGACATTCCCGCTCCATATGTTACATGGTATAAAGACTGGAGTCTTGACCCGTACGGTGGAGGTTATCATGCATGGAAAGCCCGCTATAATATACAAGAAGTTATGCCCTATATGAGAAAACCGGTACCTGAAGAAGATATCCATATTTGTGGAGAAGCATACTCCGACCAGCAGGGCTGGGTTGAAGGTGCTTTTTGCGTAGCGGAGAATATGCTGCAAGAGCATTTTGGATTACAGCGGCCACAATGGATACCCCGGGATTATTATTTGGGCTGGTGATCTGGTGAACCAAAGCAGGTTTGAGTTGAGGGGAAAATATCGCAGTAAAAACTGTCCCGATCGCTGTCGGGGTAATTAAATTCATAAAGATTAATTTTCAGATCTCTTTAGCCCGCATTTCTCACAAATAATTTTAGTGTGAGAAATGCGGGTTAGTAGTTTGAATCCATAATATCTGTGCAGCTTCTTCTCCTTCTTCAAATTTTAATAGTAAAGGAATTACTGTAACTTCACGTCTTCAAAAACTAAAACCACATCTCAAATCAGCAGAACGATTAAAAACTTCTTAAAGGCCGATTTGTGAGTGGTATTTTCAAAGTTTTCTGTTATGACCAAAATTTCCAGAATTTACGGTATTCTTTTTCTGTTTTCAGTATTGTTGGTGGGGTCCTGTAAAGAGCCTTCTGTAGAAAAAAACTCAAATTATAAGGCAGATTTTGCAGAAACCCTGGAAGAGCTGGAGGAAGCAACAGCCCGATTTGTAGTGGGTGATGCAGATGCGTTTATTTCAATGTGGGAGCAGAGTGAAAACATTACCCTTTCAGGCGGATTCGGTGGTGAGATTGAGAAGGGATGGGAGGCTATCAGTCAGCGACTAAACCGGGTCAGTAATCTGTATGAACAGGGCCGGTTTGAAGCTGAACGGGTTTCATGTGCAGCCGGAAAGGAAATTGCTTACGTAACACAACACGAAATGATCACACACCGCATTGAAGATGGGAGCGATGCGGTTCGAAATTATCGGGTTACCATGGTTTTCCGGTATGCCGGGAATGATTGGAAGCTTATACACCGTCAGGCTGATCTGCATACAGAGCAAGAATAAGATACTGAGGGTGCGATGAAACAAGGCCAGAAAAGTAACAGAGCGATTTAAATATCAGTGTAAAATAAAATGAGAGAAATATTGGCTACAGTACCGAATGCCCTTATTGTTAAAATACCTGTTGGCAGGGTAAACCTTTAATTCTGCTGTTTATGTACTCATCATACCAGCATTGCCAAAAAGGTGCCATGTATTGTACTATCCGAACCGGTATCAAACTGAAAATTACTCTTCAATGAAAAAAAATACGGCCTGTTCCGATGAATCCGTCGTACTCTTCACTTTACTGTTGGTTTCACGATTATAGGTATAAGCAATATTGCGAATGGAATTCAGCTCTTTTTGACTGGAGTAATCAACCCGGATAGCATCACCTTTAGGCTGTAACTTTGAAATAGCTTCTTTCAGCTTTTCATATTTAGAACGGCTTTTTCTGGAGACCCGAACTTTTGATCTTGGTACAAGTTTAATTTTCATGTCAATCTTAATTTTATATTATATATCGAATGTGCCCATTCTTTATAATATTAAATAAAATCTTTAAATCAATCTGATTTAAGTGAAATTTTATTTAACATCAAAAGAGTATGAATGGTTTAATGTAAGCTTTTATTCTATGCTCTTATATAGATATGGGTTTAACGTAGAAAATTAGACGATTGATTTAAAAAAAAGTTCCCTCAAATAATTTTTTCTTTGCAATTTTCATTAAAGAACTTATTCTTTTGATTATAAGTTGAATTCAATAAAATTAGTGGTTTTATTTTCTGCTATTTAAATCGGAAAATGGTTTTTAATCATTGTTTTAAATGCAACCAGGTATCATAGTGTGAAATGGAACCAGGGGAAAAGATCAGTTTTTAAGTATGAAAATTTCGGTTTGTCCAGGCAGGGGGTATGGATTAGGCTGGAAGTTGCATTCCGTGTGATTTGAAACAAAAAAGCCGGGAATAAGCTCCCGGCTTTAATTATACTAAATTAAATATCAAGGAGTTCAGGGGACTTGAACTGTTCTCAGGATCTGCTTTACGATATACTCTGAATCAATATCCTCTGCTTCTGCTTCAAATGTGGGGATAATCCGGTGTCGAAGAACATCCATGGTGATGAAACGCACATCTTCCGGGGTTACATAGGCTCTGTGCTGCATAAATGCATGAGCTCGTGCTGCAAGGTTTAGATTGATGGAAGCACGTGGTGATGCACCAAAAGCAATCAAATCCTTCAATTCGGAAAGGTGGTAGTCATCAGGGTTTCTTGTTGCAAAAATAAGATCCACAATATATCGTTCAACTTTTTCATCCAGGTAAATCTCGTTAATCACTTCCCGTGCCTGGAGAATTTTTTTAGGTGTAACCACCGCCTTCAGTTTTTTCGGATCCCCGGTCCGGGCCATCCGCCGCATAATTTCAAGTTCCTCATTTTTAGAAGGATAGCCAATTTTTAACTTCAGCATGAAACGGTCAACCTGCGCTTCGGGCAGTGTGTAGGTTCCTTCCTGTTCAACCGGATTCTGAGTAGCCAATACAAGAAAGGGTGCTTGTAATGGGAAAGTTTCTTCGCCAATGGTTACCTGCCGCTCCTGCATCGCTTCTAAAAGTGCACTTTGTACTTTTGCAGGCGATCGGTTGATCTCATCAGCCAAAACAATGTTTGCAAAAATAGGCCCTTTTTTTACGGTGAACTCCATCTCCTTTTGATTGTAAATCAAAGTCCCGATCAGGTCGGCCGGCAATAAGTCGGGTGTAAACTGAATACGCTGAAATTTAGTTTTGATTGCAGTGGCCAGAGAAGAAACGGTAAGGGTTTTAGCCAGTCCGGGCACACCTTCGAGCAGCACATGCCCATCAGCAAGCAGCCCGATGAGAAGGCGGTCTATCATATAACGCTGTCCGACAATTACTTTATCAAGCTCTGCATAAATATCATCAATAAAGGCACTGTGTTTTTCAATTTTTTCGTTAAGTGCCTGCATGTCAACTGTAGTAGTACTCATGAATTTTGTCAGGGGTTAGTTGATATTGGTTTTTGGAAATAGCCTGTAACGAATTTTAAGCCGGGATATAAAGAACGAATTATTCTGTTCAGCCGCAAAGTTCCGGTGACACAGAATAATATTTTCGGTAATCATTGAAACCGTAAGTTGAACCATAAAACACAAACGGTATCAAGTTATTATGATTCGCCGGAAAATAGAAACAAATGATTTAGAATACAGAATCGGATAAAAATGAAAAAGGTTCTGAAAGTGCTTGAAGCCATTTTTAAATTTGGGTACCTTAAGTGCCGTCAAAATAAACAAACAGAATGGAAATATACGCATTTGTACTTCTTGCTGTCCTTGCCATCGCATCTGCCTTGGGGATGATTCTTAGTAAAAACACTGTGAACAGCGCTCTACTGCTGGTCCTGAATCTGCTTTCACTCGCAGGAGTGTACCTGCTGCTTCAGGCTCAATTTTTAGCTATCATACAGATATTAGTATATGCTGGAGCAATCATGGTACTTTTTCTTTTTGTGATTATGTTGCTCAACCTGGATGAAGAAAAAACTCTTTTTGATAAAATCCGTGCAAAATATGTTGTGGCTTTTTTGCTTGGTGTGGTTATTCTCGGGCAGATTCTCTACAGCCTTGGCGGAGTAACCGACATGCTCCCCGAATTATCTCCTGATATGGAATTTGTCGGCACGGTAGAAGCACTTGGTGATGTCCTCTACACAGACTATCTGTTTGCTTTTGAGATGACGGCCATTTTGCTTACTGCTGCTGTGGTCGGTGCCATTATGATAGCACAATATAAAACGAAAGATAAGGGTGATACTGAATGATAGAAATTGATTGGTATCTGGCATTAAGTGCAATCATTTTTACAATCGGTATGATTGGCGTTCTGATTCGCAGAAACGCAATTGTTATTTTTATGTGCGTGGAATTGATGCTCAATGCAGTAAATCTGTCGTTGATTGCATTCAGCGCCTATCACGGTGATGTAACAGGGCAAATTCTCGTATTCTTTTCGCTTGCGGTAGCAGCCGCAGAGGCAGTGATCGGGTTGGCTATTATCCTGGCCATCTTCAGGAATAACCTTTCAGTTGACATTACAAAAGTAAATCTGCTGCGCTGGTAATTTCTGCAATCAGTTTTTGGCTCAGGAGAGTTTATAAAGCTTGAATTTACAGTAAATAATAAGGTCAAGTAAGTTCAAGATAATGGTGTATATTCGGTATTCCGAAATTTTTTACACACGGGTATTTATTTTGTTGAAGAAAATTATTTTGATATTTTTTTTGGCGATGGCCAAACACCTGATTTCAGTTCAGGATGTCTACTCGAATGACCCACCAAAATTTATTCTCATTCACCTGGACGGAGTATCAGGAATTTATTTAGAGCAAGAGCTGGAAAAAGGAAATCTACCCAATCTGAAAGCTTTTTTTGGGCATCATGGTATGATAGATCATGCCATCACCTATTTCCCAAGCAAAACTCCTACTGTAATTTCAAGTCTTCGATTTGGCGACTCCATTCGTGAAGCAGATCTGCCCGGATGGCAATATGTGGTGGACAGAATTGAAGGAACAACTATCAAGACTGTAGGTACTTTTTTGAGAATGGTTTTTTCCACTTCACGTCTTTCAACAACTAATATTTTGTACGGTGTTCCATTTTTCCATTGGCTGGCCGGCCCCGCCCTGGTTAATACTGCCGATTACTTGAAAGACTATAATGTCGTCCAATTTTATTGGTATAATGTTGATACACACGGACATTTTTTTGGTGAAAAAGAATATTTAAATGCACTTCGAGATTTTGACAGGCAATTTGGCCGACTTATGAAGCGGCTGGATGACGATGTAAATGTAATTTTATATTCAGATCATGGAATGACTTTTGGTCAGGGAATTGAGATTGGTTCAATAGTTGAAGATCTGTTGAAAGACGAAGTAAAATTGGCTGCTTATCCCTCTGTATATTTGACAGAGCCTGAAAAAGCAGATTATTATGCAAGAAAATTAAGAGAAGAAACAGAACTGGATTTTACATTCTTTAGGTTAGATAATAATACGTTGAAAGGGTATCATAAAAATGGGACTATACATTTTTACAAGGATTATGAAAATCAAAAAATAAGTTATCGTTATGAAGGTGAAGATGTACTCGGGTATAATGAAAAAGGGTATAGCGGTGAATATCTGAGCCGGTATGATTGGCTGAAGCTCACTCATGCATCGGAGTTTCCGATGGCTCCGGTTATACTTTTTCACTACATGGATAACCCTAATGCAGGGGATATAATTACACTTTTTGATGGCTTCAAGTATGAGCAGACCGGTTATGCCAGTGCCGGAAATCACGGCGGTTTTGTGGATAAAGATATGAGAGCCCTGCTGCTTGTTCGCGGGGCAGAATTAGCAAAACTTTATAACAGGGACTACTATTGGCTGCCCGAACTTTTTAATGATATTGACAATGTTGATTTCGAAGAACGTCCTCCACGCGAGCGCCACATTTTTAGTTCAAGATATGATTTCAGAAGAAACCGAACGGTAACAAACATTTCTTTATCTCCCCGCTATCGTATTAACTATGGCCTGACTTCTTATAACTCTGATTTTAATCAGCTTTCTCAGTTTGATAGTGTTGATTTTTGGGGGAAGGCGGATCTTTTTCGATCCTATCTGGTTCGTTTTTGGGTTGGTACAGGTTTTGAGCTAACTCCGGAAGAAGCAAATCCATTCTTAAAGCTTGAGTACGATATACACATAAGAAAATTTGTTTTACGCAATTCTTTCGCTACCCATCGTCCTTTCGAATTAAGGGTATCCTACGAAGCCTTACCTTGGCTTGCATTTGAAACGGTGAATTTCACATCTATAGGCTTACGCTTCGATTTTTAAAACCTGGCTCGGCCTATGTTTTTATTTCTAACTAAAATCAACAGATCAATAACTTGAGCGACCAAAAAATTATTTTTTCGATGGTTGGGGTCAGTAAAATATATAAACCCAACAAAACCGTACTGAAGGATATCTATCTCTCTTTTTTCTATGGAGCCAAAATCGGTGTCCTTGGACTGAACGGAGCCGGTAAAAGTACACTATTGAGAATTATTGCGGGAGAAGATGATGACTATATCGGGAACATCTCTCGCCAGAAAGGAATCACCTTCGGATACCTTTCTCAGGAGCCTGAACTGGATCCGGAAAAAACCGTACTTGAAATCGTGCAGGAAGGTGTGCAGGAGACGATGAACCTCATCAAAGAGTACGAGGCCGTAAACGAAGGATTTAGTGATCCAGAGGCTGATTTTGACGCGCTCATCGCAAAACAGACCAAACTGCAGGAGAAGATCGACCGGATAGGGGCCTGGGATATCGACGCCAAGCTCAATCAGGCGATGGATGCCTTAAGGTGTCCTCCGGCTGATTCAAAGATCGAAGTCCTCTCCGGCGGAGAATTGCGGCGTGTCGCACTCTGTCGTCTTCTTCTCAAAAAACCAGATGTGCTTCTGCTTGATGAACCGACTAACCACCTGGATGCCGAATCGGTAGGATGGCTGGAACAACACCTTGACCGCTATGAAGGAACCGTTATTGCCGTAACCCATGATCGTTATTTCCTCGACAACGTTGCCGGTTGGATACTGGAACTCGACAGGGGCGAGGGGATACCTTTTGAAGGCAATTATTCATCCTGGCTGGAACAGAAAAAAACCAGGCTTCAGCAGGAGGAAAAACAGGAATCCAAACGTCAGAAAACACTGCAGCAGGAGTTGGAGTGGATTCGCCAAAACCCGAAAGGACGGCGGGCCAAGAGTAAGGCGAGGATCAATGCCTACGAGGATCTGCTTTCTGAAGAGCATCAAAAACGCCAGGATGAGATGGAAATTTTCATCCCCGCCGGTCCGCGTCTTGGAGACAAAGTAATTGTAGCTGAAAATGTATCGAAAGGATACGATGATAAACTTCTGATTGAAGAGATGAATTTCAATCTGCCACCAGGTGGAATCGTTGGCGTAATTGGTCCCAACGGTGCCGGAAAAACCACACTTTTTAAAATGATTACCGGAGAAGAGAAACCGGATAGCGGGAATATCGTTTTGGGTGATACTGTAAAACTGGGTTATGTGGATCAAAAGCGTCCGCTCGACCCGGCTAAAACCATCTGGGAAGAGATCTCCGGAGGGCAGGATCTCATCAAACTTGGAAATCGTGAGGTAAATTCCCGTGCTTATGTGGCGAGGTTTAATTTCAGCGGCAGTGATCAGCAGAAGAAGGCAAGTGAAATTTCCGGCGGAGAACGGAACCGGGTTCACCTGGCCAAAATGCTTAAGGAAGGTGCCAATGTATTATTGCTTGATGAGCCAACCAACGATTTGGATGTGAACACCCTGCGTGCACTTGAAGAGGCAATGCTTGAATTTGCGGGTTGTGTTGTTGTGATTTCGCATGACCGGTGGTTCCTGGATCGGGTAACCACACACATTCTCGCCTTTGAAGGCAACAGCCGGGTGTACTGGTTTGAAGGGAATTATCAGGAATATGAAGAAAACCGGCGGAAACGGCTGGGAATCAGCGAAGAGCAACCAACACGCATTCAGTACAAAAAACTGATGAGGGATTGAATTCAATTATTTACATGCAGCAATCAATTTGGTTTATTTCGAAACCGCCGTTTGGCAGTTTCTGAAAGTTCTTCTCATAGCGGGTTAATGTTGTAGAAACCCGCAACAAGTAACCTATACACGAACCGCGATCATCCGTTTGAATCGGAAAGCATTTTTTCATGCAGATAATTTCCAAACAACGTTGCGAACCCGTATTTTTCCAAAAAAGCTAACTTAAAAAAAATCATCAAAAAAAATGGCAAAACTAACACTGAATGATGTTGAATTAAACGGTAAAACCGTTTTAATGAGAGTAGATTTTAACGTACCGATCAAAGAGGGAGTGATATCGGATGACAACCGAATTGTACAGGCACTCAAGTCGATTAATTTTGTGACCGACGCCGGTGCCAAACTGATCTTAACCAGCCATCTGGGCCGGCCTGCCGATGCTCCGGATCCCGAATTCAGCCTGAAACCTGTGGCCGATCATCTCGCAACTCTTGTAGATGCCAGGGTTCATTTTGCAGAAGACTGCATAGGTGAGAAGCGTGAAACCGCTGTAAACGCTGCCAAAACCGGCGAAATCGTACTGCTCGAAAATGTACGGTTCCACCCTGGTGAGAAAAAGAATAATCCCGATTTTGCAAAACAACTTGCTTCCGGTGCTGATCTGTTCGTGAACGATGCTTTTGGCAGTAGCCATCGTGCTCATTCCTCGGTGGCCGGTGTTACTGAATATTTGCAGCCATCGGTTTCAGGCTTTCTGCTCGAAAAAGAGATCCGTTATCTCGAAGAGAGTGTAAATAACCCGGAACGGCCGTTTGTTGCTATATTGGGCGGCGCAAAAGTGTCCGACAAAATCGGTGTGATTGAAAACCTGCTATCAAAAGTAGACAGTATTGTTATTGGCGGCGGTATGACCTATACATTCTATAAAGCCAAAGGCCTGCCTATCGGCAACTCCCTGCTCGAGGAAGACAAGGTAGAGCTTGCCAAAGAACTGATCGAAAAAGCGAAGCAAGCCGGTGTGAACTTTATGCTTCCGATGGATTCTGTTGTAGCCAAAGAGTTTAGTAACGATGCTGAAAACAAAGTAGTGGATGAGGATGGTATTGAAGATGGATGGATGGCGCTCGATATTGGCCCGCAGTCTGCAATCGCTTTCGGAAATCTGATCAAACAAGCTAAAACCGTTGTATGGAATGGCCCAATGGGAGTGTTTGAGATGAGCAATTTTGCGGA
>SL_3KL_010_SEDDRAFT_10006734_pt1 | contig 10246 bp, 7 predicted proteins | sample SodLakKL_010_SED_2_FD_10381 | JGI IMG/M metagenome (IMG submission 10381)
ACTTTTTAAAATAGCAAATTCTTGAAATATAATATGCTGACATTCAGCTTGTTGAGTTTTTTAAAATATTTTTTTGTATTTTTGTCGGACAATAGTGTAAAAAACCATTATAATTTTATTAATTTCGTGATTTTTACATAATCCCAATAGTGGATTTGCTAAGTGGCTAAATAAATTGTAAAACAAAACGTTTTACTCTTACATTATTAAAATTAATTAAAATCCGAAATATATCATGCTAATAACTAATTGTTTTTCACATATTTGCAAACTTTTTTTTACTTTAATATTTCTTCTATCTTTAAATTTTAACAGTTTAGCCGTTGAAAATAAAGATATTCCAAAATCGGCAAAACTTTTAAGTCAATATTTAAGTATAGAATCAATTACGGGCAACGAGAGAGATGCCGGGATTTTTTTATCCGAAGTTTGCGAATCTATGGGCTTGCATGTTGAGGTTTTTACTGAAGATGTTGATACTTTTAAATTTGCAGCATCATTATACCCTTTGGATCAAGGTAAGCCAAATATAATTTTTTTAAATCATATAGATGTTGTTCCTGCTGAGAAGCCTGAAGAGTGGACTCACCCTCCTTTTTCCGGGATAATAGATGACGGATATATATGGGGCAGAGGTGCTATAGATATGAAAGGTATGGCGATTATGCAACTTATGGCTATGAAAGAATTTATTGAGCTGTCAAAAACCGAAGACCTGCCATATAATGTAACTCTCCTTGCGGTTTCAGGTGAAGAGACTGGTGGTTATACAGGTGCAAAGGTAGTTACAGATAGATTTTTTGACAGATTAAATCCTTTGGTTGTTTACAATGAAGGAGGAACAGGATTGCCGGGAGTATTATCAAATGACGATGAAAGAAAACTGTTTGGTATTTCCATAACAACCAAGAGAACCATTTGGCTTGAACTTAGTTTAACTATGGAGACATCAGGACACGGTTCCGTACCTCCTCCGGAATACTCAATAAAAAACATGATTGATGCTTTGAGTAAACTAATGTGGGAAAACGACAACAGAGAAGTCAGGTTCACTGAAACAACTGAATTAATGTTCAACGAACTCGGCAAACTCGAATCCGGCTTACAAGGTATGGCACTAAGAAATTTAAGACTCTTCAGACCTGTTGTCAGACCTGCAATTAAAAGAGATGAAATTCTCTACTCTTTAGTAAGCAACACCATTACAATAACAGGAATAAACTCAGAAGCCGGAGTTCCAAACAAAATCCCCGCTAATGTTACTGCGATTCTTGACTGCCGATTACTGCCTGATGTTGAAACAGATGACTTTATCAATCAGGTAAAAAGATGGTTAGACAATGATGATATAGAAATCAATGTTATGCAGGAAGGCATAGTAGCATCACCTACAAAAATTGACCAATACTACTACAAAATGAGCGATGCTATTAAATCCGTTTATGAAAATGCTGAAGTTATTCCTATTCTGTTTCCTGCGACAAATGATAATAAATATTTCAGAGCTAAAGGAATCCCTGCTTACGGGATACTGCCAACATACATGAATATTGAACTTTTAGAAACTATTCACAGCATTGATGAAAGATTACCCGTCAAATCATTGCTTGAAGGCATTGATGTATATAAAGAACTTCTTCATTCATTTTTTGAAACCAATTAATAAAATCTATTTATGGGATTACTACAAACCGGTGCCAAAATAACTGCAAAATTTTATAAAAAACGTTTTCTCAACTGGGAGAAGAATTCTGTTGCTCTTCAAGAAAAGCAATTTGAGATGCTGGTCGAAAATGGCAAAAAAACATCTTTCGGCAAAGAGCATAATTTTGATAAGATAAAGACTTATGAGGATTTTAAAAATAATGTTCCAATAAGAGATTATGAGGATTTTAAGCCCTACATAGAAAGAATAATTGAAGGCGAAGAAAATGTTGTATGGAATAAAAAGACTATTTACTTTGCAAAAAGTTCAGGTACCACTTCAGGAGCAAAATACCTACCAATTACATCCGATTCAATACATAATCACATAAATTCTGCTCGTCTTGCTTTACTTAATTACGTTTTAAAAACAAAAAACACAGGTTTCCTTGACGGCAAATTGATGTTTGTTTCAGGCAGCCCTGAGCTTGACAAAACCGGAAACATTTTAACAGGACGTCTTTCAGGGATAGTAAACCACCATGTCCCCGGATTTTTGCGAAGAAATCAGTTGCCTTCATACAAAACAAACTGTATGGAAAAATTTGAAGAAAAAGTTGAAGGACTTATTGATGAAACAAAGAAAGAAAATCTGACATTAATTAGCGGCATCCCCCCCTGGGTAGAGATGTATTTTGAAGAACTTCTTAAAAAAATGGGCAAACAAGCTGTTAAAGATGTGTTCCCCGGTCTTTCACTTTTTGTTTATGGAGGTGTAAACTTTGAACCTTATGAAGGAAGACTAAAAAAACTTATAGGCAAAGAGATTGATTACCTTGAAACTTATCCTGCATCAGAAGGGTTTATAGCTTTTCAATATGATTTTCCCCGAGACGGACTCATTTTAATTCCTGATATGGGAATATTTTTTGAATTTATCCGTGCAAAGGATTTTGGCAATTCAGATGCTAAAAGACTGAAATTAAGCGAAATAGAAACCGGCATAAACTATGTTGTCATTATAAATAACAATGCCGGATTATGGGGCTACAACATTGGTGATACGGTTAAATTTGTTTCAAAAAATCCTTATAAATTAATTGTTACAGGAAGAGTTCAGCAGTTTACATCAGCTTTTGGAGAACATGTTATAGCTGAAGAAGTGGAAAGCTCTATAAATGAAGCATGTAAAAAAACCGGAGCTGAAATTGTTGAATTTACAGTTGCTCCTTTAAAACACAACCCCGATGGCAAACCCTGTCACGAATGGTTCATCGAGTTTTCAAAAAATCCCGAATCAATCAAAAAATTTAGTGAAACTCTTGATAATTTAATGCAAGAAAAAAATATTTACTATAAGGATTTGATAAAAGGCAAAATTCTTCAACCATTAATAATCAGAAAGGTTGAAGAAAACGGATTTGTTAACTATATGAAATCCATCGGTAAATTAGGAGGACAAAACAAGATTCCTCATTTGAAAAATGACAGATCTATAGCTGAATTTCTTAAAAATCACGTGAAATAACCAAAATTTTCACTGTTTTTTTTAAAAAAAATTTCAAAATAAATTCAATATACTGATTGTTATTTAAAAAGGTTGTTCTATATTTGCAAATTAATTTAAAAAATAATATTATAAAATAGTATAAAAATGCAAAGCAAGGGTTTAATTAGATTTTTTGCCATAGCATTTGCTGTGGTATGTCTTTATCAGTTATCATTTACTTATTTTGCAAATAAGGTTGAAAGTGACGCTAAAGAATATGCCAGAAGTGAACGTGTATGGTCTAGAGCTTTAGAATTATCTGATGGAGATGAAGTTTTAGGATCAGTAATTTTTGATTCATTAGCAAGAGTTAAAGAAAGATATTATCTTGATTCAATGATGTCTGAGGAGGTATATAACTTAGGTATCCGCAGATATACCTTCAGAGAATGTAAAGAGCGGGAATTAAATTTAGGACTTGACCTGCGAGGCGGGATGAATGTTACTTTAGAAGTTTCTGTTCCAGCTATACTAAGAGCATTGTCAGGTAATAATCAAGACCCCGTATTTTTGGAAGCTATCGAAAAGGCTAATGAACTACAAAGAGAAAGTCGCGAGGATTACGTTGATCTTTTTGGAAAAGCATTTAAAGAAATTGACCCAAATGCAAGTTTGGCAGCTATTTTCAGCACAGACCAGCTTAGAGACCATATTAGCTACGATTCGAGCAATGAGGACGTTTTAAGAGTGCTTAGAAGAGAAGTTAGCCAAGCTGTTGACAGATCTTTCAACATCCTGCGTACTCGTATTGACCGATTTGGTGTTGCACAACCTAACATCCAAAGATTACAAAGATCAGGAAGAATATTAATTGAATTACCCGGTATAAAAGAACCGGACAGGGTAAGGAGATTACTTCAGGGTACAGCAAGACTTGAGTTTTGGGAAACTTATGAGTTTAGTGAAGTATATCAATACTTTATGGATGCTAATGAGCAACTGGCAGGAATAGATATTGACGAAATTGAAGAGAAAATTGAGGAAGAAGAGCCTGATGTTCTTCCGGTAGGTACGGAAGCTGAAGAAGTTGATGAACCTGAAGACGATCTTGAAGACCTTTTTGGCGAACTTGACGAGGAAGAAGTTGATACTGCAGCTGATGCTGATCTTGTTGACCTTTTATCAGGAGAAATTACACGTGAAGAAGATGATGAAAGATTTGATGACTTTGCCAGAGAAAATCCTCTGTTTGCTTTTCTTAATCCTGCAATAATTCCTGATGAGCAAGGGAATCTGTTCCCCGGACAAGGCCCTGTTGTTGGATTTGCCGCTGTTCAGGATACCGCAAGGGTAAATTATCTGTTAAAAAGAGACGAAGTCAGGCAAGCCCTTCCGAGAGATTTAAGATTATATTGGGATATACAGCCAATGCCAGGTAATGAAAATATGAGGCAACTTTTGGCTATACGAGAAACTACAAGAGATGGCTCAGCTCCTCTTGATGGAGATGTCATAACAGATGCCAGACAAGATTATGACCAATACGGGAATCCTGAAATAGCAATGTCAATGAACCGTGAAGGAGCAAGAACATGGAGAAGAATTACAGCCGACAATATCGGAAGATCAGTTGCTATTGTACTTGACGGATATGTCTATTCTTTCCCAAGAGTGCAAGCTGAAATTGCAGGAGGACGTTCATCTATAACAGGAAACTTTACATTACAAGAGGCTCAAGACCTTGCAAATATACTTAGAGCAGGTTCTTTACCTGCACCCGCAAGAATAGTTGAAGAAGCTGTTGTCGGACCTTCACTTGGACGTGAAGCAATCTCTAGCGGATTATCCTCTTTCATTATAGCTTTCGCACTTGTACTTGTTTATATGATATTCTATTATAATCGTGCCGGATTAGTTGCCGATATGGCGCTTCTAACAAATATGTTCTTTATTTTCGGGGTTTTGGCATCTTTAGGTGCAGCATTAACGCTTCCCGGTATTGCAGGTATTGTTCTGACTATCGGTATGGCTGTTGATGCCAACGTGATTATTTACGAAAGAATCCTCGAAGAACTTAGAGCAGGCAAAGGACAAAAATTGGCAGTTAGTGACGGGTACAAAAATGCTTACTCTGCTATTATTGATGGTAACGTTACAACACTACTAACCGGAATTGTACTATATATTTTTGGAACAGGTCCGGTTCAGGGATTTGCCACAACATTAATAATCGGAATCATTTGCTCTCTGTTTACGGCTATTTTCCTTTCAAGACTGGTATTTACATACTGGATGGATAAAAATGTCAAAATTAGATTTGATAACAAGATAACAAAAGATATACTTACTAAAGTTAATTTTGACTTTATAGGTGTAAGAAAACGCTTTTATGTTATTTCTGCAATAGTTATTATAGTTGGAGCAGGTTCATTAGCAACACGCGGATTAAGTTTTGGAGTTGACTTCTCAGGAGGTAGATCATATATCGTACGCTTTGATAATAATGTAAATACTGTTGAACTTCGAAGCTCCTTAATGGAAAAAATGGATGAGGCCCCGGAAGTAAAAACATTCGGACCTCCAAATCAGGTCGAGATAACAACCGGCTACCTCATTGAAAATACTGAACCGGAAACGGATTCAATTGTTGAAAGAACCGTTTTTGAAGGGATAAAAGGATTTTTTAATGAACCAATTACTTTCGAAGAGTTTACATCCGATGATGAAGACAAAATAATAGGTAGATTAAGCTCTCAGTTAGTAGGCCCGTCAGTGGCAAGGGATATTAGAGAAGCTGCTGTTATTGCTGTTGCAATAGCTTTAATAATTATATTTATTTATATTGCTGTTAGATTTAAAAAATGGCAGTTTGGTGTAGGAGGGTTAACTACTCTATTCCATGACGCTATTATCGTTCTGTCTATTTACTCATTGTTATATAATATTGTGCCATTCAGCCTTGAAGTTGACCAGGCATTTATTGCAGCAATATTAACCATTATAGGTTATTCTATAAATGACACTGTTATTATATTTGACAGGATACGTGAACATACTTCACTGTACCCGAAAAGAGACCTGAAAACTAATATAAACGGAGCTTTAAACAGCGTATTATCAAGAACGTTAAATACATCAGGAACAACCTTCCTGGTTCTATTGATAATATTCCTGTTAGGCGGTGAAGTTATACGTGGATTTGCTTTTGCTTTAATGATAGGAATTGTTGTAGGTACATACTCATCATTATTTAATGCAACTCCGGTAGCTTATGATTTGATGATACGTAAAGAAAATAAAAAAGCTGCTGCAAAAGCAAATAACCCGGGTAAAAAGAAGAAATAAAAAGATTTTTACTGTTTTTTAAATTAAAGGCAAAATTTTTCTTATATTTGCACACCTAAAAAAACAGAAAGGGCGATTAGCTCAGCTGGTTCAGAGCACCTGCCTTACAAGCAGGGGGTCGGCAGTTCGAATCTGTCATCGCCCACATTGAAAATCAAGCACTTACAAAATATTTTGTAGGTGCTTTTTTGTTGCTTGACATACATTTTAGCACAAATTTTATACTTAATAATATATCGATCGGTGACAAATATTCTTGAAAGTAAGCAAACTGCGACTGCCTATTAGTTTATGAAAAAGGCCGAGGGCAGTTTTATCTATCCACTGCGAAAATATCTGATTATGTAAATTGATTTATAAAAGGACTTTATTATCCTATAAATCTCATATATTTCTTAACAACGCTGACATTTTCTTTATCAGTCAGCATCTCAAGTAGCATAAATGCAACATCTACTGCTGTTGAAGGGCCTATTGATGTAATTATATTTTTATCAATTACAATATCTTTGTCCTGAACTATCGCCCCAAAATCAGCAAGCTGTTTTCTTCTCACTCCATCAGACAAATCATAGGTAGTCGCTTTTCTTCCCTTTAATGCTCCTGATTTAGCAACCGGCAGAGCAGATACACATATTGCAGCAATTATTTTCCCCTCTTCATCAAATTCTCGAATTAGGTTTAAAAGTCTTTCATCATAGGCATCTTCATAGAAACCGGCATTTTCAAACCCTCCCGCCATGGCTAATGCATCATAATCATTAACATTAACATTTTCAAATTCTAATTCCGGTCGAACATTAAAATTCCAAGCGCCTTTTATTTCTGATCTAAACCCTGTAGTTATCAAATCCACCGGCTCGTTTCCATAATTTCTACTCCACCCCATGATGTCAGTAAAAACACTTGCCTCATATTCTTCAAATCCTTTTGCAAGGAATAATAATACTTTTTTATTTTTCATGCTATCTTATTTGATATAATCATTTTCCTGGCTTGCTTAACGGCTTGCGTGTATAAACTGTGATAGATTTTTTAAACCACTCTGCCAAACCACTACAAAGTTACATAAAAACCACAAATCAATAGAATATTTTACCATAACGACATCCTTTGTCACGCTTATTTATTATATTTACAAACAAAAAATCAAAAAATATGCTTTCAAAATCAAGATATGTTCGCGGGATGAACTGCAAAAAGTCATTATGGCTATATAAACACAAAAAAGAAGAGCAGAAGTTCAGTGAAGCAACAATGGCTATTTTTAAGCATGGCACTGATGTTGGAGAGTTTGCACAGCAATACTGCCCAAACGGCAAAATGGCTGTCCTTGAAGATTACCCCGGATACGCTTCAGCTGAAAGAACAAAAAAATTTATTGAGCAAGGTGTTGAAACTATTTATGAAGCTACTTTTATCTACGATAACACACTTGTTGCCGTTGATATCCTGCATAAAGAAAAAGGAAAATGGAAACTTTATGAAGTTAAAAGTACTAACAGCACCAAAGAAGCTCATATCTTAGATGTTGCTATTCAATATTACGTAGTAACCGGCTGTGGAGTTGAATTGGAAGATGCAGGGGTTTTGCATTTTAACAGAGAATATGTAAGACGCGGTGAGTTGGAGGTTGAAAAATTATTCAAGTTCACGGGATTAAAAGAAAAGGTTTTAACATTACAAAATGAAATTAAAGAGAATATCCCTTTACTTTTAAAAACACTTCAGGGAAAGGAGCCGGCAATTGAAATGGGGTTGCACTGCGAAAAGCCATATACTTGCGATTTTACAGATTATTGCAGGCAACTGCTTCCGGAGGAGATAAAAGAAGAAATCCGGATATTAAGCAGTGAACCTGAAATAGCTGAGTATGAAGTGAGAGATTATGTTAGCATAATTAAATATCCTATAGGTTTTTTGGATTTTGAAACAATAAACCCTGGAATCCCTATGTTTGACGAATCACGCCCGTATCAAAAAATACCGTTTCAGTATTCAATCCATTTTATGAATTCGGAAAACGATGAGCCAAAGCATTATCAGTATCTCGCTCCTTCCTGTCCTAATACCGACCCTCGCATTGGATTAATTGAAAATATGATAAAAGACCTTGAAAATTCAAAAACCATATTTGTATATAATATAGCTTTTGAAAAGGGATGTATCAACGATTTAATAAGAGATTTTCCCCAATATGAATATGATCTTACCGTCATAAAAGAAAAGCTTGTTGACTTGATTATTCCATTTAGGAGGAAGTATTATCGAACAGAAACCATGCAGGGGTCATCATCACTGAAGAAAGTTCTGCCTGCTTTATGCCCTGAGCTTTCATATAGTGAATTGGATATTGGTGACGGTCTGACAGCCGGCAATGAATTTTTTGGTCTCTACTTCTGTGATAAAGAAGAGATAAAGAAAAAAACCCGCGAAGACCTTCTGAAATATTGCCATTTAGACACATTAGCCATGGTGAGGATCTTTGAGGTGCTGAAGCAAGTTTGAGGAATTTTGTAACGTAGAGACGCAAAATTTTGCGTCTCTACATCGTCCTATAATGCATCTCTACATCGTGTCCCTACTATACTATCAAAAACCTCCCTGTTCCATCCCTTTACTGTCAAGCGATTCCGTCATTTCGAATTATTAGACCCGTAAAAGGGTCGCCGATGCGGAATGACAAAAAAATTGTAATTAGTTCCTGCAAAAGAGCTGCATCGCCATATTTCTGATATACAACATGTTACGCAATGCTTGTCATTAGTAACGGAGCGATAGCGGAGTGAGAAATCCCGTTAAAGTACCGGTTGAGGTTGAAAAAATAGCCCTGTTTCAGTCATAATACCACCGCTGATGCGGCTTATCGAATCGGCATGAATCCGACATTATTATCACAATATGTTCACGGACATAAAAACCCTTCTAAAAAACAAACCGAAAAAATATTATCGGGAATACATCAAATAGGAAAAGAATTGTCGGAAATCAACCTCATCCATAAACTATAAATTGGGGAGTTTTGATAATTAAAAAATAGATAAACTTAGGAATAAATAACGTATTCCATAAACCCTATTATAAAATCGGATGCAAACCACAGCGCAATCAACCACCACAAACACCACGGGAACAATTGAACCCACCAAATAAATCACAAAAACATACCCTATTTTAAAATTTTTTATCACAACGTCATAGTTTGGCGTAGTGTTAACGTATCTTTGTTATAAATCGTTTTATTAACCCAAAAAACATGAAAAAAGCATTCATTAAAATAATAGTAAACGGTAAGGTTAAAGAATCTTTTCCTTTAACCGAAGCTGATCATGACTGGATACGAGCAGGAAGATTAAGAGAAAAAGCAAAAAAAGGAGATAATAAAGCTCAAAAAAAATTAGAGAAAATGGAGAAAACATACATGTATAGAGAAAAATAATTATTAACAAAAAAACTATTTGATATGGATAATTCATTTCAGTTTTTTAAAGAGGAACCTCCGGAATATAACAACGATGAGTTTATTAACAAACTCAAAAAAATTGTACGCGAACTGCGGATTGGCGACTGCTGACTGAATTTATGGTAAGCAAAAGAGCTGATTTCTGCACAATAATTTCCGGTTTTGATTTTAAAAAAGTTAGAAAAAGACATTTTTTTTGAAAAAAAACTACCGCTTATTTGCAAAAACATACCGCTCATTTAAGAAAACCTACCGCTTACTTAATAACTCGACCGTTTTGAAATTTATTGAAAAGTTATTATTAA
>SL_3KL_010_SEDDRAFT_10006735_pt1 | contig 10245 bp, 10 predicted proteins | sample SodLakKL_010_SED_2_FD_10381 | JGI IMG/M metagenome (IMG submission 10381)
CCAGCCCGGCACCCTGGTTCGAGCAATTCGGCATCAGCACCGATGAGCGGGACCGGGTGACCATCGCCAAGGGCGGGCGCAAGCCGTGGGGCCAGACCAGCAACGAGAAGGTCTTCTCCGGCGGTGACATGGTGCGCGGCTCCGACCTCGTGGTCACCGCCGTCTTCGAGGGCCGCCAAGCGGCCGAGGGGATCCTCGACTACCTGGAGGTCTGACCGCCTGACACCGCGGTTCGGACCCGCGTCCCCGGTACTGCGCGCGCGGGGGTGTCCCCACCGCCACTGCAGGGCACGGGGTTACCCCGCCATCACTGCGAGGCGGCGAAGCCCGCGCGGCAGTTGCCCCCGTCGCTGCGAGCCCCGTAGGGGCGTGGCAGTCCATGCCGGCGTGTGGATCGCCGCGGGCCTTCGGCCCTCGCGATAACGGGGAGGGCGCGCGTCCACACACCCGGGCTCGAGATGGTATCCTTGCGCCACATCCCCCAATGGGAGTTCCCAGGTGTCCGAACTCAAAAACGACAGACTCCTCCGCGCCCTGCAGCGCCAACCGGTGGACCGCACCCCGGTCTGGATGATGCGTCAGGCCGGCCGCTACCTGCCGGAGTACCGGGAGTTGCGCGCCCAGGCCGGCAGCTTCATGAAACTGGCCGGCACGCCGGACCTGGCCTGCGAGGTGACCCTCCAGCCGCTGCGCCGCTTTCCATTGGATGCGGCCATTCTGTTCTCGGACATCCTGACCATCCCCGACGCCATGGGGCTGGGGCTTCGCTTCCTCCCCGGCGAGGGGCCGGTGTTCGATCACCCGGTGCGCAGCGCGGCCGACATCGACCACCTCCCGGTACCGGACCCGTGCGATGAATTGCGCTACGTCACCGACGCGGTCAGCCTGATCCGCCGCGAACTGAACGGCGACGTCCCGCTGATCGGCTTCGCCGGCAGCCCCTGGACCGTGGCGACCTACATGATCGAGGGCGGTAGCTCCAAGGATTACCGCCGCTGCAAGGCCATGCTCTACGACGAGCCCGAGCTGCTGCACCGGCTACTGGACAAGGTCACCCAGGCCACCACGGCCTACCTGAACGCCCAGATCGCCGCCGGGGCGCAGGCCGTCATGGTATTCGACTCCTGGGGTGGGGCCCTGGCCCACGACGCCTACCGGCTGTTCTCCCTGGCCTACATGGAGCGGATTGTCCGCGACCTCACCCGCGAAGCAGACGGCCGGCATGTCCCCGTGGTGCTGTTCACCAAGGGCGGCGGGCAATGGCTGGAGGCCATGGCCGCCACCGGCTGCGACGGCCTCGGGCTGGACTGGACCACCGACCTTGGCCAGGCCCGGGCGCGGGTGGGCGACCGCGTGGCGCTGCAGGGCAACCTGGACCCCTGCGTACTCTACGCCTCACCGGATACCATCCGCAGCGAGGTGGCCCGGGTGCTGGCCAGCTACGGCAGCGGCCCCGGCCACGTCTTCAACCTCGGTCACGGCATCCATCCGGCGATCCCGCCGGAGCACGCCGGCGCCATGATCGAGGCCGTCCACCAATTCAGCCCGCAGTACCATGAGCAGCAGGCGGAGGCGTCCAGCCTCACCCAGGGCTAGGAAGCCCCGGGTCCGCACCCTCTCCGCCGGCGTCATCGTGCTCCGCCGGGAGCACGGTGCCTGGCGGGCGCTCATGCTGCGCGCCTGGCAGTACTGGGACTTCCCGAAGGGCAAGGTGGAGTCGGGAGAGACTCCCTTCGAGGGCGCCCTGCGCGAGGTGGAGGAGGAGACCGGCATCACCACCCTGGACTTCGCCTGGGGCCTGGGCTTCACCGAGACCGGGCCCTACGCCCGAGGCAAGGTGGCGCGCTACTACATCGCCGTCACCGAAACCAAGCGGGTGGTCCTGGGCATCAACCCGGAACTGGGTCGCCCGGAACACCACGAGTACCGCTGGCTACCGCTGGAGAAAGCGCGGGCACTGGCCGCCCCCCGCGTCTGCCGGGTCATCGACTGGGCGGAGAAGGTCCTGGCCCACGGCCAGACGCCGCCGGTGGAGGACGCGGACGCTGAACGCCGCCGCTGATTCCCGGTCTCACTGATAGATCCACCCGTCCGGAGGCGCCATGCTCGAGGCGATCAAGCGCTACTTCAATGGTCACATCGCGCCGGCCGCCGCGCCGGAGAGCCCGGATGAGCACGCCGTACACCTGGCCGCCGCCGCCCTGCTACTGGAAATGGCCCGGATGGATGGGGGGCTGCAGCCGGTACAGCGCGAGGCGGCCGAGCGGGCAGTGCGCGATAAGCTGGACCTGACCGCAGAGGAAAGCCGCGACCTGATCGCGCTGGCCGACGCCGAGCTGGCCGAGGCCATGGACTACTTCCAGTTCACGTCGCTGATCAAGGACCACTTCGACTACGGCCAGCGGGTACGGCTGATCGAATACCTGTGGCAGGTGGCGCTGGCCGACGCCCGCCTGCACCACGACGAGGAGCACCTGGTCCGCCGGATCGCCGAACTGATCTACGTCCGGCACGCCGACTTCATCAACGCCCGGCTGCGCGCAGAACAACAACCGCGGTCCGACTGACCCGTCAGCCGGCCAGCGCACCGTTGTCCGGCCAGACCAGGCGCATCGGCGCCACGAACTCGTCCCGCGACACCTCCGGAAAGGCCTCCGCAAAGATCTCACATAGGGTCTCACGGGCGTGCTCGTCCAGCCGCGGGCACTTGCGACGGACCACCAGCGCGGCGTTCACCACCGCATCCTGCCAGCGCACCGCGTCCACCGGCATGCCCTGCGGGTAGTCGGCCAGGAACAGCCGCTGTTCGATCCGCTCCGCCTCTAGCTCCCGTCCCAGCAGGTCCCGACGCAGCGCCTCCGTGGACTCTTCCAGCCCCCGGGGCGGGTGCTTCTTCAGATGCCGACGCAGGGCGCGCAGCGGCTCGATGACCTCCCGGTCCCACTCCTGGGCCCGGCGAATGGCGGCCTCCATCTCGGTGGCTCCCAGCCGGCCCCAGCCCTCGCGACCGAACCACATAGCCGCCAGCAGCAGGCTCACCGACAGGCCGTAGCGGGCCTGCAGGCGCAGGCAGGCGGGCTCCACCCCGGGTTGGCGGTAGAAGCGGATGGAGAACTCCCATAGATCGTCAGCTTGGCTCATCAGTTTGCGCGGGAGACCCCGCCGTTCAGGGCGGGGAGGGATAGCGCATCGTGCGGAGCACGATCACGCCGCCCGTTCCCGTTCCTCCATTGGTTTGGGTTTTGCGGTGTAGCCATAGCCATCGGCCCGCTGCGTGAGCACGCAATGGCGGTGGCTGATGCCTTGCACGACGCCTTTTGGCGTCTGGATGTTGAAGCTGCCGCTGACCCGGACGGCCAAGCGTCCCGTGTGCGTGCCGACCTTCCGCCCGGTCGGCACCACCGCCCGGACATGATCGCCGGTCTGGAAACCCTGCACCTGCTTGGCTCGCATCAGGTACCCACGGGGGAACCCGTGCCGGTCGAGGCGAGTGCGCTGGTAACTGCCACGCCCCGATGCCTTGATCGCCAGCACGGGGCGATTCCATCCCGCGACGGCTTCCACAGTGCCGACGCAGGCGGCATCGAGTGCATGGCCCTTCGGAATGCCCAGGCGCTGGCGGTTCCACTTGGTCCGCCCGCCGGTTCCGGCCGCCACCGGCAAGCCCGTGGCCTTGAGGGCGTGGAACAGCGCCCATCGGGTGCTGTTCACTGCTGAGGCATCCCGAAGGCTCGGGCGCTTGCCAGCGTCGATCCGCTCGGCGTTCGCCTTACGGGTTCGATCCAGCATTGAGCGCCGACCCAACCCCTCGGCCCATTCGCCGGCCGTGCGGTTGCCTTTGACCTGGTTGCAGCAACGGCAGGCGATCACGAGGTTGCCCACGCGATCACTTCCGCCACGGATGCGAGGATGCACATGCTCGACTTCCAGTACCGGGTCCCCGGATCGCCCGGCGCAGTAGGCGCATTGATGCTGGTGGCGATGCAGCAGATATTCCCGAGCCTCGGTGCCGAACAAGGTGCCCCGCTGATATTCGATCCCGCTGATCGTCGCGTTCTCCATGCGCTGCATGTCGAACCGAACCAACTCCTGGCTGACCGCCGTGACCGGCGCCCAGCGCCGCAGCCGTTTCACCCAGGCCATGGTGGTATCAACCCTGTGCTGCAGGCTCGGTGCCAGCCACCCGGCTGGCCGGGTCCGGTTGTCGAAGCGGGGGGCGCGATGACGCAACTGGCTTCGACGCCGCCGACGAAACGCCCGACGCTGCGCCAGCCGGTCTCGAATGACATGACCTCGGTGGGCAATCTCACCCAACCAGAGGACGTGCTCGGTGCCATCATCCCCTTCCCGCACCAGCGCCATGCCCGTGATCTGGCTGCCGGGGTCAATCTTGATGCGCGTCGGCTGGGTGTCACCGCCCACCCGATCCTTGAGACGGATTGTGAACGGGTGAACCCGCACCACCACCGCCCGGCCACGGTCGAGTAACAACCTGGCTCGCTTTTCCGAGCACGGCATCAGCGGTCGCTTTCGTTTGTCCAGCACCAGTACGGCCATGCCATACCCTTCTGTTCAGCGCCCTTACGGGCCTTGTCACGCGGGGCTTGCGCCCCGTCTCCCCTCGGGAAGGTCAACAACCGGCTCCTGCCTTTCGGCAGCGGCGGGAACCTTCGGCGCTTTACCTTTCGCCAGCATGATCCCCGCCTTCCAGTGTCCGGGACTGAGGAAGCATCCCGGAGTGGGTCTTGACGACCTGTTGTTGACGCAGCGGATTGGTTACCGCTCTCCCTGGTCAACCGAGCTTGCTTCCACAAGCTCCGGCCTTCAGGCCGGGGTAGTTGACCGGGACTCCTTCGACGGATAGCTCGCGACGGATAGCTCGGTTCATGCCCATCAGGCGGCACCCTGGATTGCCCCCATTGTAACGGGCGTCGGGCCGACCCGCGGCGCCGGCACCGCCATGAAAAAGGGGCCGCCCCCTCGCGGAGACGACCCCTGCCTTGGCCCGGGTACGGGCGGGACGAGTTACAGCGTCTTGACGGTCTGGATCATGCCGTTGACCACCTTCTGCGCGTCGCCGAAGACCATGCGGGTCTTCTCGTCGAAGAACAGGTGGTTCTCGACACCGGAGAAGCCGGCGCCACGGCCACGCTTGACGATCAGCACGTTGTCGGCCTCGTCCACGTCCAGGATCGGCATGCCGTAGATCGGGCTGCTCTCGTCGGTCTTGGCAGCGGGGTTGACCACGTCGTTGGCGCCGATGACCAGGACCACGTCGGTGGTGGCGAACTCGGCGTTGATCTCCTCCATGTCGAAGATCTTGTCGTAGGGCACCCCGGCCTCGGCCAGCAGCACGTTCATGTGACCCGGCATCCGGCCGGCCACCGGGTGGATGGCGAACTTCACCTCCACACCCTGCTCCTCGAGCAGCTCGACCATCTCCCAGACCTTGTGCTGGGCCTGGGCCACGGCCATGCCGTAACCCGGCACGATGATGACCTTCTCGGCAAAGCCCATCATGTAGGCCGCATCGTCCGGACCCACTTCCTTCATCTCGCCTTCGGGGCCGTCGCCGCCGGCATCCGGGGCCGCGCCGAAGCCGCTGAACAGCACGTTGCTGATCGGGCGGTTCATCGCCTTGGCCATCAGGTGGGTCAGCAGCATACCCGCGGCGCCCACCACGATACCGGCGATGATCAGCGCCGGGTTACCCAGCACGTAACCCTTGAAGCCGACCGCCAAGCCGGTCAGGGCGTTGAGCAGGGAGATGACCACCGGCATGTCCGCCCCGCCGATGGGGGTGGTGATGAACATGCCCAAAAGGAAGGCAGCCAGGAAGAACAGGAAGATCGGCAAGCCGCTACCGCTGAAAAACACCCAGATGCCCAGCAGCACAGTGGCCGCGGCCAGCAGGATGTTGACGTACTGGTGGCCACCCACCAGCTTGTTCCGCTTCATGCGGCCGTCCAGCTTGGCCCAGGCGATCACCGAGCCGGAGAAGGCGACGGTACCGATCACCGCACCCAGCAGGGCGAGGATGGCCACATCGGCGCCCAACCAGCCACCGATGCTGCCGCCATCTATCAGCCGCAACGCGGCGTCCAGGGGCAGGTTGTGGCTGGCCGCCACCGTGGAGGCCTCGTCGACGGCCACCGTGTGCAGCTCACGTTGCGCCTTGACCAAGGAGACCGCGGCGATGAGGCCGGCGGAACCGCCACCCAGGCCGTTGTAGATGGCCACCATCTGCGGCATCTCGGTCATCTCCACCTTCTTGGCGGTGACGTAGGCGAAGGCACTACCAATGGCGATGGCCAGAATGATGAGCACGTAGTTGGTGGTGCCCACGATGACCGGCTCGAAGAAGGTGGCCACGGTGGCGATCACCATGCCCACCCCGGCCCAGACGATACCCTTGCGGGCCGTCAGGGGGGAGGCCATGCCCTTCAGCCCGAGGATGAAGAGCAGCGCCGCTGCGAAATAACTGAACTGAATCACGAGAGACATTTACTTGGCTCCCTGCTTCTTGTCCTTGTCGCTGGACTTGAACATTTCCAGCATGCGTTCGGTCACCACGTAACCGCCGACGGCGTTACCGGCACCCAGCAGCACGGCCAGGAAGCCCAGCGCCTGCTCCAGCGGCGTCTGGGCCATGCCCAGGGCCGCCATGGCGCCCACGACGACGATGCCGTGCACGAAGTTGGAACCCGACATGAGCGGGGTGTGCAGGATGACCGGCACCCGTGCGATGACCTCGTAGCCGGCCACCGCCGAGAGCATGAAGACGTAGATGGCGATAACGCCCGTCATACCTTCGATCATGACTTATCTCCTTCCAGACGCGCCCGGGTGGGATCATGCTTGACCTCGCCACCGTGGGTCAGGCAGCTGTCGGCAATGACCTCGTCATCCCAGTTGAGGTGCAGCTCACCCTCCTGAATCAGCAGGGTCAGCAGGTTGTAGAGGTTGCGCGAGTACATCTCACTGGCGTGGACCGCCACAGAGGCGGGCACGTTGGTGGGCCCAACCACCACGACGCCGTTGTGGTCCACATCCTTGCCGGCCTCGGTCAGTTCGCAGTTGCCGCCGGTCTCCGCCGCCAGGTCGACGATCACCGAACCGCGACCCATGCGCTCCACGGTTGCCTTGTCGATGATCTTCGGCGCGGGGCGTCCGGGGATCGCCGCCGTGGTGATCACCACGTGGGAGGCCGCGATGTGATCGTTCAGCACCTCGGCCTGCTTTTTCTTCTCTTCCGCTGTCAGCTCGCGGGCGTAGCCCCCTTCACCCTCGGCCTTCACCCCGGTGTCAACGAACTTCGCCCCCAGCGACTCCACCTGCTCGGCGGTGGCAGAGCGCACGTCGTAAGCCTCCACCTGCGCGCCGAGACGGCGGGCGGTGGCGATGGCCTGCAGGCCAGCCACACCGGCACCGATCACCAGCACCTTGGACGGACGGATAGTGCCGGCCGCGGTGGTCAGCATGGGGAAGAAGCGCGGGCTGCGCTCGGCGGCGATCAGTACCGCCTTGTAGCCCGAGATCGCGCCCTGGGACGAGAGGGCGTCAATGGCCTGGGCGCGGGAAATACGGGGCACCAGCTCCATGGACAGGCTGGTGACATTGCGTTTGCACAGCGCTTTGATGCGGCTGTCGCCCTCGTGCGGAGCCAGGTAGCCCAACAGCACGGCGCCCTCGCGCATCATGCCCACCTCCTTCTCGGTGGGCGGCTGTACCTTCATGACCACATCCGCCTGACCCAGGAGCTCCTCTTCGGAGTCCACGATCTTGACGTTCTTGTAGTCCGCGTCATCAAAGCCGCTCTCGAGACCAGCTCCTTTCTGCAGGAGGAGCTCTACCCCAAGTTTCTCGAACTGCCGTAGTGCCGCCGGTGCGAGGGCCACGCGCCGCTCACCCGGACGGGTCTCCTTAGGCACGGCTACTTTTACTGCCATGGTTTTGCTCCCATTGGTTCCGCGCCACTGCGCGGGGTTCTGGTTCTAAGAGTTTGGTTTTGCCGACAATTAATCGTCGGCGTACCGATGGTTTTAACTCTTGCCAGCGAAGCCTGCCACTGCAATGTGGCATGCGGAACCGACGAATGCTAGCGGAAAGGCTTTTTCATGTGAACCTTGGCCGCCACCGCGGACCGCGACACATTGCCGCACCCTGACCTCGTTACAGGCCAGGTCCTATACATGAGTTACGTGAGTCAGCCATATTAGCAGACGCGTGACCGATTGCACGCCCGAAGGGCTTCATCAGGCTGAAACAGCCGGCCGGCAGCATGCAAAAGGCGTCGTGGCAGGCCGTAAAAATCTTGATCCCGGTGTCGATTTCTGCAATAAAGGGGCCAGGATACGACGCTCAAGCCTGTAACTGGAGGGGCTGGCGTGAACTTACTGGCGCACCGCATACTGCGCACCGATGTATCCGGCATGCCGCTGGAGTGGGTCGACTACCAGGAAGCGGCACGGCTCTACTACCTGGAACAGGTGGTGTACTCGGTAGGGCGCAGGTTGTACCGGATCTGGGGCGGCTTCAATGCCCGAACGGGGCTAAGGAGTCACCTGGACTTGCACAGCATAGTGGCCACGGAAGGCGCACGGCAGGCTCGCTTCAAAGGACGCCCCGGCTACATCCCCCCGCTTAACAATCAGACCCTCTTCCGCCGCGACGACCACTTCTGCCTCTACTGCGGCGACCGCTTCCCTGACCGTTTACTGTCCCGCGACCACGTCACCCCCGTTGCCCAGGGCGGCGCCGATCACTGGAACAACTTGGTCACCGCCTGTAAGCGGTGTAACAACCACAAGGGGGCCCGAACGCCGGAGGAGGCTGGCATGGAGCTGCTGGCGGTGCCCTTCACCCCCACCCATGCCGAATACGTCTACCTTCAGGGCCGGCGCATCCTGGCCGACCAGATGGAATTCCTGCGCGCCCACTTCCCACGGACCAGCCCGCTGCGCGAGCGCGGCACACGCTACGGCTGACGCTGCCGGTTAACTACTGGCGCGCATGCGCAGGGTTTCGTAACCGTTGTCCTCCAGGCGCGCCCGGATACGGTCCAACCGCTCGCCATCGTCGAAGGGCCCCACCTGAACCCGGTGACGCACCTGGCCGCTGTCCAGTTCCACCCGCTGAATGCGCGCCTCCACGCCCAGCAGGGCCAGACTGGCGCGCATGCGCTCGGCGTCCTCTTCCCGGCCAAAGGAGCCGGCCTGAAGCAGGTACTGGTAGCCGGGCTCCACCTCGGTGGGTTGCCGGCTGGCCTCCGGCGCCTCGCCCGGCACCTCCCGGGCCCGGTCCGAGGGCGCCTGGTCGGTGGTGTCCTCGCGGGCCGCCTCGGGCACGGCCACTTCCTCCTCCGGGAGCAGGGTGTAGAACTCGAAGCGCGGCCGTTGCTGGGCCGGCTCGGACTCGGACTCGGGCTCGGCCGCCTGCTGCTGTGCCGGTTGCTCCACGGCGGGCTGCTCGCCGTCACCGAAGGTGATGTTCAGGCGGCCATCCTGGTGGGCCTCCCAGGCCAGCACCAGGCCGGCCCCCAGCACCACACCCACCAACAACAGCGCCCAGCCCGGCGCCCCGCCGCCACCCCCGGCGGAGCCGCCGGACTTCCTGCGCGGGGCCTGGCGGGTCGCGCCGCGACTGGGCTTCTTGCGTGGCCGCTGTGCCATGATTACATCCGCTCCGGGGCCCTCACGCCCAGCAGTTCCAAGCCGTTGCGCAACACCTGCCGGGTGGCCGCCACGAGGCAAAGGCGGGCATCACGCAGGCCCTCGTCCTCGACGATGAACTGATGGGCGTTGTAGTAGGTGTGCAGGGCGTTGGCCAGCTCGCGCAGGTAGGCGGCCACCTGGTGTGGTTCATGGGCTCGCGCGGCGGACTCGATCACCTCCGGGTAACGCCCCAGCTCGGTGACCAGCGCCTGCTCGTGGTCCTCCCCCAGCCGGTCGAGGGCGGCCAGGCCGCGCTCGCGGTCCCAGCTCAGGCCCTTCTCCTCCAGCTGGCGGAAGACGCTGCAGATGCGGGCGTGGGCGTACTGCAGGTAGTAGACCGGGTTGTCGGAGGATTCGGACTTGGCCAGCTCCAGGTCGAAGTCCATGTGCTGCTCGGGCTTGCGCATCACGTAGAAGAAGCGCGCCGCGTCGTCACCCACCTCGGCGCGCAACTGGCGCAGGGTGACGAACTCGCCGGAGCGGGTGGACATCTGCAACCGCTCCCGGCCCCGGTAGAGGATGGCGAACTGCA
>SL_3KL_010_SEDDRAFT_10006736_pt1 | contig 10244 bp, 7 predicted proteins | sample SodLakKL_010_SED_2_FD_10381 | JGI IMG/M metagenome (IMG submission 10381)
CCCATAGNTACTCATGATTCCAGCACCTGCAAAAAACAACAAGATGTATAAAAGAAAAAAAGCCAGGATGTTCGTTATAATGTTTAGTGGAATCACTTTGCTGTCGATTCTCAGGGGAATGACTGCCATGGGATGAATAAGTCTTTTGATCTCCAGTCGGGTGTTTTTAATCAGTATCCATATACGAATCATTTTGACTCCGCCTCCGGTTGAACCGATGCATCCGCCTGTAAACATCAACAAAAAAATGAGAAACCACAAAAAATGATGCCACTGCAAATAGTCTGTTGTAACAAAACCGGTAGTGGTAGCAATGGAAACGGTTTGAAAAAGGCTTAGTCGGAATGCCTCTTCCAGTCCGGCTTGGTGCAAAAAGAAGACCCCAAAGGTGAGGATGATTGTGAAGATACCCAAAACGGACAAATAAAACAGAAGCTCCTCATTGCTAAACACCCTTCGAAATTGGCCCTTTAACAGAAAATAATGCAGTGCAAAGCTTATTCCTGCCAAGATCATAAAAAATATGATTACGTATTGAATGTAAGGGGAATAGCCTGCAATGCTGTCGTTTTGGGTTGAAAAACCCCCTGTTGCCATCGTGCTGAATGCATGATTGATAGCATGAAAAAAATCCATCCCCCCCAGCATCAGTAAAAATGTTTGCGCAATGGTTAGCAGCAGATAGATGCCCCACAGCCGACGGGCTGTGTCTCTCATATGCGGATGCAACTTGTTTGGGGTTGAACCGGACACTTCAGCCGTAAAAAGCTGCATACCTCCAACACCCAAGATTGGAAGAATAGCCAGGGTTAGTACAATTATTCCCATCCCGCCAAGCCAGTGAGTCATACTCCGCCAGAAAAGAATACTGTGGGGTACTGCTTCGATATCATGGAGAATACTTGCTCCTGTTGTTGTAAATCCTGATATGGATTCAAAAAACGCATCCGTAAATGCAGGAATTGCCCCTGACAAATAGAAAGGTAACGCACCTAACATCGACATGGAAACCCATGTTAAAGAAACGATCAGGTAGCCTTCTTTAATAGAAATGTTTTTGTGATTATTATGTCGATTAAAATAGTATAATACAAAGCCCGCACAAAGGGTAATTATTACGCTTACCAGCAAGGGAATCAAAGTGTCTTTTTCTTTGCAATATAGCGACCAGCTAATACTTAAAACCATAGCCCCGGACAATACCATTAAAAGTATTCCCAGCAACTTGAAAACAAGTCTGTACTTAACCTGCTTTGAGGGTGCCATTGTTTCGGCCTATTTTTTATAGAAACTGGGGGAGAGAAGGAGTAAAACGGTAAAGATTTCGAGCCTTCCCATAATCATATAAAAACTCAGGACCCATTTAGCCGGATTTGGAATACCGGCATAGCTTTCAATCGGTCCGACATTTGCGATGGCTGGTCCGATATTACCCAGGGTAGCTGCTGAAGCACCAATGGCGGAGGTAAAATCAAGTCCGAAAAATGTCATAATGGCTGCGCCAGCCATAAACAGGAGCATGTAGAGCAGGAAAAACGCCAGAAAGTTGTGGATAATCTCCTGGGGGATGGATTTCCGGTTAACTCTCACCGGTATAACAGCCATAGGGTGAAGCAAGCGCTTAAATTCAAGGCGGGTGTTTTTTACCAATACCAGTACCCTGATCATCTTTACCCCACCAGCCGTCGAACCGATACAGCCCCCCGTAAACATCAACAAAAACAAAAAAAACCACAAGAAACCCTGCCACTCCATATAATCAGTTGTGGTGAAACCGGTGGTGGTTACGATGGATACAACCTGGAAAAGGCTTTTTCGAAATGTATACTCCAATCCGGATTGATTGATTACCATCAGAGATGTAAAAAAGAGCAAGGTAAATACGCCCATCAGCTTTAAGAAAAACAAGAATTCCTCGTTATTCAGCACTTTATTGAATTGACCTTTCAGAACAAAATAGTGGAGAGAAAAGCTCGTAGCACCCAAAATCATAAATAAAATAATCACGTATTGAATGTAAGCCGAGTAGCCTGCGATGCTGTCGTTTTGGGTAGAGAAACCTCCGGTTGCGACAGTACTGAAAGCATGATTGATGCTATGAAACAGGTCCATCCCCCCAAGCATGAGTAATGCGGTTAAAATAACTGTCAGTCCTGCATATATGCCCCACAGCCTTTTGGCAGTTTGTGTGATACGTGGATGCAACCGGCTTGGGGTCGTCCCCGGGACTTCCGCAACAAAAAGCTGCATGCCGCCTACCCCCAGGATGGGGAGAATGGCCAGCGTAAGTACAATAATACCCATGCCGCCAAGCCAGTGTGTCATGCTGCGCCAGAAAAGCAATCCCTTAGGCAGTGATTCAATGTCTACAAGGATGGTTGCCCCTGTAGTGGCAATGCCGGAAGTGGATTCAAAAAATGCATCGCTGAAACTGGGAATAGAACCGGAAATATAGAAGGGCAGTGCCCCGAAAAAGGAAATACTCACATAGATCACCGTAACGATAAGGTAACCTTCTTTCTTACCAATATTGCGAAAATCATGTTTGCGGGTCAGCAAAAATGAAATAAATCCGGAGAAAAAAGTAATGACCGTTGATATGATCAATCCCTTTAATGCCCCTGCTTCATTGTAATACAATGACCAGCCGGCCGACAGCAGCATGAAGCCAGACAGCAACATTACCAGCATGCCGGTAAATTTGATGATCAGTTTAATATTTATGGAGGACTTTGTCGCCACAATTATTTCCTGCTTTTAAACATCTTGTCAACCCCGTGAAATGCCTCCGGTAGCGCGAAAACCACAACTTTGTCTCCCGCCTGGATTTGCATCCCGCCTTCGGCGATATAGCCTCGGTTTTCACGTATTACCCCTCCAATGATGGCTTGTTTTGGAAAATTCAATTTCATGATGGGTTTTTTGGTGATGGGAGATCCTTCAGCAACCTCGAACTCAAATACTTCTGCGTCGACACTGGTCAGGCATTTTGTTGAAAGCACCTTTGCTGTCATGGTAAACCGGATAATGTAGCTCGCTGTAGCCAGTTTTTTATTGATGATGGTATCGATACCGACACTTTGTGATATCTCAATAAAGTCAATGTTTTCAACCAGTGCTATGGTTTTCTTAACACCAAAGCGCTTTGCCAGCAAGCAGGTCAGGATGTTGGTCTCCGAATTATTGGTAACAGCCACGAAAGCATCCATCGAACTGACACTTTCGCTCTCCAGCAGGTTGATATTACGCGCGTCACCGTTAATAACCAATGTTGACCGCAACAAATCGGACAGTTCGGCGGCCCGGTCAGGATTCATTTCAAACAGCTTGATGTTGAACTTTTTTTCCAGGGCTGCCGCCGCCTGGCTTCCTACTGCTCCGCCACCAACAATCATTACGTTGCGTACGTCAAAACGTCTCTTCCCGCTCAACTCCAGCAAATGATCAATTCCCATCGGTTTGGTGATCACATAAGCCAGGTCGTCTTCCTGGAACATGTCGTCACCCGACGGAATCATGGTTTTGGCACGCCTGTGAATGGATACAGCCCGGAAATTCAGCTGCTCATACTCCCTGGCAATTTCGCGGAGCGTTTTACCCACAACCGGGGCATCCTTTTCCAGCTTAACCAGCATCAGTGAAAGCTGGTCTTCGCTGAAGTCAAAAATTTCTGCCGCCGCCGTGTTGGTAAGCAAATTGGCAATCTCATTTGCGGCAATTTTTTCAGGTGATACAAGGTAGTCAATGCCCAGCTCTCGATACTGTTGTTTACTTTCTTCGGAAAAAAAATCAGGCTCATTCACTTTGGCAATGCATTTCTTCGCACCCAGCCGCTTGGCAAGTATGGCAGTGAGCAGGTTCAGGCGACCATCATGATGTGCACTGATAACCAGTTCCGTTCGCCGAACATCTGCATTCTTTAAAACCTGAATGGACGTTGAATCACCCACCATGGTTAATAAGTCAGAATGTGACTCGATCAGCTTTAAAAAGTCTTTGTCCGGCGCTACCAACGTAACATCGTGGTTTTCACCGGCCAGCAGCTCCGCAAGATGCAACGCAACCTCGCTGTCGCCCGTTATCAGAATGTTCATAGCTCACACATCTAAGATGTAACGATGATTAAAAGAATGGCAAATATACGACCTTTTATAGAATCCTTATATAGTGAAAATCGGATTTTTAAATTTCTGTAAATATTTGTAAATTAGTGATTTATTTCTTTTTGAAGATGATGAAGTGCCGACTTGATATCCGCATATTTACCGATTGGATTCTGCCCCTTGTAAAGAATCAGCGAATCCTTACCCGAAGCAATCAGTCCATAATCTGCATCACCCATCTCACCCGGACCATTTACCATGCAGCCCATCACGGCAATTTTGAGACCGGGAAAACCTGAAAAACGCTTTTTTACTTCGCNGCAAAGCCCTTCCATATCCATTTCCGTGCGGGCACAACCCGGACAACCCACAAATTCCGTTTCCACAATTCTAATACCGCTGACCTGTAGCAATTGATCAGACACATTTTNAATTATACCCTGATCAGAAAAACCGGGNGCTCTAATNGTTAAATCATTGATGGTTTGATTTTTATGTGAAATAAACTGCCAAACCACATCNGCAATTAACGGGTCCGGAGTTTCAGCATCNGAGTGNATACTGAGATGNTNGTTGCTATNATTATANNACGTGNCCGGATGATCAGTCGACATTCCGGCAAACCTGAGTAATTCCTTCCCNAAGAGAATTTCATTTACCGGGCTTTCGCTCAGGCTTACCCTAAGCGTATCGCCGATACCACTGTGGAGCAATTCCAGGATACCTGCGGCAGATTTCATCCGGCCGCTAATGCCATTCCCGGCCTCTGTAACGCCAATATGCAACGGATAAAACCTCCCTTGCATCTGCATCCTTTCCTGAATGGCTCTGCATGCATCAACCGTTTCCCTGATGCGACTGGATTTGATCGATATCACCGTGTTAAAGAACCTGAGATTTTCCAATATTTCAAGGTATTCAGCGGTGGCTTCCACCAAAGCCGAACTTGTATGTCCGAACTTCCGGATAATATGAGGGGGCAATGAACCGGCGTTTACGCCAATGCGGATCGCTGTACCGTTGTTGTTGCAAACATCGGTTAGTTTTCTCAGCTCATTGTATGTCAGTTCTTTGTAGTTGTCAGCAGGATGCTCAGATGAAGCTATGTTTTCTCTTTTTGATGCAGAAACAAAATTGCCGGGATTTATCCTGATTTTTTGGGCAACCCGTGCAGCTTCTATGGCAAGGTCGGCCCGGTAATGGATGTCCGCAGCAAGCGGATTTTGAAAACCTGCCTGCCTGATTTTTTTTTGGATAAGGGTAAAATGTTGTAATGCCGTTCTGTCCGGAATGGAGATACGCATAAGTGCGGCACCCTGCTCAAAAGATTCGATGCATTGTTTTACTGTTGCATTCGTGTCGCGGGTATCTGTTTTGGTCATGGATTGCAGCCACACAGGGTGTCCTTTGCCAACAGACAGGTTTCCGACCCTGGCAATGCCCGGATGGATATGCTGATGCCCTTTTCTCATAAGGATCTATTCAGTTAATAGGATGCCTGCTGCCCTGCCTGAAGCCGAATGTTGGAATGTAACCGGTAGTTTACTTTAGCATTCCTTCAGTGCGCTCTGCTTTGCCGTCAACTTTTGCGGGTTCAAGGCCCATGATTCTTGTGATGAGCGGATATAGATCAACGGTTTCGATGGGTGGATGCACGTGGTTTTCCTTGAAAGCAGGGCCCATGGCGTAAAAAATGGTATGCATGTCTTTTTTGGCGTTGTCCCATCCATGGCCACCTCCTGTATAGAAGCGCTCAACAGGTTCGCCCCAGCCGATACTCCAGCCGGAGTCAGCCAGTACCACCAGGTCAAGTGCCCGTGGGTTATGCCCGAAGTTTAGTCGTTCGGGAAGCTCACCTGCACGCCAGATGTACATATTCTCCACGTCTTTAAGCGCATTGTACACACGGTCTTTCATACCCTCAACCGGACGCCAGAACATAACAGGATTGCCCCCAAAAGCGATGTCAATCCAGTCGCGTTCAATGTATTTTTCCAGATCAATGTATCTTTCCATGCTGCGCTCTGTCATGCCATGATCGGATGTCACAATGATATTCAGACGATCGGCAATAGGCAATTCCTTCATTTTTTGGATAAAGACCCCCACCAAGCTGTCCAGCTCCATCACCAGTTCATCAATCTCACGGCTGTCCGGTCCTGTACGATGCCCCTGGCTGTCGGGCTCATGGAAATAAAACATCACTAACCTGGGACGCTGTTCCTCCGGGAGTTGCAGCCAGTAGGCAACCGTATCGATCCGGTCACCGAAAGGATCAGCAGTGGTGTATGTTTTCCAGTATGTAGGCTGGATGCCCTGCACCGGCGCTTCCGAACCAACCCAGAAGTATGATGCGCTTGTAACACCTTGTTTTTCGGCAGTTACCCAAACCGGTTCACCGCCATAAAAAATACCGTTTTCCACCGATTCGCGATCACGCATACGGTAGGTCATATCAAGCTCCGGACAGTAAAAATTATTGTTCACAATCCCATGATTGTCAGGATACAAACCGGTAGCCATGGTATAATGATTGGGGAAGGTATTGCTTGGGAATGCAGGGATCACATATTCGGCAATTACCCCGTTTTGCGCGATATAGTCCAGGTTAGGTGTGGCAACCCTGCCGGCATAATCCCAGCGAAACCCGTCCATGGATAGCACCACTACATAGGTGTCATCCGGGTTTCCGCCCGGTTGTTGAGTCCTGGATTGAAAACCGGTAACCAAAACCAATACACCAATAACCAGCAGACTTGCTACCAGCAAATTCTTTTTTTGAAAGTTCATGGCCATTTGAAAATTAATTTGTGTTTGGCAAAAATACGCTTTTTTGCGGTTTGGATTCCGGGAAGGCAAATGTTTGTACCTTTGCAATGCTATGGCTGCAAAACATGCTGAACAGATATGTCATCCCGGCGTCGTTGAGAAAATTGAAGCGCCCGTTGTGTTCGTAAAGATCGAAGCACAGGCAGCTTGCGGACATTGTCGTGCCAAAAGCCATTGTGGCATGGTTGAATCGGTGGACAAGATCGTAGAGGTAAATACCGGCCGGGCTGCTGATTTTTCCATTGGCCAAAGGGTAGATGTTGTACTTGAGCGGTCTCTGGGTTACAGGGCACTCCTCATGGGATATATGTTGCCTTTTCTCATCATGCTGATTAGTTTATTTGCCATGTATTTCCTTAGCCGGAATGAAGCCATTTCAGCCCTGGTGGCCATTGCCATGATAATCCCCTATTATGCGCTTTTATACCATTTCAGGGACCGGTTGCGGGAAACTTTTCATTTTTCTGTAAAAGCCCGTTCAACCAATTAATTGCAGCCATTTGTCACTTCCTTCCCAAGCAAATTTATATCTATTCTAAACAAGAATATACCCTGCTGACTATCAGTGTTTTTTATTTTCTATTCATATTGAAGAATTCTTATATAATTGAATATCAGAACTTTGAAATTATGCAAAAATGACCATCCTTTCTCCCTGTATTTCATTATGTTTTCTATTTTTGCCCATTGTTGGGTGATTATAACTTAACAACGCTGTAGTTTACCATTTGTAAACTTCTTCATTCACTAACAAAACCCTGATGCAGTGAGCGACTTACTAAATGAAATCACCTTATTTTCAGTAGTTTCCCTGGGGGCCATTGGTGGTGTGGCTGCAATCATCCTTTTCCTTGTGGCGCAAAAGTTCAAGGTTATTGAAGATCCGCGCATTGATGAAGTAGAGAATTTATTGCCTGGTGCCAATTGCGGTGGATGCGGGCTGGCCGGTTGCCGGGCACTCGCTGAAGCCATCGTGAAGGCAGAAAGCCTGGAAGGATTTAGTTGTCCTCCCGGAGGAAGTGACGTGATGCAGGACATAGCAGAAGCCATGGGCTGGGCAGCCGGTGAGTCAACGCCTATGATAGCTGTTGTGCGGTGCAATGGCACCCGTGATCTGGCTCCGCCAAAAGTGCGCTACGACAGTGCTACAACCTGCGCCTTTGCACATGCACTGTTTGCCGGTGAAGGAGGTTGCCCCTTCGGATGTCTCGGTTGCGGCGATTGTGTGCTTGCCTGTGCTTTTGATGCCATGTATATGGATAAAGAAACCGGTTTGCCTGTTATTATCGATGAGAAATGTGTGGCATGCGCTGCCTGCGTAAAAGAATGCCCACGCAACATCATCGAAATGAGAAAAAAAGGGAAGAAAGACAGACGAATATTTGTGTCCTGTATCAATGAAGAAAAGGGAGGCGTCGCCAGGAAAAACTGCAAAGTGGCATGCATCGGTTGCGGAAAGTGCATGAAAGAGTGTAAGTTCGACGCCATCACTCTGGAAAACAACCTGGCATACATCGATTTTGAGAAATGTACACTGTGTAGAAAGTGTCCGCCCGTATGTCCGACGAATGCCATTCATGAGCTTAACTTCCCTGTCCGTAAACAAAAACCGGCCGAAACAGTGGAAAGTTAACCAGGGCACAAAAACACACCCGGGCTATGGGTATGCAGCATAAAACAAAAAGCATAAAACATCTAAACATACTGTAGATGGAGAAACTGAAAACCTTTGTTATGGGAGGTGTCCATCCTCCGGAAAATAAGCTGGCAGAAAAACAATCCATCATACGTCTGGATCCACCCGACTCAGTGGCCATACCACTGTCACAGCATTTGGGAGTTCCCGCAAAACCTGTCGTCAATAAAGGCGATGAGGTCCTTACCGGTCAACTGATCGCAAAAGGAGAAGCATTTATTTCCGCCAACATCCATGCTTCTGTATCAGGAAAAGTAACCAAAATCGATGCTGTGATCGATACCAGCGGATACAGAAAAACAGCCATTCTGATCAACACCGTAGGAGATAATTGGAGCAACGGTATTGACCAGGATGAAAGCCTGGTTACCGATTATGATCTGGACCCCAAAGAAATCACTAAGCGAATTCAGGAGAATGGAGTTGTGGGTATGGGGGGAGCAACCTTTCCATCTCACGTGAAAATGATGGTTCCCAAGGGCAAAAAAGCTGAGTATCTGATTATCAACGGCGTTGAATGTGAGCCCTGTCTGACTGCAGACCATCGGCTGATGTTGGAAAAAGGGGAGGAGATCATGGTGGGAATAAGCCTGCAAATGAAAGCACTGGGGGTTGATAAAGCCATCATTGGCATAGAGGATAACAAAGCAGATGCCCTGGAACACCTGGGACGCCTTGCCGGGAAATATCCGGGAATCAGCGTGCAGGGGCTCAAGGTAAAATATCCTCAAGGAGCTGAAAAACAACTAATCAAGGCATTGGTCAACAGAGAGGTGCCTTCAGGTAAGTTGCCCATCGAAGTAGGATGCGTTGTCCACAATGTAGGAACATCCTTTGCCGTATATGAAGCATTGCTGAAAAACAAACCGCTGGTAGAGCGTGTGGTTACTGTCAGTGGTACATCGGTTAAAAAACCAGGCAATTTCATGGTGCGTATCGGAACCCCGGTTATGGCGCTGATCGAAGCTGCCGGCGGTTTACCTGAAGACACGGGCAAGGTGATAAACGGTGGTCCCATGATGGGAAAAGCGCTCAACGATCTGCAAGTGCCCGTCACCAAAGGGACATCCGGTATCCTGATTTTTACCGAAGCAGAGTCAAAAAGGCCGCAGGAGCTGAACTGTATCCGTTGTGCCCGCTGCCTGACCATATGTCCCATGGGTCTCGAACCGTATCTGCTTGCCCAGCTGGCCGACAAAAAACGCCTGGAAGAGTGTGAAGATGAGCGAATCATGGACTGCATGGAATGCGGTTCCTGCCTGTATATCTGCCCGTCGGGAAAACCTCTGCTTGACCATATCAGGGTAGGGAAGAACCGTGTGGGGAAGATGATTAGGGAACGTGCAGGGTAGTGTTTAGTAAGAAGTAAGAAGTAAGAAGTAGGAAGTAAGCAGAAAAGAAAGTAGGGACAGGGCTTGACCTGTCCAAAGATAGAAACTTTGCGTCCTTTGCGTCTTTGCGGTTAAAAAATTAACCGCAATCAGCTGTTGCTCTTTTTTCCTCGCGAAGAGCGCAAAGAAAAAAACACACAAAAAACGCAAAGAAATGACCAAAGCTCAACCTAATTTCAGCTTCTTAACCTTTTGACATTTAGACTTTTTGACTTTTTGACCTTT
>SL_3KL_010_SEDDRAFT_10006737_pt1 | contig 10242 bp, 9 predicted proteins | sample SodLakKL_010_SED_2_FD_10381 | JGI IMG/M metagenome (IMG submission 10381)
TTCATGAAACCGGGGGATTCTTGGCACTGCGATCTCCCCACGCCCGGAAATTGAGGACCTTGCTACTCGACAAGGGCATTTTCACCGATTCTCGCGATAATATTATCCGAATTGGTCCGGCTCCTTACACAACATCCAAACAATGCGAAAAAGTAATTGCAGTATTATTCCAATGTCTATCGGCCATTCAACGATCTGCGCAATTTTAGTCCAATACTCCAGTAATTTGCACAAATTCGGCAAAATTTTTTGTAAGGTTTTCGGGTTTCGCCGTTCATACAGTTGATAACCGGTTTTTAAAAAATTTTTGTAAGGAATCTCACAAATTTGGTTCATACATATGTTATACATATATTCGGCAATGGAGTCAACTCATTAACTTTTTTTTGATTGATTTGCTAAACAATGACACGATGTTGTCACAATCATTGCCTATTTTCAGATAAATATTTCAAATAAACCAACCTTAAAAAATTATGGCAGCTTCAAAAGACGACAGAAGAAAAGCAATTGATATTGCGATAGGACAAATTGAAAAACAGCATGGAAAGGGGACGGTAATGCGCCTGGGGGAACACACGCCAAATGAAGTTCCCACCATTTCCACCGGGTCAATTATGGTGGATTATGCTTTGGGCGTAAACGGCATTCCACGCGGACGGATCACAGAAATTTACGGGCCCGAGGCCAGCGGTAAAACCACACTGGCTCTCCAGGTTATTGCAGAAGCCCAAAAAGCCGGGGGATATGCCGCTTTTGTTGATGCAGAGCACGCCTTCGATCCTAAATATGCCCGCGCACTGGGTATCAACACTGATGAACTGTTGGTTTCTCAGCCTGACAGTGGCGAACAGGCCCTCGAAATTACCGAAACCCTGATCCGTTCCGGAGCGCTCGATGTGATTGTGATAGATTCAGTTGCCGCACTCGTTCCCCGTGCTGAGATTGAAGGTGAAATGGGCGATTCGCATATGGGTTTGCAGGCACGGTTAATGTCTCAGGCACTTCGAAAAATCACCGGTGTTGTGAGCAAAACCAGAACGGCTTGTGTATTTATCAACCAGGTTCGTGAAAAAATTGGCGTGATGTTCGGCAATCCTGAAACAACCACCGGCGGGCGGGCACTCAAGTTTTACTCTTCCGTGCGGATTGATATTCGCCGAATCGGATCCATCAAAAAAGGAGATGAAGTACTGGGCAACCGCACAAAAGTAAAAATTGCCAAGAACAAAGTGGCTCCGCCTTTTAAAGTTGTAGAGTTCAATATTTTATACGGAAAAGGAATATCAAGAATCTCTGAAATTCTCGATTTGGCCGTAGAGTACGACATCATCGAAAAACGTGGAAGCTGGTACCGCTACGAGGGTGAACCTATTGGCCAGGGTACCGACGCAGCCATGCAATTCCTTGAAGAGGATGAAGAACTTTGCAAAAAAATTGAACTCATAGTCCGTGAAAAACTGATGCCAAAACCAGAGCCGGAAAAACAGCCGGAAGAAAAAGAAAAAGCAGCCGCAGAAGCTGATGAGTAATCATTACGAAAAAGATGACAGCCAGGAGAATTCCGTGCCGGAAATTCTTCCTTCATTAATCACAAAAATAACGGTTCAGAAAAAGAACAAAAACCGTTTTTCACTTTTTCATGATGAACATTTTTTACTTGGTGTCAGCAGTAAAACATTAACAGACTTTTCACTTCAGGAAGGCGTCGAATTGACGCCTTTTCTATTTAATGAGATAAAACGATCCGAAGAAGTTCAAGCAGTAAGGGAGAGCTGCCTGCGGTATCTTGGAAGAAGAGACCATGCTTCATTCGAACTCAGGAAAAAAGTATCTAAAAAAGGGTTTGATAAAAAAATCATAAACAGCGTAATTGACGAACTTCAGGAAAAAGGATTTATCAATGACGAGCAGTTTGCTGAAGCATTTGCTTTAGAAAAAGCAGAAATGAATAAATGGGGACCTCAAAAAATCAAATCGGCACTTTTTAAAAAAGGGATCGACAAACGTTTTATTGAAAATGCATTAAAAAACGTGAGAGAGAATTTACAGCAAGATCAGATTTGCGTAGATTTGGTTTTTAAGAGGAAGTCACATTTTTTGCGCGAAAAAGACACATTCAAACGAAAACAAAAAATTTTCAGGTATCTTGCAGGACGCGGATTTACCTCTTCTGTGATTAAACAATCTATGCCACAAATAGCTGAAATATTAGATGCTTAAGAATTTAACCTTAGAAAAAATTGTAAAGTCGGTAATTTTCATTGCCGGAGTTCTGGTTGTAGGCATCATAATTTACAATTACAGTAATCTTGCAGTATATGCACTGATTGCTCTTATTTTCAGTTATCTGCTTGACCCCTTCGTAAACCGGATGCAGGCTGCGGGTATCGACAGAACACTGGCCATCACCATTACGCTTACAACCGTTTTGTTGATTGTGGTCTGGATCTCAACCAGTATTATTCCGCTTGTTGCGAACCGTATGGCTGTACTGACTCGCCAGCTTCACACCGATAATCTGATTATGATAGCCAATCAGATAGAGATTCACCTTCGCTCAAACTTTGACTTCATTCCGCAAGGTTATCTGCGTGATAACGTAGCGGTTTTTGTTGAAGATCTATTCAATTTTGGCCGGCTATCCGAAGTGGTTGGAGATCTGATCGGAATTTTCACTAATCTTTTCGCGGCTTTTTTGATAATACCATTTGCCACCTTTTTCTTTTTAAAAGATGGCCACAAAATCCGCCGCGATATTCTTCAACTCGTACCCAATAAATATTTCGAAACAACACTCAGCCTCGTTGATAAAATTGAAACCCGTCTGGGTTACTACTTTCGCAGTGTAATTATTCAGTGCACGATTGTCGGGATTGTATCGTGGCTTACGCTTTCTGTTGCGGGATTGAATAATTCTGCATCTGTTGGAATTGCGATCGGTGTGGCCAATTCCATTCCCTACTTTGGCCCTATAATCGGATACCTGCTTTCTATCGTTGTTTCTATTATTGAAACAGGAGATTTTTCTCTGGTTATACCCTGTATTTTAGCTGTAATGTTTGCGCAAATTCTGGATAATGTAGTGTTGCAGCCACTCATTTTTTCCAAATCAGCAGATATCCATCCGGTGGCCATTCTATTTATTATTATGATTGGTGCACAAACAGCAGGAATTCTCGGAATGCTTGTTGCCATTCCAATTGCAACAGTCATAAAAATTACCATTAACCAGACAGCCTGGAGTTTCAACAATTACCAGGTATTCCGGGCATCCGCCAAACCGGCTGAAAATTTGTCAAAGGAAATAAATCCATCCTGATTTCCCAATGCAACACAAATCAATAATAAAAGGCTGTTGAGTTGAATTTGAATTTCTTATTTCAATATATCAGACCTTGTAAATCATTTAAATATAGAATTTTATAAAGTTCATTTTGATTCAAACTGCTGATATGCCGAAATTCTTTATTTGTGGCAAAATCTTTCAAAAATTACTTCATCTTTTCTGTATCTTTACGCGAATTTAATTTAGCAATTTATCCATTCTGTGAAAAAACTGGTCATATTTGCTTCCGGTTCAGGCAGCAATTTTCAGGCAATTATTGATGCTGTTAAGAGCGGCTATATTTCGGCAGAAATTGCCGGATTGGTCAGTAACAAAGAAGGAATCGGGGCCATTGAACGGGCTAAAGTCCACAATATACCTGTTGCTGTTATTTCTGATTCTGACCAAAAAAAATTTACATCCAGATTAAAACAACAACTGGCAGAATGGAAACCTGACTTGATCATTTTGGCCGGTTTTTTGAAGAAAATTCCAGATGAGATTGTGAGCTTGTATCGCAACAAAATTATTAATATTCATCCGGCTTTACTCCCAAAACATGGCGGCAAGGGATTTTACGGCCTTCGTGTTCATCGGTCAGTTTTGGAGGCGGGCGATCAGGAATCGGGATGCACCGTTCATTACGTTAATGAAAATTATGATGAAGGTGATATTATCCGTCAGGCTAAAGTTCCTGTATTTCAAACCGACACACCTGAAAAACTTGCAGGCAGGGTTTTGAAAGTGGAACATAAATTACTGCCTTCAGTTATCAAACAAATAATTAACCAAAACAAATAATTAAGTGGCGCTTAAACCTCTGTCTTCTTTGCCAAAACAACCATTATCCATTAAACGGGCACTCATTTCTGTATCCGACAAAGCGGGAATTGTACCCCTTGCATTATCTCTCCATAATAAAGGAGTTGAAATTATCAGTACAGGGGGAACAGCAAAAGTGCTGCGCAATGAAGAAATTCCGGTAACGGACGTGAGCGAAATCACCAATTTCCCCGAATTCCTCGACGGGCGGGTAAAAACACTTCACCCGAATATTCACGGTGGCATTTTGGCAAGAACAAGTCATCAGCCCGATACTGATGATTTGAAATCTCTCAAGATTGATCCGATTCAACTCGTTGTTGTAAACCTTTATCCATTCAAGGAAGCTGTAAATTCACCGGATGTGACCCCGGCCATAGCAACAGAAACCATCGACATCGGCGGGCCAACAATGATCCGGGCTGCTGCGAAAAATTTTGCTCATGTAGCTGTGCTCACCGACCCTGCCCAGTATGATTCCTTTCTTTCAGAGTATGAGGGATCATCCGAAATATCATTCAATACCCGTCAACAATTAGCCAGAAAAGCATTCGAGCATACCGCAGATTATGATGTTGCCATCAGCCAATATTTCAATACTCTTGAGAAAATTGAACTGCCGGATCAGCTTTCGCTTTCTTTGCCTAAATCAGCAAATCTCCGGTATGGTGAAAATCCGCATCAAAAAGCGTCGGTGTATGGATATCAATCTCGATACATCAACTGTTTTCACGGTAAGGAATTGAGCTACAACAACTTTCTTGATATTGACAGTGCATTACATTTGATGGCAGATTTCAAAGATGATGAACCAACTGCGGCAATTTTTAAACACACAGTTCCGTGCGGTGTTTCTACTGCAGGAGATTTGAAAACCGCCTACGAACAAGCGTTTGCCACAGACAGGGTTTCTCCTTTTGGGGGGATAGTAATTGTTAACCGGCCGCTTGACCTCGAAACAGCCAAATCAATCGACTCAATTTTTACTGAAATTATTCTTGCACATGATTTTGAAGAAGGAGTTGAGGATTTTTTAAAGCAAAAGAAAAACAGGCGCCTTGTAAAAATTCTTGGTTACCCGGGTAATGAAGAACCTTATAAAATACGCTCAATTTTTGGAGGGGCACTTTATCAGGAATCAGACCGGGCAGCCATATCAACAGATGATCTTGATGTTGTAACTTCAAGAAAACCAACCGATGAGGAACTCTCAGACCTCTTGTTTGGCTGGAAAATTGTAAAACACGTAAAGTCTAATGCTATTGTTTATGCCAAAAACCGGGCTACACACGGAATTGGTACAGGTCAGACAAGCCGTGTTGAAAGTTCGGTCATTGCAGTGAGAAAGGCGATGAATGAAGATTTGTCATTAAAAGGAAGTATCATTGCTTCGGATGCATTTTTCCCGTTTGCTGATGGTGTGATTGCAGCAGCTCAATCAGGGGCAACGGCTGTAATTCAGCCCGGCGGCAGTATTCGGGATGAGGAAGTTATCAAGGCAGCAAATGATCATGATATGGCCATGGTTTTTACAAAAATACGCCACTTTAAGCATTAAAAAATAGTACGCATAAAACAAATAATCGTTCGCAAATAGGCAGTGAATAGTGTATTTTTTAAATCTGCCTGAATATTTTAAAAAGATAAAGCAAATCACCAGATGACGGATATCTACACAAAAACAAAAATTAGACCCAAAAACAGCCAGAAAAAAAACGGGCTCTTCGATTTTCTATACACAGACATTGCCATTGATCTTGGTACTGCAAATACATTGGTCTATGCAAGAGGACAGGGAATTGTTTTGAATGAACCCTCAATCGTTGCATTAAACAATCGGAATGAACCGGTTGCTGCAGGGCATGAAGCACGGCTGATGCATGAAAAAACACACGGAAACATCAGAACAGTTAGGCCATTGAGAGACGGTGTTATTGCAGATTTTGAAGTTGCGGAATTAATGATCCGTGATATGATTAAGAAAGTGAAAATGAAGTGGTATTCAACCACACGGCAAATGGTAGTTTGTGTACCGAGTGGTATCACTGAAGTAGAGCGGCGTGCCGTACGCGACAGTGCCGAACATGCCGGGGCAAAAGAAGTTTATCTGGTGGATGAACCCATGGCTGCCGCAATTGGAATCGGGCTGGATGTACATGAGCCGGTTGGTAATATGATTGTTGATATCGGCGGCGGAACCACTGAAATTGCCGTTATTGCTCTTTCCGGTATTGTTCATGCACAATCCGTTCGACTGGGCGGTGATGAGCTGAATGAAGACATTGTAAATTACTTCAGGCGAAATCACAACTTGTTGATTGGTGAAAGAACTTCAGAAAGGATTAAATGTGAAATCGGCTCAGCCGCTCCACTCGATGAAGAGCTCGAAATGATTACGAAAGGCCGTGATCTCGTTAACGGTGTGCCAAGAACCCGCCAGGTAACATCAAAAGATGTAAGAGAAGCAATTTCTGAATCGGTAAATACCATTGTTGAAGCCATTACAAAATCACTTGAACAAACCCCTCCCGAACTTTCTGCCGACATTCTCGACCGCGGCATAATGTTAACAGGCGGTGGTGCGTTGCTTAAAAACCTCGATAAATTAATCATGGAAACTACAGATCTGCCCGTTCATATTGCCGAGGATCCTTTAACCGCGGTAGTACGCGGAACCGGAGAGATTCTGGAAGATCTTGAGTATTACAAAACGGTAATTACCTAAATTCTGCAAAATTGTGAATGCGACGATTAGCTGATGTTAAAGATTACATCATAACGGCAATTATTCTTTTGCTTGCCATTGGTTTGATGGTTAATCGCCATGAAGGAGGCCTTCAAAATATGAGAAAGGCATCCATCACACTACTCAGTTATCTGGAACAGCCGCTATCAAACATTCGGACATATCGGCAGGCTATTTCAACAAACACGTATCTCCACCGGCAAAATATTCAGCTTCAGGATGAATTAAGCCGGTTGCGATCTGTTGAACAGCAAAACCGTGTTTTGCGAAGCTTGTTGAATTTACGCGAAGAGAGTTCCCACTCGTTGATTCCGGTAAAAATTGTTGCCAAAGACCTTGTCAGCCTGAATCCATTTATCACTGCAAGTGCCGGCTCAGACCACGGTGTAGAACCGGGAATGCCCATGATTAACTCCGACGGTTTGATTGGGCAGGTGATTCTGGTAAACAATAATTTTTCACAAATTTTACCCTATTCAAATTCTATGTTCAGGGTTAGTGCACAGGTTCAGGGCAGCCGGGCATATGGTATTGTTTCCTGGTCGGGGCGTTCAGATCGGGAACTACTACTTCAGTTTGTGCCTGAAACTATTGAAGTTGAACCCGGCCAAATTGTTCAGACATCGGGTTTTGGCAATCAATTTCCACCGGGCGTACCCATCGGTGTTGTTACCCATACCGAACCCGGACGAGGAGTTGATACACAAACCATTTTTCTTGAAGCCTATTCCGATTTAAATACTCTCGCTGAAGCGTTTATCATGGAATTCAGGCCGGATACCACCATCCATGATCTTATTAATGAACAAACTGAGCTCTTTTGATCCGATCTGAAAACATACGTCTATTTTTTATCGGGTTGGGTATTGTTGCTATCCAGATAGTTTTGCTCAGGCATCTGGAAATTTTGGGTGCCGAATCAGATTTGGTTTTACTTTTTCTTTTATGGCTGGCTACAAAAAAATCGAAAACCAAAGTATTGTTGTATGCAGCCTTTTTAGGTTTGTTGCAAGATGCCCTTACTGATTTGTGGGGCTTGAACATGTTTTCAAAAACTGTTCTCATTTTCATACTATATGGTTATTTAAACCGTATTTCTCAAAACAGATTTCTGTATTGGCAAATTTTTTTAATTATTCTGATGGCTGCATTTTTGCATAACTTGATATTTTACGGAGTTAGTTTATTTACTGAACTTTATTCAGGCGGACATATGATCTGGAATCTGTTAATCATCAGTTCAATATTCACGGCAATTGTTGGAAGTTTCCTTCATATGGTAAGAATTGATATCTAAAACAATGGCAAAAAAAAGGACGGTCGAAAAAACCCAAACATCAATCAGGGTACTGCAAGGTATCGTAATTTTTGGGTTTTTTGTGATGTTTGCAAGAATATTTCATCTCCAGGTTCTCGATTATGAAACCTATTCACCCTTGAGTATGCAAAATTCACTTCGAATGGAGGTGGTAAATCCGGCAAGAGGTTTGATACTCGACCGAAATGGTACAATCATTGCTGAAAACCAACCCATTTACTCCATTACCATCACCCCGGCAAAATTCAACCTGGATAATCTGCCGAAATTGGCTGAAATACTTGAGATGGATCAGGAAATTGTGCTTGACCGCATCCGGCAAGCCCAGCATTACTCATGGCATCGTACCTCACGGTTGTTTACAGAAGTTCCGTTCCATGTATTCTCATCCTTACAGGAAAATTTGTGGCAGCTTCCCGGCATTGGCCATCAAATAGAAAGTAAGCGCCACTACCCAACGGATGTAAGAGCCTCTCATGTTATGGGATATCTGCGCGAGGCTACCAGAGAAGAAATGCAACGGTCAGACCACATCAGGCTTGGTGACAGAATCGGAAAAAGCGGGCTGGAAAGTGTTTATGAAGATTATCTTCGCGGAGAGATAGGAACCGAATATATTCGTGTGAACGCATTTGGCCAGGCTTTGGGATCTTACGGTGGCGACGATTTTGGGATTGAACCGACAAAAGGATCAGACCTCATCACAACACTTGATGCCGATTTACAAGCACTTGCCGAAAAACTGATGGAAAACAAACGTGGCGGGCTTGTGGCCATCGACCCACAAACGGGAGGAATTTTAAGCATGGTAAGTGCCCCGCAATACGATCTCAGCAAACTTGCCGGACGAATGGATGCACAATATTGGCTGGGCCTGAACTCTGATACAAATACGCCTCTTTATAACAGGGCTATCTCATCCAGACAGCCGCCAGGCTCAACTTTCAAGCCTTTCATGGGCCTTGTTGGCCTGCATATTGGATTAATAACTCCCGATTTCGAAATATATAATCCCGGAGCATACTACCGTGGAAGAGCCTACCGAGATCTTGCAGATCCGGGAAGTTATAACCTCGAAAAAGCTATCGCAAAATCCAGTAACACTTACTTTTTCTGGATGATGGACAGAATTGCCAGCCGTGGTTATCTGAACACCTGGTCTGAACTGATCAAAGATTTTGGTATGGGGCCGATGAACAATGTGGACCTTCCGTTTGAACGTACCGGAATAATTCCGGATAGCACCTACATGAACCGTACATTTGGCGAACGCCGCTGGGGAATCGGAGATTTAATGAGTTTGGGNGTTGGCCAGGGAATGGTTTCAGTTTCGCCTCTGCAGATGGCAGTAGCTACAGCGTCACTCGCTAACGGGGGGTATCGTGTTCAGCCCCATTTGGTCAGCGCTATCAGAGAGCCCAATGGTGAAATCCGATATACAAACCCGGTTCTCGAAAAAATAGAATGGCTGGAAAAAAGGCATCTTGATACCGTTAAAAATGGAATGCAACAAGCTCTTCTTGAGGGCGGATCAAGATACTATGGCCACATTCCCGGTGTGGAAATAGCCGGAAAAACGGGCACGGCGCAGAATCCTCACGGTGAAAACCACGGATGGTTTATTGCCTTTGCTCCGGCTGATGATCCGCAAATTGCCGTTGCCGTATTGATGGAAAATTCAGGGTTTGGTTCTGTATCGGCAACTCCCATTGCCTCACTTCTCATCGAGAAATATTTAACCGGTGAATTAAACAGGCAGCATATTTATGACCACGTGTTAAACTTCAGGCCAAGAATTGCAATCTCCGGAACCGGTGAAGAAGATGATGAGGGCGGGGAATGAGTGATAAACGAGAATTTAACTGGTTCATCATTTTTTTGTGGATTGGCCTGTTCAGTTTTGGGTTAACTGCCATTTACAGTGCCACCCAGGGGCCGGTTTCTCAATTTCTGCCCTCGTTCATTCAGGACAATTTTCTAAGGCAAGCCATCTGGATTGGAATATCTGCCGTGGTTTTAATTGGAATT
>SL_3KL_010_SEDDRAFT_10006739_pt1 | contig 10242 bp, 9 predicted proteins | sample SodLakKL_010_SED_2_FD_10381 | JGI IMG/M metagenome (IMG submission 10381)
GCATTTGATGTCGCCGGCAGGTCGAGCCGCACTGTGCGTCCCGGTGGCCTCTGACAGGCACGCATTAAAATTGTTTGCACAGTTGCCGGGAATCCATTAGGTTTGTGTCACCCGTTTTATGTTGCCCGTTGGTAGATTTTAAACAGCCACATGGAAGAATTGCAGGATTTTACGCTTGGTGTGGACCAGGTTTCCGTTTGGTCCTTTGTCGCTTACCTTGTATTGATTATCGTCATTGGTATCTATGCAGCACGCTTTTCCTCCAGGGGAATTTCCAATTTTTTCATCGGGGGACGTAAAATGGGAATGCTTGTGGTAGCCCTATCGGCTGTGGTGAGCGGACGCAGTGCATGGCTCTTGCTGGGTGTAACCGGGATGGCTTTTGAAATGGGTTTTTCAGCCTTGTGGGCCGTACTTGGCTATACGGTGGTTGAATTCTTTTTGTTTTTCTTCTATGCCCCGCGAATCAGATGCTTCAGTGAAAAATACGATTGCATCACCGTTCCGGATTTCTTTGCAGAACGCTTCGAAGACAAAAGTGGAGCTTTGCGCATCGTGGTGGTTGCCATCATCATAATCTTTATGATCGCCTATGTGTCGGCCCAGTTCGTGGCCGGCGGAAAAGCCTTTGAATCCAGTTTTCATCTCACGGAAACCCAGGGCATCCTGCTGACCACAGTCATTGTCTTGTTTTATACCATGGTAGGTGGTTTCCTGGCTGTTAGCCTTACAGACACCATCCAGGGTTTATTTATGATCGTCGCCCTGCTGATCCTTCCTTTGATCGCCATTTCACACCTGGGTGGCTTTGGTGCATTTTTTACACAGGCCGGCAACCTGGGTGACGGACACTTTTTTAATCCACTGGCCCTGGGTGTGGGTGGTCTGATTGGCTTTCTGGGCATCGGACTCGGTTCACCGGGAAATCCACACATCATTGCCCGTTACATGTCAATCAAAGACCCGGCAAAACTCAGGACAGTGGCCATGGTGGGTACTACGGCCAATGTGATCATGGGCTTGGGGGCCATCATCACCGGAATGGCCGGCCGGATCTATTTCCCGGATGTATCTCTTTTGCCCGGCGCCGATCAGGAAAATATTTACCCCGTAATGGCCAGCCATCATCTGCATCCTGTTTTGTTTGGTGTGGTCATCGCCAGCATATTTGCCGCCATCATGTCCACGGCCGATTCACAACTTTTGGTGGCTGCTTCTGCCCTGGTACGGGATATATACGAAAAACTTGTTCACCGCCACCGTGAAATTCCCCAAAAAAAGCTGGTGGTGCTCAGCCGGCTGGTGGTGGTACTGTTGGTTATTCTNGCCCTATTGCTTGGACTGCTCGCCGAAAAACTGGTGTTTTGGCTGGTTCTGTTTGCCTGGGCCGGGCTGGGGGCTGCTTTTGGTCCCACATCCATTCTGGCCCTGTTCTGGAAAGGGACTACCAGGACAGGCATGATTGCAGGGATGATCTCCGGTGCGCTTACTGTGATCCTGTGGATTCGTGTGCCCCTGCTTGCAAACCTGATCTATGAACTGATTCCCGGCTTTTTTGTGGCCCTGGCGGTGACCCTGGTGGTAAGCCGTTTTACCAGGAAACCTGAAGGGGCAGAAGTTTTACATGATGCCATGCGTCGCTGAACTTATCCAGACTGACCCCGGATGGTGTCTGCTCAGGTAATAAAAAACAAGGCCACCCCGGCTACGCTTACCAGGGCACCCAGCAATTCCTTCCAGGTTATTTGTTGTTTATAAAGCAGATACGTCGCAGGCAGGATGAGGATGGGTGAAATGGACATGATGGTGGATGCAATGCCGGTGGCTGTATATTTCACAGCAACCAGTGAGGATGAAACACCCAGGAAGGGACCAAAGGTAGCCCCAAGAAGCATGAGCCATAAAGCAGTGCGATTGGTAAGTGCATTGCCCACCGCCCCCCATTTCCGGAAAAAATGGATCACGATGCTGAATCCGATAATGCCTGCCAGAACGCGAATCTGGGTGGCAGAGAACGCGTCATAGTCTTGCATTCCATATTTGCTGAAAACCAGTCCCACAGCCTGTCCAAATGCTCCCAGCAAGGCATAAATAACCCCTGCAGGCGGAATATGCTCCGGCAACTTTCCCGGTTTGGCCCGCTGACCGCGTTTATGTAAAATGACCATGGCAATGCCCGAGAGCGTCAGGGCCATTCCCCCGAGATGAATCCATGCAAGGACCTCACCCATGAGCAGCCATCCTGCAAAGGCAGTTATGGGTGGAACCAGGGTCATGATCAGCAGCGACAACCTGGAACCAATCAGCGTAAAGGCCTTGAATAAAAACAGGTCACCAATCACAAAACCCACCAGTCCGCTAAAGGCCAGCCAAAGCCAATTAAAGGACGTAGCGTCGGCCGGAAAGGGCATATCCCGCCGAATCCAGGAAAAAGCGGACAGGAGCACCAGGGCCATTACCAGACGGATAATGTTCACAGGCACACTGCCTACCTTTCTGCTTGCTGCTTCAAAAGAGATGGCTGTCACGGTCCAGCAAATGGCGGTGAACAGGGCCGCCATCTCCCCCATTCTGAATTCCATGCGATCAATTTTTCGGGGCAAAGGTAAGGATAATGGCTTCTCGCCGGTAAAAAAAAAGCCGCCCTTGTCAGGTACGGCTTTTTGAACATTTAAACCCAGGAAACTAACGGGTTTGATGAGATACTACCAGCGTCCGCGGCCCATGTGGGATGAACGTGCACCCGGGCGACCCATGGTGGCACGACCACCCGGCCTGCGCATGGTTTGGCTGTCAAATACAATGCGCTGTTCCTCGGTAAGTGTTTCGCGAATGGCCTGACGATGGGCAACATTCTCTTTAAGTTGCGCATTGCGCAAGGCGGTCATTTCATCAATCACCTGGTTGACGTCTCCTTCGCCCGTACCGGTGATCAGGCTGCGTTTGCGCGCACGCAATTCGTCCATCTTGTTGCGATGTCTGGTGCTTTGTTCGGTTTGCTTCAGGCGCAATTCCCTGATTTTTGCTTCCTGTTCCTGGGTCAGATCCGGAATCAACAGACAATACTCCTGCATAGCCATCTGGGGCCGTTGGGGACGCTCTACGGGCCTTTCAACAAATCTTTGCTGTGGACGTACATCCACTGACCTTCTGCCCCGCTGTGCCATGGCTTCTGCAGAAAAAAGCATTGTAAAAGCAAATAATGAGATTACTAACAATTGTGTTTTCATAATTTTTTATGTTTTAAAAATGATTATTCTGTTCACCCCTTTGGATGCATCGGCCGGTAAATGGTTTAATGAAATGGTAAAAAAAAATTCAAATCCCGCTTCCAAACAAAATATGGAACCGATTGTTTTACATCGAAATGATTGTTATTTTTGTAGACCAAAGCAAAAACGATCCGAATGCCAAAGACTCAAATTTATGAACTGGAAAGAAATATCACCCAAAATACTGATCATTAGTGTTATTGTATTGTTCGCCGCCCTGATGAGGCTTATACCGCACTATCCGAACTTTACCCCGGTAGCTGCCATTGCCCTTTTTGCAGGGGCACATCTTGGCAAACGCTGGCTGGCCTATTTGGTTCCCCTTGCGGCCTTGTTTATCAGCGACCTGTTTTTGGGATTTCACAACATGATGATCCCTGTGTACCTGGGTTTTTTCCTCATCGTCCTGCTGGGTACCCTGATGCGCAATAACATACGTGTTCCCTACTTAATTGGTGGCTCTCTGGCTGGGTCCCTGCTCTTTTTCCTGATCACGAACTTTGCCGTGTGGGCATTTACCCCTTACTATCCCAATACCCTGGCGGGACTGATCTCTTCCTACACGATGGCCATCCCGTTTTTTCATGCCAGTATCCTGGGTGACTTGTTTTACAATGGCCTGTTTTTCGGCGGATTTTACCTGGTACAGCAGTATTATCCTGCGCTGAAACTGGTCAATAAAGAATAGTGACCCGAAATCAATGGCACTCACATTTTTCAAAATACCACGCAACAAAAAATTCAATTACAGGCCCGTTTACTACGACCAGAAGAAGGAAGAGCGTGAAAAGCGGCACAAGGCTGCTTTGGAGGAAGATGGCGGGGATTATGAAAAAGCCCTCAGGGAACGCCTGCAGATGCGTTGGAAACGCACTTCCGGAATCAGAACCAGGCGGGCTTCGAAACAACGGCTACTTATTATTTTTGTCGTGATGTTTTTATTGCTTTATTTGATTTTCTTCATCTGAATCCTTTAAATATAATACCTACATGTCGGATGTGATCAAGTTGTTGCCCGATGCCGTAGCCAACCAGATCGCTGCTGGAGAAGTGATACAAAGGCCTGCTTCGGCCGTGAAAGAATTGCTGGAAAATGCCATCGATGCAGGTGCAGATAATATCCAGCTAATTGTGAAAGACGCCGGGAAAACCCTGATCCAGGTTGTGGACAATGGGATGGGAATGACCCAAGCCGATGCTGTTTTATGTTTTAATCGTCACGCAACATCCAAAATAGAGCAAGCCAGTGATTTGTTTTCTATCCGTACCATGGGGTTCCGTGGCGAAGCACTGGCCAGTATTGCAGCCATTGCCCGGGTGGAACTTAAAACACGCACCGCTGATCAGCAGATCGGTACGGAGGTGATCATAGAATCAGCCAAACTGAATTCTCAAAACCCCTGCAATTGTCCAAAAGGCACCGGCATTTCAGTGAAGAATCTGTTTTTCAATACCCCTGCCAGGCGAAATTTCCTTAAATCAGACCAGGTGGAAAAAAGGCATATATTGCATGAATTGCAACGCATTGCCATTGCCAGACCCGATATTTCCTTTCAGTATTACCAAAACAACCAGCTGACTCATCAGCTGAATAAAAGCAACCTAAAGCAGCGCATAGCCAATCTATTCGGAAGCAATTACAACCAACGCCTGGTGCCTGTAAATGAAAATACCCAGATTGTCAGGATCAGCGGTTTTACAGGCAAACCCGAATATGCAAAAAAAGCGCGGGGGGAGCAGTTTTTTTACGTCAATAAGCGCTATATCCGCTCACCCTATCTTAACCACGCCGTGGATAGTGCGTATAAGGAACTGATACCGGACGATGCCCATCCATCTTTTTTTCTTTTCCTTGAAACGGCACCCGAACAAATCGATGTGAATGTGCATCCAACAAAAACAGAAATCAAGTTTCAGGACGACAAATACATCTACCAGATCATCAAAGCAGCCATCAGGCGTTCGCTTGGAAGCTACAACATCAGCCCCAGCCTTGATTTTGAGCAGGAAACGGCCTTTGATACTGACAGGCCGGTAAAAGACCGCCCGTCTAAGCCCCCCGCCATCAGGATTGACCCGGACTACAACCCTTTTGAAACAGACCGCCCACGCAAAGATACCGCCTCCGGCCCCCCTGGAAAAACCACCCCGGGACATTGGGAGAAAATGTATCCTGCAGATGTTGATCTGCCTGTACAGGAAGAAGCAAGTGACCGGAAGCAATTTGTCATCAGTCCGGACTGGGAAAGCAGGGCACCGGAAGAGAACGGCCAGAGGAAATTTTTTCAATTGCATGCCACCTACATTCTGACACCGGTAAAATCTGGAATGATGATAATTGACCAGCATAGGGCGCACGAAAGGATATTGTTCGAACATTTCAGCCGAAATACAGCCTCAAAAAAAAACCATTCGCAGCAATTGCTGTTCCCGGAACAAATAAACCTTGCAGAAAACGAAGCGGGAATACTTAAAGAAATAATTGAAGTAATAAAGGGTTGTGGTTTTTCAATCAAAGTTTTAGATAATAATAATTTTGAAATAGACGCCATCCCGTCAGGCCTTCCCGAAAGCCAATCTTTGCAGCAGGTCATGGAAGGGATCATTGAAAACGTGCATGCCAACAGGGATGAGTTCAGTCAGGACATGTATGGCCATGTGTTAAGGACCATGGCCAAACGAATGGCTGTAAAGCGTGGAAAAGCGTTGACGGAAGAAGAAATGTCTTCCATTGCCAACAACCTGTTTGCCTGCGAAATGCCGCAATACAGCCCCACGGGCAAAATCGTCCTGCAGATCATCAGCCACCGTGAACTGTCTGAACGCTTTAAATAATTTTGAAAATCGTAATTTTACCATTTTATTCGTTAAATACACTATGATGATGCAATACAGACCTGCCGGATTCAGTATGATGCCATTGGTAGTTAAGAATCTTCTGATAATAAACGGATTGTTTTTTCTTGCCACGATCTCAATGGCCGGCGCCTTTCATTTTGACCTGATCAAGACATTGGGGCTGTATATGCCCGGTTCGCCCGATTTTGAGCCCTATCAGCTTGTTACCCACATGTTCATGCATGCCAACTTCTCGCATATCTTTTTCAATATGTTTGCGTTGTGGATGTTCGGCACCGCCATTGAAAACCTGATGGGGCCAAAACGTTTTCTGACCTATTACCTGATCACAGGATTCGGGGCTGCCTTCCTGCACCTGGGGGTCAGTTATCTTGAAATGATCAATTTGCGGTCGGAACTGCTGGCTGCCGGTTACACGACAGGCGATTTAAGGCAGTTCATCGAATCGGGTTCTTACAGGGTTTTGCCAGGGGTTTCGGAGCGTACACTGGTCAATTACCTGACCAAGTTCTTTATTCCCACGGTAGGTGCCTCCGGTGCCGTATTCGGCATTTTGCTGGCTTTTGGCATGTTCTTTCCCAACAGTTACATATACCTGTTTTTTGCCATTCCCATCAAGGCCAAATATTTTGTCATGGCTTACGGGGCCCTTGAATTATTCTTTGGCATTGCCAATCGTCCGGGCGATAATATTGCCCACTTCGCACACCTTGGTGGCATGCTGTTTGGTTTTTTACTGATCAGGTACTGGCGACAAAAGCGAAAGATTTTTTATTAACCCGTGTAACCCGCATCGAAAAAGGTTATGAGACAGTCAATATTTGAGGAGATCAAACAATTTTTTTTACGCGGATCAGTGCTGTCGAGGCTGATTGGGATCAATGTGGCCATATTTGTGTTGATCAACCTGCTGCGGGTTTTATTTTTTCTTTGGAATGCAGGCGGTCTGTCAGAATCCATGACCCATTGGCTGGGTATCTCCTCCAATATCCATGTGGTACTTCAACGCCCATGGACACTGCTCACATACATGTTCCTGCACATTGAGTTTTTTCACATCCTGTTTAACATGATCGTGCTTTATGTCGGGGGCCGGTTGTTCAGCGATTTTATTGGCCAGGACCGTCTTACAGCTACCTACCTGCTAGGGGGACTGGCCGGAGCGTTGTTTTACATAGCCGCCTTCAACATATTCCCTGTGTTTGAAGATGTCGTGGCATTTGCGGTGGCCATTGGGGCTTCAGCTTCGGTATTGGCCATTTTTATTGCCATTGCCGTATATATGCCCAACTACCAATTGCCCTTGCTGCTGCTGGGCCGCATACGGCTCAAATACATTGCCATTTTCTTTGTTGTTCTGGATGTGATCAGTATAGACAAAGGCAACCCCGGCGGACACCTTGCACATCTCGGCGGCGCCTTATGGGGGTTTACATACGCCAGTATGCTGAAATCGGGCAAAGACCCGGCACTTGTCATCGGTTTCTATCTGAGCAAATTTGGCAGGCTCTTTCAAAAAAACCCCCGGCTGAGGGTCGAATACACAAGTAAGCAGCCCGTGACAGACGATGAATACAACCGCAACAGGGCAGATCACCAAAAAAGAATAGACAAGATCCTGGATAAGATCTCCAAAAGTGGCTACGATAGCCTGACAAAAGAAGAAAAAGAGATATTGTTCAGGTCGGGTGATAAATAAAACGGCATGCCTTTCAAACTTGTTTCTGACTTCTCTCCCACCGGCGACCAACCCGAAGCCATTGCCGAACTGGTTGGCGGGATCCGGGATGGTTTGCCTTTTCAAACCTTGCTGGGGGTAACTGGATCAGGAAAGACATTTACCATTGCCAACGTCCTGCAAGAGGTCCAGCGACCCACCCTGGTACTGAGCCATAACAAAACGCTGGCTGCCCAACTCTATGGAGAATTCAGGCATTTTTTTCCGGACAATGCCGTGGAGTATTTTGTTTCCTATTACGATTATTATCAGCCGGAAGCATATATCCCAACTACAAACACCTACATTGAGAAAGACCTTTCGATCAATGACGAGATCGAGAAATTGCGCCTTAGTACCACAAGTGCCTTGTTGTCTGGTCGTCGCGACATAATTGTTGTAAGCTCAGTATCATGCATTTACGGCATTGGGAACCCGGATGATTTCAGCAAAAACACCATCAGGTTGGAAGCCGGAGACATCATAAGCCGCAATAAATTGCTTCACCGGCTAGTAGCCAGCTTATACAGCCGGTCTGCCATAGAATTCAACAGGGGTCATTTCCGTGTAACGGGCGATACGGTAGATGTTTTCCCTGCATACGCTGACAAAGCATGCAGGATCACATTCTGGGGCGATGAGATTGAATCGCTTGTTTTCTTCGATCCTGAAACAGGCAGATCACTCGAAGAACTGAAACAACTGACCATCTATCCGGCAAATATTTTTGTCACCAGCCCCGACCGGATGAAGGAGGCCATCCGTAGCATCCAGGACGATTTGGTGGAACAGGCTGCCTTTCTGCGGAACAACGGCAGGCAATTGGAGGCTCAGCGTCTGGAAGATCGCGTAAATTATGACCTTGAAATGATTCGCGAATTGGGTTATTGTTCCGGGATTGAAAACTATTCCCGCTATTTTGACGGTCGCAAACCGGGATCCAGGCCATTCTGCCTGCTGGATTATTTCCCGGATGATTACCTGATGGTCATTGATGAAAGCCATGTAACGGTTTCGCAGGTACACGGTATGTACGGCGGCGATTTTTCCAGAAAAAAGAACCTGGTGGAATATGGATTCCGGTTGCCGGCAGCCCTTGATAACCGTCCGTTGAAGTTCGATGAATTTGAGCAGCTGATGAATCAGGTCATTTTTGTCAGTGCCACCCCCGCCGATTATGAGTTGCAAAAAAGCGAAGGCGTGGTGGTGGAACAGCTGATCCGTCCAACCGGCTTGCTCGAACCACCCATTGAGGTCAGACCGAGCAAGAATCAAATAGATGACCTCCTGGAGGAGATTAACCTGCGTACCGGCAATCATGAACGCACCCTCGTTACGACTCTCACCAAAAGGATGACGGAAGAGCTTTCCAGGTACCTGACCGGTGCAGGCATCCAATGCCGCTACATCCATTCTGACATCGATACCCTTGAAAGGGTTGAAATATTACGCGATTTGCGCCTGGGCAACTTTGATGTGCTGGTTGGGGTCAACCTGCTCCGCGAAGGACTTGATTTGCCGGAAGTATCGCTGGTAGCCATCCTGGATGCCGACAACGAGGGGTTTCTGCGCTCTGAACGTTCTCTGATACAAACTGCAGGGCGTGCAGCCCGCAATATCAACAGCAAAGTGATCATGTACGCCGACCGCATTACCCGTTCCATGCAGGCGGCCATTGATGAAACAAAGCGAAAGCGCGAGAACCAATTACACTACAATAAAAAACACAACATAACCCCTGCACAGATTATGAAATCGGTCGAAGCCATCCATGGCCAGACCACCGTGGCTGACCAGAAAACAAGGGCCGGGGTATATGCCGGCCAACAGAAAGCAGACCTGGCGGCTGATCCGGTTATACAATACATGGGCAGGGATCAAATGAAAAAGGCCATCAACCAGAGCAGGCGGCTCATGGAGAAAGCGGCAAAAGAGTTCGATTTCGTCGAAGCGGCAAAATATCGCGACGACATGTATGCACTGGAAAAAATATTCAGGGAAAGATTCCTATGACAACCCTCACCGAACGTCTATACCAACAACGCACATCGCTGCATCCGATTTGCCTGCCAGAACCAGGTCAGGACAATACCCTGTTGCTTGACCTCACGGAAAACAACCCGGACATACAAAATTCAGTCAAGAATACGACAGAAATACTCGGACAATACATCTTTAGCAGGATGAAGGCACAGCAGGCCATGTATGCCTATGGCGGTTATCTGGAAGACCGCGCGGTATACCGCCGCAGTTCGCTTTTTGGTGGCCCCGGCGCGGACTCCCGGAGTATTCACCTGGGAACCGACCTGTGGGCGGCAGCCGGCACACCGGTTTACCTGCCACTCGACGGATATGTTCACAGTTTTCAGAACAATGCGCAACATGGCGATTACG